>Ga0181518_10004992_pt1 | contig 11642 bp, 9 predicted proteins | sample PEATcosm2014_Bin_28_FD_119751 | JGI IMG/M metagenome (GOLD analysis project Ga0181518, IMG submission 119751) | Peatland microbial communities from MTU Mesocosm Facility, Houghton, MI, USA - PEATcosm2014_Bin01_60_metaG | ecosystem: Environmental > Terrestrial > Soil > Wetlands > Peat | place... | reverse complement strand
TTGTCCTCAACCCGCCGTCGTTTTGGACGTCCTGGTTGACACGCATTCATTGGTGCGAGCACCCAACGGAAGCGTGTCATTTCAGCACCAACAATTCCAAGAGTGGTATGCGTCTTTTGAAGTCGAGCAACTGATGCTGAAGGCTGCCCGGAGCGATGCGGGAGCGAAAACAAGGTTACGTACAGACATTCTAAACTGGTTGCCCTGGGAGGAATCCATCTTGTTTGCGTGCGAGCGTTTATCCCGGAAAGATCTGCCTAGCGCAAAGGCTGTAGGTGCCGCTATTGCCGAGACCTTCGGTATCGACCCAATGCTCGCCGCCGAAATGATCTTCCGGTCGGGTGAAATGGTTTGGCCGGAGATCAAGGACCAAGTCATTCATTTTGCCGAGCGCTGGCATCGACCTGGGCGGGTGGATCGTGCGATTCGATTCATGATTACAACCGGGCGTCCAGAATTTGCTCCACAAATATGGCCTCTTGTTTCCAGCCCGGACCGCCAGATTTACCTGGCTGCTCTTCGCAAAGCGGATCGCTTTCGGCCTTCGGTCCTGGGCCCCGAGGCCGCCAAGCGGCTGAGCGAATTACCGGACAACATTCGTGGGGAGATCCTCGCATCGATAGCCTGTGAAAGCGGGTTCGACGGCTTGGAGCTCTCGGCCCAGGCGGCCAAGGCGGATCCCAGCGCCGGGGTCGTTGTCGAAATAATTCATGCCCTTGCATTTCGCCGAGCCGACCGTCACGTCGCCGAAATCCTCGCGACTGCCCCTGACGCCGTTTGGAACCGGCTCGCGAATGCAGGCTATGGCGTCGAACTGATCGACCCAACTCAGAGGGCCCGACTTGCTGCTTTGGGGACGGCTCAAGATGCTGGGCAAACTGATCCCATTCGGGCCGTCGTCCGGTTGGCTGACACTTTGCCTCCAGAAGACGCGATAGGCGAGCGACTCGCTAAGATGATCGAACAGGCTTCTTTTCCAGGGACAACTGAGCAAGGGGTATTTGCTATCAAGAGGGCTTTCGAAAATTATCCGCACCACACAAGGCGCGCGCTTTTTAATCGGATTCAGGCCGGACTGCCGGTGCCATATGGGATAGAAGACATGCTAAAGGACGCCCCGATTGTAGACGAAGGCCCCTTGGCTGCTTCTATACTGGACAACGCCGCCCCTGATCGATTGGCCCGTTTCACGCCGACCTTCATCGGAGCTGAAACCATCGGCAAGGTCATCGACCAGCTTTTCGTTGTTGATGACAAGGGCCGCGCCGATGATTGGCGTAATGAATCGAACAGAAAAGAGTATTGGCGATTGAAAGGTATCCTCGCTGCCACGCGTCAGGTGCCTTTCGTCCAGGCTTTGGTAAAGCGTGCTGGCTCTGAGAATCCGCACCGTATCAAGGCGATGGCCGACCTGCTCGCCGGCCATGGGAAAGGTGGACAGGAAATGCAGACGTTCCCTGCGGATGTGCGTCAAGCGCTGACGGACGCGATTGATCGCTGGATTTCGATCCTGTTGTCCTCGCCGGAAGCCAATCGGCACCAATTAGCTGATGTTGCTTGTGCGATCGAGCGGGTGCCGCAGCCGCGGTTTGCTGGCGCTTTGGCAATAATGCTGGAGCGCGATCTTGCTGATTGGGCGCGTGCACGCGAAGAGCTCAGGAGATCGCCGCGACGCGGGCCCATTGGTCCGGACGTTACGATGAGTTACACGCTTCAGTACCAAAGGGCATTTGCCGCAATCGGCGGTCCAGAGGTTGTCGAATTGATGAAACACTATTTGCCGGACAAGCGGTTCGGCATTGATGCTGCCCTCGTGTTAGGCACCATATGGGCTAAAGCAAATGGGCCCATCATTGATCCTCGGTTTGGCGCATGGGACAATTTTGCTAACGCAAAAACGAACCGAGTGTCGCGGCAGGACAAGCAGAATCCGCCGCCGAGTTCAGATTCCGCAGAAGCGATTTTCGAGGTCGTCAGAGAATTAGGGACGGACCAAAGCGACAGCGCAACCCAGCAGCATGCCATCCAATTGGCAACGGTTGCTCTCCGGATACCGCATGGTTCGAAACGGACCGAGATCGATGCGTTAATGAGGCTGCAGCTTCCATTTGCCCTAAAAAGAGGATTGTTGACCGCGGCAGCCGAAGCCGGAGAGGTGCTTCGGGTCGAAGACCTTGCTGGAGGAATTAAGGAGTTATTGGAACTGGCGAAGAAAGAACCCTGGCGTCTGGATAAAAACACCGGGGGGCTTTTGCCTTGGCTCACACTGTTCCCGTTTTCAGACCGGCCCATGGCGGTCATGGACATTCTGAAGAATGTGCCGAGACAGAATTGCGAACCTTGGGATTTGGACCGTCTTTTAATCGCGCTTGCTGATAGTCCTCACGAGGAGGTTCTACTGGTGTTCAAAGCGTTGGTGGATTGGGACCAGCGAATCCTCAGCAACCATTACTGGTTATACTCGTTGCTGAACATCGGAACTGAAGCTGCCGCGAGCCTGATAATCGACTGGATTTGCGACGGCAGATTGCCCGCTCGAGATGGTTTCCCGGAACGGCAATTTGCAGACTTGGCAAGGCGGTATCCATCGATCCGCCTGCTGATTCTACAACGGTACGCAATGATGCAGCCGGGCAGGCCCCAGGCGACGCTCGAATCGATACTGTTGGAAATTGCAGATCCAGAAGTCCTATTAACGCTCGTCCGCGCATACGCTCGAAACAATCGCTCGTTCAATGGCAATCTCGCACATGCTATCCGGCAAACGGCAGTGGGCAGGCGTCCGGTGCCAGATTGGTCTAGTGCCTATTACGAATTCAGTGTCCCACTGACTAAGCTGCGAAAAGAGCTTTTTGCCATGGTTCTTTCGAACAACTCGGAATCCGCGCTGGCTTCGGCCTGCCTGAGCGAGATTGAAGAACTGCGCGACGAACACGGCCGAGTGAATGATGAGCCGCGCCACCCGGACATTGACTCGGGGGAGCCATGGCCGCTGGAACCAGCACACCGGGAACGTGTGGCGCTTGATTTGCCTTGATTCATGCATGGAAAAACCCGAAACGCGCTGCTTGGGTATGGCCTGACAAGCGATCTAATAGAGAAGATTGGCGACCGAGGGCACACACTGACGGAGCTTCGTGCGCTTAGTCGCCAGAAGCTTCTGGGACAATACACGAGCGAAGAGGTCGATCAAATCAAGGCCAGTATCGACCGGACACCTATTCCCGAGGAGGTCATTGCCCTCGTGGTCGCAAAAGCCGGAGGTGCATGCTGCTATTGCGGAGACGGAAACAACAGTCGGCCAGTTCAGATCCATCACATTGCCCCCTACTCGGAAACGCAGGATAATTCGGAAGAGAACCTCCTCTTGGTATGTCCCACGCACCACGTCACGATTCACGCCAATGACGTCAGCGGTTCCGAACAGAAGAGCGTGAGGCGCCGATGGCACGCTACCGTCAAAGTCGCGTCGGATTTTGCCACAAAAGGCCTACCGTTTCCTTTTGGAACGTTTCAGGCGCTCGATTACGGATCCGATCCGAAGCCCGCTGAACTTATCGAGTTTGGACCTCTATCACCGAGCACAGCGCTCACCTGCTACCCATCGGAATTAGCTTCGGAGGCGCGAACTCGTCTCGACTCATCTTCCTTCCTGATAGTGTTGGGCGCCAGCGGTTCGGGCAAATCCACATATGCGACCGCGATGGGGGGTCTCTATGGGAAAGCTGGCTTCATGGTTTTCCAGCACCGCTTTGGAAAACCGAATCATGACTCCTTGAACCAGGTTTCGTTATTCGTGTCCGCCTGCGTCCGGGAAGTCGTGATTATTCTGGACGACGCCAACACTTGGGCGACCGCCGCGGATCTACAGCAAATCGGAAAGCTGGTCTCTGGTCGCAGGTACATACGGATTATCGCAACATGGACAACGGACGATTCTGATGACGGCTCCAAGCTCCAGGCCTCCGACCTGCCGAAGCAAGTATTGACTTGGGCAGACCTTCGTCCAGCGGTAGTGGAAACGCTGCTCAAATACGAGGGTGAAATTGTCGAGGCGCTTCAGAAGTTCGAGCGTGTTCATTCTGTTGGTTCGTTAGGTATAGGGTCGCTTCATTCACGGCTCCAAGACCGCATTCTTGGGTTGGGCGATACCCCCAAAACGGTTTACGAGTTCATATTTGGATTGCGAGGCGACACAGCCGTGGCGGAAGAATTTCAGCAGTTAGTACAAGACGACCGAGCAGACGTTCCCGTGGTTCACGTGGCGCTTGAACAGATCGCTGGCTTTGAGCGGCCAACTTCCCTTGAGGAGACTGTCGCCGCGTGTCTCCGTGTTGAGCGTGGAACTGATCTCCCTCCAGCTTCACCGGAATGGGTGCAAGCCGCCCTGTGCCGTCAGGTCAGATATAAGCGGTTGGTGCGCGTCCGTGACCGGTTCGTGACCATTCACCGAAGGTGGGCTGCTCGGCTTCTCGCTGCTGGACTGGCCTCGACAATCGCAAGGTCCACAACGGAACTTCTTCTCAAGCCTGATTTTCAAGTCGGGTCAGCTTCCCCTGAGCGACTGCTTCGCCTGTGGAGTTGGCTGGAGTCTTTGGATGGATCCCGCTCCTTCATCAAAACCTGGGAAAAGTCGCTATCGCCCGGTGAATGGACGGTTTTGGTGAGAAGGTCTGCCAAGAGAGGTTTGATGGAAGTTGGCTTCCTAGCGCGGAAGATGCATTTGCTCTTCGACACTAAGCTCTGGACTCCAATCATGGCAAAGGCGTTTGAGCATAATGTTTCTGAAATTGCGCCCCTCGTTCATGGAGCCTCTCCAATTGAGTGGTATTGGCTGAGTCAGTTGTCGATGGCCATGGAACACGCTTGTCCCAATGCGTGGAAACAAATCCTCCAGGATTGGAACCGCAAAACGGTCGCGTGTCTCCTGCTGCAAACCCCGTTGGAACAATTCAAAAACCTTTGGTGGGCTCTTGGGGACGCCAAAAGCCTTCGCCCCGGTTGGCTGGAAGAGGTGGGCAGCTATGTATCCTGGGAGGATTTTTCCCAGCGGTTATCCACTGTTAAAGTCGGCGATTTAACGAGCTTGGCCGAAGCATTCGGAGTCTTCGGCGCGCTCGGGCATAAACTCAAGCGTTCTATGCTTAGGAGATTGACGGAAATCATGAGAAAGGCGTTAGCGCCCGCATCAATCGAAGACCTGCGTATACCAATGCTGGATTCAACTACGATGTTGTTGTGCATGGTTTTCCCTGACGACGCTCGAAGTGTCTTCGGTTCGCTTGACGTTCAGAAGATCGGTAGCGCTCTTGGGCGAAGTCTTCCCAGGCATTGGCGGTCACTCTCTGAAATGAACTGGTTGGCGCATGAGTGTGGCTCGGCAGTATGCGAACAAATCATCGCAGCCTGTGAGCTTAAACAACTGCTGGAGCAGGTTCGGCGTTACGGGCCGAGCAATCGATACGAGTTACGCCTGCTCCTGCACTTTCTCTGTAACGCAACTTCAGAACGTCGCCGTTCTTTTGCTATCGAGGTGCGCGATGTTGTTCGAAATGCTTGTCAATGTAAGGATTCAGAAGCCAAGTCGATTATTACGGCCTATCACCGTCTGGATGCAGAACTCGGAGGGGCTCTCGTCACGGAAGTTGGCATCGCGCCGGAAGAGCTTAACGAGAAGGCGGAGCCGGAATCCTTGGAGGAGACACGCCAAGAGTTCAGGGCCAAAGATGCCACTGGCGCTGACTATGAAATCGAGATGGGGCCCGGAAGTCCCGCGAGTGATCAATGTGATGGTGGATCACCAGCGCCTTCGTGCACAGGAAGGGCATAACATGTCTTTTTCAACCTTCAAATCTGCCCTCGCGAACATCCGAAAAGGCGTCATCCTGGTTCATTTGGAACGAAATCACTGGTTGACTTCTATGGGTTGCCCCCCTGCTGTCCTTGCCACGAAACTCGAACACCGGCAAAGACAACGCGAGACAGCGTGCGATATGTGCAGTCCCAAGCCCGCGTGGCTGTTCGGCCTTCGCGGCGGGGCCTTCTACTGCGTGGACAACCACAAGGGCAAGCGCACAAGCCTGCACACGACCGACGAGGAGGAGGCCCGCCAGATTGTTGAGGCCAGAAACCAATCGGAACGCCAGCAGGTCTACGATCTGCCGGACCTTCGCATGGCAACCAATTGTTCTACTTGGCTGCCCAGGTAATTATGGTTTCGACAATTTTCGGGACCAAGAACAGCATAACGGAGCCGCCGAGGTTCTTGCCCATGGCTTCCATGTCGCCGCCTTTGAATTTTATGGCGGCCACGCCCATAAAGAAGGGGGTAGCGGCGATTATCGCCAGGGGTCTTCTCCACCCCATTTCGAGCGATGTCTCTCATGGCGTTTGAGAATCGCTTGCCGGCTTTTGAACGCCCGGGTCTGGATTCTCATGGATCGCTGTTGTTGCGGTTGGCAGGAGGATGACGACTCCGAGGGCTTCAGCATCGTGTCGCTTCTTGACGTCGCGCCGCTTGAGTCGGCACCCTTCACAAAGCACCCAACGTTGTTGGTTGTTGGCAGGGGTTATTCTGTAACACGGCCACTGGGAGGGGTATTCTTCCAGGTCACACCCCGGTTGTCCGGGCCGCCTCCGCCAAAAAGTAGGTATTCGCGAGGGCAGGATGACAAAACTCGCCGAGGGCGAACTGGCCCAACTGCTTCACGAATTCGCCAACAAGCGCCCATTCTCCATTATAGCTCTTCGAGGTGAGATTGATCTTTGAGAATGAAGGGCACTGGTTCTGGTCGGACTGTTGGAGCAGGACACGTGCGATACAGGGATTTGCGCAAGTTGCCACCGGCTGTGTGACTCCGAAGAAAACGCCCCAAGCCTCCGAAACCAGAGATGTCCGGACCACCGCGGAATTGAACCTCCCGTTCAATTCCCCGGGGGCTAGTTCTCATACGTTGCGTACAGATCCAACGCCGGGATCTGGCCGTCAGCATCAGGATGATCCTGCTGTTTTTTCGGCGCCTGTGGAGCCCAATCCGGCGGACCGAATTCAGCATCTGCTACGGAAATCGGCGTCGGCTTCAAAACTGTTGCAAAGCGAAGCTGGTGTGAGAGAGAGCCCTTCGTAGGATTGGAACGAGCGAAGGGATTTCGAAACCTGATCGGATTGGATTCTCATCGTGCTAATTTGCTTGGTATCAGCGTGTTTTGTGATTTCTGTTCGACGGCGATCTCGCACCAAAGCGAACGAAAACTAATCGGGACTGGGTCAAACTGTGCCAAAATCAGAACCTTTATTTCCATCGCAGAGTACTCCCAGGCAAACGACGGAATCGCTCTTTGAAACCCACTATTTGGGGTTGACCGAAGCCAAAGCCTTGCTGGCCCGGCTGGCGGCGATCTTCAAATGCGCAGGGAGTATCCCGGAAGTCAGATCTTCCGGGATTCGAAGGTCTTACCTTCCTGGCTGCCCGCAAGTTAGTAGAGGCCACCGTCATGGCGAAGGAGTTTCAGTTGGCGGGGAGGAATCGAACGGCATCGGCGATGATGAGTTTGTCGGATTCGCCCGTGTCATTGCGCAAGCGGACGAAGCCGTTGGTTCCGCTGGCGAACTTCAAGGCGCGCCCTATCCGCACCCATCGCGCTGAGTTCTTGTTCTGATCCACCAGCACCTCGATCGAGCCATCCCGATAGACAATCTGGTACTTCGCCTTCGCAGAGCGTTTGTCGCCTTTGGAATACCAGACGTCAACGTGATAGTCGCCGGCAGCGGAGAGAACCGGTGTGAACGTGGCAGTGGCGGTGGGGGTGTCCGTGCCCGCGATGGTGCGGGCATACCTGTAGGTCAGCCCGTGCTTCTCCGGGCTGATGCCTCCTGAGATCCAGTTTCCGGTGTAGTTGGCTTGGGGGCTGTCGATGATGATTTCGGGGACCGGTGGCAGGGCTGGGTTGAGCGTTTGCGGAGCTGGCGTTGACGCTTGGCTCACGGAGACGCTCGGCGGGGCTGGACGGACCCGCGTTTGCGGCGGCTTTCTTCCGGCATAAATGACTCCTGCAACCGCGAGCCCCATGACCATCATTGCCAAGCCCATTCGTGCGGCCAGCGCCCATCTGCGCTTGGCCCGTCTGGCGCGTCTGACCGACTTCCCGCTCTGGAGGAGCGCCAGGTCGGCAGACATTTCCCGTGCGGACTGGTAGCGCCTGCGAACGTCACTCTCGCAAGCCTTTACCACCACGGCGTTGATCTCCAGGACCGCCTCGCGGTCGGGGAACTCCCCCAAATCCGTCGGCAGCTCCGGGAAATCCAGCCGGTCCATTCCGGTGGTTATCTCATACAGGACCTTGCCGAGACCGTAGAGGTCGGCCTGGGGAGAGGTTGGCCCTTCCGGGGGAATAAAGCCGCTGGTGCCAACGTAGGAAATGGTGTGGCCGGCCTCGGTGACGAGCCCGATGTCGGCCAGCTTGGGCGTGCCGTTTATGAAAATGATGTTCCCGGGCTTGATGTCGCGATGCATCAGGCCGTTGTCGTGCAGATTCTCCAGCGCGGCGCAGAGTGAGAGGCCGATCCGAACACATTCCTCCACGGGCAGCCGCCCTCGGCGCACCAGCTCGCTCTTGAGGGTCTTGGGAACGTAACGGTCCGGATTGATCTCCTGGCCGGTCTCAACGTCGTCGCCCAATTCCATGAGGTAATAGAAGTAACCCGCCTCATCGCGCCGGCCCACGTGGAGGATTTTGACCTGGCTCCGGTTGAACCGGGAGACGGGCTCGAACCGCTGAATGCCCGCATACTCGCGCTCGTAGGGGCGGTCGTGGTCGAACTGTTCCCGATACACCACCTTGCACGCGCGATAAGCGCCGCCGGCCTCCCGCACCAGCCAGACGCTCCCGTAGCTGCCCCGCCCGATCATTCGTAGGACTTCGTAATCCAGCTTCTCAGGGCGGGCGATGGACGCGCCGACTTCCTCCAGTGGAGCCCCAGAACTTCCGCCAGGCTGGGTGGTTTCGTCCGGCATAGCTAACGCATGGACGATTCCAGGAGCCTGACTTCTTTCTTGATCAGCTTCGAAATCCGGTGCCTGGCAAGGTAAACCTGGCCGACGCTGGTGCCGAAGGTCCTGGCCACTGTCCCTGCCGGCATCGCCTTCACCACGTAAAAGTCAAACATCTGGTATTGCTCCGCATCCGCCGAGGCTTTGACCCTTTCAATGGCGGCATCATACAGCCTTTTTCGCCACTCCTCCTCCCAGACCGCATCCAGGTTAAAGCTCTCGGGGTCAGGCACGCGCTCGATCAAAGCCGTTTCCGAACCTTCCTCGGCCGGGAAACCGCGCTCGCGCGGGCGCTTCCTGAAACAGTCCGCAATCCGCCTTTGGGTCAAACCTCGCAGCCAGCTCTTGAAGGTGCAGCGCTTGCGGTCGTATTTGAACTCCTTGATGGTCTTGGCTACCGAAATCAGCGTCTCCTGCACCACGTCCTCCGCCTCCTGCTCGGTGAGGCCGGATTTAAGCGCCGTATCGCGGATGAGCCGGCGATAAATATGGAAGAACTCCCGCCAGCTCTCCTGGTCGTCCCAGTCCTTGAGCCGGCTCAACAAGCTCTTGCGCGTCGGAATGAACTCGTCCGGCCCTGGCTGCATAAGCGGTTGTTCTCTGTTCACATCTGCGTCAGCACGCCTCGTGTCTCGGCGGGCAGGTCCAGTGGCAGGCCCGAACTCACCGCGAAGCTCGCTCCCACGACGATAAACAAATTGCACTTTGTTTGAAAGATTTCTCTCTGGAGCGCGATTATACTAAAAAGGGCACGTGCTCGAAAACCCAAACCGGCGAAGAGGGGTTCGAGGGCGGGGCCGACAAGAACAGGCAAAACTATGCGGATGGAAGGCATGCTGACGGCGGGAGCATGGCCCTGCTTGGGGTGTTCGCGCTTGGTATACCACGTCACAAACCAAAGATTGCTTATGTCCACCCCGACCCTCGATCCCAGTTTGCCGGAGAACTCACCGTTTGCCTCGGGGGAAATGCGCGGCCAGTTCCAGGCCAGCCAAAACCGCCCGTTCAGCAACCCCCGAACCGGAAACCTGCCGAAAGCGGCTCCCGCCCGCCCAGCCGAAGCGGCTGAAAAACTCCGGCTGACCCCTGCTATGGGCAACGGCGCGATGGCGTCTCTGTTCCATATCGGGAGTCTCGAGGGCGCCGTGCCTGAGCCGCCGCGGTTGCCGTGAGGACGCCGCTCGCCATAATAGGGACTATCAGCTTGCTGATGGCTGGGTGTGCCTCGCTCCCACCGATGGAGAGTCCACGCCTCATCGAGCGGATGACGAATGCCTACGCCAGTTGTCAGAGTTTTGACGATACCGGCTCGATTCGGGAGCTGAGGACCGAGTTGGGCGACACGATTATCAGCGAGGTGAGCTTCCGCATTCAGTTCTCCCGAGGGCGGGCGTACCGGCTGGAGCTTCATTCCGAGCGGAAGGGTGGAGCCGGGCCGTATTCATTGATCTATTACTGGGATGGCCAGACTTGGTCCACTTACGATTCACTTGATCTTCACGACGCCTTAGAGCCGGTGCATACGAACCAAACGGACAGTGCGGTTTTGGGCTCCGGCACTGCCCTCTCGTATGAGCTGGTCCCTGGTAACCTTCGGCTACTTCACATGAAAGAGGGGCTTTTCAGTGGTTTTCGTCTGTACGACAGCGCGGAGGTTGCAGTTGGTCGCTTCCACGGGAGGTCCGTTTATCGCCTCACGCTTCACATCGCTTTCGGTGAGCGCGACCACGACACGCACGATTATTGGATAGACCCGCACACGTATATGATTCTGCGGGAGCGAGCATATTCTGTCACGTATTCCGAAGACCGGGTTGACACCACAAGACGAGACACGTTCCACTCGCCGGAGCCGGACGCGTTGCCGGAGGACAGAATGATTGAGTTTGAACCGCCAGCCTGGAGCTTACCGGTTATCAGTTATTCGGGCAGTGACGGTTCGTCGTCCCAGGAGGCCGTCATTATCAAGGGGGTAGCGAATGAAGATGCAGCCATCATCGCCGAAATTGCCTGGCTTCGGCGGAAATATCCCGGCTTTGAATGGCAGGGGCTGACCCCGATGTCCCATCAGGGGAAGCATTACGACTTGATGCATTGCACTACCTCTGCCGGCGAGAACAAGACGATTTACTTTGACGTCTCAGAATGTTTCAGCAAGTGACGACGACACGACCTATCCACCGGCCTGCACCGGACGCCGGGACGGGCGTCAGTTCACGATTCGGAAATCGTTGCTCCGGCGCCAGTGAGGCCGGACGTTGAGGTGGAGCGGGCCGTTTCGCGGCTTGTGCCGGCGGGCGGGCGGGCGTATAACAGGGGCGACGGAAAACAAACCGCCAGAGTGGTTGAGGGTTAGTTGGGAGAGACGTGAACGCAAGGATTGCCGACAAGCTCGATGAGGTGGTCACCGCCTTGCGAGGCGGGTAAGCTCGCCCGGTCCTGGCTCCGTGAGCGGTTGTTCTCTGTTCACATCTGCATCAGCACGCCTCGTGTCTCGGCGGGCGGGTCCGGTGGCAGGCCCGGACTCACCGCGAAGCTTGCTCCGACGACGATAAACAATTTGCACTTTCTTTGAAAGATTTCGCTCTGGAG
>Ga0181518_10004991_pt1 | contig 11643 bp, 8 predicted proteins | sample PEATcosm2014_Bin_28_FD_119751 | JGI IMG/M metagenome (GOLD analysis project Ga0181518, IMG submission 119751) | Peatland microbial communities from MTU Mesocosm Facility, Houghton, MI, USA - PEATcosm2014_Bin01_60_metaG | ecosystem: Environmental > Terrestrial > Soil > Wetlands > Peat | place... | reverse complement strand
CGGGCGGACGGAGCACGCGCTCACCGGCGCCAGCCGGTTCCCGCGGCACTGGGTCTACGGCGGGGACAACCGCCTTTCCCACAAGTCCGGACTGACCGACTTCAAGGACTGGTACCGCAAGTCCTTCGGCAAGCACAGTCCGTGGGGTGACGAGGACTCCGAGGCCTTGGTGGCCGCAGTGGAGACCGCACTCGAGACGGCGCTGTCGGCGCAGCTGATGCAAGGTGGCGGCAAGCGCCGCATCGAGCGGTTCCCGGCCGACACGATCCTCTTCAAGGAGGGAGAGCCGGGTACTGAAGTCCTTCTCATCCTCGACGGTATCGTGCGGGTCGAGCGGGGCGGGGAGCGACTCGCCGAGTACGGGCCCGGCGCGCTGCTCGGGGAACGAGCCCACCTCGAAGGCGGCGTTCGCACCTCGAGCAACATCGCGGTGACTCCCTGCCGTGTCGCCCTGTTCGAGGCCGACCTCATCGACCGCTCGCATCTCGAGGAGCTGTCCTCGGGGCACCGCCGCGAGGACGACGCGCGAGACTGAGCCGGTGCGCGTCAGCTTCTGCGGGGTCAGGGGGTCGACGCCCGCACCGGGACCCGAGTTCGTCCGCTACGGCGGGCACACGTCTTGTGTCGCGCTCTCCCACGACGGCGATGAGCATCGGCCGACGCTGCTGCTCGACGGCGGAACCGGACTGCGGCGGCTGCCTGAATTCCTCGGTGATCGCCCGTTCCGGGGCACCATGCTCCTGACACACCTTCACTGGGACCACGTGCAGGGACTGCCGTTCTTTCCCAGCGGGGATCATGAGGGTTCGCGGGTGACGCTGCTCCTGCCGGGAGAGGACGAGCACACCGATGCAGAGGCGCTGCTGGCCCGTATGATGTCGCCGCCCTTCTTCCCTATCGGCCCGCATCAGCTACGCGGCGACTGGCGCTTCGGTCTCGTGCCCAGCGGCACCTTCGACGCCGAAGGATTCACCGTTGTGGCAATGGATGTGCCCCACAAGGGCGGCCATACCGTGGGGTTCCGGGTCAGCGACGGCCGTTCGTCGGTTGCCTACATCCCCGACCATTGCCCGACTGCGCTCGGCGACGGGCCTCAGGGGGTCGGTGTGTACCACGAGGCAGTACTCGAACTGGCGCGTGATGTCGACCTACTGATCCACGACTCCCACCTCCGGGCCGAGGAGGTGGCCGAGGAAGCGTTCTTCGGGCACGCCGCGGCGGAGTACGCGGTGGGGCTCGCCAACCTCGCCGGTGCCCGCCGCGTCGCGCTGTTCCACCATCGGCCCGAACGCACCGATACGGAGGTGGATCGCACTGTGCGCCGCTTCGCGGAGAGCCCCGTGCCGGTCACCGGTGCCGCGGAGGGAACGACGCTGGCGCTGTGATGGACCCGTGAGGAACGCAGACGCGGTCGTCGTCGGTGCCGGGCCCAACGGCCTCGTCGCGGCTCTGACCCTGGCCCGTGCCGGCCTGGCGGTCGACGTGTACGAAGCGGCCGACGAGCCGGGAGGGGGCTGCCGCACCGCGGAACTGACCGTGGCCGGCTTCCGTCATGACATCTGCTCTGCGGTGCACCCGCTCCTTTTGGCCTCTCCCGCCTTCGCGGACATCGACCTCTCCGCCCATGGCGTCCGGCTGCTGACTCCGTCCGTCGCCTTCGCCCATCCCCTCGACGGCGGGCGTGCCGTGTGCGTGGGATCAAGTGTCGACGAGGTGGCCGCGTCGCTCGGCGTCGATGGAGCGTCCTACGCACGCGTCTTCTCGCCGCTCGTCCGGGACGTGGACAAGATCCTCCCCGCCTTCTTGGGCTCCATGCGGACGGTGCCCGCCCACCCCCTTGCGGCCGGCGAGTTCGGGCTGCGGGGACTCAGCTCCGCCCGACGCATGGCGAACGGGTTCGAGACCGAGGAGGCACGGGCCCTCGTTGCCGGCACGGCGGCGCACTCCATGCTCCCGCTGACGGCTCCCCTCTCGGGCGTCTTCCCCCGGCTCTTCACGGCGCTGGCCCACCGCTTCGGCTGGCCGGTCGTCGAGGGTGGGAGCGCGGCCATCGTCGACGCGCTGGTCGCCGAGCTCACCTCACTCGGCGCGCACATCGAGACGGGCCGCCTGGTCAAGGGGCTGGACGAGCTGCCGCCCGCCGGGGCCGTCGTGCTCGACGTCACTCCGCGCCAACTTCTGGAGATGGCAGGCGACGCGATCCCGCGCCGCTACGGAAGGGCCCTGGCGCGCTACCGCTACGGGCCGGGCGTCTGCAAGGTCGACTGGGCGCTCGACGGACCGGTGCCGTGGGCCGCGGAGGGCTGCCGGCAGGCGGTGACCGTGCACGTGGGCGGCACGTTCGAGGAGATCGCGCGGGGGGAGGCTGACGTGAACGCCGGCCGGCACCCCGATCGCCCGTACTGCCTGGTGACCCAACCGTGCCTCGTCGATTCGCACCGGGCCCCGGCGGGCCGGCACACACTGTGGGCCTACTGCCACGTCCCCAACGGCTCCCACGTGGACATGACCGAGAGGATCGAGGAACAGATCGAACGGTTCGCACCGGGCTTTCGCGACCTGGTCCTTGGCCGCTCGACCTTCACCGCCGTGGAAGCGGAGGAGCACAACCCGAGCTGCGTCGGCGGGGACATCAACGCGGGCGCCGCCACCTTCCGCCAGATGGTCTTCCGGCCCACGGTGCAATGGAACCCATACCGCACCGCCCTCAAGGGCGTCTACCTCTGCTCGGCCGCCACCCCGCCGGGCGGCGGCGTCCACGGGATGTGCGGGCTCGGCGCCGCCCGCGCCGCCCTGCACGACCTCGGCCATCACGGAGCCCGGACCCGGGGTCCGTGATGGGGCGCACCATGTCGTTCGCCTGGTACAGGCTCCGAACGACCCTCGGGTCGGAGCTCTCCTACTTCATCACCGTGATCCTGCTGGTGGGCGCGCTGGGCGGCCTCTCCATGGGCGCCGTCGCCGCGGCCCGCAGCACCGAATCCTCCTTCTCCGACCTCGTGGCGAGTTCGCACGTCCCCGACCTCTTCGTCCTGGACGGGGTGATCAACCCGGCCATCGGGCTCGACTCGGCCTACAACCCCGTGCTGCTGCGCAAGCTGGCACATCTGCAGCACGTCGAACGAGTCGCGGACGATGTGGAGCTCAACGTGGGCCCACTCACCCCCAAGGGCCGACCACTGCCGGCCAGCAATGGCATCCCGGGAGACGCCAGCGTCAACGGGTTGTACTTCACCGAGGATCCCGTGGCCATCACGCAGGGACGGATGGCCGACCCGCACAAGGCCGGCGAGTTCGTCGTCGATGCGGCCACCGCCAAGGCATTCGGCTATCACCTGGGGGAGGAGATTCCCGTCGGGTGGCTGACCAATGCGCAGGCGAACTCGGGGAATCTCGCGCTGAACTCGACCATCCCCGCCGACCAACGTGCGCGGGTGAAGCTGGTCGGCATCGCAGGGCCGCAGGCGACCAATTTGTTCGAGGACCAGGACGAGGCACAGGGCCAGTCCATCGAGTTGTTCACGCCGGCGCTGACCGACAAACTGCTCGCCTGCTGCAGCAACACCATGCTGACCGCGCTGACGCTGCAGGACGGCAACCAGTATCTCTCCGCGGTGGAGACAGAGATCAAGGGCGTGCTGCCCAAGGGTCTCCCCTTCGTCTACGTCCAGGTCGAGGATCGCGTCGCCATCGCCAACGACACCTTGCGGCCCGAGGCCATCGCGCTCGCCGTCTTCGGCGGTATCGCCGGCATCGCCGCCCTCCTCATCGCCGGGCAGGTGGTCAGCCGCCGGATCCGGCTCAGAGCCGCCGACCTCGACATCATTCGGGCCCTCGGGGCAAGCCCCTCCATGACCTTCTGCGACGACCTGATCGGCACGCTCGGCGCCGTGGCGGTCGGCTCCGTCCTGGCCGGGCTGGTGGCCCTCGGCCTCTCGCCGCTGGCCCCGCTGGGGCCGGTGCGGCCCTTCCTGCGCGTCGAGGTGCACGCAGACTGGGCAGTGATCGGTCTCGGCATGGCCAGCCTCTTACTGTCGCTCGCGGCGATCGCGGCCTTGGCTTCGTGGCGAGCACTACCGGGCAGAGCACGCCTCGGTGGCCAACGAACCTCCTCGTCACGCGTAACGACTGCGGCGGCGCGCGCCGGACTGCCGCCGCCGGCCATCACCGGGGTGCGGTTCGCCCTCGAGCCGGGGGTGGGCAGAAGCGCCGTCCCCGTGCGGTCGGCCATCCTTGGCGCCATCCTCGCCGTCACCGTCGTCGTGGCCACGGTCACATTCGGGTCGAGTCTCAACACCTTGGTCAGCCACCCGGCGCTCTACGGCTGGAACTGGACCTACGACATGGACGGTGGAGGTGGGCTGGGCGACGTCCCCGGACAGGCTGCGGCCAAGCTTCTCGACGCAGACCCCCTCGTCGAGAGTTGGAGTGGCGTCAACTACTCGACCCTGCAGCTCGACGGCGTGAACGTGCCGGTGATGGGAGCGACACTCCGTGCACCCGTAGCACCTCCTCTTCTCAGCGGGCACGGCCTCGAAGCCCGCGATCAGGTGGTTCTGGGCGCCGGCACGCTCCGCCAGCTGCACAAGCGGGTCGGGGACACGGTCGAGGAGCGGGCACCCAACGGCGCACCGGTCAGGCTGACGATCGTCGGTACCGCGACGCTGCCGCCCATCGGTGTCACCGGGTCATCACATCTCGAGATGGGAACCGGCGCAATACTCTCCTACCAGCTCATCCCGCCCGCGGCGCGCAACCTCTTCGAGGTCACACCGGGTCCCAACGCGATCCTGATCCGCACGAAGGGAGGGGCGAGCCCGGCGGCACTGCGTTCCATCCAGGCCATCGGGCGCAAACTGGACATCGCAATCAACGGCGGCTCGGTGCTGCCTGTCCAGCGGCCGGCCCAGATCATCAACTACGGATCGCTGGGTACCACGCCGCTGCTCCTGGGCGCGGCGCTCGCGGCCGGTGCCGTCAGCGCCCTCGGCATCACGCTGGTCACATCGGTCCGGCGAAGACGCCGCGATCTGGCGATCCTCAAGACGCTCGGCTTCACCGGACGTCAGTTGGCGACCGCCGTTTCCGTGCAGGCCGGGGTCGCCGCCGTCATCGGTTGCGCCATCGGTATCCCGGCCGGGATCGCGCTGGGTCGCGCGCTCTGGGACCTGTTCGCCGGTCAGATCAGCGCCGTCCCCTACCCCACTGTCCCGGTCGGGACCATCGTGGCGATCGGGCTCCTGGCCATCGCACTTGCGGTCGTGGTCGCCACCATTCCCGGCCGTGTCGCAGCGAGGACGGCCACGTCACAGCTCCTCCGCGCGGAATAGCAGCCGGCCGTCGCAGCCCTCAGTCGGCGAACCGCTCGACCAGCACCTGTCCCACGCGCCGCACCGTGTCCGGTGTGCCGGTGGGCACATTGAAGACGAAGTACTCCACCCCGGCGGCCGCCAGCTCCTCGACCCGCGCCACCAATTCGTCGGCTGTGCCCACGTCGGAGCCCGTGGGCTCCTCGCCCGTGACCTGACGCAGGAAGCCCTTCGTCGTCGCCGTCTCCTCCTCGCTGGCGGTCAGCACGAGCGTGCTCAGCCGGCTGACCGTGACCTCGGACGGGTCCCGCCCCACCGCCGCGCAGTGCCCCTGCAGCACCTCGACCTTGTGGGCGATGGTGGCGGGGTCGCCGGTGATGTTGCACATGTCGGCATAGCGCGCCACAAGGCGAAGCGTCCGCTTCTCCCCCCCGCCTCCCACCAGTATCGCCGGGCCGCCCGGCTGGACGGGTGGCGGGACGTTGCGCGCCTCGTGGATCCGGTAATAACGACCCTCGAAGCTCGGCGCCTCTTCCCCGAACATGGCCCGGCAGATCTGCAGCGCCTCCTCCAGGCGGTCGAGCCGCTCTCCCGCCGGCGGGAACTCGAAGCCCAGGCCCTCGTGCTCGACGTCATACCAGGCCGCGCCGATGCCGAGGATGGCCCGGCCCGCGCTGATGACGTCGAGCGTGGTCACGATCTTGGCCAGATGCGCCGGGTTGCGGTACGTGACCCCGGTGACCATGGTCCCCAGCCGTACCCTCGACGTCCTGGCCGCCAGCGCGCCGAGCAGCGTGTAGGAGTCGAGCATGGGCTGGCTCGGGCCTCCGAGCGGTGGCAGTTGGAAGAAGTGGTCCATCACCCACACCGAGTCGAAGCCGGCGTCCTCGGCGGCGGTCGCCATGGCCACGACGCCGTCGAAGAGCGCGCCGGGTGATTCGCCGACGATGAAGTTCGGGATCTGCAGTCCAAAGCGCATGCAGCCGAACCTAGCGGTGCGCCGGGTGCTCCGTGCGGGGGGATCACCACCCCGTGCGTCGGCGCAGCCACGCCAGGGCCACCTCGCCCTGGGCGGCCTGGAACGGTCGGAGCGTCGGCAGCCCGGGCGGCGCCGGCTCGAGCGAGTGCGCCACGAAGAACCCCGAGATGGCGGCGAGGAGGACGGTGACGACCTCGGGATGGATCTGCCGCGAGGGCTCGTGCCGGACCAGCAGCTCCTCGGGCGAGGGCCCGCCCTCCAGCACCACCGAAGGCGCCCAGCCGATCACGTCGAACGCGGGGTTGCCTACGGCGCCGTGAGGCCAGTCCACCAAGACCACGCCGCCTCCGTGGAGCAGCACGTTGTCGGAGCGTACGTCGCCGTGGACGAGCGTCGAGCCCGCGCAGGCCTCGGGCCACCCCGCCTCGAGGTCGGCCAGCTGCGCCAGGTGGGCGGCCGCCCACCGGTCTAGCGCCGACGGGGCTCCGGCCGCGGCGAGCGAGCTCCACCCGCCGAAGAGCTTCCGGGCATAGACGGCCAGGGGCTCCAGGGACGGCGCCGGGCTCGGCGTCAGCTCCTCGTGCATGGCGGAGAGACCAGCGATGACCGTCTCGAACTCGCCGGGGTCCCACGGATGTCGTGGCGGGCGGCCGTCGACGGCCTCGAACGCGAGCGCCACCCAGTCGCCGTCGTCGTAGGAAGCGAGGAGACGCGGGAACCGGGGTGACCGCGGCAGCGCGGCGGACACCACTATCTCCCGGCGGTGGATGTCCGGGGACTCGGGGTTCAGCGCGGTGCCGACCGCCTTGACGAAGATGTCCCGCTCCGTACACTCGAGCACGGCTGTCGCTCCCGGTGAGAACCCGCCCACGAGGTCGCGCACGGCCCAGGAGGCGCCCCCGCCCACGCCCGCCGCCCACGCCCGCACCGGCTCCGGTACCCGGGCCCAGGGCAGGTGGACGCCGGCCGCCGGAGCGGTGGGTGTGGTCACGAGGCGGCGGCCCCGGCGGCTGCGAGCGCCTCGGTGATGCTCTCGACCAGGCGCCGCGCCGACTCGGCGCTGAGCTCGACGGCGACCCGTGCGCCCGGCCCGAGCGACGGATCGGTGAAGTCGATGTTGAGCGTGTGGTCGAACGGCGCATGGAACGGATGGTCGAAGTAGACCTGGGCCGAGGTGACGGAGAACCAGCCCGGCGCGCCTTTGGCGCTGCCGGCGATGTCGGTGGGGACGGTGAGGTAGGAGCACATGGTCAGTCCCCCGCCAGGTAGCGCCCGTACCACTCGAAGATGCGCTGCCAGCCGTCGACGGCCGCCTCGGGCCGGTACGCCGGGCGGTCCACGGAGAAGAACGCGTGGCCGGCGCCGTCATAGCGGTGGAACTCGTACGTCTTGCCGGCCGCCTTCAGCGCCGCCTCCAGCTCGTCCACCTGCTCGGGGCTGGGGAACTGGTCCTCATTGCCGAAGAGGCCGAGTAGCGGGCAGGTGAGCTGCGCTGTGCGGTCGACGAGCGGCGTGACCTTCAGCGGGAACCCCTCGGGCACGGTGCCGGTGACGAAAGCCCCGTAGCAGTCGACGGCCGCATCGACGGGCACGCTCACCGCGGTGAGAAAGGAGTGCCGGCCGCCGGAGCAGTAGCCGATGACCCCGACCTTGCCGTTGGAGGTCGGCAGGGCCCGCAGTGCCTTGATGGCGCCGTCGGCATCGCCCACGAACTGCTCGTCGGGGATCCCGCCGGCCTGGCGCGTGGCGGCCGCGGCGTCGTCGGGGTCGACATCGAGCCCCTGGCGGGCATAGAGGTTGGGGCAGATCGCGTTGTAGCCGTTGGCGGCGAGGCGGCGCGTGATCTCCTTGGTGCCCGAGTCCCAGCCCGGCAGGTGGTGGATCACGAGGACCCCTCCGAAGGGGCCGTCTCCGGCAGGGAGGGCCTGGTAGGCGTTGATCTGGGCCCCATCGGCGCCCGTGAGCATCACGTTCTTGGCGGAGAGGGCTTCTTCGGGTGCGGGCACGGCAGCCTCCTTCTTCTTCAGTCCGTGCGTCATGATGGGTTTGGTGCGCGACCACTATGGCGCGCCGCCCGGACCCGCCACCGCCGAACCGGCATGATCTGTCCGTGCACCGACTCCTCGGGCCCGTCGTCGGTCTGGTCGCGCTGGTCGCGGTCGTGGCCGCCCCCCCGGTCGCCGGAGGGGCCTCGACGGGGGTTGCCCCGGGCGTCCGCAGCGTGTTGGGGCCTGCGCTCGTGGACGCGCCCGGCGGCATCGCGCTCGATGCCGCCGGAGACCTCTTCGTCGCCGACACCGGGCACTGCCGCGTCCTCGTGGTCCCGACCCAGGCCGGGACCCGGTACGGGCTGCACCTGCGACCGGGGCACACCGCCACCGTGGCCGGGGGCTCGTGCTCGGGCGCCGGCTCCATCGGCCACCCGAGCGGGGTGGCCGTCGACGCGCAGGGCGACGTCTACATCGCGGAGGCGACGGCGCAGCGGGTGCAGGTCGTGCGGCCCGGCGGCCCGCGGACGGTCGTGACCGTCGCCGGCACCGGGCACGCCGGCTTCAACGGGGACGGGCTCGTAGGGCCGGCCAGCCAACTCGACGAGCCGACCGCGGTGGCAGTCGACGGCTCGGGTGACGTCTTCATCGCCGACACTGCCAACTGCAGGGTGCGGGTGCTCCCCGCCCGCACCGTCACGCTCTTTGGACAGACGATGACCGCCGGGCACCTCTCCACCTTGGCCGGCACCGGTGTCTGCGGTACAACCGGCCAGGGCGGACCCGTCGCGGCGGCACAGCTGTGGGACCCGGTGGCCGTGGCCGTTGACAGCGCCGGTGACCTGCTCGTGGCCGACAGCGGCGACCAGTCCGTGCTGCTCGCCGCGGCACACGGCGGGACCTACTACGGCACGGCGCTCGGGGCGGACGACATCGGCGTCGTGGTGGGTGGCACGGGGAGCTACGGGCCGTATCTCGCCGACGGGCTCTCCGCCACCGGCGCAACGGCCGAGCTCAACGACCCCCGCGGCCTCGCCGTCGGCCCGACCGGCGCGCTGTTCGTCACCGACGGCTTCATGCGCGCCATCCGGGTGGTGCCCGCGACCACCGGGACCCTGCTCGGGCGGGCGATGAAGGCGGGCGGCCTCTACACGGCGGCCGGCGCACTCCCGGTGTCGAACGCCGCCGGACTCGGGGACGGGACGCGCTGGGTGCTCACGCAGCTGGGGAACCCGACCGGCATCGCGGTGTCGCCCACGGGCACCGTCTACTTCAGCGACGGCAGCCTCAACGCGGTGCGGGTGATCGGGGCGCGATGACATGAGCAGGTTCGGCCGGCGCACCTTCCTCGCCTCCTCCGCCAGCGTCGCCGCGGGCACGGTGGCGGCCGGAGCGCTGCCTGAGGTCGCGCTCCCGGCGAGGGCCGCTGATGCCGAACGGTCCCTGGGGGTGACGCGCGTCCTCGCCGGTCCCCCGGGCCCGCTGCGGGCCGTCGGGCTCACGGTCAACGGGGTCGTCGACCCCCTCGGCGTCGACCCGGACGACTGCTCGTTCGCCTGGGCGCTGCAGGCGTCGGGGCGCGAGGTGGCGCAGACCGGCTACCGCATCGTGGTGCGCCGGACGGATCCGGCGCACGTCGGGGTCGCATGGGACAGCGGCATCGTGCTCACGGCCCGGCAGGCGTTCGTCGCCTACGCCGGGCCGACGCTCGCCGCCGACGCGGGCTACGAGTGGACGGTCCAGCCGAGGGGCTACGCGGAGAAGTGGGGACCGGTGTCCGCGCCGGCCCGTTTCACGACGGCGTTGCGGGCCGCCGACTGGCAGGCCCAGTGGCTGCGCCCCGCAGGCGGCTCCGTGCAGCCCGACCGCGTGACCTATCTGCGCACCGAGGTCACGCCGCCCGCGGGCGCGCTCTGGCGCGCCACGGCCTACGTCTCCGCCGCCCACACCTACCGGCTCTTCGTGGACGGCGCGGCGGTGGACGCCTGGCCGAGCTTCTCGTACCCCGACGAGCAGTACGCCCGTGCCGTCGACCTCACCGGTGCGGTCGCCGGCGGCAGGGCGAGCGCCATGGGTGTTCTGCACCGTTGGTACGGGCCCGGACAGGGCCGACCCGCGTCGGCCCCGGGCCTCCTGCTCCAGCTGTCGCTCTGGTATCACGACGGCCGCCACGTCGTGGTCGGCTCCGATGCGGACTGGCACGAGCAGCCGGCCGAGTGGCTGCCCTCACCGCAGCGCAACTCCGACTGCGGAGACTTCGTGGAGTGGGTCGACGGGCGCGCCCATCCCCAGGGATGGTCGAGTCCCGGCTACGACGACAGCTCGTGGACGGCCGCCACGGTCATCGGGCCTGCCGGCAGCGCACCGTTCACCCGGACCTACCCGCAGCGGACGGCGATCCGGGAGTCGCCCGTCCTGCCTGTCAGCCTGCACACGGTCGCGGGCGGCGCGGTCGTGGCGGACTTCGGCGCCGTCTACGCGGCGCGGCCGCGGGTCGAGTTCACCCAGGGACAGCCCGGCCGGACGGTCTCCATGCGAGCCGGGTACCTGCTCGATCCGGACGGGCAGGTCTCGACGCTGCACGGCACGCAGGAGACGAACCTCTCGTTCTCCTACATCATGGGGTCGGGTCGCCAGGCCTTCGAGGCCTTCACCTACTTCGGGTTCCGCTACGTGCAGATCGACGATCCGGGGCAGCCCCTCGGCAGGAGCCAGGTCGTCGCCATCACCAGGCACGCCGCCATGCCCGACGTCCCGCCGGCCACGTTCTCCTGCGACAGCCGGATGCTCAACGCCGTCTGGCGGCTCAACGCGCGCTCCTGCCTCTACTGCAGCCACGAGCAGTTCGTCGACACGCCAACCCGGGAGAAGGGCCAGTTCGTGTGGGACGCGGCCAACGAGTCAGAGGCGGTCATGCGGGCCTACGGCGACCAGAACGTGAGCTGGCAAGGGTTGCGGGACGTGGCCCGGGGCCAGGCCCGCTACTGGCCGGACGGACGGGTCAACGCGGTCTACCCAAACGGGGACGGCGCGCGCGACTACGCGACGTTCACAGCGCGCTACCCCGAGTGGCTGTGGCGCTACTACGTGTCGACGGGCGACTTGGATACCGCGGTGCGGCTCTACCCCTCGGTGACGCAAGCGGCGGACTGGCTGTGGTCGGCGCGCCAGGGAGGCACCGGGCTGCTCTACGGCCTGGCCGACACCAGCAACGGCGATCCTGTCTACGGCTACGACCTCTCCGTGGCGGCGGACACGGCGAGCAACGTCCTCTCGGTCAACGCTTTCAACCGGGTGGCCCAGCTGGCCGGCCTTGCGGGGGACGCGGCCGGCGCGGCCGCCCAGCAGGCACGGGCCGCCCAGCTGG
>Ga0181518_10004987_pt1 | contig 11653 bp, 17 predicted proteins | sample PEATcosm2014_Bin_28_FD_119751 | JGI IMG/M metagenome (GOLD analysis project Ga0181518, IMG submission 119751) | Peatland microbial communities from MTU Mesocosm Facility, Houghton, MI, USA - PEATcosm2014_Bin01_60_metaG | ecosystem: Environmental > Terrestrial > Soil > Wetlands > Peat | place... | reverse complement strand
CTCTCGTCCACGCTTCGTCTTGATCACAATCCGCGCCCGCACCAGGTAGGCAATATGTTTTGAAATCATCTGCTGCGAGAGTGCAAACGGTTCCGTCAATCCATGCACAGAGGCAGGACCATGTGAGAGTCGTTCGATCATCCCCCGCCGGGTTGGATCAGACAAAGCAGCAAATGTTGTACCTAATTGATCCACAACCATATGGTAGTGGATTGTCCCGTCAATGTCAAGAGCGAATTTTGCGATTCCTGATTTCTGTTCCCAGATCTCTGAACCCTGACACCTGCGCTAATTTATACTTCCCCATGAGCGGTGCCATCGCAGCTGGGTGCATGGTTTAGGAAATAGGCTTCCTCGTGCAATAACTCATTAACCTGACGATTAAAGTGCACACCGCAACCTGCGCAAGGAGCGCGAGCCGGCAGGGTTGAGGCGCTGGCATCAGGGGCCGGGGGAATGCAGATTGACCCTGGAACGTGTTCTGGATGTATCACGCGCCACTCGGAGAATGCTCGGATATGGGGGCTTTACAAGCCCCGGCCCAGAGGCCGCAGGATTCCTCCGGGGAAACGCCGTTCCCTGAAAATGGTAGCGCCAGGAGGGTAATAGACGTTTGGCCAAACCGTGATGACCGTACCGGACGCGGTGCGTGCGAAGGCCGACCACCGCACGAACGCCCCACGCCAGCAGCCCGCCGCCTCGCAGGCGTGCCCGTCGAGCGCTCGCAGAATTTCCGCCGGCGTGGGGCGAGCGCGTGCGGGGTAGGCAGTTCTGGCCGCCGTAGCTCGCCCATGGCGATCCGGCCATCGCCCGAAGCGACTGCCGAGACGTAGCTTGCCCGGGCCGCCGCTGAACGCGTCCCTCGTCTGGCTGCGCACGAACGCCACGCAAGCAGCCCGCAGCCTCGCGGGCGTGCCGGCCGAAGCGCTCGCCTTGCGCGTCTGCTGCTACATCTTCCTCCGGTTGTGGATCACCCATCGGATCGAATGTTTCGTAGCCGGCATGCTGTCTATGTCTATGGCGCGAATCTCCTTGGGTTCAATCACGCTGGCGCTCGGCCTTGTCGGGATGCTAGCCAACATCGTCGAAACGGCGATCTACATCAAAAAACCGCGTTTTTGAGCCCCCCCTTCTGGGTGTCGGTTTGTGTCGGTTTTTGCTCTGTCCAACGCGACACCTGACTCCTGTCTGCTGGCCTTACCTAACAGGTTCCACGTGCCCCACCGTCCGCCGCTCATACTCCGGTCTGAGCCTTCCCCGTACCTTCTGCGCGGTGCTCCGCATCCAATCGAAGGCCAAGCTAATCAGAAAACGGAACCCCCGCAGCATCTTCTTCCCGAATCGCAGCATCCCAATTCCGCCCGCCGCAAACAGACTTGCCATACAAATGAGCAGCAGACCGTGGTAGGCAACCGGGAATTGCTCAATGAATCCCGGAGGGCCCATTTGGATATAGCCAAGTTCCACCAGTTGGTCAAATACTCCCGGCAGAGCCAGGCGGATCAGTCCTACCAAGCCTAACAGCGAGCCCGCAAAGAGAAGACTCCCGGCGAGCGCATAATATGCCATCACGACGCCGCCGAGCGCCAGCAGTAGCCCCATCAGCACTGCTACTCCGCCGAAGCCCAGAGGGAGTCCGAACAAAGCCACCAAAATGCCGGCCATGACATACAATGGCAGGTTCCGAACGGCCCCCGATCGTACCATTGACGCCGGCAGCCTGTCTGCCACCATGTCCACGGGCTCGCCAAGATTCCGTAGCACTGCCAATATCCGCTCCACTTCGTTTTCGCAAGACGCTTCATGATAAGCCTCGTAGATGTGCGACCGGATCTCCCCCAGGAACTCTTCCTGCTCGCTCGTCGGAAGTAACCGCAGATGCGCCTTCACGCGCGCCAGATAGTCATCGGCGATCTTTGCCACAGTTTCCGGATAGTTAATCATTTCCTCTCACCCCTTTCTGCCGAGTAATTTCTTCTGCGGCGCGCCGGAGGCTTCCTCGGCAATCCACGTGCGCTGCACCAGTGAAAACAGTAAGTCGAGCTCCAGGCTCAGATCATCGAAGAGCCGCCGCCCAGATGCAGTCAGGGCATAATATTTTCGCGGCGGACCTTGGTCGGATTCTACCCATTCCGACCGCACCAACCCATCCCGATCGAGCCTTGCCAAAATCGGATACACCGTACCTTCCTTGAGCGAGGCCGCGCCCCTCGCATTAAGCACCCGAACCAAGGAATACCCGTAATGACGCTCGTGGTAAAGCACGCCCATCACCGCCAGCTCTAGAATTCCCTTGCGGAGCTGAGTGATTCGCCGGTCCTTTCCATCGTCCTGGTACTGCATTATGCCTAGTATACGTTAATGCTAGGTACCGAGTTCACCAAAAAAGTGCTCATTCGTTCCCAGCGGGCCTTCCCAACCGCCCAGGGGCGAACAAACAGCGAAATATGCTACCCTTCCTCGCATGGCCCTCCGCTCCTGCCTGGTCTCCTGCCGCGACTTGGCCGGCACTGAGCACGCTGTCGAGATCACCTCGGAGTCGCTGTACGAGGCAGTGGCGCAGGCGCTGGGAATCCTGCGCGGGGACATGTGGGTAGAGGAGATCGGCGAGGGGTTGACGGAGTTGAAGGTGCGCGTCAAGCAGCCCGCCGTCGAGCACCGGGTGCGGATGAAGGATTTCAGGCGCTGGCTGGAGTCGCAGGGGAAGACGCCGGCTGAGTGCACCAGGAAGAGAAAGTTGTTGGCGTTGGCGAAAGGGGAAGGACGGGAGCGATGACCCGCAGTGGGCACTGCCCGGCCTGAGGTAAGGACGGAGTTTCAGGGCTCCCATGCAGCCTCACCATCGTGGACAAGTCTCCGGGGAGCCTCGGGCCAGTTTGCACTTCTTTTGGTTGGACGACACATCGGAGTGCCAGCGCCCTCCTAAACACCGCCAAAGTGATGATAGGCCGCAGGCGCGCCTTTGCAGCTAACTATGCTCGGATCGTCTCTCGGTTGTTATCAAGGCTGCCGCGCTCGGGGAACTAGCGAGCGCCAGCCCCGCCGCCACAGAACCCTCCGATAGCCTGCGACAAATGCTTTCTCAATAGCTCGGCGTCCCTGCGGGTTCGCCGTTTCGGCGGCAGCCAACTTGGATCGCTAGTTGCGCCATCCCGATAAGGCAAACTCCTACGATCGCAAAGCCTTCGTAGGTGAGCGGTTCCAGAGGCGCCGTACATCGCCAATGGGAATCTTGCGGGCCGGCGAGAGTTCTGACCTCGCCGTTCGTGTAGCCAGTCCGACTGCAGCGAGAATTCCTCGCCACCTGCTTTTGAATCTTAGGCGGCGTCCTGTTTTGGTCAAAGGCTGCATCGGTAGACGCGAGCTTAAGCTGCTCTCTGTGAATTCGACTGGCCCGCATGACAGGAAAGCCTTACCCAAGCAGCCCGCCGCCTCGCGGGAGTGCCCGCCGAAGCCCTCGCAGAATCTCCGACGGCGTGGATCGAGCGCGTGCGCGGCTGGTGAGTTCTGGCTGCCGTAGCTTGCCCTTGGTCGATCCGGCCATACGCACGCAGCACGACGCCTCGCGGGCGTGCCGCCCGAAGCGCTCGCGGAATTTCCGTCGGCGACTGCCGGCACGGAGCGCGCCGGCAGCTTGCCCTAACCGCCACATGAACGCGCCCGCGCCTGGCAGCGCACGAACGCCCACGCAAGCAGCCCGCCGCCTCGCGGGCCGAAGCGTGCGGGCAGCGCCCTGTCAACACCAGTTGAAATTTCCCCATTATTCCAGTCGTGGTCCCTAAGCAGGAGGGGTCCGTTCGCGGACACGCACTCTGCTTTCCCTAACCAGTTGGCTTCTCTCCAAAACGAATCGAGACCAGGCTTAACTCAAAGATGCTCCAAGGCTTGCGGATTATTAGTCAACACCGATTGCGGCCATGCGCACGCGTCAGTCTGGGTACCATCAGCAATCAACCGGGCGACGAGAAGGCTTGGTCCACGACTGGAATAATGGGGAAATTTCGACTGGCCGTGACAGCCCGCCCGGACCGCGGAACGCGCCGCCTGGCTGCGCAGGAACACCTTGCGCAAGCAGCACGCCACCTCTCGTGGCGAAGTCTTGCGCGTTACCGCGCCGTGAGGATCTTCCATGATCTCTCTTGACGTGCTGGCACGCGGACGTGCGAACGACGGCCCCCGCTGGAACGCCTCACGCAATCAGCCCGCCGCCTCGTGGGCGTGCCGGCCGAAGCGCGCGCAGGATTTCCGCCGGCGTAGGTCGAGCGCTGCGGGCGGGCGGCTCTACTTGCGTAGCGGACCGAAGAGCGAGCGTGTTCCAGTCCGCTCCGGCGAGCCGGTCCCGCTACTGTCTCACCAGAATCGCTGAGATGGAAGCAAAGGTCTGGGTCGTTACGGTTGAAGTTCCGTTGCTGGCCCACTCGGCCATTACCATTTGCGTGTCGCCATTCAGCGGCACCAGCAGGGTCATGCTGAACGGCTTGATACCCGACGTGGTCACATTAACGTTGTCACAGCCTATCCCGCCACTGGCCACCGTGGTTCCGTCAAGACCTGTGCCCACGATTTGGAACGTTGCGGCCATCGGAATGGTCTTGCTGGTGTTGTCGCTCAAGAACAGATTAGGCAGGCTGAGGGTTACCAGCGCGGCGTTGAAATGTGAGCTAGCCGCCGGTATGGTGAAGGACAGGCCACTAATTGGAATGGGGCCGATAAACGTGCTGTAGGACTGGGTTGTTGTGGTTTGGGCATAAAACGCATCGGCCGCGGGGCATACCAGGACCGTGGCGAACAAAGCCGCTATCAGCATCGCGATGCGGGCTGGGGCGTGTGGTTTGGATTTCATCATAATGTCGAGTTCCTTTCGGGCCGCCGGGACCCGTTCTATTGTAAGCTTATTGGCCTTGGCCCGTTCGTCGAAACACAGGCGGCCGTTAAGATTCTTCGGTACCGACCTGACCGGCGCGACCACCGTCAGCTTTAACGGCACGGCCGTCCACATCCTACAGCCATTCGGCTTCTCGGGGGACCTTGGCCGCGGATTCCGAGGACCATGATAGGATTGGTGTTAGCGTGAGGGATGCATCCGGTCCGCGGAAAGGGTAGAAGCCCACCTTTCAGTTTCGAGTCTCAGCAACCTTCTTTCAGCCCGATTATGCGGACGCCGGGCGGTTCGATGAAAGGAGGTCGCTATGTCGACCGAACCAAACGGGGCCCCGCAGCCTCTTCCGGATCGTCCCAATCTCCGCCATCTGAGGGATCAAGCCAGGGACCTGCTCAGAGCAGCCAAGGCGGCATCACTCGCCGATGCGCAGTTTCAGATCGCACGCCTCTACGGGTTTGCGAGTTGGCCCAAGCTCAAGGCGCATGTAGAGTCATTCGAGGAGGTCGGGCAACTCAAGCAGGCGATTGATACTAACGACATCGCGCGCGTGCAAACCATGATGACGCGCAACCCGGCGCTGCACCGAGCGCCGATTGGCTACGGCAAGGATGGGCCACTCACGTGGGTTGCCGAATGCCGCGTGCCCTGGGAGCCCCCGGGTCCCGTGAGACTAGCCATGGCGGAATGGATGATCGCGCACGGGTCGGACGTGCACCAAGGGGGCGACGGACCCCTGATGCGGGCGGCGCTCAACGCATATCGGATCCCGATGATGGAGCTTCTGGTATCGCACGGCGCGAATGTGAACGCATGGTGGCATGGACATTTCCCCATCATCTTTTCCTCCTGCGAGTCACTGGACCCGGCCGCTCTTGAATGGCTTCTCGATCATGGCGCGAATCCGAACTGTCGCGACCATGGATACGAGATAGGCGGCCACGCATATCCAGGCACGGCTCTCGACTATCTCATTGCGGGATACGTACGTTCCCCGGAACGGCTGAGCGCCTGCGTCGACATTCTCTTGCAGGCCGGCGGGGAGACCAGGTACAACACGCCGGGTGTGCTGGCAGTGCTCCGCGGGCGGCTAGATGATTTGGCAAGACTGATGGACGCCGAGCCTGGAGTCGTGAATCAATCTTTCCCAGAACTCGATTGCGGCCAAAGCGGCGGACGGTCTCTTTTGCTAAAAGGAGGAACGCTTTTGCATGTGGCCGCGGAATACGGCAACGTTGTAGCCGCCACTCTCCTCCTCGACCGTGGGGCCAACGTCAATGCCCGCGCAACGGTCGATGAGGCCGGCATCGGCGGGCAGACGCCAATCTTCCATGCGGTGACGCAGTTCGACGATCACGCCTTGCCGGCAACACAGTTACTCCTGGAACGCGGCGCCGATCTCAGCCTTCGCGTGAAGGTTCCCGGGAGCTACGAGCGGCCGGGCGAGATCGTGGAATGTACGCCCTTGGGATACGCGCTGCTGTTTGGCGGCGACAGCCAAAGGAGAACAGTTACACTCCTTAGGGAATGGGGCGCTGTGGAGTAAGCGTGGCGGAGATCCCTGGGGACGCCTTCGAGGCGGGACATTTACGGACGCGTCCCTGCTCTCGTTCGATCATCGGCTAACGCTTGTGCCGCCGACCGCGATTCCGCACAGACAGAGAGGCATTCTGCAACTCAAATTCAAGATCACCTCCGACCCACGATCGCCTCCAGCCCCCGCGCAACTCAATTTGAGAAAAGCGGCCGACTATGAGGGACAAGATCGCGGCCGGTTACAGTGCTCGACCCAGCCATCGCCGACGCGACTGCGGACCCGGCGCGCACCGGCAGCTTGCCCGAACCGCCCGGAACGCGCCCTCGTCCGGCGGCGTAGGAACGGCGTACACCAACAGCCCGCCGCCTCGCGGGCGTGCCAGGCGCAGCGCTCGCAGAATCTCCGCCGGCGTGGATCGAGCGCGGGCGCGAAGGCAAGCATTGGTTCGCAGGGTGAAAAATCGCGTTTTTGAGTGCCCCCCGGTTGGTGTCGGAAACTGTCGGATTCTGCAAGCTGCTGCTCGTGACGGTTGCCGCCGCAGAAGCACGGCCCCCGCACGAATGGCGTGAGCTGATGATGGCCCGCCAAAACGACGGAACTTTCGATGGCACCGCTCCGTATCGACAAGATGTAGCACGAAATGTGCCTCCGGCCGGGCGGCTCGCCAATGTCGCCGAACAAGTGAGCTATCGAAGCCCCCCAAAGGAGATTCACATGCGAATTCATTCTGCGTGGCCAATCGCCGTAGTCTTGTTGATTGGCCAAACGGCAAAAGCAGAGGACACCGCCGGCAAGCCCCTGATCAGCACTGGCGTGACGGGCTCCATAAGCGCATCCGGCCTGGACGATCCTCAGTACGTACTCTCATTTGTTCCCGTCCAACGCCTGATGCTCGACGCCGTCAAGCATCCGATCACAAGATCGGATGTTGATAAGGCGTTGACAGGAACCCCAGTCTTACTCCGCCACCTTCTCCAACTTGAATTACTACGACAGGATCAGGATAAAGACACCTTCCGCTTGAATTATCTTCTGTTGACCGTGGAGGATCAGCTAACGATGTATCGAGTCGGCGCGCGCTACGGCCAGACCCTGGCAGATGCGTTTCGCGCGCGCAAAGCGGAATTTGACGAGATTTTCAGCCGCTATCCGAATGCGGCTCTCCGTCCCGAACTGATGTTTGACCTGATTGCCGGCGCAGCCCTCAACTGGGGAGGGCTCGATCTCACGACTGAACTGGGGTATCGAGTACAACAGCCGCGCCATCCGAACGGCGACGCTTATTTTGTGCATTCAGAGGAAGTCGGGGCGCGGTTGGATCTTACGGCACTTTACCTGGACAGCCAGAGCGCGCCTGGGTCGAAGATGAGTTTTTCAACGTTTGGGGATGGTGGTTCTTTGCCCCGGCTGCAGGGTCTGCCGGATGTATTCGACGGCTTGGAAAGCGCCACCGGCGACTGGCGGAAGATCCCTGACGTATTCGCGGCCCTTCGTTCGGAGTATGTGACCTACGTCTTGCTGGCGTTGGACGACGCAGGACAAGTGATGGACGCGGTGGCCAACGGCACTGACACCGACGAGGCACTCGTGAAAGCGCTGCCGATATCTGATAGTCGCCTTAAAGCCACGTTACGATTGCTCACGGCCACCAGCTATCTGCATGAGGCAGATCATCGCTATTCGCCGAGAGTTCCCGTTCTGACGACTCGCGACAAGCCATTGGTGGACGCAACCCTGAAATTGAGCCGCACAATCATGGCTGAATGGCTTCGTGTAAACTACGCCGCCATGAAAGATGACTTGACGGAACTATCGCCTATGCGCAATGGCGTGCCATTCTCGCTCGCGTTTAGCGAAGTGTGGCACTACGAATTCGGGTTTGCGACAAAGTCCCTTGCCGAAAGCGGCTTCTATGCGAATCCGCGGGCGCCTGGGCGCCGCTACGAAGGGTATGTTCCGCTCGTATGGGCGAGTTCGGTATTAAAGATGCCTGGGCGATAACCAGAGCCGGGAGCCCCACGGGCTGCCGGACCTACTCTTCGATCAAGCCACGCTCAACGATTGCTTCGCGGGCCGAAGCGCTCGCCGAGTTTCCGCCGGCGTGGATCGAGGGCGTGCGCGACGGGCAGTTCTACGTTTTACCGATCACTTCCCTCACCCGCGGTCGCGAATCAGCCCAATGATCTCGTCCGCGGTCGGCAGCCTGCCAGTCTGGTTCTTGGAGTAGATTTTCCGCCCATCAACGAAAACGTCCAGCACGCCTGGCCCGCCCAGGCGGATGCGGGTGGGAATCTTCAATTGGCCTTCGATGCTCTCTTTCAGGCTCACGGCCTGCGTCTGGATGTCGTGTCAAAAGAAACAGCGCTTGATTTCGACGTTCATTGTGGACTCTTGAAGATTCTACCGCACATCCACCAACGAGTCCTACCGCTTGCCGGCGCCCCATCGGGACCGTGCCGCACGGCGGGCGTGCGCCCCAAGCACTCGCGGGTTTCCGCCGGCGTGGATCGAGCGCGGGCGCGGCGACTTCTACCTGCCGTAGCTTGCCCTCCATCGCCGAGGCGACTGCCGACGCGGAGCGGCACCGGCGGCTTGCCCGAAACGCCGCGGAGCGCGTCAGCGTCTAGCTGCGCACGAACGCCTACGCAAGCAGCGCGCCGCCTCGTGGGCGTGCCCGCCGGAGCGCTCGCCGCATTTCCGCCGGTGTGGATCGAGCGCGTGCGCGGCGGCGAGTTCTGGCGGTAGCTCGCCCCTCGTCGATCCTGCCATCGCCGAGGCGACGGCCGGGCACGCAGTGCACCGGCAGCTTGCCCGAACCGCCGCGGAACGCGTGCTCGCCTGGCCCCCGCACGAACGCTTTCCGCAAGCAGCACGAGGCCTCGCGGGCGTGCCGCCCGAAGCGCTCGCTTATTCCGCCCGGCGTGGATCGAGCGCGTGTGGTCGGGGCGGTTCTGGCTGCCGTGGCGCGCCTTGGTCGATCCGGCTTCGCCGAACGTCTGCCGACGCGGAGCGCACCGGCAGCTTGCCCGAAACGCCGCCGAACGCGCGCTCGCCTGCTCCCGCAGTCACGCCTAACGCAAGCAGCACGCCGCCTCGCGAGCGTGCCAGCAGAAGCGCTCGCCGAATTTCCGCCGGCATGGGGCGAGCGCGGGCGTAAGGGCGGTTCTGGCTGTCGTAGCTCGCCCTCGGTCGATCCAGCCGTCGCCGAAGCGCCTGCCGACACGGCGCACACCGGCAGCTTGCCAGCCGAAGCTTAAGGCGCCGCTCGCGTGGGAGCCACGATGTAGCAGCGATGTCCGCTCAATTTCCGGCTGAAAGCCTCGCATGACGACCGGCCATGATTCGCGGAGCCAAGCGCGTTTACCGTTCTCGATCCGAGACATTGACCGCTCAGGAAGCCAATCAACGGTTTGGGAGTTTCCGTCAAAGTGAGCGTGGCCACACACATCTGGCGCTAGTAAATACTGCCGACTACTGAGGACCTTTCTCGTTCGAACGTTTGAAAAAAGGTTTCGCGAGCCATAAAATGAATGCGTGAGAACACGGCGACGCGACTTCCTCGCGGCAGGCGCAACCATCACCTCCATTGGTGGCGTTTCGCGGGCTTTCGGACAACCAGGAGGAGACATGTACGGACTGATCGGGAAGATGACCGCCGCGCCAGGTAAGCGAGACGAGCTAGTTTCGATTTTGCTCGAAGGTGTGGCCACCATGCCCGGTTGTCTCAGCTACATCATCGCGAAGGACACCAGCGACCCAAACGCCATTTGGATTACAGAAGCGTGGGAAAGCAAGGCCAGCCATGAGGCCGCGCTGTCGCTCCCGTTCGTCAAAGAAGCCATCGCGAAGGGCAGGCCTCTGATTGCCGGCTTTAGCGATCGCGTCGTCACGACGCCAATTGGCGGGACGGGACTGAGGCCGCCCGATCGCCCGCGATAACGGCGTTTTGGGAAATTGCCAGATCGGAGGCGGCGATTCCTGGCTGCCCGGCAGCTTGCCCGCACCGCTGCGGAACAAGCAGTCGTCTGGCTTCGTACGAAAGCCTTACGCGAGCAGCCCGCGCCGCGCGGGCGTGCCGCCCGAAGGGCTAGCAGAGGTTCCGCCGGCGTGGCTTGAGTGCGTGCGGGGCCCCTGGCTGCCTTAGCGCGCCCTTGGTCGATCCAGCCATCGCCAAGCGGTTGATCAAGGCCCCACAGAACTGGCCGTCGCCTGCCGGGTGTTCAGAAAAAGGGTCTGGAGATCGTTCAGTGCGCCAGCATCACCCTTCGCCAACTGCGCAGTGATCCTGTCGCGTGGGATCAACAAATCCTCTAGCGCCTTCCTGCTATTTGCGTCCGGCATCTGGTTTGCGAGTTCACGGGTGCGGCTGAAGAAACGCGCAGTGGTTTCGGCCGCCAACCCGTAATTCTTTTGGCTCGCCTGGAGGTACGCGAGGCCGATGACATCCCGCAACTGCGCTACGGCATACTGCTGTCTTGCCTCGCGCAATTCGGTTTCTAGTCGCCGCGCTTTGAGAAACTGTGGGAAAAAGCTCACCAAGAAGACGGCGATCAATAAAACGATCCCGATCATTATCTTATTCGCCACGCGAGGTTCCCCCACTAGAGCGTAGCTCATAGAACCTCCTATAGCGGGCCGGCATTCCGTCCTGAATGGATTCGCGGCCGTGCCGCCCGAAGCGCTCGCGGAATTTCCGCCTGGCGTGAATCGAGCGCGCAGGCAGACGAGTTCTGCCTGCGGTAGCTCGCCCTTGGCCGATCCAGCCATCGCCGAGCGACGACACGGAACGCGCCGGCAGCTTGCCCCGCACCGCCGCGGACCGCGCCGTCGTCTCTGCGCACGAACGCCCCACGCAAGCAGCACGCCGCCGCGCGGGCGGGCACGCCGAAGCCCTCGCCGAATTTCCGCCGGCGCGTGGATCGGGCGCGTGCGGGCGCGGCGACTTTTGGCCGGTCTAGTCAAAGTCGTGTGAATGTAGGGAAAATAGAACCAATGGCTCTGCCCATCATCCCGCACGAGCTTTTTGGCCTAGACTGCTGCGGCTGCCTCGTTGAGATCGTTGGGGCGACGACTGGATTCGTCTGCAACGAATGCGGGGCCAAAATCCCGACACCTGAAGTACATCGCGTCGTGATGCAGATGGAATCAACCGAGGCCACATGCCCGCACTGCGGAAGTCTCAATCAAATCGACGGCCTTTCGGAAATCTATGCGTTTGTCTGCCGCCACTGTGGTCG
>Ga0181518_10004984_pt1 | contig 11655 bp, 13 predicted proteins | sample PEATcosm2014_Bin_28_FD_119751 | JGI IMG/M metagenome (GOLD analysis project Ga0181518, IMG submission 119751) | Peatland microbial communities from MTU Mesocosm Facility, Houghton, MI, USA - PEATcosm2014_Bin01_60_metaG | ecosystem: Environmental > Terrestrial > Soil > Wetlands > Peat | place... | reverse complement strand
GTCCGGCGATGACCTGCTGGGTGACCCAGTCGATGCCGGCGTCCAGCGCCCCCTCGTCGCAGCGCAGTCCGGCGACCGCCATCGTGAGCCCGACGGTGCGAGCGAGGTGTTGGGGATCATGACCGAGATCGAATTCGAGCACGCCCAGCAGCTCCAGCAGCTCGGCCTCAGAGAGCCCGACCGCCGACGCCCACTGCGCCCGTGCCTTGCCCAGGATGGACTGTGGCCCGCCGGCCGCAGCCCTCGGAACCAGCAGCCGGGTACGTGCATCGCGGCCGGCGAGCAGCGGATTGCCGGGATCCGCCAGCCGATTAGTGACGAGCGCCAACTCGACGGGCTCTCCCGAACGGGTCAGCGTCTGCCACGCGCTGGCGATCTTCTGCAGGATCGATGGGCCGCCGGTGGACGACGGGTCGGTGAGGTAGGCGGTGTTGACCGGCGTCCGGGTGTCGACGGTGTACTTGACCTGCTTGTAGGCGTTGGGTGGATGGTCTCGGTACAGCACGACGTCGTCGAGGTTCCCGGCGTCTCCCACCTCGACCCCAACGCGGACGATCGGGTTGTCGACGCCCGCTGCGTCAAGCAGCGCATCGACGCATGCGCCCCAGGCCACCAGCCACTGGTACCGATCGCCGGCGATCCGCACCCCCGTGGCGCTGGGCGGCGGGAGCGGCCCCGTCATGACGACTGCAAGCGGAACTCGGGCGTGGCGCGCATCCTCGTCGCGATCGCGAGGAGCACGTCGGCGCTCAGCGGCTTGTCCGGGAAGGCCGCCATGATGGCGGTCGGCACGAGCTTCTGAGTTAGGTCGGAGTACGTGAAGCCCGGGTCCGATCCTCTCGGTCCGGTCAGGGTGACCAGCTCGCCCAGGGTGCGGTCGTCGATGCCCACCCCGTCGAGGGCGGCGATGAGCACGGCGCGCCGCTCATCATCTCCGGGTCGGTCGAACTGGAAGATCCCAGCAGCCCGGCGGAGGACAGCCGGGTCGAGCGCACCCTCGCGATTGGTGCACATGACCACGATCACGGGCAGGTTCTCTCCCGCCAGGCTGTCGACGCCGGCCAGCAGAGCGTCGACACCGGCACGATCCTCGTGGTGCATCTGCTCGGCCGCTCGGGACTGCGCCAGGGCGTCGGCCTCGTCCACCACCACGACCAGCGCCGACGTCGGACCCTTGGTCCCCCGTGCCCGGCGCCCCTCGACGAGGATGTGTGCGAAGGCGTCGCCGATGAGCGTGGTCATCTCGCCCACGAGGCCGCTCCCTCGGGCGCTCAGCTTGAGTCGGTAGAGAAAGACGGGCAGGTTCAGCGTGTCGGCCATCTCGCAGCCGAAGGACTCGGCCAGCGCGCTCTTGCCGGACCCGACGTCCCCGGCGAACACGAAGAGTGGAGGCCGGTCAGCGAGGAGCGCTAACGCCGGCAGGTCGCCGCCGTGGTGCTCCTTGGCCCACGCCTGAAGCCGGCGCGGGTCGGCGATCAGGTGAGCCTCTCGCCGCAGCCGGTCCTTGACGTCGTCGAGCCCGACGAGCCGGCGGTACCGCGCCGCCCGCACTGGCTCCGGCAGCTCGATGATCGGATGAAAGATGTCCTCGACGGCGCTCATCGGCTGCTCGATCCGGCGGCTCAGGCGGCGGTGAACACGTCGCGGGTGACCCCGACGCCGTTTCGCGAGTAGCTGTTGCCGATGCCGATGGTCCCCGATCGCGCCGTCGGTTCATCCCCGGTTCCTCGGGCGAACGGCAGGGTGCCCTCGATCGCGACCCGCTCGGCAGGCGACAGTCCGAGGAACTTGGGGCTGTAGGTCAGGAAGCTGTGGAAGCTGTACCCGTCGACGCTGGCGGTCGTCGGCAGCGAGCCGGCCCGGCTGTCGGTGAGGTGGCCGCCGGCCGTGGCGGTGTACCGGAGCCGGAGCTTCCACTCGTTGGTGATCCGGTCCCTGAAGCCGTATGACACCGTGCCGAGGTAGCCGTCTCGCAGCAGGAGTGCGGCCTCCTCGGTGTACTTGTCGATCCAGGCCAGAGCGGGTTCACCGTAGAGGCTGTTGAGGAGACGGAGGTCGGTGCCGATCTTGGCGCCGACATAGCGCGCCTCGGTGATTGTGAAGGTCGCTGTGCGCGTGCCGGTGCTGGACATCACGCCCCCTCGAATCCCGGCCCGAACACGTTGCGCCAGGCGTCGTTGGCGTCCCCCTTGGTCGGCGCCTGGGTTCCCCAGGCCACGTCCTCCAGGGTCGTGGTCGCCGCCTTGACGAGGCGCTGACGGTCGCCCTCCTTGTAGGTGCGGGCGACATTGTTCTCGGGGTTGACCGGATCCCACACCTGGATCGGGTCAGTCGACCCCGTGATGGCGCTGGCGGCGTAGTAGTCGGTGAACATGATTGGCCGACGCAGCTCCGTCCGAGCGATGTAGGAGAACACCTGCTCGAAGGCCCGGGGGTAGTCGGCCACCGCCAGCGCCTCGCCGTTCCAGCCCTCGTCCCAGAGGTGCGCCACGATCAGCTCCATCAGGAAGCTCTTGCAACGGAGCTGATCGTCGACTCGCTTGGCCTCTCTGATCCATGCCTTGAGCAGCCGGATCAGCTCTCGGTACTCGGGGCCGGCAGCATCGCGCCGCGACTGCATGAAGCGCAGGTGGAGGGTCACCGAGGTGAGGACTCGGTCGCCCTGCCGCGTGACGAGGAAGCCGCGGTCATCAGGTTCACCGGTATACAGGACGGGTGCGACATCGATCTTGAGCCCCGAGCCGCGCATCGTGATTCCGACGGCGTGGTCCGAAATCGCGAAGTCGTCGGCCACCTTGGTCTTGCCGTAGACCTCGATGCACCGCTCCCGGAGCCAGTCGAGCAGCCCGCTCTCCTCGGCGTCGACTCCGCCGACGCTGGAAGCGCGCACGTAGGCGGCAACGTCGGCATCCGAGCCCTCACCGCCACGCCGCCGGATGGCCGTGTGCTTGGCGGTGCTGCCCGAGGCGCGGAGCTTGACGAGGTCGTAGTCCGGATGGGCGTCGATGTGGCTCTCCAGGCCGGTGCGGAGATGGTTCACCTGGGTACGTCGCCGGGAGGCCTCCTCACTGGAGATGTTCACCTTCGAGGCGGCGTAGGCTTTAAGAACCGAGTGGTCCACGTGGTTGGCCGGCATCAGGCCCTGCTCCTCGTCGCTCGGCGTGTGGTCGTGAAGCGCATCCCTCTCCTCGGGGCTGGGCGGTTGGGTCCGGGATCATCCATTGCGAACCCGGTACGGTGTTCTAGACTGGCAATGATATCAGACGCGTGTCGGATATCAAACGGTGTGCCGGAGCCGCAACAGGAGGAGCCGATGGCCCAGTCCCGACTTGACGTCCGCGCGCTCTACCTCACGCTCGACTCCGAGCGCGAACAGCGCCACATCTCCTGGCGCCAACTGGCTCAGGAGGCGGGCGTCGGTCCCTCCACCCTCAGCCGCATGGCTCAGGGCAACCGCCCCGATGTCGACAGCTTCGTTGCCCTTGTCCAGTGGCTCGGGATGCCGGCGGAGCAGTTCATGCGCGGCAACCCGGATAGCGACGACGCCGACCGCAGCGCCACCGTCCCAGCCCAGGCCGTCGCCAGCCTGCTCCGAGCCAACAAGGATCTCGACCCCGACTCAGTGGCAGCCATCGACGACATCCTCCAAGCGGCCATGCGGCTCGCCGACAAGCGGGTCCGAGACTGACCCGGCACCATGGTGCGGCGAGGGTTCCCGGCTGAGGCCGACCGTCTGGCCACCGCCGTCCGGGCCGAACTCGGGCTCGGCGTGCATGACCCGCTCGATCCGCGCCGGCTGGCGGAGAAGTACGGCGTCCCCATCTGGGCCATCACCGACCTCGTCGCCGCCGGTGCCGATGCCACCTCGGTCCACCGGCTCACGGTCGTCGACCCGGGCTGCTTCTCGGCCGGGACGGTGTTCGCCGGCACCAGCCGACTCATCATCTTCAACCCGGTGCACCCTGAGGGACGCCTTGCCAACTCGCTCGCCCACGAGCTAGCCCACCTCCTGCTCGAACACACCCCCGGTCCGGCGATCGGCCCGGGTGGCTGTCGGGTCTGGGACCCAGAGATGGAAGGCCAGGCGGACCTGCTCGCCGCTGTCCTCCTGGTCCCGCGAGATGCGGCGCTCGCCTGCGCCCGAGTCGGGCTGCCCCACCCGATCGGCGCCGCCCGCTTCGGTGTCAGCGCCGACCTGATGCGTTGGCGCACCGATCACACTGGTGCCGCACGTCAGGCACAGGCCGCTGCCAGGCACCGAGGCCGGACCATCCCGCGCCTCGGCGCCGCCGACGTGCGCTCCGTTGTCGGCGCCTGCACCCTGAGCTGGCTGCACGACCTCACCGAGCGGCAGTGGTTGCTCGTGCTCAACGCGTGCGGTCGGGCTCTGACGCAAGGCTCCACGCCTGCGCTAATCGCCAGTCTCCAGCCACCGTCGGCGTCCTAACGCCGGCATTGGCTCCAGCGCTACATCCTGCGTTCGCCCAGGGGGTTGATCGCGACCCGGCCGAAGCCGGAGACTGCTTGCACCCCTTGCCACTACCGATCCTATTCAGACCTTCGGGTCGGCGACCCGATGACGGCACGGGCGCACGAAGCAGGAGTAGGCAGCGACATCTGTCCTGTCCCCCCCTTCAGTGCCATTAGCGGGCTCACTGGGCAATCGAAGGAGCGGGAGCCTTGGGTTGGAAACAGAAGCCCGGCTGGCAAGGAGCGGGATCGCTCGGGGGATGTGCTCGGGTCGACGGACCGGTCGGGAAGGCTCTCACCGTCGCCGCCGAGGAGTTCGACCGCCCCGAAGGCAGGTACAAGGTCCCCGGCGATGGGGTGGTGCACGATCTTGACGCCGGTGAGGTGGAACCTGGTGCCGACGACCCAGAGCCGCTTCCGCCGTCGCACGCGTGCCGACATCGCACGCATAGCCCCAGGTCGGAGGGCCTCCCAAGTTAGGGGCCTCAATTCGGCCTCGTATGATGTGGAGCGATGGAACTGCTCTCTTGGGCCGGCGATCGGGTATTCATCGACGTCGCATCCGCCGGATGCGGCAGTGGCTGCACGTACTGCTACATTTCGCACCCCAATGGAGCGCAAGTCGTCGCAAGTCGTGACGACGTTCATGCGGCGGTCGAGAACCTTCTCGAGGACACGCGGTTTCATCCGGGAGCGCTGGGAACCATTATTTCTCTCTCGCCATCCAGCGAGCCTTTTAAATCTTCCGAATCCACCGATCGTACTTCTCAGGTGTTGCGGAAGGTCATCCCTTTGGGTAATCCGGTGCAGATTGCCACAAAGGAGCGAGTTGCAGCGCGGGTCTGGGCAGCCATCGCTGATGCACAGGTGCAGACCGGTCAAGTTGTGGTCTTCATCTCCGTGTCCACCCTACGAAAGACGGCAGCACTCGAACCCCAGGCTGCCCTTCCGGCAATTCGCTTCTTGAATTTCGAAGCTGGGCGAACGGCTGGCATTCGCACTTGCCTATATGTGAAGCCCTTCCTTGCGCAGACGAGCCGAGAACTCGATGCCTTCGTCCATGTAGTCGAGGAGCATCGACCAGACGCGGTATGCGTCGGCATCCTGTATACGAATAATCCAACGCACAAGCAGGGTCATCCCGTATTCACGGAGTGGACCTCCCCGGGCATGCCGGAGTCTGGGACTGCCTTCCGCACAGCAGTCGCTCGGACTGGAGTTCCAACCTTTTACAACGCGGGCTGCGTGAACGCGTACTTCCTCGATCGGCGGCCAGCGGTCCCAATCTGGAGCAAGTTCCCGCAGCTATGTGTGGGGTGTCGCCCGTGCGCAGCAGACGAGCAAGGACTTGAACTCGGTGCGACGCGTTCTTCTTCGCTCTGAGGCACCGCGGCCGTATCACGCGGCATGGGGCAGGGGTAACCAGCTACTAGTCGGGGCCGAGAGGGATTTTCAGTTGTACGACGGCCGTCGTCGATTATTCACGCACGTCACAGATGGCCGAATACTCGGGGTGGCTGCCGAGACGTCCGGATTTGTCGGTTATCTCGTAACAGCATCGGGAGCAATACGCCTGAACCTTCCCGCAGGTCAGGTCGAGCATATCGGTCGTCCAACCGTATGGTCCACATCAGTCCGTTGCACAACTCTTGGACGTCGGCTCGCCGTCGTAGCTCTCGGTGATGCCTGGGCGTACGATCCTGAAGCAGGCTGGAATCATCTGATCGAACTTGCCTCGGACAAGATCACAGCGGTTTGTCGTATCCGTCCTGACGCTGTCGCGATTGGAACCTCGTCTGGTCGCATCCACGTCTTGCGAGACGAATCAATTGTCACCGCCTGGGCACATGGTGACCAAGTCAGTGACCTGGCATCTTACGGTAGCCAGCAGATCGTGACTGCGTCTCGCGATGGCACCATTGGATTATGGAGTTCGTCTCTGAAGGAACTAGGCCGATTCCACGTTACGGGTCGTGGGTTTCTCAACCGCGTAACGGCCAAGGGTCGAGATCTTCTTATCGGAACAAGTAGTGGTCATATCCTCCGGCTCGATGTTCGCGGCAAAGTCGCTGCCGAGATGTCTACGCACCGAGACTCGATACGCTCGTTCGAACTGCGTCGCGACGGCAAGATGTTGCTTTCCACTGCCGATGACGGACAGGTAATCACGTCGAGTACAACTGATCTGGCCGTAACAAGCGCGATGGGAACTATTGCGGTCTACCACCAATCATCGGTGGTTCTCGGGTCGACCTCAAATCCGTCGATCGTCGTAGGCCGAAGCGATGGTGGCATCGTGCGCGTAGCGCAGGGTAATCCAGCAGACATCCGAGCTCCTACGGGAGTCGGCGTTCGCGCACTCTGCGGCGGGTTTCGCGGTGGATTCCATTTTGGGACCGACGACGGGCTTCTGGGCGGCCGCGATTCCAAAGGAAGGGCTACGTGGAACACAACAGTTGGACATCGCGTAACTTCGCTCGCCTTTGACCGTAGCCAACGACAAGTTGTCGCCGGGCTCAGCTCTGGAGAGGTTCTGTTGGTGGACTCACACGAGGGAACGGTCCTTGGCAGACGGAACGTTCACACGGAACTTGTGGGAGACGTCAAGATTTCCGGGCCGAACGTTATTACCTGCTCGGATGATCGCTCCATCGCTGTGCTCAGTCGCACGTCACTGCAGCGCATTCTGCACCTAACTCCACACCCGACACTCGCCATCAACAACCTAGCTTTCGACGATGGAACCATGTTCGCCTCAACTGATGATGGAGCGGTCTGGAAATTCGCGCTACCGGACTTCGAGGAGCGCGGACGACTTGACCTTCACGAAGGTCCGATCCGGGCATTGGAGATGCTAGGAGTAGTGCACTGCGCCACCGGCGATCGGAGTGGACTCGTGCGCCTTTGGCGAACGTCTAGCAACCGGTGGACGGAGGTAGGTGAACTCCGCACCAGTGCCCGGATTGTGGCAATCCATCCACTCGACGATGACGAAGCTGTCGTCACGACGGAACACGAGGTACTTCAGACCCGATTACCGCGACCCAGGGGTCGCAGACGGGTTGCAGAAATAGCCCGACGCTCAGGTACGGTCCTCCATCTCTCAGACATTCACTGCGATTCTGATCTTGGCCACGTGGAGGCAGCAGTCTCAGCCCTTCTAGAAGATCTACGTCGCGAACTGGACGTGTCAGAAGTGCGTTGCCTTGTGATCAGCGGCGATCTAACGCAGACCGCGGCAAGAAAGGAGTTTGATGCAGCTGCGGAGTTCGTGCGGCAACTCCGAAGGGCACTGAAGATAAGAGATGTGATCGTCACACCAGGGAACCATGACGTCGACTGGGCCGCAAAGCGGCGAGGATACGGTGACCCCCCAAGTGGCCCCGTCCCGAAAGCACCTTCTCGCTCGCCAGGCCAAATGGGCCTTCGACACGGTTGGCAGCGTTTCACAAAATGGCATGAAGCAATCGTCGGAACGACCTACCCGCTTGATCCACGGGATCAGTTTGTTCTCCTCCCGCTCAACGACCTCGGCGTCACTTTTCTCGGTCTCAACTCAGCGTGGTTCACCGACCACAGGCATCCGAACCAATCAGAGCTGAACGAGATCGCCGTAGCGCGAGCCCTAACCCAGATTCCAGCACACGGGAAGGCAACGAAGCAGAGACTACTTATTGGCGTCTGGCATCACCCCATTGCCGGAACGGTCGACGAGGCGCCGCTCCGCAACCCCGCCCTCCTGGACCAACTAGCGAAGGCGGGATTTGCGTTCGTCCTTCATGGTCACGTGCATCGGCCAGAGGTCAACAGACGTCCGTTCGATTTGACGGGGAAGCGTGGTCTCGTCGCACTCGGTGTCGGGACATTTGGAGCGCCGGTACGCGACTGGTATCCGGGGTTCCCCCTCGGGTACCAGCTGCTGAACATCGATGACATGTCGGTCTCTCTGACCACACGCAAGCGCGAATTCGTTGACGGTCCATGGTTGCCAGACGCCCGGTGGCGGCTCGCTCCTGACGTTGACCCCGTTTCAACCGTTGTCTTCCCTCGTCTATCCCCTTCTGCCTACGGAGGAAGTTGATGGCTCGTCTTCTCGACACCGAACCTGCAACACTTGCCCAACTTCGCGAGATGCTCGGTGCATCACGCGGAGCACCTTCCAACTTCTCGGTGGCCGTCGAGGCGCTCGTCTTTGATCGCCACGGTCGTTGGGTTCTGCTCGAGAGAGGAGCCGATGCCCAAGACGAACATGGAAAACTCGAAGGAATCGGCGGACGTGTAGACGCCGATGGCTCGCTAAGGGCCGAGTTATTACGCGAAATCCGAGAAGAGGTCGGCGAGAATGCACAAATCGAGATTGCGCGGTTTGTTGAGGTGAAGTCCGATGCGGTGGTTGTTGAGCGTAATGGGGAGATAACTACTAACAACTGGATCATCGTTTCATACCTCTGCCGCTGGACAGGGGGCGATCTTGAGTTGATGGAGCCCGCCAAGAACTCAGGGTTTGTCTTCATCGAGTCCCTCCATGTGGATCCAGAGCGCCTCAGTTCGTCCGGCAGACAGTCGCTCAAATCGCTTCAGAGTCTCGGCCAGGAATTGCGATCAATTCTCGACGGCGAAGATTCGTGACACTCCATCTGGCACATCGAACGGTCGCCACATTCAGGGGCCGCAGCGGCGACATCCTGAAGTTCACAAGCGGCGCGGGTGCTTACGTTCATGACCAATTCGGGAACCGCTACCTCGATCTAGTGTCTGGCTACGGTCCTGTGATCCTCGGACATCGCGACCCCGAGTTCCTGAGTGACTTCTCCGATCTGCTCCGAGAGGGCCTCCACTTCCCAGGATATTCACGGTTGCACGCGGAATATCTGACCGAACTCGCGGCGGGCCTCCCAGGGCGGGACTACTTGGCCGGTTTCTTTAGGTCGTCGTCGGAAGCCGTTTCAGCGGCACAGCGGATTGTCGCCTTGCACACCGGACAGAAGGGGTTGATCCGCTGTGGGTTCCTGGGTTGGCACGACTCTCAAATGTTCGCATCGCCGCGGTGGCACGAGCCTCTGTCTTCTTCCGTACGCTATCGGATTCGAAAAGAACACTCTGGTTGGCGGGGTGTCTCCGGCGACGAACGCCCCCATGACTGGATCGACCTCAACCTCAAGACCCTTGCGGACTTATTAGGGCGGACTGCCCCTCGGGTCGGTCTTATGGCGATTGATGCGTACCAGCTTGAGCTGACCCCAGAGGTCGAGCTCGTGGAGATCATCGACCTCTGCCATTTGCACGGCGTGAGAGTCCTCCTGGATGAGACGAAGACGGCTGGAAGGGTCGGCGATGGCGGCCTTCTCGGCAAGCCAGGTGTCGGAACGCCGGATCTGGTGGTTTTCGGCAAGGCGATTGGCAACGGCGCACCATTGAGCCTTCTGTTGTTCGATCCAGAACTAGAGGCGACCTTCGTCGATGCACGCGTCGGTGGGACATATGGCAAGGAGCTCAGCGGTGTCGCGGCAGGATTGACGACGCTCAGAATCATGCGAAGGCGCAAAGGCTGGGATCTCCTGAGCCGCGTAGGAACTAACATCGCTCAGGCGATCAACGACGGTCTGTCGTCGTCGCCTCTTGCAGGTCTATGCTGGGTTACACCACGCTTCGATGGCGCAATGTTCGATCTCCTCTTTCGGCAGGACGTCGTGGGACAGAGCGACTTGCGGGCGGGCCTCCAGCAGTCCTTCCTGCATGAGGGGATAATCCTTTTGCAAGGACATCCCTCGTTCCCCACCCTCGCCCACGAGGGCATCGATCCGAGCATTCTCGAAGAGGCTGGCCGAGCGGTCTCCCAGTCCCTGGCCGGCGCCGCGATACTGAATGCAACCTCAGCCAACGCATAAGATGTTCGCTCGTGACCGGAGCCGTCATATTTGACTTCGACGGACTGATCATCGATACGGAGCACTGCGAGTACCTCTCGTGGGCTGAGATCTGGGCGGAGCAGGGGTGTAGCCTCCGACCGGCGGATTGGCGACCGCACGTTGGCTCGGTTGGAACTTTTGACCCGATCGCCGCCCTTCAGGCAGCTTCAGACCGTTCCCTGGATGTAGAACTCATCCGGGCGCGACAAGGAGCCCGCAATCTAGAGCTGTCGATGTCTGCGCCAAGTCGTCCCGGGATTCGTGAGGCACTCACGTTGTGCGGGAATCAAGGGCTGAGATGTGCAGTCGCTTCTAGCTCCCCGGAGAAGTGGGTGCGGACACATCTTGACCGCCTCGGCCTGGCGGCGTCGTTCGAGTACCTCGCTTGCCTCGATGCGGGCGTTCGTCCGAAGCCTGCACCAGATCTTTACCGACGCGCCCTGAGGGTACTCGGCGTCCCCGCGGCACACGCGATCGCTGTCGAGGACTCGCTACATGGACTCGCTGCGGCGCGAGGCGCCAATATACGCTGCATAGTCATGCCAGGAGCGATGACGGCGGGCGAGTGTTTCCGAGGCGCCCATTGTGCTATTGCCAGCGATTCCACGCTGACCCTCGGTGCCGCGATAACGCGGTGCCTCTCCCAAGGTTCCGTCACGTGGTGTCGAGCCTGACAACTGATCACGTTGGGGTCATTTCCAGAGGTCTGCAGTGGTGCCACCCGTCAGGTACGGCGGATGGGTCGCCCGAAACTCGGACGTCGACATTCCCGAGGCCACTTTCGTCGAGAAGCTGACGCACACTCTGTTCAGACCACTCTGGCGAAGCCAGCGGACCGATAACGACCTCGTGGATCGACATGGCAGGGCGAGGCGCTACGCCAAGTCAGTCCCTTGAGTGTCTCCCCAGCCGTCGACCCGGATCAGCCAACCGTCGTAGCCATGATCGTCGTCCTCGAAGCGCTCGACTGTCATGTTGAGCCCAATTCCTTGAGGATTTGTGTCTCTAGTCGGTATCGCCGAACGAGGTCTCGCAGCTTCGAGACCTCCACGCCAAGCTCCTCGGCGTCGCGACATCGAGCATCGCGGGTGCTGACAAGCCCGATTCACACTCGTCGACATTTCAGTCATCGCTCATATCGACCCGTATCAGGCCGCTCAAATACGAGGTAAGGGCTCACGCCGGATCTGATTGCGCATTGAGCGTGTAGTTCCATTCGCCGTGGAACTTGTCGGGAACGAGGGGCAGGGCAGCGAGTTGCCGGTCGGTGATCTTG
>Ga0181518_10004983_pt1 | contig 11656 bp, 9 predicted proteins | sample PEATcosm2014_Bin_28_FD_119751 | JGI IMG/M metagenome (GOLD analysis project Ga0181518, IMG submission 119751) | Peatland microbial communities from MTU Mesocosm Facility, Houghton, MI, USA - PEATcosm2014_Bin01_60_metaG | ecosystem: Environmental > Terrestrial > Soil > Wetlands > Peat | place... | reverse complement strand
GCGTCCAAGTTGAGAGAGTCCGCTCACAAGGCCAGATAGCCGTGCGTCATCGACGTTCAATACGACCACCTCCGCATGCTCGACGATCTCCGCCTTTGCCTGCAGGGTCCGTTCAAGGGTCTTGAATCGTTCGAGGTGGACCGGCCCGATCGCGCAGATGACGGCGATCTTCGGCTTTAGCCACGCGCAGAGCGCCGCAATCTCACCGGGGCCATACGCGCCCATCTCTGCGATGAAGACGTCGGTGCCCTCGATGAGATCTTCATTGACCGCGCGCGCAAGGCCTGCTCTGTTGTTGAAACTCCGCGGGCTCGCGACAACCCTGAAGCGCCCTGCGACCAAGTGCTCGAGATAGCCCTTCGTTGAGGTCTTCCCGTAGGACCCTGTGATCCCCACAATCGTCGGGTGGATGCGCGCGACACGTTCTTTCGCGCGATTCACGTGACGTTGAGCGAGAAGTTCTTCCAAAGGAGCACAAAGCACGAGCCCGAGTGCGACAAGGAGAGGAGTCGCGAGCGCGACAAACGCCGAGGCGGTCATCGCAGGGTGAAGACCCCCGAGAAGTGCACATAGTGCGATCGGCAGACCACACGTCATGGCAGCACATCCCGCCAGGGTCTTCAGTCGCCTCGTCCAAACAAGCTTCGAGCTTCGCCCGCGTACCGACAAATGCGTGGGGAAGAATCCCACGGCTCCAGCGGTCGCGAGCGCTGCGACGGGATAGGCAATACTGAGGCAAGCTCCTGCAGCCCCAAGGACGAACGCAGCGATCTCGCTGGGTGATTTCGACCACCACCGGTACACGAACACCGCGACCGACCGGGTTAGGTAGTGCTCCCGTTGGGCGACACGGAGCCAGCGCAGAAGGGAGACGATAGTTGCGCCTGTGCAGCACACAAGCACAATGACCTCGCTGAGCATCATGGTCGGTGCTTCAATATTGCAGCGCGAAGCGCGTCCGGAGCCTCGATCGGCGTGAAGTGGTCGGCATCTGCAACTACCAACAACGTCACGTCATGAACGAGCGCCGAAGCCGCGACAGCTCTTTCGGTGGTCGCGGCTGTGTCGTTGGCACCCCAGATCAGCTCGACCGGAACGCGTAGTGCACGGAGAAAGCCCTCGTCACTTTCTCCCAACGCGCGCACGAGAACACCGCGCATCACGCCGGTCGCCTCTTGATAGTCCCGTGACCCAAATCGCTTCCGGGCCCGATCCATGTGCACATCGCTCATGAGCCCCATCCTCCAGAGCGATCTCGTCGCGCGATAGCGCATCTTCGGTCGAACGCGATCGCTCGCTCCGAGCACGAAGGGCACACCGCTCATGACTAACGCCGCGACCCTTTCTGGGTAGGCAACTGCGATGCGCAACGCGACGCGCCCTCCAAAGGAATGCCCGACGAGCACGACGCGATCCCCCATCTCTTCGAGGATCGGGGCGATGGCCTCCGCGTAGTCTGAGAGGCCCCACGGCTCTTTCGGCGCGGGAGCAGCGCCGAAGCCGGGCAGATCGATCGCAATCCCATCGATCGCGCCATCTCGTTGTAAAGCAGATCCCGCAGACATGTCGCCCGAAACCTGCGGTCTTTCCTCGGCAAAGGTGTGCGCGAAGTCCTCGTGGCTGTGCCCCCAACCATGCAAGGCGAGTGCCCAGGGTTCGCCTGAGCCATAGGCTTCGCCAAATAGCTTCCCCGATGCGAAAGCTCGCAGCACGGCGCCGACGATAATGCGCTCGCCGGTTCTCTCTGTGAATGGCACAGCCCCCGGCTACGGTCGGGCACGTGGCTGCACCTATCGATGCGCGACGGCTCCTCGCGGACTGCGATGAATCCCAGCGCCGCGCGATCACCGTCGACGCCGCTCCCCTGCTCATCGTCGCCGGTGCAGGCTCAGGAAAGACCCGCGTCCTCACGCGCCGAATTGCCTGGTCCGTCCATCAAGGCGCCGTCGCTGCTCCCCATGTCCTCGCTCTGACCTTCACTCGAAAGGCCGCGGCTGAGCTACGTGAGCGCCTCACCGCGCTCGGCCTTCCCTCCCCCGTGACAGCGGGAACTTTCCACGCGGTTGCCCTCGGCCAACTTCGCCGTCGGGCGAGCGATCTCGGCCAGCGTGCTCCGGCGCTTCTTGACTCAAAGGCTCGCCTCATCACCGCAGCCATGACTGCGTCGGGAATTGGTCCACATAGTCTCAGCGAGCGTCTCGATCGACGTTCGATCATTGCCGCCTTCGCGAACGAGATCGAGTGGGCAAAGGCGCGCCTCGTGTCGCCTAGTGACTACGAGCACTCGATCCTTCGTGCACATCGGACCCCGGTCGTTCCAGTACAAGCAGTGCTTCGTGTCTGGCGTTCCTATGAGGACTTGAAGAGGCAAAAGCGCATACTCGACTTCGACGACCTCTTGAGCGAACTCACCGCGCTCATGAATGAAGACGTCAACTTTGCCGCAGCACAACGCTTTCAGTTCACGCACTTTTTCGTCGACGAGCTGCAAGATGCAAACCCGTTACAACTGTGTCTCCTCGATGCATGGCTCGGCGGCCGTAAGGACCTCGTCGCTGTCGGTGATCCGCGTCAGTCGATCTACGGGTGGAACGGTGCCGACGCGACCGCCATCTCCACTTTTTCCGAGCGCTACCCCGGGGCGACCGTCGTTCACCTCGAGGCGAACTATCGCTCGACACCGCAGGTCGTCGCGATCTCCTCTGCTGCTTTGCACCATGATGAACTTCCCGCAACGGAGTCGCTTCGCCCCGAAGGCACCATTCCTACCGTTCGCTCCTATGCGAGCGACCGAGACGAAGCCGAGGGTGTCGCGAAGATCGTGCGCCGCTCGCGGGGATCGGAGCGTCCATGGTCACATTTTGCGATCCTGGCTCGCACCAATGCACAGCTCCGGTTGTTCGAGGCTGCCTTCGACGACGCGCTCATCCCGCACCGCTTCATCGGTGGTGCCGGTTTCCTCGCGTCTCCAGCTGTGCACGCGGCTCTAGAGACCTTGAACCATCGCAGCGACGCGCGCGGATTCGCTGCGTGGAGTGCCGACCTCGAAGCTAGAAACGACACCGCTACTGCAGGATCTCACGATGAAGGTGAGGACGCCTTCGACGAGATCGGTGGCATATCGGGTAGCACGCGCGAAGAACAAGATCTAGTCGCACTGGGCCTCCTTGCTCGCGAGTACGAAGAACTCGACCCCTTCGCGACGAAGGCGGGGTTCTGTGCATATTTGAACGACGCATTCCGAACCGAGGCAGCACCGGGGCATTCTGACGGGGTCGAGCTCGTGACGTTCCACCGCGCAAAGGGACTCGAGTGGCCGGTGGTATTCGTCACCGGTCTCGAAGATGGCCTTGTACCAATCGCTCACGCAAAGACTGGCGCCGCGCTTGAAGAGGAACGTCGCCTTCTCTACGTTGCACTCAGCCGCGCCCAAGACGAGTTGCACTGCTCGTGGGCAAAGGCCCGAACCTTCGGGGCACGATCGTCTCCACGCGTGCCGTCCCCGTACCTCGCGCCGATCGAGACAATGCGCAATGTCCTTGAGCAACGTTCGATTCCCGATGCGGACCTCGCTCGACGCAGCCTTGCGGAAAGCCGCGCCGTTCTCGCGCGCAAGGCCAACCGCCAATGAAACTCCTAGGTCCACTCCTTACCTATGCGTCATCTGTCAATGATCGGTCGCGCATCAAAGACGGCCCCTCAGCGTCTCCCGTGCCAGCAATGGCACGCGCATTCGCAACGGTCGCTCGTACGACATCGCATGTGGTCCGCAGCATCGTTTGACCTGCAATGGCGGGAACGCGCGAGCTTGCGACCAAGACGCGGCAGATTTGTGCACGCGTCCGGACCTTGGAGCCGATGATCAAAGCGCTTCTCGTCGTGCCAGCAGTGGCACGCGCACCCACAGGTCGATCGCTCCTCGCAGCTGAAGTGGGACCCAACAAGACAAGCCGGAGTTTGGATGGTGCTCTTGCGCCGAAATGACGGCGCGTTCGTTCCCCTCGATGGAATCGGACGCTCGTATCCGACGACGCTCGGTGCGTCCTTTGCTGTGACGCCTTGCTCAGACAAGCGGAGCACATCCGCCGGTGTGAGGTCCGCTTGCATGCATCGGCGAGCTTGCTTCGCCGCACAACCCGCAAAGATCCACCCAGCTACGAAATCTGGGGTGACCTTCCAGCCCAACCCGCCTTGCTGAGCGAAGGCTTCCAACCACGGCCGAAGCTTCGCTGGAGTGAAACCCGCTTCCTTCCAGGCCGCCACCTCCGCCGCGAACATGCCGGAGCCGAGTTCGATCCACTTTCGTGCTTCGCGCGCATCGCAGCCGACGCCCTTCCAGGCCATCGCGTCGTCGAGCCCAGCGACGAGGAGCTCGTCCCACGACTTGGCCTCAAGGGAGGACATGCCGAGTCCGATCCAGCGTTTGGCGTCCTTTGGTGCGTCTATGCCCCGAATCGACAACCACCGACGCGCGTCTTCGGGACTGCATTGCAGTTCGATCCAAGGCGCAGCATCGTGTGCGATGACGATGTCTCCGACTAAACGCCACTTGCGTGCTCTCCGCGGGCCACAGCCAAGGCGCTCCCAGGCGTTCGCGATCATGACGTCTTCGACGCCCGCGACTTTGATCCACGCGCAGGCTCTCTTCACGGTTATGCCGCGCGCTATCCATGTACGCAACGTGTCGCGGCTATGAAACAGAACGGCTTGGCTGAAATTGCAGCCCAACGAGCGCCACTGCAAGGCGACGCCCACACCTTCTCCCGCCGCCGCCCAGGCCTTGGCCTCAAGGGGACGAAATCCTGCTGCTCGCCACTGCCAAACGTCATAGGGATTTGTCGCTTGACCCCACGCGTCGCGCCACGCCGTTGCCTCCTCGACGGACATGCCCATCGAAGTCCAGCGATCAAGTTCCCCGTTCTCGCTCGTCAGATCTCCCCCGCGGCTCGGTCCGCGAACGCTCATCGCCTCGCCCGCCGTGCTGTTCGCTTCGCTCGTCATGACGACCTTTTCTTCATCGCCCTGGAAATGTTAGGCGTAGCCGGATTCGAGGGTTTCCTGGCAAAGAACCCGTCTCACCGAGAAAAGGCGGTGACTTGGCGTCTCGGCCCAGAGTTTCTTGTACCTCACACTCCCTTCACGAAAGGACCCTTGATCCGCGAGAATGTCGCCGTGTCCTCTCACTCGAGCAGAGCTACGAAAAGCGTGACCGAGACGTCGAGCCAACGGGAAGATGCCGCGTCTTTCTCGGCTCGGCCGCGGGCGTCGGCGAGACGCTTGCCCTGCGCGACGAGGGAGGGCGCCGCCCCGAGAACAGACGGGACGTCGTCGTTCGTTTTGTCGAGACCCACTTCCGCCCGTCGCGCACGGCATCGCCTCACACCGAAATGAGCGGCCAGTTCGGACCGGACAAACGAGTTGAATGTCTTAGTCTTGGGACCTCTTGCGTCCAAAGGAGCGGACCCGATGAAATCGCCTGACCCCTGGCCCTCGATCCACGAAGAGCGCCGAGCCCTCGCCGCTGACGTGCAGTCACTCACCGACGCGCAGTGGTCCACGCCGTCGCTGTGTGTGCATTGGTCGGTGCGGGACGTCCTTGGTCACATGATTGCGACCGCCCAGCTCACGCCGGCAACCTTTTTCCTCGCTTTTGTCCGGTCCCGATGTCGCTTCGATGCCATGACGGCCAAGGGGGTTGCGGCGCAGGTCGAGGGCACTCCCCGTGACACGCTCAACCGGTTCAACTCCGTGCTCGGCTCGACAACGCACCCGCCCGGACCGATCGAAGCGATGCTCGGCGAGACGATCATCCACGCGGAAGATATCCGCCGACCTCTCGGAATGACGCGCGTCTATCCCCCGCAAACTTTGATCCGCGTCGTCGACTTCTACAAGAAGTCCAACTTGCTCATCGGTGGGAAAAGGCGCGTCGCTGGCCTCACCTTGCGCGCGAGCGACGTCGATTGGTCCTGTGGCTCTGGGCCCGAGGTAACCGGACCCATGGTCTCCCTCGCGCTCGCGATCTGCGGACGATCCGTCGCGCTCTTGGATCTCTCCGGCGAAGGCCTCCCAACCCTGCAAGATCGCATGCAGCACTAACTAGCCTCGCCGACCTCGACAATCTCGAGCGGCCTCCCTTGACCCACGAGCCGCGGGCATAGCGACGACCGCTAGGACCCATGCAACCCGATCCCCACTTTTGAACCCAAAGCCTTCGCGCGTCTGGACCCGAGGGGTGGATTATTAGGCTCGCGCCCATGGAAAACACAGACGGGCACGCACGCGAGCGCGACTTCGAACAATCGCAGGTGAGCGGTACCTGGGGAGGTCTCGAACGGCGATGGTGGACCCTCATCGCCGTGTGTGGGGCAACGTTCATGCTGCTCGTGGACATCACCATCGTCCAAGTCGCACTCCCGACGATCCAGCGTCATTTGCATTCGGACTTTGCCGACTTGCAGTGGGTGATCGACGCCTACGCGTTGACGCTCGCGACGTTGATGCTGACCTGGGGAGCGGCCGCAGACCGCTTCGGCCGCAAGCGCATCTTCACGTTCGGCCTCGTCGTGTTCACCTTGGCGTCGTTGCTCTGTGCCCTGTCGAATTCCTCGACGTTCTTGATTTGGGCACGAGCTCTGCAAGGTGTCGGTGGGGCTGCGATGTTTGCTACGGGACTTGCCCTCATTGCCCAGGACTTCCACGGTCCCGAACGGGGGAAAGCCATTGCGGCCTGGGGCGCGACCGTCGGTGGCGCGGTCGCGGTCGGACCCCTCGTCGGCGGTGCACTGACGAGTGGCCTCGGATGGCGCTGGATCTTCTTCGTCAACTTGCCGATCGGCGTCATCACCTTTGTGATCTCAATGTCGCGCATGGTCAACGTGCGCGATCCGCAAGCGACAAAGCTCGATCTCTTTGGGCTCGCCTCGTTCTCGTCTTTCATGTTCCTCCTCATCTTCGGATTCATCCGGACGAATACCGATTCCTGGACGAGCTCGCCGATCATCACTTTCCTCTCGGCAGCGGCGCTCATGTTGATCGTCTTCATCGCGGTCGAACTTCGCCAGTCCCGCCCGATGTTCGAGCTTTCGCTCTTTCGCAAACCTGGTTTCACCGGCGTGTGCATCGCCACCTTCGCGATCGGCGGGGGCATGTTCGCACTCTTCCCCTTCGTCACGTTCTATTTCCAGAACGACCTGGGGTTCTCTGCAATCGGAGGGGGCATACGCCTCCTGCCGTCAACCGTGCTTTGCTTCTTGGTCCCCCTTGGCCTTCGTTCGATCGCGGACAGACTTCCCCCCGGATTGGTCCTCGGCTCAGGTTTGGCGCTCACAGCCGCGGGTCTCGCCACGATGATCGCGGTCAGTGCCTCGACGACGTGGCTCGTGCTCATCCCGGGATTGATCCTGACGGGCTTTGGCATCGGCATCGCCAACCCCGCGATCGCGCGGATCGCCCTCGGGGTCGTTCCCCACGAACGAAGCGGAATGGCCTCGGGTATAAGCAACACCTTCCGCATCGGGGGTATCGCAACCGGAGTTGCCGCGCTCGGTGCCATCTTCGAACAGCGCATCGCGACATCTCTTCACGGACCCCTCGGGCAAGCCGCCCCGCGTGTGGCCAAGGTCGTCGCATCTGCTGGAGTGCGCGCTGCAGTGAAAGCGGTTCGCGCGCCGGGAATGGCGAACGCCGCTCGCTCCGCCTTTGCTTCAGGCTTTGACGAGATCATCCTCATCGGCACCGTCGTCGTCGCGACGGGCGCGGTCGTAGGGATGGTTCTCGTGCGGGCCCGGGATTTTCACCAACCTTCCGCGACCCCTGCGACGACGACGCCGTGGCACAAGTCAGGATCCCAGCAAGACGTGCTCACGGAAGTCATCGCTCCTTGAGGATCTGATTACATGGCGCTTCGACGACGGCGTCCCACGCGCCGTTCGCGTCCAATCGGCGTGGCTTCGTTCTCTTCCCACACCAGACTTGGAGCGTTCACCCCGACCTCTGCGCCTGCCTGCCGCGGATAGCTTTGGGAAAACCTATGAGCGAGCCTGTGCTTTCGCCGCGCCCCGAATCGGTGGGTACCGCCGAGGACGTCATTCGCACCATCGATTTGACCAAGATCTACAAGGGAACGGACTTCCGGGCGGTCGATGAGCTCAATCTCACCGTTGGGGCAGGTGAGATCTTCGGGCTTCTCGGCCCGAACGGTGCCGGCAAGACAACCACGGCAGGCATCCTCACCACCCGGGTGATCCCGACCTCGGGCAAGGCATTCGTCGGCGGGATCGACGTCGTAAGCCATCCTTCGCTCGCGAAGCAGATCTCAGGGATCGTCAGCCAGGAGAACACCCTCGACCGACAGCTGACGGTCTGGGAGAACCTCTACTTTCACGGGCGACTCTTCGACATGGGAGCCCGGGAGTCCCGCCGGGAGGCCGACCGCCTTCTCGAACAGTTCCAACTCTCGAAGTTCGCGAAGGTCTCCGTCTTCGCGCTTTCGGGCGGGATGGCACAGCGCCTTATGGTGGCGCGCGCGATCTTCCATCGCCCTGCCGTTTTGTTCCTCGATGAACCGACTGCCGGCCTCGACCCTCAGGGCCGTCTCGCTCTTTGGGAGCAACTGCGTGAACTCAACAGCGAAGGACAGACGATCCTCCTCACAACCCACTACATGGAAGAGGCCGACCAGCTCTGCGGGCGCGTCGCGATCATGGATCACGGGAGGATCCTCGCTCTCGACACGCCTGCTGAGCTCAAGAGGAGCGTCGGTGCCGACACGATCGTCCACATAAAGACGACCGGCGATCGCCAAGTGCTCGCCGAGCGCCTCAAAGGCGCCGTTAAGGGCGTAACGCGCACCAGAGAGATCGAAGGAGGCCTCGAGATCGCCTTCAAGGGATCCGAACGCATCGTGCCACAGATCGTGAACAGCGCCGAAGGCGGCGGCTTCGAGGTGCTCGAGCTCTCCGTTGCTCCACCGACTCTCGAGACCGTGTTCATCAGCCTCACGGGCAAGGAGTTGCGCGACTGATGAGCTCAGACCAGCTCAGCGTTCACCGACGGATCGAGGCACGACCCCAACGCTCGGCCTTTGCGGCAAGCAGGGTCACCCTTGGTGCACTGTTGCTGCGTGACCTCGTCGTATTGAAGAAGAACTTCGGCGAGTTCGTCATCCGCACGCTCGTTCAGCCGTTCCTCTTGTGTTTCGTGTTCCTCTTCGTCTTCCCGAAAATTGGTCAAGGTATCGGTGGGCATGGCCTCGCTGCAGAGCGCGCCTTCGCAACAGTCCTTGTACCTGGTGTCGTCGGGATTTCCGTCATGTTCCAAGGTGTGCAGTCCATCGCGTTGAACATGGCCCAGGAGTTCGGGTTCACGCGCGAAATCGAAGATCGCGTCCAGGCGCCCTGTCCCATTTGGTTGGTCGCGGTGGCGAAGGTTCTGTCAGGGACAGTCCAAGGTCTCATCTCGGCTGCAATTGTCTTGCCGATCGCATCCGTCGTCCACGCCGCGGGAGCCCAGGCGAACATCTCGCTTCATTGGTGGATCATCCTCACCCTCGTGCCGCTTTCCTGCATCACAATGAGCTCACTCGGCCTCGTGCTCGGAACGACGTTCGAGCCAAGAAACATCGGCCTGATGTTCGGCTTCGTCATCTTGCCGATCACGTTCCTCGGGGGTACCTACTACCAGTGGACGAGGCTTACCCCGGTAAAGATCGGTGGATGGCATTGGCTTCAGACGATCGTGCTCGTCAATCCGCTCATCTATATCAACGAGGGCATGCGCGCCGCCTTCACGCAGGCATCACACATGCATCTCTACATCATCTATCCGGTATTGATCGGTATCTGCACGTTGTTCATGAGCATCGGGCTGCACAACTTCCGCCGAAAGGTTCTCTCCTGACCCGCGATCATCTGCACAGCATGTCCATCGCGTGCTCGATCGGGAACGCCCACCAATCCCCATTTGTACATGAACGCCCCGGGGCCCGTTGGTCCCCTACTGTTCCGATCAGTTTCACGATAAGACCTCAGCCGCAGGAAAACACGAATGGATCTACGTCAAAGGAGAGAACACCGTGGAGAGCATCGAGGTCGAGATCGACAATGACGCGGAGCTCGTTTACGACCTGACCGTTCCCTTCGAAGCGTTCTGTCGAGAACGAGGCGATGGCTTGGTCAACATCTTCGTACCCCATGCCACGGCCGGTGTCGCACTGATGGAGGTGGGCTCGGGGAGCGATACCGATCTCGCTGCGGCAATCGACGTCATCTTGCCAACGGATCGCCCTTACCGGCATCGACACGGATCCCAAGGACACGGCCGCGACCACCTCCTTCCCTGCTTCATCAGTCCCTCGCTCACCGTTCCCATCCGCGACGGACAGCCGCTCCTCGGAGTCTGGCAACGCCTCGTCCTCATCGACACGAACCGCGACAACCCGCACCGTCGCGTGCGCTTCAGCGTGCTCTCGGGCTAGATCGATGAAGACGGCCCCAAGACCTGTCTCGTCATGTGGCGAGCTTGGCTTCACGTAGGCTCGCGTTGGCCCTCAGGGCCACCTGATATTTTGATTCAAGTGCGCCTTAACCAGCCTCGCGAATGATTGGCGAGAGCGCTCCGTGCGTTCTTCGGATTCCCTCGCCCCTGTGGCTCCCCTGCACGTGGACTTCTTGTCGTGAGCGCGTAGACGCGGGCGGGCGCTCGGCCAGGGTCGCATCGAACGATGCACGATGCATCCCACGTCGCGGGTCGTCGCGGCTTTCCGATGTCCGCAGGTGGCGGATGGCAACGTGAAGAGTGCTTCTTCGCGGGAGTCGCTCCTAGCGCCGGAAACGCGCACCACTGCGAGCCGCGAGCACCGCCTCGCGAGCCGGCTCCTCATCGGCCTCCTCGCCCTGTGCGGTCCTGGCATCGTCGTGATGCTCGCCGACAGCGACGCTGGAAGCCTCATAACTGCCGCCCAGTCCGGCGCCAAATGGGGCTACGAGATGGTCCTCCCCCAGCTCGTGCTCATCCCCGTCCTCTACATCGTCCAAGAAATGACCATCCGACTCGGCATTGGCACGGGAAAAGGTCTCGTCGCGCTCCTCCGCGAGCACTTCGGAAAAGGATGGGCCCTTCTCTCGGCCGCGATGCTCTTGGCAACGGGCATCGGGGCACTCCTTACCGAGTTCGTTGGCGTCGCGGGCGTCGGCGAGCTCTTCGGGGTGTCGCGCTTTGTCACCGTCCCCGTCGCTGCGACCTTCCTCATCGGCATCGCGATGACAGGCAGCTACCGACGTGTCGAGCGGATCGGGATCGCGCTCGGCCTCGCGGAGTTGGTCTTCATACCCGCGATGGTCATGGCACATCCGAGTCTGCACGCCATTGGCCACGGTCTCGAGCAGGTTCCGCTTCGGAACGGTTCGTTCATCTTCCTGCTCGCAGCGAACGTCGGCGCCGTGATCATGCCGTGGATGATCTTCTACCAACAGGGCGCGGTGCTCGATCGGGGACTTGAGGCTCGCGACATCCCGAGCGAGCGGCGGCGCACCGCTCTTGGCGCGGTGCTTACCCAGCTCATCATGATCGCGGTGGTCCTCGCCTTCGCGGCCACCGTTGGGCGCGTCCATCCGGGCGCTGCGCTCACAAGCGTCGGTGAGATGTCTTCTGCGCT
>Ga0181518_10004982_pt1 | contig 11657 bp, 10 predicted proteins | sample PEATcosm2014_Bin_28_FD_119751 | JGI IMG/M metagenome (GOLD analysis project Ga0181518, IMG submission 119751) | Peatland microbial communities from MTU Mesocosm Facility, Houghton, MI, USA - PEATcosm2014_Bin01_60_metaG | ecosystem: Environmental > Terrestrial > Soil > Wetlands > Peat | place... | reverse complement strand
GTGCTGCAGATGATCGGCCAGCGCAATATGCTGTGCGGCATGCATGTCCACGTCGAGTTTCCCGATCCGGCGCGCCGGGTCGACGTGATGACGCGGATGCTGCCCTACCTGCCGCTGTTCATCGCGCTGTCGACCTCGTCGCCGTTCTGGCAGGGCCGCGCCACTGGGCTGAAAGGCTACCGGCTCGCGGCTTACGATGAACTGCCGCGCACCGGGCTCCCGGAACTCTTCCGCGGCAATGCCGACTACGAGGAATATGTCGCCGCGATGATGCGCTCCGGCGCCATCAAGGATGCGAGCCATCTGTGGTGGGCGATCCGGCCGTCGCTGAAATATCCGACCTTGGAGCTGCGGGCGTCGGACTGCTGCACCCGGCTCGACGACGCCATCGCGCTCGCTGCGCTCTATCGCGTCCTGGCGCGTCACCTCTACATCGATACCGGGCACAATGCGGGCCTCGACGTGGTCGACCGTTCCATCGCGGTGGAGAACAAATGGCGGGCCCAGCGCTACGGCGTCAGCGGCACCTTTGCCAGCCGCTCGGGCGCGGTCGCGGTCGGCGAGCTATTGGACCGGGTGCTGGACCTGGTCGCCGCCGACGCTGTGGCACTCGGCTGCGCCGGGGAGGTCGAGCACTGCCGGCAGATCGCCGCCGAGGGCACCTCGGCCGAGGCCCAGGTGAAGATTTTTACTGAAAATGAACACGAAGGCGCCGATATTGCACTCCATAAGGTGGCGCGATGGATTCGGGACACCACCTTGGTGGCTTGACGGCTAGGTAAGGCCAAATGTGCCGCTGGATCGCCTATCGCGGAGAGATGACCGCGCTCGAACATTACGTTACCGAGCCGGATCATTCGTTGATTTCCCAGAGCATCCACGCGCTCGAGGCGACCGCGAGCGTCAACGGCGACGGCTTTGGGCTCGGCTGGTACGGCACCCATCCGGAGCCGGGGCTCTACCGCGAGATCAGGCCGGCCTGGTCGGACGAGAATTTGCGCTACCTGTGCCGGCACCTGCAATCGCATCTGTTCTTCGCCCACGTCCGTGCCGCGACCGGTACCGCGATCACCCGCGTCAATTGCCATCCCTTTGCCTGCGGGCAGTGGCTGTTCATGCACAACGGCTTCGTCGGCAATTGGAGCCGGCTGCGCCGCAAGGTCGAGGGACTGATCCCGGATCAGCTTTACCCGCAGCGCAATGGCACCACCGACACCGAAGCGATTTTCCTTGCCATCATGGGCGCCGGCATCGAACATCCGCTGGCGGCGACGGAAAGCGTGCTGCAAAAACTCACCGACTTCGTCAACCAGGCCAAGCCGGCCGACCGCCTGCGCGTCACCGCGGCGCTGTCGAACGGGCGCGATCTCTACGCGTTCCGCTATGCGGTGAACGACAAGGCCAACACGCTGTATTACCGGGAATCGGATGCCGGCCTCCTGATCGTGTCCGAACCGATCGACCAGGGCGAAAACTGGATCGCGGTGCCGGAGAACCACGCGCTGATCGCGCTTTCGGGCGAGCGAGCGAGTGTCGTGCCGTTGCTGCATCGGCACCAGGTTGCGGCGGAATAACACCAACCGCGCAAGCACCGACTCATGTCTGTCATCATCCGCGCAGGCGGATGATCCAGTAATCACCGCACGGCGATAATTACCGGATGCTCCGCCGTCGCGGAGCATGACAATTCAGGAATGATGCCGCCGGACCTATTTTTTCGTCCAGCCCTGCGCCCACGCCGGCGGCGTCTTGCCGTCGATCAGGATGAAAGCGATGCGGCACGGCTTGCCCGAGTTGTTGACCCAGGCGTGATTGGTGCCCTGCTGCACCAGGATGTCGCCGGCCTTGACGTGGACCTCGGTGTCGTCGAGCAGCATGTCGATCTCGCCTTCGAGCACGATGGCATAATCGATGGTGCGGGTGCGGTGGGTGTTCTCGTGCCGCGCATAGCCTTGGGTCGCCGGATCGATGCCCATGTTAATCAGGATCTGGTGATGATCGACGGCGCCGTAACCGCCGGTCGGCGTCGGCGCGAAGTCGACGATGCGGAAGATGGTGCCATTGTCGGGCGGCGGCACGCCGACCTTGGTCTGGGCGCGGTCGGCCGCGCTCGCCATGTCGACGGGAAATTCGCTCGTCACCCAGCATAGCGTCATGCCGTTGCCGCCGGCGCTGCGCTGGATCGCCTTCAGCGGCGCATCGTAGAGCGCCACCGCTTTGCCGTCCTTGTCGTGGCCGGTGACGATCCGGCGGGTCGATCTCAATTCCATAATCATTCCTCCCGTGTCGCTTGCTTGGCGAGTTCCGGCGCACTAAACGATGATGCCTCGCATTTGCCAAGCGCAAAAACCGTGGGCGCGGCTCGCCAGGGGAGGGGACATCGTGAACGGTGAATCGTCGCGGCCGTTGCTGCAATCGGCGGAAAATCCGGGATCGAGTTACAACCGCGAGCCGACGATCGCTGCGATCGCACGCGACATGGACGTCATGGTGCCGATGCGCGACGGCATCAAAATCTGCGTCGACGTCTACCGCCCCGAGGCGCCGGGCAAATTTCCGGCGCTGCTCGCCTTCGCCATCTACAACAAGGACTTTCAAGGCCCCGACATGGCGGCGGCGCTGCCGCCGCAGCCGGCGTGGTCGCCGCTGTGGACCGGACCGATGGAGGCCGGCGACACCAAATTCTTCGTCTCGCGCGGCTATGTCCATGTCATCGGCTCGCCGCGCGGCGTCGGCAAGTCGGAAGGCGGCGGCTCGCGCGAATGGGATTGCTACGATCTGATCGAGTGGATCGCGGTGCAGCCGTGGTGCGACGGCAACGTCGGCATGGTCGGCATTTCCGGCTTCGGCGCCGAACAGCTTGCGGTCGCCAAGAAGCAGCCGCCGCATCTGCGCGCCATCTTTCCGTTCGACTCGCGCGGCGCCTATGGCGAGCTCGGCGGCTTCCGCGACGAATATCCCGGCGGCGTCATCCATCTGTTCCGCTATCTGGTCGGTCATTTTTCGGCGATGCATCAGCACAAGGGCCCGCCCGGCCCGCTGCCGCCGGAGCGCGAGACGATGTGGCGCGAGGCAATGAACAATCCCGACTACAAGATGTATCCGCACGTCTACAATCTGATCGCGCAAAAAGGCCAGCACATGCCGCCGTATTACAATGTGCTGGTCGATCCGTACGATTCCGAAGCCGCGGTGCAGAAGAGCGAGGCGGAATTCGCCGACATCAAGGTGCCGACTTATACGGGCTCCGGCTGGTACGGCTACACCTACAAGACGCATCTCAACGGCTGCCAGCACTGGTTCCGCAACATCAGGGCGCCGAAGAAACTTTTGCTAGCCGGCCCTGCGCACCTGGAGCGGCCGTATCACACGTTTCACAACGAGGTGCTGCGCTGGCACGATTTCTGGCTCAAAGGCATGAACACCGGCATCATGGACGAAAAGCCGGTGCGCTATTGGGTGATGGGCGCCAACGAATGGCGCACCGCCAACAACTGGCCGCCGCCCGACGCGAAATGGACCAAGCTTTATCTAACCAGCTGGGAGCGGCTGACGCCCGATCTGCCCGAGCCGTCGAGCGCGACCGAGACGCAGCTGCCCGACGCCTTCGTGCAGATGCCGCCGTCGCAGACCACCACGATCCAGCGGCTGCGCTACATGACCGACCCGCTGCCGCACGACGTGCTGGTCGCGGGCCCGATCGTCGTCACGCTCCATGCCGCGATCGACCAGGACGACACCAACTGGATCGCGATTTTGAAAGACGTCGGCCCTGATGTGTCGGTGATGAGCGTTCGCGAAGGCGAGCGCGAGGTGCCGAAAAATCTCCACGAGCGCGAGATCACCCGCGGCTGGCTCAAAGCTTCGCACCGCGCGCTCGATGCCAAGCGCTCAAAGCCGTGGTGGCCGTGGCATCCGCTGACCCGCGAAGCGCAAAAGCCGGTGACGCCGGGCGCGATCGAGGAATATCAGATCGAAGTGATGGCGACCGCGAATTTGTTTCGCCAAGGCCACCGCATCTGCCTCGACGTCACCTGTCTCGATCTGCCGACCGGCGTCGCCGGCGCCACCAACGCCGAATACGTCCCGTATCACATCTGCTCGAGCAAGACGGTGCTGCACAAGGTCTTTCACGACCGCAATCATCCCTCGCATGTGTTGCTGCCGGTCGTTCCCGCAGAGGGCTAGGCCGGAAATTCAGACCGCCATCTCGTTCTTGGTCTCTCTCGCGTCCGCGGCAGTGGATTAGCGCGGCACGGGCTTGCTTTTGCCGCGCACAGGACTTAGCGCTTAATTTTTGGGCCTCATGCCTACGGCATGAGCAGTCTCCTCGGACTTTGGATGCGGGGCAGGCATCCGCGCTGACCACCTAAGGCTCGCTTGAGCCGCATCCCCGGGACAAACGCATGAAATTGATCATCGCCGTCATTAAACCATCCAAGCTTGACGAAGTTCGCGAGGCCCTGGGCCATGTGGGCGTCAACGGCATGACCGTGATCGAAGCAAAGGGCTACGGCCGCCAGAAAGGCCATACTGAGATTTATCGCGGCGCCGAGTACACGGTGGACTTCCTTCCCAAGCTCCGCATCGAAGTCGTGGTCGACGACCCCCAGGCCGAGCAGGTGATCGAGACCATCCGCACCGTCGCCAATACCGGTCAGATCGGGGACGGCAAGATTTTCGTGACGACGATCGAGCATGCGGTGCGCATTCGGACCGGGGAAACCGACGCGCAGGCGCTCTGAGATCCGCAACGACGACAGTTTTCGCGACGGCAAGGCAGTTTTTCGGCGCCCGGCAGCGTCGCAACACGGGGGGAAATCGATGACGATGACGTTGCGACGCTGGAGCGCCGCATGGAGCGTGGCAGCGGTAGCGATGCCGCTCGGCGCCTCGGCAGCTTTCGCCGACGCCTCGGCACCTGCGATCAATGCCGCCGACACCGCCTGGATGATCTCCGCGACGGCGCTCGTGCTGATGATGAGCATTCCAGGCCTCGCCTTGTTCTACTGCGGCATGGTTCGCAAGAAGAATGTGCTCGCGACCATGGCGCAAACCCTGTTGTGCGTATGCGTCGGTTCGCTGCTTTGGGTGGCCGCCTGCTACAGCTTGGCTTTCACCGGCGACGGCGCATTCATCGGTACGCTCGATCGTGTTTTTCTTCGCGATATCGGCATGGATACAACGTCGCCGCTCGCCCGAAACATTCCGGAAATCCTGTTTGCCGCCTACCAGATGACGTTCGCGGTGATCACCGTCGCGCTGGTCGCGGGATCGGTCGTAGACCGCATGCGGTTTTCCGCCTTCGTCTGTTTCGCGACCTTGTGGTTGCCCGTCGTCTATGTGCCGATCGCCCACTCGGTATGGGGCAATGGCTGGCTGATGAATTTGGGCATGCTCGATTTCGCCGGCGGCACGGTGGTCCATCTCAATGCCGGCGTAGCAGGACTTGTCGCCGCCTGCGTGATCGGAAAACGTTACGGCTATGGCAGCGAAAACCTGTCGCCCCACGATCTGTCACTGGCGGTGATCGGGACCGGCTTGCTTTGGGTCGGCTGGTTTGGCTTCAACGGCGGCTCGGCATTGACTGCAGGCTCGCGCGCCGTGTTCGCCATCGTGGCGACGCATCTCGCGGCGTCCGCCGGCGCCTTGACCTGGATGCTGCTCGAATGGTGGACGCGCGGTAAGCCTTCCGTACTCGGCATGATCTCGGGCGCGGTCGCCGGTCTTGGTACGATCACGCCGGCTTCGGGTTACGTGCTGCCATGGCATGGCATCGTCATCGGCATCATCGCCGGCGCCATTTGTTTCTGGGCCTGCACCAAGCTCAAGCATGCGCTGGGCTACGACGATTCCCTCGACGTATTCGGCGTGCACGGCATTGGCGGCGCGGTCGGCACGTTCCTGACCGGCGTGTTTGCGACCGCGGCGGTATCGGTCAACGCAGAAAATCCCGCCGGCGTTTCCGGCCTTATCGACGGCAATCCCGCGCAGCTTCTGATCCAACTCGCCGGGATCGCGGCGACCATCGCATGGTCGGGCGTCGCGACGTTCGTCCTCCTCAAAGCAATCGAGCTGTTCGTGCCGCTACGGGTCAGCAAGGAAAGCGAATTCGAGGGACTGGACGTATCCCAGCACGGTGAGGCGCTGCAGTAGCCCAGGCTAAGCGCAAACACTCAAGCGGCGAGTTCGTTCTTGGTCTCGAAATTGAGCTCGATCTCGACATTGTTGGGATCGCGGAAAAAGATCTGCCAGCGGGTGCTGTTGGGCACCTGGTTGACGCGGTAGGGCACGGCCTTGCCGGAAAGATGCTTTTTCGTCGCCTCGAAACCGCGGCTGCCGAAGGCGACATGGTCGATGACGCCGGAATCGGCAGGCTGCTTGCGGTCGGTGTGCGCAATATCGTTGAGGTGCAGCACCGGCTGGCTGCCGCTGTAGAGCCAGGCGCCGGGGAAGTCGAACGCCGGACGCGGGCCGTTCTTGAAGCCCAGCACGTCCTCGTAGAACTGCACGGTCTCTTTCAGCTTGCGGGTCGACACATTGTAGTGATCGAGCATGCCAATGCTCATGTCCATCGGGCTTCTCCCTTGAGCGCAATCGCTGGCGAGAATACCGTGAAATCTGGCCCCGGCGAAGAGGCCGCGTAGCGCCCCGGCGGCCTTGCATGGCCGCCATGAGAGCGGGGTCACGTCGCCGCGGTCCTAAATGCCGTTAACCTTGGACCCAAGGCCAATATTGCCTTGTCTTACCGGGGTCATAAAATCCGGCAAGTTTCGGGATTCAAGAGCGACCATCGTATCGCGTAGGCGTCAAAGAGGTGTGTGACATGAAAAAGATGTTAGGTGCCGTGTTTGCCTTCAGCGTCCTGGCGGCGACCGGCGCGTCGGCCCAGGAGATGCTGACGGGTCCATATCAGTGCGTGCAAAACTGCCAAGGGCCGGGTTTGGCGAACATCACCCAGAACGGGTATGAGCTCAACCTCGTCAACGAGGTGGGCGCACCGTCCCGCGCCTGGATCGATTATCCCGGTCACTTCTGGGCGGACTACTATAACGAAGGCGCCATTTTCACTCCGGATGGGCTGCGCATCCAGTTCGACAACGGTGCCGTGTGGTTGCGTTACGTCCCGCCGCCGCCTCCGCCCCCACCGCCGCCGAGGTACCATCACCGCCACCACCCACACCCAATCCAAGGATCGTGAGGCCCTGAGCGGCAGTTCGCGCCGCTCATTCGGCCCCGCATCGGCTCTTAGGCTGCGCCGGAAGCGCAGCCATCGAACACGCCTGAGCACAAAAAAGGGCCGCTCGCGAGAGCGGCCCATTTGGTCCCCGCGGGAGGAGCGGGGCTGAATTGAGTGCAATCTAACACGGCGGAACCGTCCTGGCTGTGACCCTTCGGCCACGGTCGAGCGGAAAATGTTTGTCACAAATACCCCGTGCCCACCGCTGCCGCGCCCCTGCCTGGCGAGCGGTTACGGCGATCTTCGATATATCGGTCTCGATGCAATCACGACGCCGACCGGCCTGGAGTCGCCGCGGGCGCAAACTCATCTATAATGGCTGCTATAATGGCTGCAGAAACCCATTGGCGAATGGGTTTGCGTCGTGTCCTGGCGAAGGAACACCGGCAATGCCAGTCACTTATGAGACCTGGCTTGTCCTGCTCTCGATCGTGATGGCGATCCAGGGCGCCTATGTGGGTCTGAGTCTGGCGGTGCAGATCGGGCAGGCGGCCGGCATGCGGCGCCGCCTGCTGCTGGCTGGCGCCGCGTTCTCGCTGGCGGTCGCGATCTGGACCATGCATTTCGTCGGCATGCTGGCGGCGCGCATGCCGTTCCAGGTCGATTATCTGGTGTTCCCGACGCTGCTGTCGTTTCTGGTCTGCGTCATCGTGGTCGGCGCTGCGGTCTACGCCACCAGTTCCGGGCCGCTGACCTTGCTGCGCCTGACGCTGTCGGCGTGCCTGATGGGCGGTGGCATTTTCACCATGCATTACATCGGCATGAGCGCGCTCAGCGCCAGCGCCTATATGGTCCATGACCGCTATTTCGTCGCCGCCAGCATGGCGATCGCCATCGCGGCGTCCGGCCTGGCGCTGTGGCTCGCCACCGGCCGCGGCGGCCGGCCGCCGCTGATCCTATCCGCGATTGCCTTCGGTATCGCCGTGTCCGGCATGCACTACACAGCGATGGAAGGCCTGACGCTGTTGCCGTTTGCTGCGCCGTCAGCAGGCGCGCCGGCGCTGTCGACCGATCTCCTTGCCATCATCGTCGCCGTCGTGGCGTTCTGTCTGTCGGGAATTTTTTTGTTGATCCTGGTGCCCGATCCGGCGCGCGCGGCGGCGAATCCGATGCTGGTCGTCGGCAGCGCTCCGCTTGCAACAACGGCGCCGGCGACGGTTGCGGCCGCGACCGCAGCGCAGAATTCCGGCGGCAACGGCCACGACGCCAATCCTGAATTCGGCCGCGGCACTTTTGCGCCGCTCGGCGGCGCCGGCGCGCCGCGGCGCTTTGCCCGCCATCTTCCAATCGAACGCGACGGCGGCACGCATTTCGTTGCCGTGGACGATGTGGTCGCCATCCATGCCAATGCGCATTACACCTATATCTTCAACGGCAGCGACAAGCTGTTCTGTCCGCTCGCCATCGGCGACGTCGAGCAGCGCCTCGACAAGGATCGCTTCGTGCGCATCCATCGCAGCCACATCGTCAATATCGAGCGGGTGGTCGGCTACAAGCGCTCCGGCGACAACGAGATGGTCGAGATGGATGCCGGACAGGATTATGCGGTGCCGGTGAGCCGGAGCCGGATCGGCTGGCTCAAATCGCGGGTCGCGGCGCTGACCGGCGAAGACCCTGATGCCGGATTACGCCGCCGCCATCATTTTGCGGCGCGATAAAAGTCTCCGCTGGCCGGGCCATTACGTCAGGCATTCTGACGCAATTCGTGCAAGCGCGCCGCCATTGGTGCAAGAGCGCGACGTTTCGTGCGCCGCGCCATGCGCCGGTGCAGCGGCGCTTGCTGCTGCGGCGCACAACGCGCGACCATTAGCGTAAAGACGCAATCGGTATTGGCGCCCGCGCGGCCGTCGTGACGACTTCGGCCGGATAGAAGCGCAAGGGAGGATGCCCGTGATACCTGGGTCCTTTAGCTATCATCGCCCGTCATCTGTCGCCGAAGCCGTTGGCCTCCTCGCAAAATTGGGCGACGACGGCCGGGCGCTCGCCGGCGGCCACAGCCTCATTCCGATGATGAAGCTGCGGCTGGCGGAGCCGGCGCATCTGGTCGATCTGGCGGGCATTGCCGACCTCAAAGGCATCCGCTTGGATGGAAATGACATCGTCATCGGCGCCATGACGACCCAGCACGATCTGATCGGCTCCGATCTGCTCGGCGCAAAAATCCCGATCCTGCGCGAGACCTCGCTGCTGATCGCCGATCCGCAGGTCCGCTATGTCGGCACGCTCGGCGGCAATGTCGCCAACGGCGACCCCGGCAACGACATGCCGGCGGTTATGCTGTGCCTTAACGCCACCTATCACGTCACCGGCAAAGCCGGCGAACGGCGCATAGCCGCGCGCGAATTTTACCAAGGCGCCTATTTCACCGCGCTGGAAGCGGGCGACGTGCTCACCGCGGTGCGCATTCCGGTGCCGCCTGCCGGACACGGTTCCGCTTACGAAAAGCTCAAGCGCAAGATCGGCGATTACGCCACCGCCGCCGCGGCCGTAGTCCTGACCATGAGCGGCGGCAAGGTCGCAACGTGCTCGATCGGGCTAACCAATGTCGCCGAGACGCCATTATGGGCGGAGGAGGCCGCAAAAATCCTCGTCGGCTCGACGCTCGACGCCGCGACCGTGAAAAAAGCCGTGGCCGCCGCCGAAGCCATCACCGCGCCGGCGAGCGATGCGCGTGGGCCGGCGCATTACCGCACCAAGATGGCCGGCGTGATGCTCACCCGCGCGCTCGGGCGCGCCAAAGCAAAAGCCCGCGGCTAGGAGCATTTTCAGGAAAAGTGGACACCGGTTTTCCGTAAGAAAATGCGACCACTAAAATAGCGAGAACGCAAACCATGGCCAAATCCCACATCAAGATGACGGTGAACGGCAAGGTCGTCGAAGAGCTGGTCGAGCCGCGCACCCTGCTCATTTACTTCCTGCGCGAGCAGCTGATGCTCACCGGCCCGCATATCGGCTGCGAGACCAGCCATTGCGGCGCCTGCACCGTCGATCTCAACGGCAAGTCGGTGAAGAGCTGCACCATGTTCGCGGTGCAGGCCGACGGCGCCGACATCCGCACCATCGAGGGCATGGCCAATGCCGATGGCACGCTGCATGCGCTGCAGGAAGGTTTCCGCGAGATGCACGGCCTGCAATGCGGCTTCTGCACGCCGGGAATGATCACGCGCGCCTACCGGCTCCTCCAGGAAAACAAGAATCCGTCGGAGGAGGAAATCCGCTACGGCATTTCCGGCAATCTGTGCCGCTGCACGGGCTACCAGAATATCGTCAAAGCCATTCAATATGCCGCCGCGAAACTTTCCGGCGTGCCGTTCCAGGAGGCCGCAGAATGAACGACATGACCCCCACCTCCGCCGAACGCGCCGAAAAGCTCGAAGGCATGGGCTGCAAGCGAAAGCGCGTCGAGGACGTCCGCTTCACCCAAGGCAAGGGCAATTACGTCGACGATCTAAAACTGCCCGGCATGCTCTATGGCGACCTGGTGCGCTCGCCGCACGGCCACGCCCGGGTCAAGAAGATCGACACCACCAAAGCCGCGGCAGTGCCGGGCGTCGTCGCGGTGCTGACCGCCGAGGTTTTGAAAACCGTCAACCTCGCCTGGATGCCGACACTCGCCGGCGACGTGCAGATGGTGCTCGCGGACGGCAAGGTGCTGTTCCAGAACCAGGAAGTTGCCTTCGTGGTCGCCGAAAGCCGCGAGGCAGCGGCCGACGCCGTCGAGCTGGTCGAGGTCGAATACGAGGCGCTGCCGGTCAATGTCGATCCGCTGAAAGCGATGACCGACGGCGCACCGATGATCCGCGAGGATTTGAAGGACAAGACCGACGGCGCCCACGGCAAGCGCAAGCATTACAATAACATCTTCTCCTGGGCCGCCGGCGACAAGGCGGCGACCGACGCCGCCTTCGCCAAGGCCGACGTCACGATCCGGGAGTTCATCGTCTATCCGCGGGTGCATCCGTGCCCGCTCGAGACCTGCCAATGCGTCGCCTCGTTCGACAAGATCAGGGGCGAATTGACGCTGTGGGGCACGTTCCAGGCGCCGCACGTCATCCGCACCGTCGGCTCGCTGATCTCAAAAATCCCCGAGCACAAGATCCACGTCATTTCCCCCGACATTGGCGGCGGCTTCGGCAACAAGGTCGGCGCCTACCCGGGCTATATCTGCTCGATCGTCGCTTCGATCGTCACCGGCCGCCCGGTGAAATGGGTCGAGGACCGCATCGAGAATCTGTCGACCACGGCGTTCGCCCGTGACTTCCACATGGACATGGAAATCGCGGCGACCAAGGACGGCAAGGTGACGGCGATGCGCTGCTACACCATCGCCGACCATGGCGCGTTCGATGCCTGCGCCAACGCCACCAAGTGGCCGGCGGGACTGTTCAGCATCATCAGCGGCTCCTACGATTTCCCG
>Ga0181518_10004976_pt1 | contig 11660 bp, 12 predicted proteins | sample PEATcosm2014_Bin_28_FD_119751 | JGI IMG/M metagenome (GOLD analysis project Ga0181518, IMG submission 119751) | Peatland microbial communities from MTU Mesocosm Facility, Houghton, MI, USA - PEATcosm2014_Bin01_60_metaG | ecosystem: Environmental > Terrestrial > Soil > Wetlands > Peat | place... | reverse complement strand
TGAGGAACATCCAGCCTTGAGTTTTCTCCCCATTTAGGCGTATATTTGTACTGTTGTTTGAGGTTCCTGTCATCGGCTCCCGGCGGCAGCGAGCCGGTGCAGATTCGGCGAAGCACATCGGTGGGCGATCGCCCACTTTTTATTTCCACCCCGTGATCCGCTGGTGCACGGCGAGTCCAGGTGGTAACGAGAGCCTGACGGGCGTTCTGCATCCAGAGGTCGGGAAGCCGGGGTCCCCAGAAAACGCCGGTTTTGCGTTTTCTGGGGTGGTGGAAGAGTTACGGAAGCGATGGCAGCCGGGTTGGACAAAATTCGCGAGATCGCCGAACGCGTGGCGCAATCCAGCGGTCTGGAATTGGTCGATCTGGAGTTGCATGGCGGCGGCAAGGCCCGCATGTTGCGCGTGTTCATTGACAAGCCGGGGGGCGTGACCCACGAGGATTGCGCCAGCTTCAGCCGCGAGGCAGGCATCATCTTCGACGTTGAGGACGCGGTGCCGGGCGGATCGTACCTGTTGGAAGTTTCCTCGCCCGGTCTGGATCGCAAGCTGGCGAAGCCGGCAGATTATCAGCGCTTTACCGGCAGCCTGGTGAAGCTGATGACCCGCGACCCGGTGAACGGCAACCGGCATTTTGAAGGACGACTCAAGGCGTTTCAGGATGGCCGTCTCAGCCTGGAGCTGACGGGCAGGAAAAAGTCGAAGAAGCATGAGGCGGTTGAGCCGGGAGCGGAAGTCGAGATCGAGCTGGCAAACGTCGAGATGGCAAACCTGGTTCCCGAGTTCTGAAACAAGAAGGTTGGCAAGGCCCAGCTAAGGTGGCACGAAATTTATGGCGAGTGAACTGTACAACGTAATCGACGCTCTCAGCCGCGAAAAGGGTATCGATCCGCAGATCGTGGTGAGCGCGGTCGAGGATGCCATCGTCGTCGCCACCCGGAAGTATTACAAGACGCAGGAGAACCTTCGCGCCGAACTCGACAAGGAGAGCGGCCAGATTCGTGCCTTCGCGGTGCGTTCGATCGTGGAGGGCCCGGAGCAGGTCGAAGACCCGCTCTCGCAAATCGCGCTTGACGATGCCAGGCGCATCGATCCCGCTGCCGAAGTGGGCGGCGAGCTGCGCACCTACAAGGCAACCGATGTCCTGGGACGCATTGCCGCGCAACTGGCCAAGCAGGTCATCTTCCAGAAGGTGCGCGAGGCCGAGCGCGACACCATTTACAACGAGTACATTGGGCGCGTCAACGAGATCATCAACATCACCGTCAAACGGACCGAAGGCCAGGACGTCATCGTCGATCTAGGCAAGGCCGAAGGCCGCATGCCGCGCAAGGAGCAGTCGCGCCTGGAGTCGTTTGCTCCCGGCGAGCGTGCCCGGGTCATGATCGTGCGCGTGGAGAAGGCGTCGAAGGGTCCGCAGGTGGTGGTCTCGCGCGCGGTGCCGGAGCTGGTCTCGCACCTGTTCCAGACCGAAGTGCCGGAGATCTATGACAACACCGTCGTCATCCGCGCCATCGCGCGCGAAGCCGGCGAGCGCACCAAGATCGCGGTCATGTCGAAAGATAAGGACGTCGATCCCGTGGGCGCTTGTGTGGGTATGAAGGGCATGCGGGTGCAATCCATCATCCGCGAGCTGCGCGGCGAGAAGATCGACATCATCGAGTATCACGAGGATCCCGTGGTCTTCGCGGAAAAGGCGTTGCAGCCCGCCAAGGTAAGCCGTGTCACCGTGCTCGAAGGCCAGGAAAAGCACCTGGAAGTGATCGTGGACGACAGCCAGTTGTCGCTGGCCATCGGCAAGAAGGGGCAGAACGTTCGCCTGGCCGCCAAGCTGCTGGGCTGGAAGATCGACATTAAGAGCGAGGAAGAGAAGCGCCAGGAAGTGGAAGAGCAGATGCGCGGCATGATGGCCCCGCAAGCCACGCCGTTGGAGTCGGTGCCCGATCTTGAGCCCGGCATCGTCGAGAAGCTGGTGGCGGCGGGCATCACGACCGTGGAGATGGTTGCCGACATGACACCTGAGCAGTTGGAGGAGGTGCCGGGCATCGGCCCCAAGAGCGTGGAAAAAATCAGTATCGCGGTCAATAATTACTTTTCCAGCCTGGAGGCTGCCGAAGCCGGTACCGCCGAAGAGGGCGTGCTTGCCGATGGCGAAGCTGTGGCCGAAGGCGAAACTGCGCTCGAAGGCGAAGCCGGTACCGAAACCGAAGCTCCTGCCGAAGGCGAAGCCGTGGCCGAGCTTGAGGATGCCGGCGAAGCGCTGGGGCAAGACGTTTCCGCCGAAGACGAGGCCCGCGAGTTAGAGGCGGAGGAGGCTGCCGAAGCTGGCGAAACGACCGACGAAACCGATGCGGCGGAGCGCGACGAAGAAGCTGCTGAATCGGAAACCGAGTCCTCGGCGGAAAGTGACGTCGAGTTGACGGAAGAGGGTGGTCAAGCGGGCGACGAAGAGGGCCTTCCCAATTTACCGGAAGCTGCTTTCGAGAGCGTGGAAGAACTCGTGGACGAAGGCCAGGCCTTCGAGGCCGAGGCCGTCGACGGCGTGGAGAACGCTCCTCTTCCTGACGAAGCCGAGCTGACTATCCGCGAGCGGCCGGAAACGCCGAACGAGAACGTTCCCGCCGAAGAAGAACCGGGCGAGAAAAGATCATAGAGCAGTGGCCAGTGGTTAGTGGCCAGCTGAAAAACACGCGGCGCACGCGGTCAGGCGTGCTTAGACATCGAGTTCGAGTTCAGATTTCGGCTTCAATGGCTGACTGATTCAGAAAATCTTAACTGGCCACTGGCAACCGGCCACTGGCCACTGAACCGTGAGGATGCTATGCAGGCGTAAGCGGACGGGACATAACGGAGGAAACGGGGCGGAATGCAACACAAGATTCGAATCAACGATCTGGCCAGAGAACTCGAGGTCAAGAGCAAGGAAATCCTCGACGTTCTTCCCAAGGTCGGCGTAGAAGAAAAGAAAACCCACTCCAGCTCCATCGAGGAAGACGAAGCGGAGCGGGTCAAGCGATATTTTGGCGAGCATGCGCCCAGCACGGGCCGCAGTTCACGGGTTGCGCCGGCGACGGAAGGCTTCAAGCCGAAGATCGATCTGTCGCACATCTCCAAGCCCGGCGATGTGCTGAAGGCGATCACCCAACGCGCCGCCCAGCCTGCCGTACCGCCGCGTCAGGTCGCGCCTCCGAGCCACGCTACGCCCGGCGTGGGCAGGACCGCCGCAGCGCCTCCGTCGGCCGTTCCGCCCAAGCCTGCGCCTCCGGTTAGCGCAACCGCCAGCACCCAACCGGCAACGCCGGTCGAAGCCAAGACCGCGCCGCGTTTCATCACGCCGCAGTCGGTGGCGCGTCCAGCCGCAGTGATAACTCGGCCCAAGCCGCCAGCGCCTCCAGCCGCGCCGTCGGCCCATGCATCCGCCGTTTCCGAAGCTGCGAAGCCAATCGAGGCCACCATCGAAAATCAGGTAGCAGTCCTTGACGAACCCGAGACTGCAGTCTATGCACCCGAAGTTCTCGCCCCCGAAACCGGAGCCGAGATTGAATCCGCATCCGCCCCGGCCGTGCCCGGCAGTCGAGTGGCTCCGCCGACGCGTCCCGCCGCTCCCGCGTCTGGGCACCCTGGCACACGTTCTGCACAGCACGGACTTCCGGCCCGTCCAGGGCAGCCAGTGCAGCCCGCCGCATCTCCTCGGCGGCTGATTGTGCCGCAGACCGGACCGCGTCCGGTGTATCTGGCGCCCGCAGGAGCGGCGACCACCACGCCGCCGCGTGCCGTCATGCCGGAGCGCGGCAAGCCGATCTTCCAGCGCCCACGTCCCGGAACGCCGCCCGCCGGCGGTCCAGGCACTCGTCCGCCCGCGCGACCGGGTGAACGCCGCGGTCCGCATCCCACACGTTCTGGTGCGCCGGGAGCGCGTCCTGGCTTCGCCGGCGGTCCCGGCGTCGGAGCTCCGCCTCCGCCCACCGGACGCCCTATGGGACGGCCCGCACGTCCCGGGCAGCGTTACATTCCGCGTGGGGTGAAGGAAGGCCCGATGAAGGGCTTCGTTCCGCCGCCGCGGCTTTCGCTTTCCACTGAGCCGCTGCCCATCACACGTGCTATTACGATTCCCGAAGGTGTCAGCGTGAAAGACCTGGCCGAGAAGCTAGGCATTCGCGCCAAGGACCTCATTGCCCGCTTGCTGGCGCGTGGCGTATTCGCCACCGTCAACCAGACCCTCGATTCCGATCTCGCCACCGAGATGGCGCGTCACTTTGGCGCGGAAACTTCGGTCATCACCTTTGAACAGCAGCTAGCCAAGGACGAGGCGCCAACCGAAGGCGCAGGCGAAGACGGAGCGCAAGCTGTCACCCGGCCCCCGGTGGTCACCATCATGGGCCACGTCGATCACGGCAAGACCAGCTTGCTTGACGCGATTCGCTCCACCAACGTCGCTGGAGGCGAGGCGGGCGGCATCACGCAGCACATCGGCGCCTATAAAGTTTCCATCACCGATCCCAACTCACCCGCGTTCGGGCGTGAGATCGTCTTCCTCGACACCCCCGGTCACGAAGCCTTTACCCGTATGCGAGCTCGCGGATCTAAGGTCACCGACATTGTCGTGCTGGTGGTCGCGGCGGATGACGGCGTTATGCCGCAGACGCTGGAAGCCATCGATCACGCCAAAGCAGCCAACGTGCCGATCATCGTCGCGGTCAACAAAATCGACAAGCCCGACGCCTTGCCCGAGCGGGTCAAGAAGCAGCTCGCCGATCGCGGCCTCATGCCGGAAGATTGGGGCGGCAGCACGGTATTCGTCGAGGTTTCAGCGAAGCAGAAGACCAATCTTAATCTGCTGATGGAGATGATCTGCCTGGTCGCCGATTTGCAGGACCTGAAGGCTGTGCCCGATCGCCTGGCCAGCGGCACCGTGCTGGAAGCCAAGCTGGATCGCGGCCGCGGTCCGGTGGCGACTGTGCTGGTACAGAATGGCACCCTGCACAACAGCGACAACTTTGTCGTAGGCAACGTCTTCGGCAAGGTTCGCGCCATGTTTAACGATCGCGGCGTCGCGCTGGAGTCTGCCGGCCCGGCTACTCCGGTTGAGATTCTTGGCCTGGAGGGACTGCCGCAAGCCGGCGATCAACTGGTCGCCGTGGCCGATCGTGAGAAGGCGCGCGGCATCTCCGAATATCGCGAAGCGAAAGCGCGCGAAGCGGCGCTGGCCAAGAGCTCGCGCGTTTCGCTCGAAGGCCTGGCCGAGCAGTTGAAGACCGCGGGCCAGAAGGAGCTGTTCGTCATCCTTAAGGGTGATGTGGGGGGCTCGATCGAGGTCCTCAGCGATGTGCTCACCAAGCTATCGAACGATCGCGTCAAGATCAACATCATGCGCGCCAGCGTTGGCGCCATCACCGAGAGCGATGTGCTGCTGGCCTCGGCATCGAATGCCATCATCATCGGCTTCAACGTGCGGCCGGAGCGCAAGGCGCAGGAATTGGCCGAGCAGGAAAAGGTCGACATCCGCCTGCACTCGATCATTTACGAGCTTCAGGACGAGATCAAGCGGGCCATGACAGGCCTGCTGGAGCCCATCGTCAAGGAGACCTACCTGGGCCGCGCCGAAGTGCGCGATACCTTCCGTGTGCCGAAGGTGGGCACGGTTGCCGGTTGCTATGTCAGCGACGGCATGGTCAAGCGCGATGCCGAAGCGCGCCTGCTGCGCGACAACGTTGTCGTCTTCAAGGGCAAAATCGGCTCGGTGCGGCACTTCAAGGAAGATGTCAGCGAAGTGCGCAACGGCATGGAGTGCGGCATCTCGATCACCAACTACGGCGATATTAAGGTCGGCGACGTGATCGAGGTCTTCGTAACCGAGCGCGTGGCCGCGGAAGCGTTCGTGTAAGAACGGTTGCCAGTTGTCAGTTGTCGGTTTGGCGTTGAGGGCGGCATCCGAAGCACGCTTTGTATCAGGGCACGAGTTTACTCAAGATTATTCACTTGACGTAACTCATGCTGCAAGAATACTCTAGCACCACTCATCCGCCGCTGCACGTATGGCCGGACGAAGTTGGTGTTCCAATGACGATTGGAATCGGCGTTCTGGGCGGAAGTGCAGATTTCGCCATCCTTGCAAGTGACATGCGGGCGACCTACCCGCGTAGTGCGGTTGATCCCAACGATTTTGTTGGCAAACAGTCTGGATATGACGACATCCCGCGCTTTGAGAGCGTGGTTTGTTCTATCGCGGGACGGTTGGGCGTCACCCACGACGTTGAGAGCCAGCTTGCCCTGGAATTCAAGAAGCTAAGCCGTAAGAAGAAAATTTTCCGTGAGCACGTTCAGAACGCGATAGACAAGGCCCGCATTCACGAGCTGCGGCGCCGCTATGACTGGGCGTTGAAGGTCAACTTCTTTGGACTTAGCTGCTCTCAACTATTGCGCGGAAAACTCCCGCAGGGGAAGCTAGACCGAGAGGCGATCAAGGCTGCGGAGGCAGTTTGTGACGCCTACGAATTTCCCGTCGAACTCATCATCGGCGGTTTCGTCGATGGAGAGCCGCTGCTGTTCAAAGCCACAGGCAAGGAACACATTCAGGGCGAATCCAGCCCGGCAGTGTATGTCATCGGCAGTCTAGGAAAAGTGGCTGCAATGGACCATCTCAACAGGCGCGGGCAGAACATTGAATACAGCTTGGCGCGCAGCGTTTTTCACGTGCATGAAGCCATGGAAGCCGCGCGGGTGGCCGATCCCGACCAATATATCGGAACGCCGGCTTGGTACGTCGTCATTTTGCGTGCTCAAGGAGTATGGAGAATTGACCCAAGGGCGCCACTTCTAGCAGATTGGGTTAAGCTCTACCAGAACCGTCAGAGCACAGCCCCGCTTGATGACGAGATTCCAAACGCAGAGATAAGGAAATTGCTCCGCCAGTAAGTTAGCCGCGTCCCGGCCGTAGACGCCGAATTGCAAGCCCGATAAGCCAAGACATCCCAGCAACTAGAAATGTGCTCAAGGCAATCGTGATGGTTAGCCAGAGCCAATAGAATAGCCAAGTGGGGGAATACTCCCTCCACTGATGAGGAATTTCAAAGCGCTGGAGATGCGCCACGGCACCAGATAGGATTTACGGGGCGGAGTATGATACGGCCATGAGGCCGAGACCCCGTTTGCGGCCATGGCTGATTATCGCGCTGTTGTACGCCTTTTCCCATGCCGGCCTGCGCGCCCAAGAAGTAGCAGCGGACGCCATCAGCACAGGACACTGGACGCAGGCCGAACAAAAGCAATTTAGTGATTGCGTAGCCCCATTAAACGCGGAATGCAAAGCTGCCTACACCCGTGCGTGCTCTACGCCAGCGGAGCGTTGGTGTGAGGTCTGGGAAGAGGGCCAGCACTGGGCACATGCTCACCCTGGTCTGTCTTTGGGAAAGGAAGACCACGCCAAATTTCACCAGTGCAACCGGGCGCACACGAGCGAGATGAACGGCACGCCCAAGCAGTTCTATGCCGCTATGGACTTCTGTCTGCGCGAAGCCTATGGACTAACGACAAGCGGCGGGAAGTAGCTATCCACATGGCACTCACAGCCGCCTTACGAAGCCAAGAGTCATCGCCGAAGCCCGGCATCTTCCGCAGAGCACTGGGGGCCAGTTTCGCTCCTCGGTATGCAAGTCTCCCTCTGTGGTTTCACTACTCCGTACTGCGACAACTGCTGCTTCAAGTCCGCAGTCTTTATCACCGCATGTCGCTTTCACGATCCAGATGGACCGAGCTAAACTTTGAGGAGGTTCGTCGATCCTTGCCGCCGGCTTCCTGTTCAGATAGTCGAAATGAACTACAGTTTTGCAATCACTGCATAGAAATGATATCTGCGGAACGTCCCTATATGACTCTTTTAGACTTTCGGCTATTTGTCGAAGGGTTTTTTCTGGCAGAGAAATGGTATGGCCATTTGGACACGTTACGTCGTAACGAGCAACAAGATTCACGGCTGCGCTCTCCCGTCCAAAGCGGTAATGTTACGCCGCGTCCTTCGTCAACTCTTCAAACGTCATCGGATCGGCAGTGACCATGTGCCGCAACGTGTCAAGGAATAGGTCAGGATTGTCCCGGCGATCAAAGCGGAACTCCATTTCGTGTAAGTAGGCTTGCAGATGCTTCGCGCTGAGCCGGTGCCACGTTCCGACAATCCCGCGCTTCAAGAGCGAGAATGCGGATTCCACGGTATTGGTATGAATGTCACCATCGACGTATATCCTCGACTTGTGCTTGATGGTCTTGTGCCGGTCCGACAGCTCCAGCGCCTTCATTGCCCCCGGATAGGCGTTGAACTCGTCAGTGACGATCACGTCCACATCTGCGCTCACGTTCTCACGGATGTACTGCGCCAGCGTCCCGCTCTTGACATCCTTGGCGTGGAAGAAACGTGTATCTCCACCACGCTGCCGGATGCCGACAACGATTTCTTTGTTGCTGTCACCGAATCCAGCCTTGTGCTGACTGTGCTTGCGACCGCCCACAAAGGTCTCGTCTACCTCGACCGTCCCATAGAGCATCGGCCGTTCGGTCTGAGCCATAGCACGGCGAATGCGATGGCAGAGATACCACGCGGTCTTGTAGGAACCTTTGTGATTGCCCCACAGGGTACGCTTGAGTTGCAGCGCACTCATGCCCTTCTTGGCTTCGCACAACAACAGGGTAGCGGTAAACCAAGTCGAGAGCGGGAGGTGGGAGTCGTTGAAAATCGTCCCCGCGGTCACGGAAAAGTGATATTCACACTCGGCACAGTCGAATTGTTTGTTAGCCTTGATCCAGGCGATGCGCGTACCATGGCAGCGCGGACACTCGACGCCATTGGGCCAGCGCAGTTTAGTGAGAGCCTCGCGGCATTTCGCGTCGGTGTCGAAAAACTCTTGAATCTGTAGGAGAGTCATGGCAACCTCTAGTTCGGTTTGCCCCCGGAAGGGGGGATATTCCGCAGAAGATCAGCGATTGCTAAATCAAAGTCCTGTTCTCGCTCAAGCTGTTGGTATAGTGGAGCGAATTGCTCGCGAGCTAGGCTGGCCAAATCGGGATCGGCCTTTGCACGATTCAGCATTTCCTGCCAACCGGGAGTACGCAGGGCCAGGAACATCGACTTTAGGGCGATGTTCTCGGCGTAAACCCGCTCGCAGGCCTTGAGCAGTTTGCGGACAAGTTCTTTCTTAATGGCCATAGGAGCCTCGCAGTGAAAACGCGAAAGCAGAAGATGGGCCGACCACTGGAAGATGTGCCGCTTCGCAAGCTGATAAAGAGTATCCGACGGGATATTCACGACAAACTTGCGGTTGTGGGGCCCGCAGAGGCCAGCGCGGAACCACGCAACCCCAAGCGCCGCAAGTAGTTGCCATCAGCATTACGCAACGATAGCACTATCCTTTCGTTATGTCAAGTGAATAATCATGAGTTTACTCGTGCCACCGAAGGCCAATAGATGTCTGGGCTTTAGCCCCTGAGAAGTTTGGCGCAGCTGCAAAGGTGTTTTGAAGGGGCGCAGCTTTAGCTGCGCCGTTGAGGCCTACTTTAATTTTGTCATCCCGAGGAGGACTTTAGTCCGACGAGGGACCTGCTTGTAAGGCCGCGCTGCGGCAACACAGAGAAGAACCAACCATCGTCCCGGAACTGAATCCCCCGCAGCGAGGAGCCGGTCTCCGGGACGTTGTGCTACAGACGAACCATGATTGCGTATCTCATGCTCGAGATTCGCATTGAAGGCGCGCACTCGCTCAAGGACAAGCGGCAGGTGGTGCGCAGCGTGAAAGACGGGCTACGCAACCATTTCAACGTTGCCGTTGCCGAGCTCGATGCCAGCGAGGCCTGGCAGCGCGCGACCCTGGGCGTGGTCAGCATCTCCGGCTCGCGCGATTATCTTGAAGGCCTGATGCACAACGTCGAGCGCCACGCCACCCGCGTAGCCAACAACAGCGGCGGCGAGGTGACCGATTCCTTTCTAGACTTTGTGCATGAAACGGAATTGGGCGGTCACTCAACCGGGGAATCGTGATGCTTATCACCGCAAGTTTGAACCACAGGCGGTATGCTCTAACGTTCCCCTCACGGAGCTATTAGCTCCTAGCTTTTAGCTCTTAGCAAGCCGCCGGTAACGAGCTGCCTCATTAAGAGACAGCGTTGGTTCGGCAGCAGAAGCTAGGAGGCAGAGCTAAGAGCTAACGGCCAAGAGCTAAGAGCTATGGAGAACCGGGGACAGAAATATCATCGCGAACGCATGGAAGAGGCGCTGCGGGAAGAGATCGTCGCCTTGGTCGAAGGAGAACTGGGCGATCCTCGCATTGGCCTGGTGAGCCTAAGCGAGTTGCATTTGGGCCCAGGCGGTAAGACGGCGCGCGCCTTTATCGTCGCCGCCGGCAACGATGATGAAGCGCGGCAAAGCCTGGAGGGCTTGAATGCCGCACGCGGCTACATCCGTCACGAGCTGACTCGGCGCTTGGGAGTGCGGCAAGCTCCGGAGATCTTTTTTGTGCTGGATCGCTCGGAGCAGTACGGCGGGCGGATTGAACAACTGTTACACAGAATTCAGAAGAGGAAAAAAAGCAGTTAGCATTTGGCACTTAGCTAAAACTGTCACCTGCCAGTGATTGAGGCTAAATGCCACCTGCTAATTGCTAAGTGCTCATGCTGAACGACGTCCTCAATCAGATTGGTCGCAGGCAGAAGTTCCTTCTCACCTCCCATGCCCGTCCGGATGGAGATGCGGTGGGCTCGACACTGGCCTGCGCCCAGATTCTGCGCAGCATGGGCAAACAGGCCAGCGTGGTCCTCAGCGATGGCGTGCCCGGCATCTACACTCCGCTTCCCTTCAGCGAGTCGGTACTACACCACACCGAGCAGGCGCCCGAATCCGAGGCCGTCATCATTCTGGAATGCGATAGTGTGCAACCCACCCGTCTCACGGCCTGGAGCGGCATTACCTCATCAACATCGACCATCACGCTACCGCGCGTCCCTTCGCCGATCTGAACTGGATCGATCCCAACGCCTGTGCGACGGCGGAGATGATCTTCCGCCTGGCGCGGGAGGCCGGCGTCAAGATTTCGCCCGAGGTCGCCACCTGCCTGTACACGGCAGTGCTGACCGACACCGGCTCTTTTTGCTTTCACGGCACCGGCGAGCGGACTTTTGCGCTGGCGCAGGAACTGGTACGCTGCGGCGCCGACCCGGTGCGCATCGCTCATAATGTTTACTTCTCTACTCACATATCGAAGATGCGCCTGCTGGGTGCGGCGCTGTGCAGCCTGCACCGCGATGGCACGCTGGCCTGGATGCATGTTGATCACGCCACCATGGACCGCTGCCAGGCCTGCGACGAAGATTGCGAAGGCCTGGTGAACTATGCGCTCGCTATTCAGGGTATTGCAGTGGCGTTGTTCTTCCGCGAGGAGACCGATGGCCGCTTCCGCGTGAGCCTGCGCAGCAAGGGCTCGGTCAATGTCGCTGCGGTTGCCGCATCCTTCGGCGGCGGCGGACACGAATGCGCCAGCGGCTGCGGTATTGAAGGTCCGCTCTCGGTCGCCATCGAGCGCCTGGTAGCGCAACTCCGCATTCGCGGCTACGATGCGCACGTGCAATAATTAAGCAAGCATCGGCCCGTACTGCCTTAACCCTTGAGACCGACTCCCACTCT
>Ga0181518_10004973_pt1 | contig 11664 bp, 7 predicted proteins | sample PEATcosm2014_Bin_28_FD_119751 | JGI IMG/M metagenome (GOLD analysis project Ga0181518, IMG submission 119751) | Peatland microbial communities from MTU Mesocosm Facility, Houghton, MI, USA - PEATcosm2014_Bin01_60_metaG | ecosystem: Environmental > Terrestrial > Soil > Wetlands > Peat | place... | reverse complement strand
GCGCAAGCCGCAAGGGCTGGACCTGGCACGGTTGAATCGGAAGCTGCTGCTGGAAGCTTGCCCGCGGGAGATGTCCCGGACGCACTGGCGCGAGGCGGCGGCGGCGGGGTTGTTGGCGCTGGCGGGGTTGTTCGTGGCGAAGCTGGTAGCGACGCTGGCGACGGTTGGTTCGGGCGCAGTGGGCGGGGTGTTCACGCCCACGCTGTTTCTGGGAGCGGGGTTGGGGGCGACGTTTGCCTTGTCGCTGCAACAATTGGGTGCGGGAGAGGATTTGCCGATTGCGGCGTTCGCGGTGGTGGGCATGGGGAGCATGTTGGCGGCGACCACGCGCTCGCCGTTGCTGGCGATGATCATGGTCTTCGAGATCTCGCTGGACTATTCGTTGATGCCGCCGCTGATGCTGGCGTGCGTGGTGTCCATCCTGGTGGCGCGCCGGTTGCATCCGGCATCCATTTACACCGAGCCGCTGCGGCGCAAGGGGTTGATCGTGCCGCAGGAGGCCACGGCGTCGGAAGCGGCGGCGGAACGGACGGTCGGGGATATTATGCGGGCGCCGGTGCCGCCGGTGCGCGAGACGGCGACACTGCGGGAGATCGCCGACCGCTTTCTGACCGGGGCGAACAACTTCCTGCCGGTGGTGGATGCAAAGAACCAGTTAGTTGGTTTGGTGGCTTTGCATGATTTGAAAGAATACCTGGGGGCGGAAGAGGAATTCCGGGGGGTGATTGCGTACGACTTCATGCGGCCGCCACCGGCCTGCGTGACGCCCAATCAACGGCTGCTGGAGGTGCTGCCGGTGGTGCTGGCGAGCGAACAGCGCAATATTCCGGTGGTGAGCACGCTGAAGGAGAACCGCCTGGTCGGGGCGCTGCCTCGTGGGGAGGTGCTGGGGATATTTTCGGAAGCGATTGCCGCGAGCAGCAAGACGGAGGCGTAGTCATGGCCGATGGGCGACTGGCTCAGCACAGGAAAGCGAGGGCGGCGAGGGCTTCCGCCGCGAGCCAGATGACCAGCACGGCTTGCGTACGGGTGAGGCCGCGCCGGACCAACCGGTGGGAGAGATGGTTGGTGTCGCCTTGATAGAATGGCTGGCCGATGCGCCAGCGGAGGAAGACGACCCAAACCAAGTCCGCCAGCGGGATAGCGAGGACCAACAGCGGAAGCAACACTGCCCAGCGGCGCGGGTGCTGCGCGGTATAGAAATGCGGGAGAATGGCGAGCACCGCCAACAGGTAGCCGACGAGATGACTGCCGGCGTCACCGAGAAAGGCGCGGGCGCGGGGGAAATTGTAGGGCAAAAAGCCGAGCAGGGCGCCGAAGGTGAGGAAGGCGATGAGCGCGACCAGGTATTGGCCGTCCGCCGCGGCGATGAGGGCGAAATGGTAGGCCCCAATCGCGCCCAGGCCCGCGCAGAGGCCGTTCATGTTGTCCATGAAGTTGAAGGCGTTGATGACGGTGAGAATCCACAGGATGGTGATGGCGTAGCTGAAGATCAGACTGGGAACAAAGAGAGTAATGCGCGCACCGCTCGCAGCGACCAGGGCGGCGATCGCCAACTGGCCGGCGAACTTCGCGCCCGGGCGCAGCTCGCGCTTATCGTCCAGCCAACCGACCCACAACATGCCGAACGCGCCAAGGAAGATGCCGGCCAACTCGATTGCGCGGCGGCCCAGGCCATACTGAAGGAGAAAGGCAGAATTGGCATCCAGCAGTTCCAGACGACCGGTGCTGCGGGAAGTCGCAGCGGAGATGACGGAACCTTCTTCCGCAGGATGGCCGGCCCTCTGCCACCAAAGCACCAGGCAGGCCAGCAGCGTTGGAATCAGCAGGCCAGTCATGACCGCCAAACCGCCGGCCAACGGGATGGGCTGGTCGTGAATCTTGCGTTGGCCGGGATCATCGACCAGTCCGGTGCGAAGACACCATTTGCGCCAGAGCGGCAAGGCAGCCAGCACCGTGACGCAGGCGCTCACGATGGCCAACAGATAGACGTTGAACGGGAAGGTCACGCCAGGGAAGCTCCCAGTCGGATGTAGAGTTGGTGCAGGTTGTCCACCATGGGCTGGACGCCGAAGCGTGGTTGGACGAACTGTTGGCCGCGACGGCCCAGGCGTTGGCGCAAGGCCGGGTCCCGGGCCAGCCGAAGGAGGCGTTCGCGCAAGCCGGGCAAATCGCCTGGCCGCAACAAGAACCCGGTTTCATTCTCAAGACAGACCTCTCTGGCACCGTCGGCATCGTAAGCGACGACGGGCCGGGCGGCGGCCAGCGCCTGGGGCAGCGCGCGAGGCAGCCCCTCGCGCAGGGACAAGTGCACGAGGAGGTCCATGATGCCCACCAGTGGCGGCACGGCGGCTGGCGCGACGAGGCCGGTGAAAACCACATGCTTTTCAAGTCCGAGGGAGCGCACCTGGTCTTCGAAGCGCCCGCGCCAGGAGCCGTCACCGACGAACAGCAATTTAATCTGGGGACAAAGGCGCACCAGCCCGGGCGCGACGGCCAGCAGGTCGCTGTGTCCCTTGAGCTTAAAGAGACGGGCGATTTTGCCGATGACGATGTCGTCCGGCGCGAGGCCGAGCCGGGCGCGGAGGTTGAGGTCGTTAGTCGAGGAGAGGAACGGTTCCAGCGGGAAGCCGCTGAAGATGGTCGTGTACTGGTCCGGGCGTCCGATGCCGGCGGCCAGGTATTGCTGTTTCATGGCTTCGGCCACAACGACGAAATGGGTGGTAACCCGGGCGGCAACGCGTTCCGCCGAGCGAAAAAGTGAGTTGGCCAAGGGACCTTGAAAGGGGCCGAAAGATGGCCCGTGAATGGTATGCAGGATGATCGGCACGCCGGCACGGGCGGCAGCGAGCCGGCCCAGAATGCCGGCCTTGCCGCTGTGGGTGTGGACGATGTCGGGCTGGCGCGCGCGAAACAATTCGGTGAGCTTTTTCCAGGCTAGAAAGTCTTGCCAGGGGTTGATCGGGCGGACCAACTCAGGCACGAGGGTGAGCAGGACCGGGCAGCCGGCGAATAGGGATTCCAGCGAGCCTTCCGGCCCGAGGGTTGGGCCGGCCACCAGAGTGACGTCCAGTCCCGGTTTCTCGCGCAGGCCCAGCACGGAGGCAACGGTGTTTTCCTGGGCCCCCCCCACGATCAAGCGTGTGATGACGTGTATGACCCGCATCCGGTGCGGTCAACGCGAGCCGGACTTCAGTTGCTTAAGGCGCTCGCTGACGAATTTGGCTTCGGCGGTGTTGGTCTGAGCATTGACCAGGTAGAGTTGGTAGTTTCGGACCGCGGCGTTGGTGTCCTTTTTCCGCCAGGCGATTTCAGCCAGGCCGTAGTAGATTTGGAAAGCGGTCGGGAAGGCCTTTTGCAGGAGTTCGTAGTCGCGCTGCGCGGCCTCCAGTTTGTTGGCGCGCAGGCAGGCGATGGCGCGGTTGAGCAGCGCGGAGTAGTTGTTGGTGTCTATAGCCAGCGCCTGGGTGAGCGGGGGAATGGCCTGGTCGAAGGCGCCGATCTGGATGCAAGCGAAGCCCTTGTTGACGAGGGCATTCATGTTGGTCGGCGCGAGGTTGAGCTCCTGTTTGATAGTGGTGAGCGCATTGGAGTAACGTCCATACTTCATATACACCTGCGTCGCGGTGGCCAGCAAAGCCGCATCGCCGGGATACTGCGCCACCGCCGCTTGCACGGCCGCCTCTGCGCCTTTGAGGTCGTTCTGGGCCAGGTGGGCAGAGGTTTCGACGAAGAGGAACTCAGTTCGGTTGGTGCGGGTGGCCTCGAGCAGGCTGGGTTGGGCGCGGATTTGATCCACGAGCTTGAGCGCCTCGCCAGGCAGGCCGGTGACGACACACAGTTGGGAAAGCCAGATGCGGGCGACGAGGTTCTCGGGGGCTAGTGTTTTGACGCGGTCAAACTGCGCTGCCGCCTGACGGTAGAGGTTGTTGCGCACGAACACTCGACCCTGTTCGTAACAGAAATTCGGTTCGTCGAACGGCCCGTTGTCACCCATGATCTGGTCCCAATTCCGGTATTTGCCGAACTCATCTTCGACCGATTTGGAGACCTGCACCGAACTTCTGCGCCCGGCTCGGAGGTTTCTATTGCACTGCAGGTTGACCTGCGCCACGAGGTTGTCGGGATTCAACTCCAGGGCGCGCTCGAAATGCGCGGCGGCGTTGGTCAACTGGCCGTCTTTCTGCATCTCGACTGCCCAATAGTCGAGCGCGCGGGAGTAAAACGCTGCCAGAACGGCGGCATCGTGGTTGGACTCCCTGGTGAGATGGGCGTCTTCTAACAGGCTATCCATCAGTCCGGGTTGCTTGTCTGGACTCGGAGGTTCGACAACCGCCACAAGGGGTTGAAGGGCCTGGGAGTCGGTCTTCGCCCAAAAGGCCTCGTTCTCAGCAACCAAGTCTTTGTTTGGCGGCGGCGCGAAAAGGGCGTTGGTCGGATACGGATTAAGCTTGTAAACCAAGCCATGCGGCTCCGGGCAGAAGAACTCGAAGTAATAGCCGAAGCTCGGGTGGAGATAGTAGAGGCTGTTGGTCTGCGCCAGGCGGGAGACCAACTGGACCAGCAGGAAGGGTTCGGCGTGTTGCAAGCTTCCCTTGGGAGGGTTGCTTTCCCAAAGTCGCGGGTGGTTCTTCTTCAGGAACCGGTGGTAGTCGGGAAAGACCAGCGAGGCGGTCTCCAGAAACAGGTACGCTTTACCCTTGCCGGTTTGGGCGGCGTAGGCCTGGAGCAGCAACGAGCGGCGGGGGTCGTCACTGAGCAGGACGGCGCGTTGGGGTGGAAGAGACTGTGCCAGCAAGGCAGCGTATTGCTTGAGCATGGGGCCATTCGTCGTGCGAATCTGAGGCAGGTTTCTGTAAACCAGCAGCCACGGCGCCAGCAACAGAAGCAGCCAGATGATGGCGGTGATGGCGCTGTTGATCAGGCGCACATGAGGCGGCAGGCGGCGGGGGCGATCGGATCTTCCGCTGAACAAGAGCAGGAAATACCCGCTGCAATAGCCCACGGTGAGCGCGCCCAGGTAATAGAAGGTCAGGAAAGGAGAGCCGAAGCCTTTGTTGCGGGGGCTGAACGGCGGGTCGAGGGCCACCCAAATGCAGGCGATAAGAAAAAGGCCGTGCACCACATGGAACATAAAGGTGGCCAGTGTGATCCCCAATTTGCTGGTGTCGCCAAAGTAGGAGGCCCAACGAATGCCGATGATGAAGACCGGCAAAACCGAAGTTAGCGCCAGCAACGCCAACGTCTGCCTGCCGTACTTGTAAAACAACATGAGAATGTTCCTTTGCGCATTCAGGTTCGCTTTCAAAGCGGGCCAGAACGGTATGGAAGAGGCATCGGTCGCACCTTGCAAAAGGGGGAGCAGCAGGTAGAGCGACAAACCGGCCAGGCCGCATAGCGACATCCGCGCCAGGAAGCCCAGGTTGAAAAAGCTGAGACCTTTAATCCAGACCAGCGCCACCACAAACGCCGGCAGAAAACCAATCATCGCCCAGTTGTTCGTTATCGCCACCCCGCAAACGAAGGAGGCACGCATCAACCAGGATTCGCGCTCCTTAATGCGGAACTCCAGCAGGCAACGAACCACGTAGGCGAACAGCAGCAGGTCGAGCATTTCACAGCCCGTGCCCCAGGGCGGCGGCGGAGAGGAGACGGTCGTGGCGTGCTCCCAGAAGGTCAGTTGCAAGCCGCATACCAGCGCCGCCAGGACCGGCGGCAACCAGGCAGCGGGGATCGAGAGAAGCCCGGATCTGCCGGCTTCCTGCTGGCGCTGCTCGTGGGTGCGGTCGTGCGGCAGCAATGCCACCGAGCGGACTAACAACGCCAAAGACAGAGTTGCGCAAACGGCGGCGAAGGAATTGAGCGCCAGCGGAATCGTTTGGGCCGGCAGCCAGCGGAAAGGGCAGGTGACCAGCCAAAAAACCGGGCCGTACAACTCCGGCTGCCAGGTCCAGCCGGACACCCTGGCTACCTGCAGAAGACTGCTCAACGACACCCAACGATTGAGCGTCACGAGGTAAACGGCCAACGCGGCTGCCGCTACCAGCCAAGGCAGTAATGCGGGGACGAACTTGTTCTCCGGACTGACTTCACGTTCCGTTGTCATGCGGCGGGTCAAAGTTGAATCTATGGTCACAGAGTTGGCAAGCTTAGTTTCGGTCCGGCCGCCGCCAAGTTGCAGCGTATATCCGCCACGCATTCCACATGCCGGGTATTCGGAAACATGTCCAACGGGACTACTTGCGCCAATTGAAAGACATCTTCGGCGCACAAAACGTTCAAGTCGCGCGCCATGGTCGCCGGGTGGCAGGAGACGTAGATGACTTGCGAGGGCCGCGCCCGGTGCAGCAAGTGCAACGTCTCCGGCTGGCAGCCCTTGCGCGGGGGGTCGAGCAGGACGGTTGTCGCCCGGGCGGTGGAGCGCGACAAGAGCGCCGGGAGCAGTTCCTCCGCGGCCCCGGCTACGAACTCGCCGTTGGTACGTGAGCGGGCCGCGGCGTTCCGACGCGCAGCCTGGATCGCCAACCGGTCCAATTCCACGCCGACAAAGGATTCGACCAGGTCACCGAGCTCAATGCTGAAAAACCCGACGCCGCAATAAACATCCAGCAGATGGCGGGTCCCGGCTTCTCGTAAGCGGTCACGCACGATTTGCACCAGTCGCGGCAGGAGGAAAAAGTTGTTCTGGAAGAAAGAGTCCGGCGGCACTTCCCAGCCGTCGGGGGGAATGCGCAGGACCACCTTGATTCCGCCCTTGGGCGGCGGGTGGGCGCGGACATAATGGATCTGGTCGTTAAGGGCTGGCTCGGCGATTTTGCATTCTTCGAGATCCAACACCAAGCGGCTGTCGGCGCGGATAAAGCCGATGTTCAAACCCTGTTTGAACTTGTCCCATTGGCTGCGGATCATGATGCGGTTTCGATAGGCGTAGGGCTGGGGGCAGGGGATCACTGGCGTGATAAGCCCGAGATCAAACCGGCCAATGCGCTGGAACAGATCGCCGATCTGCTTATGCTTGAGGCGGAGTTGGGCGGGGTAGGCCAGGTGCTGATACTGGCAGCCACCGCACTGGCCGAAGTAGCGGCAGAGCGGTTCGACCCGCTCGGGAGAAGGTGCGGTCACACGGAGAAGCCTGGCCCGCGCGAACCGCTTCTTCACCTCCGTAATCTCCGCTTCCACTGCTTCCCCCAACGCTACAAACGGGACAAAGACAACGAAATCCTCGACGCGGGCCACCCCTTCGCCCCCGAAGGCGATGTCGCCAATCGTCAAAGTCAACCTGTCGCCCAGAGCCAGACTCACGCCCAGGAAAGTAGAAAGTCCGGCAGGCAGGCAAAAGGACTTTCTGGTGACGAAGGTGGCGGCATTGTCCTCGGCGGTCGGGGGAGGGTTATCCTTCGTACTTGGTCATTTTATAATGGCCGCTCTCGTTCTGCTCGACTAACCCCTGGTCCACCAGTGAAGCCAGCGGCGCGTCCGCCCAATGCGGGTTCTCCTCAAAGACGGTGCGTTTCAGCGCCTTGCGCGCAATCTCCCTTCGCGCGACATAATCGTCCGGACTGCCCTTGAGAAAATTCATAATTGCAAATTCCTCATAACTCATAACTTGTCTTTTGTTAGGCGCGCCGATACGCACCGACATTGGCGACCTCGCACGGCGCAAGGCAACAACTCGACAACTCTACTTGCGCCCGGACTCCAGCGCAAGAAAACCCCCGCAGCCGGGACCTGCATCCCGCGCTACGGGGGCTGACGTAAGATGCCGTAAAGCAACTCAGTTACTTGGCCAATTCGATCTTCGAGGCGGTGAACTCGTTCTTGCCCTCGACTTTCTTGACCGTGCCGGTGGCCGTGACCTTTTTGGCTTCCTTGCACACGTTCTCGTGGAAGGCTTTGCTCACGTCGTTTTCGACCAGGTAATAGTTAACGGTTTTCCCGTTCTTGTTTTCCACCTGGATGACGGTTTGGCATTTGTCGCCTTGCTTGAGCAGGCACTTGGCACACTTGGCTTCGCCGGTAATGGTTTTTTCCTTATCGGCGGCCAATGTCGGAGTGGCAATCGCCAGCAACAGAAGGCCCGCAACGGCTGTGAATAGTAACGTTTTCTTCATAGGTAGTTTATTGTGCTTTGTTGGGTTAACACCAACGGATATGAGACAAGGTGGCCCTGGTTCCGTTCAAACAGGAATGGAGCATTCCGAATGCGAATGGCCGGGAGGCATCAAGCCAAACCCCGGAACCCAACACCAACCGCGTTGTCGGCGAATCAGCTTGAGAGCGCGCCTTCGGCGGCGGCCTTCTGCGAGAAGACCAGACGGTCGTTATCCACGGTCACGAGGATGGGTTCGCCTTCGTGGAAGATGCCGCGGAGGATTTCTTCGGCCAAAGGATCTTCCAGGGAACGCTCGACGGCGCGGCGCATGGGGCGCGCGCCATAGAGCGGGTCGTATCCCTTGCTCACCAGGAGGTCCTTGGCCTTGTCATCGAGCTGAAGTATGATGTTTCTGGCCTTAAGCCGTTGCATGACCTTGGTGATTTCCAAACCGAGGATTTCAATCAGATCCGGCTTGGTGAGCGCGCGGAAGACGATGATGTCGTCCAGACGATTCAGGAACTCCGGCCGGAACGTCTTCTTGGCTTCGTCCATGATCTTGTCGCGCATTTTCTCGTAGCTGTTCTCGTCGGTGATCGGCGAGAAGCCGAGTGTCGATTGCTTTCGAATGGTGTCGGAGCCGACGTTCGAGGTCATCAGGATGATGGTGTTGCGGAAATTGACGACGCGGCCAACGTTGTCGGTCAACTTGCCTTCCTCGAGGATCTGCAAAAGCATGTTCCACACGTCCGGGTGCGCCTTTTCGATCTCGTCGAAGAGCACGACCGAATAGGGCTTGCGGCGCACCTGCTCGGTAAGCTGGCCCCCTTCTTCGTAGCCCACGTAGCCGGGCGGGGACCCGATCAGGCGGGAAACATTGAATTTCTCCATGTACTCGCTCATGTCGAGCTGGATGAGGGCCTTGGAGTCGCCAAATAACTGCTCGGCCAGCGTCTTGGCGAGCAGAGTCTTGCCGACACCGGTGGGGCCCAGCAGCGCAAAGGTGCCGATGGGGCGGCGCGGGTCTTTGAGGTCGGCGCGGGAGCGCCGCAGGGCTTTACACAGGGACGAGACGGCTTCGTGCTGGCCGATGACCACCTTGCTCATCTCGGTTTCGACCTGGAGCAACCGCTGCATCTCACCTTGCTCCATACGTTGCAAGGGGATGCCGGTCCATTTAGAGACCACATGCAGGATGTCTTCCTCGTTCACCTTGACGCGCTTTTCTTCACGGGTGACGCGCCACTCCTTCAAAACCGCTTCAAGCCTTTCCTTGGCCTGTTTCTCTTTGTCGCGCATGGACGCCGCGCCTTCGAAATCCTGGTTCTTGATCGCCCGTTCCTTCTTGGCCTTGATCTCCTCAATGTCGGCTTCAAGCCCTTTGACCTCCGGCGGCCGGGTCATGGTGCCGATACGCGCCCTTGAGCCGGCTTCGTCCATCACGTCGATGGCTTTGTCCGGCAGGTACCGATCAGTGATGTAACGGTCCGAGAGTCGGACCGAAGCCTCGATGGCTTTGTCCGTGAACTCCGCCTTGTGATGCTCTTCGTATTTCGGGCGGAGGCCCTTGAGGATCAGAATCGCTTCATCGATCGACGGGGCTTCGACTTTGACGGCCTGGAAGCGCCGCTCCAACGCCGCGTCCTTCTCGATGTACTTGCGATACTCGTTGAGCGTGGTGGCGCCGATGCACTGGAGTTCGCCGCGGCTCAGAGCGGGTTTGATAATGTTCGAGGCGTCCATCGTGCCTTCGGCGGAGCCGGCGCCGACGATTGTGTGCAACTCGTCAATGAACAAAATGATGTTCTTGGAGCGGCGAATCTCGTCCATGACGGCTTTGATGCGCTCTTCGAACTGGCCACGATACTTGGTGCCGGCGACCATTAAGGCCAGGTCGAGGGTGATCACGCGCCGGTCGCGGAGGAGTTCCGGGACGTTGCCCGACGCGATTTCTTGCGCCAAACCCTCAACGATGGCGGTCTTGCCGACGCCGGCCTCACCCAAAAGCACCGGATTGTTCTTGGTGCGGCGACACAGGATCTGAATTACACGCTCAATTTCGCTCTTGCGCCCGATGACAGGGTCCATCTCCCCTTTGCGGGCGATCTCGGTCAGATCGCGGCCAAAGGCCTTCAGCGCGGGGGTTTTGATTTCGCCTTTCTTCTCGGGGGCCGGTTTCTCCGGGGCCTCGCCCGGGGCTGATTCATCTTGCGCGGCGAAATTGGGATCGAGTTCTTTCAGGATTTCCTGCCGGGTCTGTTCAATATCGACATCCAGGTTCTTGAGGACGCGCGCGGCCACACCATCGCCCTCGCGCAGCAGACCCAGCAGGATGTGCTCCGTGCCGACGTAGGTGTGGTTGAGGGCCTTGGCTTCTTTTTGAGCCAGTGCCAGGACTTTCTTCACCCGTGGCGTGTACGGAATGTTGCCCATCATCTTCTGATCGGGTCCAGTGCCAACCTGCTTCTCCACTTCCAGGCGGACAGTCTCCAGGTCGAGGCCCAGTTTCTGAAGGACATTAACGGCGACACCCTGACCCAACTTGATGAGTCCGAGCAAAAGGTGTTCCGTGCCGACAAAGTTGTGGTTGAAACGGTCGGCTTCTTTGCGCGCCAGCGCGAGCACCTGCTGCGCCCGCGGAGTAAAATTGTTCATGGCTTCCTGATCGCTCATACTTCAAAGTGCAATTACTTGGCCGGTTTGTCCAATCCGGCACCCGGCGATGCCGCCGGCGGGACGACGGGGCGGCTGACCGGCCGCAAGCGCTCGCGCACCATATCGGCACGGAGCAAGTCTCGTTCCTCGGCCGAAAGCTTCTCTGAATGCTGCTTCTGCAAGTGGGCCGGTTGTGTCAACATGAACAACTCATCCACCAGGGACCGGTCCACGCCAGGGAACGATCCCAAATCCACCCCCAGGCGCATCAGCGATAGCAGATTCATCGTCTCTTTCGAAGAGATGCTGTGGGCATTGGCCAGAATTCCGTACGCGCGCCCGATGTGGTTATAGACCATTTTGGGCTTCTTCTCCAAAAGGGTCCCCCGCGCGTTTTCCTCGTGCTCGATAAGCTGGGCCAGGACCTTCTCCAACCGCTCGACAATAGCCCCCTCGGATTCGCCCAAGGTCATCTGGTTGGACACCTGGAAGACGTTGCCCAACGCCTCGGTGCCCTCGCCATAGAGGCCACGGACGGCCAAGCCGAGTTTATTGACCGACTGAATGATGGGGTTAATCTGTTCGGCCAGGACCAGCCCGGGCAGGTGAAGCATGGCGCTGACCCGGATGCCCGTGCCGAGGTTGGTCGGACAAGCCGTCAAGTAGCCGAGTTCGGGACTAAAGGCATAATTCAGCGTTTTCTCCAAGGTGGAATCCGCCTGGTCAATCGTCGCCCAGGCCTGCCGAAGTTGCAGGCCGGGGCGCAGGGCCTGCATGCGCAGATGATCCTCCTCGTTGATCATGAAGCAAAGCGTTTCCTCCCGATTCAACACCAATCCGCTGCCCGCGCTCTTGGCGGCATGCTCCCGGCTGATGAGATGGCGTTCAACGAGGATCTGCTTGTCCAGGGAGGACAG
>Ga0181518_10004965_pt1 | contig 11674 bp, 9 predicted proteins | sample PEATcosm2014_Bin_28_FD_119751 | JGI IMG/M metagenome (GOLD analysis project Ga0181518, IMG submission 119751) | Peatland microbial communities from MTU Mesocosm Facility, Houghton, MI, USA - PEATcosm2014_Bin01_60_metaG | ecosystem: Environmental > Terrestrial > Soil > Wetlands > Peat | place... | reverse complement strand
ATGCCCGCCCCCTTCACCGCCTCCTCTTCCAGACCATCCACCAGAATGCCCGCCCCCTGCACCACTGCCGCCGTGCCCGGCCCCTCCGCTGACCGTCCGTCCGCCGCCTCCGCCTGAGTATTTGCCATGCGCACCGAGGCGGCCCACCACCACCGGATGGCCCGCTCGACCTCCGACAGCCGTGGCCAGTCGAACAAAATTCCCGGTTTTATAGTCGTACTTAATAGCGGACGCGCCGCTCTTCTCACCCCGCGCTGCCACAGGCTTCGCGCTCAATATGACACCTGCCAGCATCCGCCCCTGAATTTCCGGCCGTTGAACGTGTACTAGTGGCGGATACGGCATGTTTCGAAACTCTTTGGGTGCTTCGCTCAAAACCTCATATTCTTCCTTTGCTTTGAAGTCCACTCGCTCGAACGGACCGTTCGGCCCTTTCTTTGGCACAAAGACACCGTGCTCGAGATTCAGCGGTGGCCGTCCCTTCACGTCGTTTGGGTGCCTTGGCACGTACGCCACCTGTCTGCCCGCCCGGACCCAGTGGACCGGCGGGTGGTGCCTCTTCTTTCGCACCACAAACGTGTAGCCCCTACTCGGCACATGAACCCAGGCGCCGGAATGGCACAGCGCCCACGGCCACGTCACATATTCGTTGGGCGCCATGACTTCCCTCACAGTTTTCTTTCCAGTGACAGGATCTATGGTCGTCAAGACGTGATGGACGTAGTCCTGAGAAAAGCACACGCTCGCCGAATAGTATTCGCGGTAGTCCCAAATAATTGGCTTTGGCTTTGTCTCGGTTGGAGTCGTTCCAGCGGTTGTCGCCGTCTCCGCCGGCTGCGTCTGCGATCGCGCTGCCCCGCTCGGCTGAGCTCCCGCCGCCTGAGGTGTAACCTGCTCTGCCGCCGGCGCCTCTGGCCTCGCTGCCGCATCTGCCTGGACCGGCGCCACGGTCGCCTGCGCTGTGCCGGACGGTTCCTCTGTTTCCGCCAGCTTTTTTGGCTCCCAGCACACGCCATACGGCTCGCAGGAGAAGAACGTTCCTCCGTTGTACAGGTCCGTTAGGCCGGGAACGAACGAAGCCAGTCCCGAAGCCTTCAGCGCAGCGGCCGTGTCCGCTTCTCTTTGCTTGACCCTCGTTGCCACCCACCCATCCCAATCCGCAGCCGCGCCCGAACGGTTCAACCCTGCGAATTGGCCGGGAACACCACGCGCAAGGTGCGTGATGTGCCCGAAATACCCGTGGCTAAAATCGTCCCAGCCATCGCCATGGACCGTAAGCGTCGTACCGTCGAGATAGCTGTCCACTCTCGATAAGGAAGCCCCGACAACTCTCATTCGCCCCGTAGGCGTCACCAGATCAAAGACCTCTTTCGCAACGGGATGACCCGCGACCGACGCCGTTCCCGTCACCAGTTTCATTTCCGTAAACGGCACGCCGTCTCTTACGATTGACTTCTGGAAAAGAAGCACCGAGTTCTCCGCCAGGTATAACGTCGTGCCATTTTCAAATTCGATTTCAGCGCGTCCCTCCCCGGTCGCCACGCTATAACCCGTCAGAATCGGGAGGTTCACCGCCGCCTGCTCCCAGGCTTTGGTCAGGTCCGGGTGCTTGCCATTGCCGCGGGAAAATCGCACGTCGCCCTGCACGTAGCTCACGCGCACAATCTCCGGATAAGTCTTGCCCTCGGCCTGGGAGGCGATCGCAGTCTGGTCTTGAGCGAAGGCAGAAGCGGCGAAAAGTATCAGAACAAGAGTGGTTTTCATGGCCTTCCTCCGGCTGGAAGCCTCGCTTTCGGAGTGAACCAATCCGCGGTCCGTAGCGCAGGACCAGCTACCTGCAGCGTAATCCCGCGCGCCCGCGCTCAATCTAGAGATTTGTCTAGTTATGCAATAGTTTGTCAATCAAGCCGTGACCCCATCCGCCGTTGCTCGATATTTCCGGCGCGAATGAGAAACCCTGACCGGCGCGCCAGTCGTTCACCTCGCCGGCCCGACTCGCGTTCCCGAATGCAGATACATGTTTACCCGCAAGCGCTTTCTGGCGTACCATTCCTGTTGCTTCGTTCTTCGTTTCTCGTTTGTAGGAGGCACGCATGTCCAAGCGGAGTTCCCACATGTACTGTCGCTGCTCCTTAGCAGCCATCGCCGTCTTCCTGATCTCCCAATTCGCGATGGCCCAGGAAGTCAAGACCACGACCCTGCTGCTCGACCACGTGTCGATCTGCGGAGCGAGTCTTGACGCGCTGCGCCAGATCTTCCGCGATGCGGGCATGGCTGCGGACGTGCTGGGGCCCCAGGCCGATGGCACGACCCAAGCGGCCATGCTTGGCTTCGATGACGGAACTTATATCGAACTGGTTGCGCCTATGAAACCGGGTGCGGCTGAGGGCTCCGGCTGGGCAAAGTTTATGACCGACGAAGACGTGCCCTGCGCATGGACCGTGGGGACGAACTCTTTGCAGGAAGAAGTGGACCGCCTGAAGCAAGCCGGAATCGCGGTCACCGCTCCCGCCCGCGGCAACCGCAAGCGCGCCGACGGCATGTCGCTGGAATGGACGACCGCCGACGTCGGCTCTACGACCCCTGGCGCCGTTCTGCCTTCCATCATCGAAGACCAGACGCCGCGCGCCTGGCGCGCCCCGGCTTCGGCCAGCCTGCAAGGGGCGCCAGTTACCGGCGTCGCGAACGTTGTACTCGGCGTCAATAACCTGGAGGCGGCGATTGCCCTGCTCCACAAAGCCTACGGCTGGTCCGGCCCGCTCATTGAAAACCAAAGAGACTTCGGCAAAGTCGCCTACTTCCCCGGCGAGCCCGTGATTCTGGCCGCTCCCACCGGCGGAGGCTGGCTCGCCGACCGCATCGCAAAATATGGCGAGTCCCCGGTCGCCTACCTCCTCAACGCCCGCGACTTCGCCGCCGCCGTCAAGAAGTACAAACTCTCCGGCGGCAAAACCTGGTTCGGCCAGAAGGTGGCCTGGTTCGACCTCGATAAGCTGAAGGGATATCGAGTCGGAGTGATCGGCGAGTAGATTTAGAGTATGGTATTCATCATCGAAATCGTATTCCTGAGCTTCGCGTGGTGGATCTACTCTTTTGAGCTGAAGGGTCACCGTTCCGAGTGGAGGAGCCGAACCAGTTTTGTTAGCCTCATGCTTATCACATTTTGCGCCGGGTTTCTGACGCTCGCAATCGTAATTTCTCCCGAGAGACCGCACCACGTTCTGATTTACGACTACGTCGCACATTGGCGCAAGCTAGGGGTCTCGCTATCACTGATCACCTTAGCTGCGTCGCCCCTGCAAGCTCGCCGATTAAAGGCTCTGACAGCGGGAACCAGCGTTTTATCGATTGCTTGTTGGATGTTTTCGGTCCCATAGAAGCGCCCTCGTTTGCTTCCCGGAACATTGGAGTCCCGCATCTAGAACCCGGAACGCAGAACTGCTACCATCACCTTTCAGTGTCCGCCGCCAAAGACAATCCCGCGTTGCACGTCAAAGACCGCCTCGTCTCCGCCGCCCCGGTCGAAGACGATTCCACTTTCGAACTCAAGCTCCGTCCGCAGCGCTTGCAAGAATTCATCGGCCAGAACAAAGTCAAAGAGAATCTGGACGTAGCCATCCAAGCCGCCAAGTCGCGCGGCGAGGCGCTCGATCACGTCCTGCTCTACGGACCGCCCGGCCTCGGCAAAACTACACTGGCCAACATCATCGCCAACGAACTCGCCGCCGCCTTCCAGCAAACTTCCGGCCCCACCCTGCAAATCAAAGGAGACCTCACCGCCATCCTCACCAACCTGCGCGACCGCCAGGTGCTTTTTATCGACGAAGTCCACCGCCTCCAGCCCGCGCTGGAAGAGATCCTCTACTCCGCGCTCGAAGACTACAAGCTCGACATCATGATCGGCCAGGGCCCCTCCGCCCGCACCCACACCATGGACGTCAAGCCCTTCACCTTCATCGGCGCCACCACCCGCGCCGGCCTGCTCTCGGCTCCGCTGCGCTCGCGCTTCGGGCTGCTCTTGCGCCTGGAGTTCTACACTCACGACGACCTGCGCGTAATCGTGGAGCGTTCCGCCGAAATCCTGGGCGTGAAAATCGATCGTCCCGGAGCCACCGAAATCGCCAGCCGCTCCCGTGGCACGCCGCGCATCGCCAACCGCCTGCTGCGCCGCGTGCGCGACTATGCCCAGGTGCGCGCCGCCGGATCCATCGATCTGCCCACCGCCCAGTCCGCACTCAGCATGTTGGAAGTCGACCGCCACGGCTTCGACGAAGTGGACCGCAAACTCCTGCTCACCATCATCGAGAAATACCAGGGAGGTCCGGTCGGCCTGAACACGCTGGGCGCAGCCCTGGCCGAAGAGCCCGACGCCATCGAAGAAATCTACGAACCCTTCCTCATCCAAATCGGATTTCTAAACCGCACTCCCCGAGGCCGCGTCGCCACTCAACTGGCCTATGAACATTTCGGAATAACCCCCAACCGCCGCCAAAGCTCGCTCTTCTAGAAAGAAACAAATAATGGAGCGACGGGCGTCCTCGCCCGTCCAACGGGGTTCATGTGGCCGCCGCGCCCACCCAATCACTCGCGGCGAGCCGTTTGCAGATATGGGGCAATGGTGGGATTATCGGACTTGCAAGTCACGGTAGCCTGATGTCCGCCTTCTCCGATGCAGAGCTTAATCGAACTCTTCTGTGACCTTTGTGACCTTGATGAGCTTGGTGCTTGGCTTATGTCCAAGACAGTTCTGGCCTTTTGGCGCTGGCTGTTTCCGCAATCGAACACAAAACAGTCGAACTAAGCCGCTATATAGCCACGGCTCCATTTGACTTCCACCGCCGCAATCTGCGTTAATCACTGTTCGCAGTCATCTCCGCGGCAGGAGAACCAATGCGCGAAATAATCGCCACCGACCAGGCCCCCAAAGCCATCGGCCCCTACTCCCAGGCCATTCGAGCCCAGGGCCTGATCTTCACCTCCGGACAAGTTGGCCTCGATCCCGCCACTGCCCAGATCGTCGATGGCGGCATCACCGCCCAAACCGACCGCGTCCTAAAAAATCTCGCCGCCGTCCTGCAAGCCTCGGGCAGTTCCCTGGAGAAAGTCGTGCGTTGCACCGTCTTCCTGAAAAACATCGCAGACTTCGCCGCCATGAACGAAGTTTACGGCCGCTACTTCAAGCAGTCGCCCCCAGCCCGTTCTACCGTGGAAGTAGCCAGGCTCCCAAAAGACGCGTTGGTGGAAATTGATGCCATCGCCCTGGCATGAACGCAAGCCGGGGAATGCTCGCGTGGAAGAATTCTAGAAAACAAAAAAAGGAGACACCATGAAAACCCTAATCGCCATCGTCGTCATCACCCTGCTAGCCCTGGTTGTCATCGCCGCCGCTCAACAACCCGGCCCCACCAAGGTCACCGGAGAGCCCACCAAGACCGCCAGCGGCCTGCAATACTGGGATATCACAGTTGGCACCGGCGCGGTCGCGCACACCGGACAGCAAGTTAAAGTCGATTACACCGGATGGCTCACCAACGGCAAGAAATTCGACAGCTCGGTCGGCACCGGCCATCCGTTTGAGTTTAAGCTCGGCGCTGGCATGGTCATCAAGGGATGGGACGAAGGAGTAGCCGGCATGAAGGTCGGCGGCAAGCGCCAACTGCGCATCCCTTCAGAACTGGCTTACGGAGCCCAGGGCTATCCGGGAGTGATCCCCGCCAACGCAACCCTGATCTTCGACGTGCAATTGATAGACGTAAAGTAACCAGCCTCGCGTAGGGACAGCCGCCCCCGGCTGTCCCATCCGAGCCAGGCACACCAAAGCCCGCGGACCCCAAAGAATACCTGCGCCCCCGCCACTTTCCCGCTGCGCAGGTAATAACTGCTAGTACTGTGACCGCGTGATGATTACGGTGCGCGATACGAGTAGCACCGGCATCTTGCCGGCTGTCCCGAGGGCGCCTCGCCCTCGGTGCGGCGGCTCTACTCTCTCGTGAAACGGTACTAATCACACCGTCGCGGTACCAATTGACCGCCGCGCTCCAGAGTGCGAGACTTCTTTCTTTCAATTCAGATCCCGATTTTCTACGAATCAATAGGAGCAAATCCATGCAACGTCGTGATTTCCTCAAAACAGCAATCCCCGCAGGCGCTGCCGTAGCGCTAAGCAACGCTCGTCTGGCTGCTACACCAGAGACGCGATCGCCAGTCAGTTCGCCGCTCATCGAAAAGGTCAAGCTCGCTATGCTCTCCACCCAGCGGGCGGCCTGGGAGCAAGGCGTGGCGGCGCAGGCCCTGCTTGAAATCGGCGACCTGGACGCCATGGTGCTCCTCGCCAAGGAAGCCGTGTTGCGCCAGAACGAGGACGGCCGCCTGGCCATGATGGGTCCCGGCGACGACGTTGCCGACCCCGCGTCCAATGGCGAAGCCGTCCTGGCTGCGGGCAAGATCACCGGCGACGCGGCGTTTCAGAAGGCGTCGGATCGCATGCTCGACTACCTCCTCCATCGAGCTCCCAGGACCGCCGATGGCATCATCGCCCATCTCAACACCAGCGTCCAGCTGTGGTCCGATTCCATGTACATGGTGCCGCCGTTTCTAGCCGTGGCCGGCCGCCCCGACGAGGCCATTCGCCAAATGGAAGGGAATCGCAAGGCTCTGTGGAACCAGAAGGCGGGCATGCTCTCGCATATTTGGGATGCCGGTGAGAAAAAGTGGGCAGACAAGGATTGCTGGGGCGTCGGCAACGGATGGGCAGCCGCCGGAATGGTGCGCATCATCCAAACCCTTCCGCCTGCGATGAGCGCGGAGAAGCAGCGGTTGATCGGCTATGTCAAAGACATCCTTGATGGCTGCCTCGCCCATCAGCGTTCTGACGGACTCTTTCATAATGTCGTCGACAAGCCGGCCACCTTCGTCGAAACAAATCTTGCCCAAATGCTGGCCTATTGCATCTATCGCGGAATTCACGCCGGCTGGCTGGATAAGGAAAACGATAAGGACAAACGCTACCTAGCCGCTGCCGATCGTATGCGCAGCGCCGCCCATGCCAAGGTGGATCGCTTTGGCTTCGTCCAGGGCGTATGCGGCTCACCCGACTTCGAGCATCCCGGAACCGCAACCGAAGGCCAGGCCTTCTTCCTCTTGATGGAAGCGGCGCATCAGGGTTGATTTAGGGTGGCGCAGCGCTTCAGCGCTGCGGTAACTGCCTTGTCTTGAATGTGGCTTTAGCCGCTGAGGGACTATATTTCCGAGGTCCGCACTGACGTTGAAAACGGCATATTCATGCCGCCTCAGCCGTCCAAAACTCCCCAGACACACAAAAGCCCGCGGACTCCATAAATCCGCGGGCCTTGCGAACGCTATGCCTTTACCACTTTGCCGCTGCGCAGGCACGAGGTGCATACCCGGATGTGCTTCGTAGCCGCACCCACCTTGGCGTGGACCGGCCGCAGATTGACGTTCCAGCGCCGTTTGCTGACGTTGTGCGCGTGGCTGATGGTATTTCCGAACTGCGGCCCCTTGCCGCAAATATCACAAACTCGTGCCATAACTCTGAAGTCCTTCCAGGCCTGTTGCCGAAACCTATTGCCGAATCTTTGATTTTACAGGAATCCGTCAGATTTCGCCAAGCCGCGCAAGTAGAAGTGCCCGTGTGGGGACGGGCGCCCTCGCCCGTCCAAGCCGAGCGCAAGCTCGGCAGTACCCTTTAGGAGTCGCAGCGCTCTCTACGCCGCCTTCCCCGCCACCACCTGCGTGCAAAAGCTGCACCGCCGCGCCTCCAGCGGAATCTCGCTCAAGCACTCTGGACACTTCTTCGTGGTCGGGTCCGCCGGAGCCGGGGCCTTCCGCGTCCGCGCAATCAGCGCATTGATCGGAGTCACCACGAAGAAGTAAACCGCAGCGGCGACCAGCAGAAACGACACTCCGGCATTGATGAAATCGCCCAAGCGAAACAACGACCCGCGAATCGTGTAATGAATGGCGGAGAAATCCGGTTTGCCCACGATCGCCGCGATGAACGGCGTCAACAAATCTTCAGTCAGCGCCTTGACCACGCCGCCAAACGCCGCGCCAATCACCACGCCCACCGCCAAGTCCACCACATTCCCGCGCAGTATGAATTGCTTGAAACCGGATAGCATTGCGCTTCCCTCCGTCTCGTTGCAGGCCCTCAGATCCGCATCGGCATCACAATGTACCGGTACTTGTAGTCGTCGCCCTCCGCTGGACGCAACTGCCCAGCCGATTGCGCGTCCTTCAGCTCCAGTTTCACTTCCGTCGACCCGGCCGCTTTGATGAACTCGGTCAGATATTGCGCGTTGAACCCGATCTGCATCGGCTCGCCGTCATAGGCCACTTCGATCGAATCCTCCGACTCGCCCATCTCTGTTGACGACGCCGAAAGCTTCAACTCGCCTTTTTCCAAGCGCAGCTTTACGGCGCGCGACCGCTCATCGGCAAACTGCGCTACGCGCGCGATCGCCGCCCCCAGTTCCTCGCCGTGCAGGGTGATCGACTTCGTGATGTCCTTCGGCAGCACCGCCTCGTAGTTCGGAAACTGCCCCGTCAGTTGCCGCGACGTCAACAGCCGCGTCCCCACGCGGAAGAAAAGCGTTGACTCGTCCTTGGCAAAATCAATCGTCTCCACATCGGAGTCGAGCAGCGATTTCAACTCATCCATCGCCTTCTTCGGAATTAGCGTCTTGATCTCGCCCGATACCCCTTCGAACTTCTCTCCCGTCCGCTCCACGTGCGCCAACCGGTGGCCGTCGGTCGCAACCATGGTGATCGATTCCGGCTTCAACACCATCAACGCCCCATTCAACGTGTAGCGCGACTCCTCGTTGGCGATGGCAAAGCCGGTCTTGCCGATCATCGAGCGCAGCACCGCTGCGGGAATTTTGATCACTCCGGCCGCTGGAAACGCTGGCAGGCTCGGAAAATTCGAGCGCGCCATGCCCACCATTTTCGTGTTCGACCGTCCGCAGCGAATACTCACCCAGTGGTTCTCCAGCAGCTTGATGGTGATATCCGCATCCGGCAGAAGCTTCACGTAGTCATGCAGTTTGCGCGCTGGAATTGTGCATGCGCCTTCTTTTTTCACCTTGGCGTTGCACGACGTCCGCAGGCTGAGATCGAGGTCTGTCGCAGTCAGCGATAATTTGTCTCCAACCGCCTCAAAAAGATAGTTGGAGAGAATGGGAATCGTGGTTTTCCGCTCCACCACTCCTTGTGTGGCTGTCAGTTCGCGAAGAACCTCAAATTTGCTGACCGTAATTTCCATGGGCGTTGCGGACATCGCAGAAGCGACTTCCACCGGCATATTGGATCTCCCGACTGTTCGATCTGCCTCAAAAACTGTCCAACCAGCTCTACTTCTATTCTCTTCTTATATCAAATACAAATACAAGAAAACCAGTAGTAACAGTAGGCGCTTCGGAGAAGTGGAAAACGCGCCCAGTTCGCTGTGCTGCAATCGCTTGCCTACCTACCCTTAATGTGAACATTCGGTCCCTGCCTCAGTGGAGCTGATCGTATCCCGCGGACCATCTCGCAATTGCTCTCCGGTCTCCCACAGTTTCCACAAACACTCCACAGCCGGATAAGAGGAAGAATGGTCTGAAGAGTGGATAAAGTGCCGGAAACCGCGATTTACGCGCCTAATTGCTCGGTCACTTTATTGAGCAGCCTGTTCAAATCCTTGTCGTCTTTTCGCAGCCGTTCAATCTTGTCCACCGAATGTAAGACCGTTGTGTGGTGCTTGCCGGCGAACTGCCGCCCGATTTCCGGCAGCGACGCGTCCGTGAGTTGCTTGGCCAGGTACATCGCAATCTGCCGCGGATATACGATCGAACGGGAATTATTCTTCGCCTTAATTTCCACCAGGCGCAGGCCGAATTGTTCCGCCACGGCCTTCTGAATGGATTCAATCGTCACCTTGCGCGCCTGCGAATCGATGAAATTCTTCAACACCTGTTGCGTGTAGGGCAGCGTAATTTCCGCTCCAATTAGCGATGAATGCGCCACCAACCGGATCAGCGCGCCTTCCAGTTCGCGCACGTTCGACCGGATGTTCGAAGCGATAAACAGTGCCACATCCGTCGGCAGCGTCACCCGTTCCTGCTCCGACTTCTTTTGCAGAATCGCGACTTTCGTCTCCAGGTCCGGCGGCTGAATGTCCGCAATCAGTCCCCACTCGAACCGGCTCCGCAAGCGGTCCTCGAACTCCGCCAACTCCTTCGGCGGACGGTCGCTGGCAATCACGATCTGCTTCATCGACTCGTGCAGCGCATTGAAGGTGTGGAAAAACTCCTCCTGCGTCCGCTCTTTCTGCGCCAGAAACTGGATATCGTCGATCAGCAACACATCCATCGTCCGGAATTTGTCCCGGAAGCTGATCATCTTGTCGTAACGCAACGAGTTGATCATCTCGTTGGTGAACTTCTCGCTCGAGATGTAGCAGATCGCCGCCTGCGGCGTCCGCCGCTTGATCTCGTGCCCGATCGCCTGCATCAGGTGCGTCTTGCCCATGCCCACGCCGCCGTACAGGAACAGCGGGTTGTAGGCTTTCGACGGCCGCTCCGCCACCGCCTGGCAGGCCGCGTGCGCGAACTGGTTCCCGCTCCCGATCACGAACGCGTCAAACGTGTACCGCGGATTCAGTTGCGCCGCCGAGTCCCAGTCGAACCGCCCCTGCGTCGGATTCGATCCCGTGACCGGCTGCGGCCCCGCGTTCCCAGCCGAGAGCCCGCCGTTGTGCCGGATCGGCGTGTTCGAAGGATCGTCCTCGGCCGTCACGAATTTCACGTCCTCGTATCCCAGCCCGAGATTGTCCAGCGCTTCCTGAATCAGGTCCGCGTATTTGTCGCCCACTTGGCGAAACTCCGCCGTCGGTATGCGCACATACAAAATTTTATTGCTCGCGTGACTGTACCGCGTCGGCTTCAACCAGGTTTCGTAGGAGTGGCGATTGATTTTCTTTTCCAGGGCGTCAAGCACGCGCGCCCATGGATTCGGGATGATGGCAGAACTTGCGAGAGACATTTTTTGTCACAGTGTGCAAAGCGCCGGCGCAATGCGGCCGGGAAAAGAAAATCGTGGATCTCTGAGTTCGTCGTTTCCTGCAGAGCAGTTTCTGTTTCGCAGTACCGCTTGTCCGGGAAATTTATTCTGAGACGTACGGCATACTAGCACAAAAAATTCCCCGCGTCGGTGCGTTCAAACAAAATTTTTTTTGCGGGTGCGGATCGTCCAAGCGCGATTTTATTGCGCTGTCAAGTATCGAGAAAATAACTGCCGCGCAAACGGTGCAACGTAAAAAAGAGGTGAGAGGGCAGAAGTCAGATTGCAAAGGTGACAACCCAAAAGTATGTGATGGTTTTACTTCTGACCTCGAACCTCTGCAATCGGACCTTGCCTCAGTTCGGCCGCCGCTCCCGTCGCGCTGGAGCCGCCGTCTTGTAATTCTCCGGATACACCACCACCGAGCGCCGTCCACCCTCGCCGTCGCTCTCGGTGCGCAAATCTTTTTCCTCGCGCAGCGCCAGATGAACGATCCGCCGTTCCCGCGATGACATCGGGCCGAAACGGTAGGGCTCGCTCGTCCGCCGCACGTGCTCCGCCGCCACTCGCGCCGCCATCTGCAACTCGTCGATCCGCAGCGCCCGAAAATTCT
>Ga0181518_10004964_pt1 | contig 11674 bp, 12 predicted proteins | sample PEATcosm2014_Bin_28_FD_119751 | JGI IMG/M metagenome (GOLD analysis project Ga0181518, IMG submission 119751) | Peatland microbial communities from MTU Mesocosm Facility, Houghton, MI, USA - PEATcosm2014_Bin01_60_metaG | ecosystem: Environmental > Terrestrial > Soil > Wetlands > Peat | place... | reverse complement strand
GTCCCTGAACGCAACCGTACCAGTCCTGATCTCAGTGGAACCGTCGGCATGTTGGATCGTTGTTGTTCCTCCGTTCCCTGACGCACTCTCAGCACGTTGCGCCCGTTGCGCCCTGTCTTCACGCACTTGATCTACGCCTTTTTCATAATCCGTCTCGGAGTACCCGTCGGTTGAAGGGCTGCTTTGCCCGCCGGGGCCATCATCGATGGTTGGGCTTTGACCGCCGCTACAGACGTCGTCGTTCGCAAGGCAGCCCGATTTAGTGTGCCCATCCAAATCCGCAAACGATTCCGGATCATCCCCGACCATCGAGTACAAATTCAATGTCTGCGGGTTCGTCAGATTCGCGTACGGAACCGCCACCGGCACCGCCGACCAGTCCGAACTCAGCCAGCGTCCGAAGCGCCAGGAATATTCGCGCGCCCCAAAATCGTCGTTCCCGGTTTCCGTGTCGCGTTCCTTGCCCTCGAACTTGTAACTCTGCGAGCACGTCGAGGTATAAGCGTTCTCCCCGCCAAACGGAGTGAAGTCGGCGTCGTAGCACAGCGTCCCATTCGCCTGCACCATCACCCGCGAGCTGCCCAGCAGGTCCTCGGCATAGTAGAGCGCGCCGCCCGTCGCCGGAACCAGCGCCACCCGCTTGCCTCCGAAGTACACGTATTCGTTCAGCGTGTTGCCCGCCGCCTCGGTCTCCGACAGAATCTCTCCGCCCGAACCGTACCAGTAGAGCTTGCTGCCGACCTTGGCAGCGCGGCGTCCGTCGCCGTCATAGGCGTAGGTCACACCCCCGGCAGTCTTCATCTGGCTTTCGCCGTTCCAGGTGTAAGCGTAGAGGCCGTCGCCCAGCGCGTTGCCGCTGGCGTAATAGCTCATGGCCGAGATGTGATTGTTGCCATCGGCGGTGACCGCGCCCATCGTGGTTTCCGTGCAAGCATTGTAGGTTGGAGACCAGCCCGCCTGCGAAAGCAGATTCCCCCAGGCGTCGTAGGAGTACTGGTAGCCCCAGCAGTAGGTGCCCGTGGTGGCCGTGGTGCCCGCCGAGAGAATCCGGTTCACCTGATCGTAGGTGAAAGTCTGCGAGCGGCTGGAATTTAGATTGTTGGCGATGCCATAGACATGTCCGGCGTTGCCCTGCGACACCGGGTCGACAAAATTGTAGGTGATGTCGATGGCGCTGCCCGCCGAGGACGATGCCTTGATCTCGCTCGGCTGCAAGCGCGTTAGTGATCGTTGAGGTGATCGATCGCCCCCTGGCGAGGAGATGGTTGCGCCGGCGGGAATTCGACGCGGGCGACGCTTGAGACTTCTGAAGGGCCCGTGAGGCTCGGGTTGGGACGGTATCCCTCCTGGCGCGCCGGATGCGGCACGTCCTTTCGTCGTCTGCACCCGGGCGCGTTGCCGGAGTTCCGTTGCCTAGGGAAAAACCGCAGTCGATGATCTCTTACCAGCAGACATTAGGAGGTCGTCGTACCAGCATGACCTCTCCCGATGATTACAACTATGCGTATTAAACTTCAGCCATTTACTCGTGCCGCAACGCCTCAATTGGGTTGAGACGTGCCGCGCGCTTGGCGGGCAAATATCCGAAGATGATGCCGATAGCCCCCGAAAAGACGAACGCTATTACATTGATCTGTGGGTTAAATACGAATGGAACTTGCATCACCCTGGAAAGAAGAAGAGAGGCGATCGTGGCTAGAACCAGTCCCACAATTCCGCCGACCGAGGACAGGGTGACAGCCTCGACCAGAAACTGCAGGAGGACTTCGCGCTCCCTTGCGCCGATCGCGAGCCGGGTGCCAATTTCGCGAGTGCGCTCGGTGACCGAAACCATCATCACGTTCATGATGCCGATGCCGCCGACCAGCAGACTGACTGCGGCTACCGCGCCGAGCAGCGCCGTAAGCACGCGCGTTGCGCCAGACATTGTCTGGGCAATTTCCTTGGTATCGAGAACGTTGAAATCGTCCTGTTCGCCGCCGGAGATGTGACGACGCTCGCGCAAAAGGGCTTCAATTTGTCTCTGGACCGTCTCCGTCGACCGGCCCTCGTTCACAGATACCACCACGGAGCTCACATCCTGCGAGCCCGACAGGCGCCGCTGAAGAGTGCGCAGGGGTATCACGACCGTGTCGTCCTGGTCTCGTCCCATCGAGGCCTGCCCCTTGGAAGCGAGCAGGCCGATGACCTCGCAGGAAAAATTCTTCACGCGGATTTCGTTGCCGACAGCATCCTGAATCCCAAAGAGATTCTTTCTTACTGTCTCGCCCAAGACGCAGACTGCCTTACCGGCACGCTCTTCCGCATCGGTGAATGTTCTTCCCGAGCTCAGACGCCAGCTTCCGGCGGTAAAGTAATCGTCTGTGGTTCCCGTGACCGAGGTTGCCCAATTCTTTCCCACCGATACAACCGTGACACTTTCACTCGCGGTCGGCGCAACCGCCTTGAGCCCGCCGATCTGCGAGCGTATGGCCTCGGCATCGCTGAGTTTGAGCGATTGCGCGCTGGCGCCGGCGCTCCCTGCTCCGAAACGTTGACCGGGCATCGCAATCAACAAATTGTTCCCCAGGCTCGCGATTTGATCCGAGACCGCCTTCGTGGCTCCGTTCCCAAGAGTAACCATGGTGATCACCGCCGAGACGCCGATCACAACACCGAGCACGGTAAGAAACGAGCGCATGGCGTTGCGCTGCATCTGTTTCACCGCAAGCACCAAAGTATTCCAGATCATCGCCGCACACTCCGGGTGTCGGACTCGATTGCGCCATCGACAAATCGAACAACGCGGTCGGCATAGCCTGCGATATCGGGATCGTGGGTAACCACGAGGACGGTAATGCCGCGGTCGCGGTTGAGGGAGCGGATCAATTCCATGATCTCGCGTCCGCGTTGCGAGTCGAGGTTGCCGGTGGGCTCATCCGCCAAGAGCACTAGCGGTTCCGTGACGAGCGCGCGAGCCATCGCCACTCTTTGCTGCTGTCCGCCAGAAAGTTCAGCGGGTGTGTGCGTTTCCCAGCCGGTCAGCCCCACCGAAGCAAGTGCCTGCCGCGCAACTTCGCGCCGCTCCGAAGCAGGTTGACGCCGGTAAAGCAGCGGGAGCTCGACGTTCTCGAGCGCCGTGGTGCGCGCCAGCAAATTGAAACCCTGAAAGACAAAGCCGAGGAAATTCCTTCGCAACAAGGCGCGCTGATCGCGCGACAACTTCTCCACGTGCACGCCCTGAAATTTATAGACGCCGGAGTTGGGAGTGTCCAAACACCCCAGCAAGTTCATGACAGTGGATTTACCAGATCCGCTGGGGCCCATAATCGCGACGAACTCGCCTTGGACAATGCGGAGATCGATTCCCCGAAGCGCTGGAAACGCGGAGCTTCCCTGGCCGTAGATTTTGGTCACGCCGATAAGCTCGATCAGCGCCTCATCCGGTGGCTGGGAGGCGATCTCCTCCGGCGGAATGCGATTTAGCGTGGCGTTCATTGTGCGCTCATTGTTGGGTTCATCTCGCTGCGTTCATTTTGGAAGCGAGGCATTGTCGGTAATCGCCTGCATGCCTTCCTTAAGATCACTGTCGGTAATTTCGGTGAATCTGCCATCGGTTACACCGACGGTGACCGGTATCGCCAAAGGTTTGCCATCGACCAAGGCCCAAACTTGCTGTGAGCTTCCTTTCGATTTTGTCGCTGCACTTTGGGACGATTTGTCGGCTGGCGGGTGGGGCAAGAGGCTGTCCAACAGCCCGCCACTCGGCGGCGCACCGGCGGGAGTGGCCGGCGTGAAGCGCAGCGCCGCATTGGGGACAAGCAGAGCGTTGTCGCGGGTGACAGTGGCGATCTCGGCGGTAGCCGTCATGCCCGGACGCAAACTGAGATCGTCATTCTTGACCTTCAGCACCGTGGAATAGGAAACCACATTGTTTTTCGTGGTCGAGCCATAAGCGACGCGGGTCACGCGCGCGGAGTATTTACGGCCCGGGTACGCATCCACAGTGAAAGTGGCGGTCTGGCCCTCCTTGACTCCGCCCACATCCGCCTCATCGACATCGACTTTCAGATCCATCTGGCGCAGATCTTCGGCCACCGTAAACAACGTTGTCACCTGCAAACCAGCGGCAACCGTTTGTCCGGGCTCGGCCGCGCGCGAAAGCACCACGCCATTCACAGGCGACCGTATCGAAGCTTTGGAGAGATTGGTCTGATCGGAACTCAACGACGCGCGCCCCTGATTCAGGTCCGCGCGCGCGCTAAGCACGTCCGCTTGCGCGCGGTCCAGCGTGGCCTGGGCGCTCTCCATTTCCGTTTTCGATGGAACCTTGCCGCCGGACAAACGCGAGACTTCCTTGTCTCGGTCGAGGCTAGCCCGGTCCAGTTGCAACGTGGTTTCAGCTTGCGCAAGTTTGGCCTGATATGAGGATAGGGCGGCTTGGGACTTGGTGATCTGATCCTGCAATTTTGAAACATCGAGCCGGGCCAGAACCTGCCCTTTTGTTACGCGATCGTTTTCCTGCACCATCACGGTTTCAATCGTGCCCGATTGTTCGCAGCCGATTTCAATCTTATTGGTGGGCGCCAGATTTCCCGTTGCTGATACGGTCACGCGCAGAGTGGCTCTGGTTACAGGCTCGGTCTCATAGAGCGGCAGTTGATTTTGCGAGCGCGAGGTCAGGAGACGGTATCCGGCGATCGCCGCTAGCAGTGCCAAAGCGGCAGCGATCCAGCGGACATATTTAGACCGCCGGTTGCTGGCCGACTCGGCACCGAGTATGCGGGCGAGTTCTCGATCGGGCTGCGTTGCAGTAATACTCATGTTTGGTTCCCTTGTTTGCCGAGGATGACGATCGTCGCATCGGCTTGCCAACCCCCACCCAATGCCTTGTAGAGTTGGATCAGCGCGGTGGTACGATCCGCTTGCGTTTGCGCGACGCTGTCCTCGATGGTTAGCGCGGTGCGCTCGGTATCGAGGACGGTCTGGAAATCGATCAGTCCTGCCGAGTATCGATTGTGCGCCAACTGCGCCGCATTGCTCGCGGCCTCGCTAGCCTGGTTCAGAGCCTGCAAACGCTGGCGGCTGTTCTGAAACGACACCAGGGCGTTCTCGACGTCTTTTAGAGCGGTGAGGACGGTCGATTCGTACGAAATGACGGCTTGCTCCTGCACCGCGTTTTGGATCTCGATCTGCTGGCGGATGCGTCCGCGGTCGAACAAGGTCTGAGTGATGCTTCCCAAGCCCGATTCGGAGGTGGAGGTGCTCGCCGTCAACGAAGTGAACGTGCTCCCAGTGACCACTCCCAATGCGGTCCCACCGAGCAACTGTTCGAGGATGAACGAACCGCTAAGGGAAAAAGTTGGATAACGCGCCGCATCTTTCTGCCAGAGCCTTGCCGTTTCCGCGACAATCTTCTGTTCCGCCGCACGGACATCGGGACGCTGCCGCAGAGTTTCGGCGGGAATTCCAACGGTTAAGGTGTCGGGCGCGGACGGAATGGGCGCGGTGGTCGCAAGCTGCGGATTCAGCGCGCCAGGGCTCAGGCCGAGCAGAACGCTAAGCTCATGTTTGCTTTGCGCAGCGCTAGTTTGAAGCGTGGGGATGGTGGCGCGCGTCTGCTCCAGATTAGAGCGGGCCTGCTCGACGTCGATACTGCTTACCAGTCCAGCCTGCGCTCGCCATTCGGTCAGCTGCAGCGTTTCCGCCTGGCTGGCTTCGTTTTGGCGGGCAATATCCAACCGCGTCTGATACGAACGCAAATCCACGTAATCTGTAGCAACCTCTGCTATGAGCGCGACCTGCGTGCTCTGCAGGTCAGCAGCACTGGTTGCGAGATCGGCATCCGCCGCTCGCAGCGCCTGGCGTTTGGCGCCAAACACGTCCGGGTCCCAACTGGCGTCGAGTTCCGCGGAAACTGCATTCCCGGTGGAACCACCCGCCGAATTGCTCTTGCTCCCGCTACCCGATACCGTGCCAGTGACGGTCGGAAAACGATTGGCGGCGGCAAGGTTCCGCTCAGCGCGGGCCTCACGTAAATTTGCTCGCGCGGTTCGAAGGCTGGTGTTCTTCTTGAGCGCCTGCGCAATCAGATCGGATAGAACAGGATCCCCAAGCCGCGTCCACCATTGCGATAAGTCTCCCGTGGGGCTTTGCACGGTATCGGATCCGGCAGCGCTCCATGATGGGGGCGCTACGATTTCCGGCTGCGCCGGCCTCGTCCGCACGCACCCGCTGCATAGCAACGCGCTTGCTAGCAGTGCGATGATCACAGCAGTACGCGGCAGCGCTCTGCCGCGAAGCTTAACCATGGTTGTCATCATTACTACTCTCTCCATCAACTAATCTCCCGGTCACTCACGGGCGTGGGCGGTCATGGCCGACGCTTGCTTCTACCCCATTCGACCACGCGTACTAGCACTTAGTTATTAAGTGTCAGTAAACGAGGAGTAAAGCTTTGTAGCGCCACGTAGCTGTTGAACGCCTGGTCCAACAGTGGTGGCCACTAACTGTGAATCTAATGCTAGGGCCGTTTTGACATAGGCGTTTGCCGCCCTCTTCGCCTCAGCGAGACGACGGTTCAAATCCTGATCTTGCTGGTCGGAGGGTCTCTCGGCGATGCCAGGAGCGCGTTGCGCTTCTCTCATGACGCGCTCGGCTGCTCTCACTTCTTGATGGTTGATATGTCTTAGTCTGCCGTTGAACCGGCTGCCCGAGAACGGCCGCTGGGTTGGCCTCCGGCAGGATCCCGGTGTTGACTCAAGAACTCGTACTTCTCGCGATCATCGCGGTCACTAGCCTCCTGCTGTTGCATTATTCGACCACATAGACGAGCTTTGTAACTGTTAAGTGTTGGTTAACGAACCGTAAAGATTTGTCAGCGCGAAGGGCGGCAGTCGTTCCGCAGCCACAGGTGCCCAGGAGCTTCCCGGAAAGCCAGTCGGCAATCTTTGCCGGATCGGCATGGGCAGAACTCGGCCAGGATCTGCAATCTGGCAATCTTTCGGCGGCACAGTCGGACTTTGCAACCTTACAAAGTCTTGGTCCGCAGAGCAATGCCACGTCATCGTCGCAGAGCAGCAACCCCCTTGCCCAAGCATTTAAGCAACTGGGGAAGGATCTGCAATCTGGAAATCTCTCGGCAGCGCAGAAGGACTTTAAGACGATTCAGCAGGACTTCAAGAACCAGGCAGCGCAACAACAGAATGATCAGGCTAGCTGGACCGGATCGAATGCGGTCAGTCAGCTATTCGAACAGCTCGGCCAGGAACTGCAATCTGGCAACCTGTCTTCCGCGCAACAGACTTTCAGCTCCCTGCAGCAGGAGTTTTCGCAATCGACGACATCGTCGAATAGCTTGTCGATTACCGCCTGATTGCCGGCACGGTTTTAGGCAAATGTGAACAAAAGTTTCTTAGTCGAAGCCGCACGGAGTTGGAACACACTACGTGCCGGAGCGAGGGTGAAACAAAGCGGGAACCGGTAGAACAGACCAGCGGGAGGTGAGGACGAAGGGCGCCACGCTTTTCACCCTCAGATGGTTCTAGAGTGCGGAAATGTTGACGGAGCCTTGACTGCGACACCGCTCCAGATAAGGTCCCGTTGTTAGGCAGCCGACTCGGGACTCTGGGTGGGCGACTCGAGCAAGCTTTTCACTATCTCGATAAGAGCGCCCGAAGACAAATCCTTGACGGCATGGAAGTCCACATACACTAGTTCGCCAGCTGGGAGATGCGAGCGTCTGGACAAGAGAAGTATTTGAGCCCCGGGTTCTGAAGCTCTTATTTCCTGCGCGAGTTGCGCCCCCGTCATGTCTGGCAGTTCGTAATCGATAATCATCACATCGAAGGCGTGCCTGGCAATCAGTTCCAAGGCTGCAATCGCGCACTCGGCTGTTCTGACTAGGAAGCCTGCGCTTTCCAGGTCAGCCGCCAGTCGTAGTCTTCGCTGAGCACTCTGCTCCGCATACAAAATCGTTGGGAAAGTATTCTTCACCTTGACCTGCTTTCTAGTTCTGGAGAGGAATTCTGACTTCTCGATATCTGCCACCCGCGGTATCGCTTGCTGGGAGTTATGATCGGCATATAAGAAAGTTGGAAAAGCATTTTTCACCTTGGCCTCCTTTGAGAATCGCTGGATCACTTGAACAGATTGCGGCCAGCGACGAAACCTTCACGATGCTGGCTGTCTGAACACACAGTGTTGAGCGGGCTAGAACCGGAACACGATTCCTGCCGAGGGTTGCGCAGTGTGCGTAAGGGTGCCCCTGCCTAAGGTGGAGATTTGAAAATTCGGCGCGCTGAACGCGAGGCCTCGATACTCGGCACGTAGCGAGATTCGTTTCGCGATGGGGAAATTCAAGCCGCCGCCATAAGCGAAGGCGCCCCGGGTTTGGCGTTGTGAGCTGCCACTCGCGGTGCCGTATGCGTTGCCGGTGGGATTAAATATCAATGCGCCGCCCTCCGCCAGGAGGTAGGGACTCAGCTTCCACTTTGCCACTGCCGGAAGGTTTGCGACGATTCCTCCGGTGACTTGATTCAGGTTGGCTTGCTGCCCGTACGCCCCGTAATTCGTGGAAAACTTTTGCGTGTTTCGTCCACAGCCGTAAGCAGCCTCGGGCCGACAGCCAGCGATTGATGTGGTACCGATAAGATGCCAAAATGCCGCCGGTCTCGGTGGCGCTTCGAGCCACGCTATAACCGTTGGAATTCTGCGTGAATACACCTATGCCTTGCACTCCGATTTCCGAGCGGCTTTCCTGAGCTGTCGCAACTAAGGTCAGGACAAAAATGATGCTTGCGATCTTGATGATTGTTCGTTGCATGATCAACTTTCTCCTTTATGCTGGTGTTTCGTTACTGGAAAAAGATGCGAGTTGAGAAGCCTCTGGCGTAAAGACTCAGTTACGCTTCCGTAAAGATTCGTTGCTGGAATTTGTCGTGGGTGCAAGCGAGCAGAGGCCAGGCATCATCGATTAGCGCGAATGCGCGGGCGGCGTCACCGCTGGCAGCGGATCTCGAAATGATCTTGCGCAAAGGCCTTTGGATTTTTGCTCTAAGAAGTGTGAACCATCCGTGGGGCGAAACTCGTAGCGGGAACGGTGATCGTTACTTCGAGCCCACCTCCAGGTGCATTGGACGCACTGACCTCACCGCCGTGAAGCCGAACCGCGCGCTGTGCGATTGCCAAGCCTAGCCCCACGCCCCCGGTCTTTCGTTCCCGCGACTCGTCAAGCCGGAAAAAAGGGCGAAACAGTTGTTGCAGAGAGGACTCCGGTACCCCGGGCCCATGGTCGCGAATCTTAACGACGGCCTCGGAGTTGGCATCGCTCGATTTGCAAAGGAGGCGGACTTCAACCTCCGTCTGGTCGGCGGTGTACCGCACCGCGTTGCGGACAATATTTTCGACCGCACTGTGAAGCAGCTCCTGACTGCCTACCGCGCGGCACTCGTCGGCCTCATAAAGGATCACGCGACAGTTGCGATTACGGGCTTCAAAATCGGCGTCGTCAACGACCTGGCGTAGAAGATCGGCTAGGTCAATTTCCTCTTTGTCCACCAGTTGTTGGCCGGCTTCCATCCTCGAAAGGGTGAGGAGCTTCCCGACCATTCCATTCAGCCGTTCCGTTTCCTGTTCTATGCGGGCTATCGCCGTACTGACTCCAGGACTGTCCACGTTGCGAATCAACTCGACCGCCAGGTTAATCCGAGTCAGTGGCGACCGAAACTCGTGAGATACGTCACTAATCAGCCGTTTTTGCGCGTGCATCAACGATTCGATTTGTTCCGCCATCTGGTCGAACTCTTGCACGAGTTGTGCGATTTCGTCGCGGCGATGATCGACATTCTTTTTTTTCGCGCGCGCAGCCAGGTTTCCCTTAGAAAGCTCTTGCGCGGCATTGCGCAGGCGAACGATGGGGGCACTCAAGTAACGAGCCAGCCAAAAGCAGATGATCCCCGAGATAATGATAGCTATACCGAGATCTCTCAATGGCCGTTGAGGGCCGGGTGGGGGGGGGAATTCGTCGACGGTACGCGGAAAGCCTACAACGGCCACATAGCTCGCTCCGCTATTCGTTACGATCGGTCGGGCAAAGAACTCTTTGCCCTCTCCCACCACGGACTCTGACTTGTCCTCTAACTGCGCTCGGGCAGCCAGCTCTTTCGCCTGCGGAGGAACAATCTGTCCGGCAACTTCATTGCCCAGTCTGTCCAGCAAGTAAGCTTCGCCGCGCGAAGTCCGCTTGAACTGTTGCAGGTAACGATAGAGTTCCACCTTCCCGCCAGCGTCGTAGGTTTGCGCTAAGCTCCGCGCATACATTGCAAATGCGTCGTTATCGACTGCTTGCCGATGCGTCTCTGGCAGGGGAGCCCGTCTCCCCAAGAGGAGGACGGCGATAACGATGAAAATCGCCACCACTGACCAAAAGGAAATGAATATCTTCCAAAACAGAGTTCTCATCGGCCTCGCTACTTTTTGTCTTCTTGCGCGACAGTGTAGATATACCCAACGCTTCGGATTGCCTTAATGCGATCCTCTCCGGGAATTCGCTCACCAAGTTTCCGCCGAAGCTTGCTGACGTGCACATCGATGCTGCGATCCGACACCGAGAACTGCCGCCCCAGAACAAGTTTCGCCACCTGCTCGCGCGTTACAACCCGGCCTGCCGTCCGCAACAGCAATTCCAAAAGGTTGAACTCCAGCGCGGTAAGCTCTACTTCCTTGCCCGCCTTTTTCAGGCTGCGGTTTCCTGTGTTAAGTTCCAGATCGTCCAACACAATCCGCTCGGGTTTCCCATTGCTGCCTGGCCTGCGAAGAATCGCTCGAATGCGCACCAGGAGTTCACGGGGACTAAAAGGCTTGGGAACATAATCATCCGCGCCCACTTCGAAACCCACGATTTTGTCGACTTCCTCACCCCGCGCTGTGAGCATCAATACCCGCGCGTCCGATTCGCTGCGTAATCTTCGCAGGACCTCGATGCCGTTCATGCCGGGGAGCATTACATCCAGGACGATCACCGAGTGTTCGCCCGAAAGCGCCCGAGTAAGGCCGTCTTCACCGTTGTGCACGGTTTCGACCGCGAACCCTTCGGAACGCAGGTATTCGCCCAACATGCCGCACATTTCCTCGTCGTCGTCTATGACCAGGATGCGATCCATATTCACCTTTGCGCTAATTCACAGGATAGAACAAACGGTTCGTCAGAGTTCGAAAATGACAAACATTTACCGTGTCTTTGCAAACTCTTAACTTGGGCAGAATGCTGCACTGTGCTTACCTAGTCTTATGAGCGCCGGAGGTGCAGATCTCATGACAGCAACCAGTTCCACCGGATACACCCCAGCGAATCAGGATTTAGCCCAAGGAAAATGCATCATTCCGATCCAAGTGTTGATCGTCGCGGAGCTATCCACCTGCCGAGAAACGATACGCGCTCTGTTGGAGCTCCAGGACCTTGGCTGCATTCAAATCATTGGCAGAGTGGAAAGCGGAGTAGAGGCCTTGCAGGCCATGATGGTCCTGCTCCCAGATCTCATAATTCTGATCTCATAATTCTGGATCATTGGCACGAAATCGCCATTCTTCTTAGTGTGATCCGTGCCAATAGCTCCGTTGCCGCTGCGCTCGTCTCCGGGGTTATGGTCCCTGAACGCAACCGTACCAGTCCTGATCTCAGTGGAACCGTCGGCAT
>Ga0181518_10004962_pt1 | contig 11678 bp, 12 predicted proteins | sample PEATcosm2014_Bin_28_FD_119751 | JGI IMG/M metagenome (GOLD analysis project Ga0181518, IMG submission 119751) | Peatland microbial communities from MTU Mesocosm Facility, Houghton, MI, USA - PEATcosm2014_Bin01_60_metaG | ecosystem: Environmental > Terrestrial > Soil > Wetlands > Peat | place... | reverse complement strand
GCGATCTTTGAAATCTCCACGCTCACCTGCGGCGTTGCTGGGCGACGACGGGTGGGATCTGTCACGCGGAGTCGGTTTCTCGCGAAAAAGAGGGTGCTCACGCCCAATGCCCACCGTACTCAAGTCGCGTGGCCACTACAATCGGCTGCGTTGCCGATCTGGCGCTGGGCTACGAGAGCGGTTCCCGCCAATCCCATGCTGGCGATCAGCGCCAGCATGAAACCACCAACAAGCACTACGTCTGATTGCGCGCGGCCCATATCTCAAGCGACCTTCAGGTAACTGACAAGAGCTACAAGACCAAGTACTCCCGCAAAGACATATGGCCAACTGGTATCGGTGTATTGGACACAAATGATGGTCACAATGCCCGTAATGGCGCTCCCCATCGAGATCCTAGCGTACACGTCCTTTCTTCTCTGGTCGTTTCTCCATTTTGAATCCTCCCGGCATCTTCTTTGTGCCGCCACCGCGCCTGCGACGCAATTAACGCAACCAACCAGGTTTTCGCAACCGCTATACGCAGGTCGATCCGCGAAGTAGTGTTGGTCGCAGTACCACTTATCGCACCCCTTGCACTTGTGGAAGACCAGCTCCTGGTTTGTCTGCACCCGGCCGCATTTCCAACACTCAATACCAGTTGTTGGCATAGACCTTCTCGTGGGTGGCTAAGCCCATGGCCTTTGGCCATGCGGCCCGAGGCGCTTCGTGCGATTCGTGTTGCAGGCAAGAAGGAGCACAGCCTCCTCGCCGGACGTCCGCACGCGGTGGCAGAAAGCAGGAACTCCATGCATGAGCGGAGGCGTCCGGTTCACGCCAAACGTAAGTGCGAATGCAATGTTGTCATGATCCCGAAATGTCGGCGGAAGACGCTGTTCACTCCGCTGTGCGCAGTTCATCGCGTGAAATCTTGCGAGAACAGAGGAACGCGGCTACGGTGCTTTTGGCGTATTCAAGACGATGCGCTTGAGCCATCTGGCTGTCTTCGCTCTCGTGCTGGCGGCGACAGTGGTCGTGACGCACTCTGGGCGGGCCGCCTGGCGCCAATTGGATCTTGACGAGAGGTCAGACGGGGTCTGCCCTTCTGGCCACGTGGTTACTTCTTCTTGGCCGGGGCGGGTTTCTTGGCAGGAGAAGACTCTGCTTTGCCCATCTTGGGGCTCTTGAGTTGCTCATTTTCCTTGGTCAACTCCTGCACCTTGGTCTGTGCCTGGGCAAGATCAGCCTTCAGCTGGTTCATGCTTGCTATTTGAGCGGAGGAGGTCTTCTGCATGCTTTGAAGACTCGCGTTGCACGTCGTGAGGGCGGTTTTGCTTGCCTCGTCCTCACATCCTGCGCTGACGAGCAACGCTGTGCCAAGGATCAGAGACATAATTGCGCTGAGTTTGCGGGTCATGACTTTCTCCTTCACTGGTTGTTTGTGGTGCGAATGGGTTGAGTTGAGTTGAGTTGAGTTGGACCGAAGACTGACGCTCTCGATGGGCCTACCGCCATTCCGAATCGACACGGCGGTCGCGAGCCCAACTGGCCTCGTCGGTCCCGGTGGCATCCAGCTCTCCGCGCGGCACGGTGCGCAGTCGGCTGGTCTTGACTCCAAGTCGCTTTAGATAGTCCTTCACCGCCCGCGCGCGGTGATCGGACAAAGCCATGTTGTACTCCGTGGTTCCGCGTGGGTCGGCGTGTCCGATGAGATTCAAGGGATCGTTCGTCTTCTTCAAACAATCGTCGTTTTTCTTCAACGTGGTCCTGGCCTCCGTCTTCAGCAGTGCTTTATCGAAGTCGAAGTACACAGGATCGAGCGAGCAGGCGTGTTTGGCTTCAGGCTCGCTTCTGGGCGCCACACACACGCCGTTGACGCAGGTCTCGCCAGGAGCGCAGTTCTTGTCGTTCCTGCATGCCTTGACGCAAAGGCCCTCGTCACAGCGGGTGCCGTTGGGGCACTCGCTGTCGACCTGACAGGCCCGGCAGTGATTGGCAATGCACACCTGCCCGCCAAAACATCCGCTCTTGTCGCGGCAGTAACCGGGGATAGGGGAGCAACGTCCGCTGGAGCACGCACGGCCCTCGCCGCAGTCCCCGTTGTCGCGGCACTGCTGGCACTTTCGGGCGACACAGAACTCTTTCTCTTTACAGTCGTGATCCGCATCGCACGCTGGGTACTGTGTCTTGCAGCCTGTCACGGCCAGGCCGAGCACGATTGCGACCAAGTTGAAACGAAGAATGTCTCTGCTGTTCGGCATGAACTTGTCACCTCGCCGGGAGTCCCCTAGCAAACGCCGTGCCGAATGCTGCCCTGAGACGGACGGTCCCTTTTCTTGTGCCAATCGGCACTTTGTCCGAGGAAGAGATCGCGATGGGACATGTGTTTACCAACGCCGGCAGCGTGGCATTCCGCCTCGCGTGACAAGTTGCCACGCCCCGGGGGTCGAAGCGCCCAGTAGCGGGAGCGTCTGCGACGGACATCCCCGCCTGGGACCGAACGATGCGAGACCTGGACTCACGCTGCCTTCTTCTCCTGTAACTCCGGGGTCAGCACGATGTCGATCCGCCGGTTCTTCTGGCGGTTCCTGTCCGAGTCATTGGGTGCCACTGGCCGATACTCGGAGAAGCCCGCAGCGCCAAGGTGCTTGGGCGCGACACCCTTTTCTTGGAGGTAGCGCACGACCGTGGTTGCTCGCGCGGTCGAAAGCTCCCAATTGGTCGGGAACTTTTCGGCAATCTTCGGGCCGATCGGTACATCATCGGTGTGCCCTTCCACCATGATCAAACGGTCTGTGCCCTTGAGGCCCCTCGCCACTTTGTCGAGAACCTTCTTTCCATCGGCGCGGATCTCGGCGCTTCCAGAGTGGAACAGAACCTCCTGGACAACGGACACCGTCAGCCGATCCTTGAGCTGTGCGATGGTGACGTCCCCCTTCGCGATCTCGTCCTGGAGTTCCCGGGACAGGGTGCGATTGGCGTTGCTAAGCTCATCGACCTTGGCCTCGTCCGTCTTCAACTTGCCGCGTTCGGCTTGAAGGCTGCGGATTTCGGCATCCTTCGCTTGCAGTGCCTTTTTGCATTCCTCGCTGGTGGCGCAGCCACCGAGACCCAGTGCGAGTACCAGAACGCCCAGAGTTGTTCTTCTCATTGCTTCCCCTCCGTGATCTGAGTGCATGGATATTCGCGGTTGTTCTCTTCTACGAGCCTGCCAACAACGACGGCCGGGACAAGAATCTGTCGGACGCCCTATTTCGATGGGGCCGGCTCGCTGATACCACGGTTGTCGTTGGAATCTGCAGGATGTCCCGGGGCAAGTGGCCGTCCCACATTCTGCAAAATGCGAACCAATCTTCGACATCCTGTAGTCCGCCAGAGGGCGCGATGGAAGGCGACGATCAAGATGGCGGCACTGGCTGCGCTCGCCGCCTGCGTCGACATGGCCCGTTATGGTTCGCCGTGCTCGCACGGGAAAATCGACGACGATCTTGGGGAGTTGGCAGTGCGTGCGCTATGAACACGCTGGAGGATTCATAGTGATTGTTCCCCCTGAGCGCAACGTACTCGCCCTGCGCCGCCACTTCGTAGACTTTGGTACGCTGCTGGTGTTGTGCGCAGTGGTCGGAGTTGTTGCCGGCTGCGGAGCGGCAGGGTTCCACTTCCTGCTCGGGGCTTCCAAGCACCTGTTTCTCGACGGGATGGCAGGCTACCGGCCGCCCGGGCCGTTAGGCGAGACTCCGCTCTTCGCCGAAACTGCGCGTCCGCTGTCGCGCCTGATCCTTTTCGTGCTTCCCCCGCTGGGCGGGTTGGTGAGCGGAGTCCTGGTTTACCTGCTGGCGCCTGAGGCTGAGGGGCACGGCACCGACGCTGCCATCGACGCCTATCACTTTCACGATGGCAGGATTCGTGCCCGTGTGCCCTTTGTGAAAGCCCTCGCCTCGGCGATCACCATGGGCACAGGCGGGTCAGCGGGGAGGGAAGGACCGATTGCCCAGATCGGCGCCGGCCTCGGGTCGACCATCGCAGGCTGGCTCGGGCTGTCGACACGCCAGCGTCGCACCCTCATGCTCGCAGGATTGGGAGCGGGCATTGGCGCCATCTTCCGTGCGCCCTTGGCAGGCGCTCTGTTCGCGGCCGAAGTGCTCTACCGCGAGATGGACCTCGAATACGAGGTGATCGCGCCGGCCATCCTTTCCTCCATCGTTGCGTACAGCACCTTTGGCTCCATTTTTGGCTGGAATCCCCTGTTTGAAACGCCCAATTTTCGCTTCCGGAGCCCGCTCGAACTGGGTCCATACCTCGTGCTGGCGCTGGTGGTGGCATACGGCGGGCGCACCTATCCTCGGGTATTCTACGGAACACGTAACTGGTTCCGGAAGCTGGCCATGCCCGCATGGCTGAAGCCAGCCCTCGGCGGCCTGATTGTGGGCGCCATCGGCCTCTTTGTACCCGAGGCCCTGTCAACGGGCTTGGGCGTGGTTCAGGGTGCGTTTCAAGGACAAGGCACCGTCATCTCGTTGCTCATTATCGCGTGCGCCAAGATGCTGACCACTTCATTCACGGTCGGCTCAGGCGGCAGTGGTGGCGTCTTCGGGCCGGCAGTCGTGATCGGCGGCGCGCTGGGCGGGGCCGTGGGGCTGATCTTTCACGGCTGGCAGCCCGCGCTCGTGCCGGACCCAGGCGCTTTCGCAATGGTGGGTATGGCGGGCTTCTTCGCAGCCGCCGCCCATGTTCCTATATCCACCATCATCATGGTCAGCGAGATGACCGGCAACTACCACCTGCTGGTGCCGACCATGTTCGTGTGCATGCTGGGGTTCTTGCTGGTCAGAAACCGGACCATTTACGAAAAGCAGCTTCCGGCCCGCTTGTCCTCTCCCGCGCACCAGCGAAGAATCATTCGAACATTGCTCGAACGCTCCACGGTCCAAGACATCCTGGCCCTGCGCCCCAGCCCTCCGCCCGAGCCGGTGAGCGAACGAACGCCGCTGGCTGCGGTCCTTGAGCGTTTCTCCTCCAGTGGCCTTTCGTGCCTGCCTGTGTTGAGCGAAGACGGCGGCCTGGTCGGGGTTGTCTCATTCGAGGCCGTGCGCTTTACGCTGAGCAGTCGTACCGCCCTGTCCAATCTGGTGGTGGCCCGCGATCTCGCCACCCCAGCAGTCACGGTCACCAGCGACCAAAGCCTGTATTCGGCCCTTACGAAAATGGCCAGGTTCGAAAGCAAGGATCTCCTCGTGGTCGAGACCCAGGACTCGAAGCCGAAGGTGGTCGCAGTCCTCACCAGCGGCGACATCAACGCGATCTACGACGAGCAGATCCTCAACCCCTCGCTGCCGGAGCCCGAGCCAAATCCACTGGTTCGCCGGGTGCGGCGATGGCTGCCAAAGGGCTGGTTCCACAGCGCCGAGGGATCCGAATAGAGTTCCGTCCGGGCGATGGCCTAAAGCACCGAGCGGTTTGCCTCCCGTCGCGAAATCTCCCATTTGCGTCGCGTCCTCTCGTTGCTCGTCGGCCAAATACGCCAAGTATTCTCCCTCGCGCCTCGGGCCGCTCGCAACTGCGCAATTTCACTCGGTCCGTCAAACCGTCCGGCGCCCTAGCGCGCGCGACCAGCCAGAAACTCAGCCACGAAGGCACGCAGGTCGTCCATGTCGAGCGGCTTGTCCAGTACGGCTATGGCACCCACCGACCGCGCCTGCTCATGCACTTCATCGTCACCGAACGCTGTGACAAAGATGACTGGCGGGGCTTTCTGATCGTGGCCCAGCCTTGCCAGCGCGGAAATGCCGCTCAATCCTGGCATGCGCACGTCTGAGATGACGAGATCGAAGGCACGCGCGTCGGCGTCAAGAATCGAGAGCCCGGTAAGGGCGTCCAGCAGTTCGAATCCCGTGCTCACCTCAACGATCTCATACCCATCGGATCGAAGGGCGGCAGCCACAAGCCCTCGAAAATCCTTGTCGTCTTCCGCCACGAGCAGGCGCCGAGGAGTCCGTGCCGGCGGCTTGTCACCGACGGGTCGAGCAGGCATCGACTCCCATGGGAAGGTTCTTCTCACTCGCCGCCTTTCTTGCCCTCAGGCTTGCACGTGCAGTGCCAGGTGCGTTCGCCAGCAGCAACAGGCAAAAGCGGTAGTGCCTCGGACAGACGGCCCGTGGCATTTTGCCTCGCGTGGCGTCCTGCCACGCAGATTCCTGCATGAGATCGCTGGTGAATATCCGCCTTGGACTAGGCCGTGAATGGCCTGGCTTCCCGTCCTGCCGCTGCCGGTTTGAACGCATCGGCTCGTGGCTGCGCTATTTGACGCCGACCTGTAGACTGTCGAGCGACGGCAGGTCGGAAAGATTCGGTTGCAACACGATCTCGATGCGCCGGTTCTGCGCCCGGTGCTCAGGAGTGTCGTTTGCCACCACCGGATCGAACTCGCTGTAACCTGCGGCCGCCACCTGTTGCGGCTTGAGCCCGCTTGACACCAGGAACTTGACCACCTCGACCGCGCGCGCGGTTGAAAGCTCCCAGTTCGAGGGAAAGCGCTGGGTGCGAATTGGCACGTCGTCGGTGAACCCGGTGACCAGGTATTTGCGATCGGTTATTCCGGCGAGCACTGGTGCCAGCTTGGCGAGTGCGGTCTGGCCGTCGGGCTTGATGTTGGTCTTGCCCGAATCGAAGAGGACGTCGGACTCGAGCTGGATCACCATGCGCCCGTCCCGAATGATCACTTTGAGCTGGCCGGCATCGATCATGGATTTAAGTCGCGCGACCAGATTGCGGAACGTTGCCGCCCGCGCCTCGGCCGCTGCCTTCTGCTTGCGCAGCTCGTCCAGTCGGACTTTCGCGTCTTCGAGGGTACGGGCAAGCTCTCCCTTCTCGCCGGTCAGCCTGTCGACGTTTTGCCCCAACTTCTCAAGGCGTTTCTTGAGTTCGCCCACCAGCGCCGTCGAGTCGTCGAGAGACTTGCGCAGACCATCGCGTTCGGTCACCGCGCCGCTGAGCCGCTCGTCGAGATCGGCCATCTTCTTTTGCAGATCATCGATGTGCGACTGGAGGGCCTTTTCGCGCTCCGCTGCGGCCCGGTCGCGATCGGCAGTGACCTTTTGCAGTTCGGCCACTTTTCTGTCGTAGGTGCCCGTGGTTACGCAGGCCCCGGCGAGGAGACTGCCCAAACAGATGACGAACAGGTAGTTTCTCATGGGTTCCTTTCTAGCGCGGCACCACCGCCGCAACAGCCGGAAGATCCTCAAGATCCAGGCTCACAGTGAATTGGTTTGCGTCGTCGGTCGTGAACTCGTCCAGGTAGGGCGAATAGGTCTGGACGCGAATCTCCTTCTTGGCATAGTCGAATTCCAGGAGCCGCAAGTAGCCGCTGTCGCCGGTATGGTTGGCCGCCCCGGTCCTTAGCCACTGATAGTCAGACAGCCACCAGCAGACGACCACGAGTAGCGGATAAAGCCGCGCCTTCTGGATGATGCTGTGTATTGGGCGAAGGTGGTGCTTCCTGTCTCATTGAGCCGCTCGCTGGAACAACTGCCTGCACAGGGAATGCCAGAAAACTCGCCCGCATTCACCCCGAACAGTCGTCGCGTACCTCGGTCAGCACCGTGGCAAACCGCCTCGTGTGGCAGACTGCCACGCGGGATATCACGATTTCTTGGAATCAGTGAAGCTCGCCAGTTTGCGATACATGGTCCGGCGGTCGAATCCCAGAATCTGCGCGGCCAGCGTCTTGTTGCCGCCCGCAGCCTCCAGCACCCGCAAGATGTATCGCTTTTCAACCTCGTGCATGGGAAGCATCTCGGAAGGATCATCGCCCGAGGGAAGAATCTGCGAGCGCTCGTGAGAGCGGACTGGCTCGGGGAGGTCTTCCACCACGATCTTCTCGTACTGAGTGAGCGCCACCGCGCGCTCGATGGCGTTCTGCAATTCGCGCACATTTCCTGGCCATGGGTAGGCGAGCAATCGCTCGGCCGCAGGGGCCGAGATGCCCGTCACCGCCTTGCCCAGCCGGCGCGCCAGCTTCTCGGTGAAATGCTGGGCAAGAAGCAGAATGTCGCTGCCGCGAGCCCGCAGGGGTGGAACCTCGATGTGGATTACATTGATGCGAAACAAGAGGTCACGCCGAAAGCGCCCATCCTCCACGTCCGTTTCGATATCTCGGTTGGTGGCCGCGACCAGGCGGGCGTCAAACGGGACTTCCACGTCGCTGCCCACCGGCCGGACCACTCTGGTTTCGAGAGCGCGCAGGAGTTTGGCCTGCATGCCAAGCGGCATCTCACCCACCTCATCGAGCAAGAACGTGCCGCCTTTTGCCTTGACCAGCAGGCCGGCGCGAGCTTCCTTGGCGTCGGTGAATGCGCCTCGCGCATGGCCGAAGAGCTCGCTCTCCAGCAGCGTGTCGGTCATGGCCGCACAGTTGAGCGCCACGAACGGACCCTTGCTGCGCGAGCCACGCTGATGAAGCGCGCGCGCCACCAATTCCTTTCCCGTCCCGCTCTCGCCAGTGATGAGCACCGTGGACTCACCGTTGGCAACGCTGTCCACCAAGCTGCACATTCGGCGAAGTGCCGGACTCTCCCCCAGAATGTCCTCAAACGGTTGCGCGTCTGCGACCGCCTGCCGCAGGCGTTTGACCTCGTCCCGCAGTTCGCGGTGCTGGCGTGCTCGCTCGACTGCGACTGCCAGCTGTTCGATCTCGAACGGCTTGGTCACGAAATCGTAGGCGCCGGCACGAATGGCGGCGATGGCAGTCTCCAAGCTGCCAAATGCGCTGATCACGATCACGACGCTCTCCGGCCGGCTGTCGAGAATGCGCCGGCACAGCTCCAGCCCATTCATCCCGGGCATGTTGATGTCCACAAGGACGATGTCGACGCTGCCGGCTGCTACGATTTCCAGGGCCTCCTGCGCCGCCGTCGAGCTGCGCACGGCAAAGCCCTCGCGGCCCAGCCCGTCGACCACGAAGCTGCACAGGGCCGGGTCGTCGTCAACTACCAGCAGGTTTGTCGTCATCGGCTTTCACTGTCCCTTGGGCAAGCGGCAGATAGATGGAAAAGCGACTTCCTTTGTTGATCTCGCTGGCAACGCCGATCCAGCCCCCGTGGTCACGTACTATGCCGTAGGCCACGGACAGCCCCAAGCCGGTTCCTTCACCCACATCCTTGGTGGTGAAGAACGGCTCGAAGGCGTGGGTCATCTGCTCGGGCGTCATCCCCACACCCTGGTCTTCTACGCGGACGTAGGCGTACTCGGCCAGCGGCCCTTCAATATCGGCGGGTGGAGTTATCACATCGGCGCCAAGGCGTACGCTGATGCTTCCGCCCGTTGGCATCGCCTGTATCGCATTGACTACCAGGTTGGTCAGCGCCTGCTCGATCATCGATGCATCCATCTCGACGATCGGGTCCGGTGCCTTGTCTAGCGGTGCGAGTGTGATCCCCGCCTTTTCCGCCATATGGCGAAGCAGGGCCAGCGTGCGTTCGGCAATCGCGCGCAGACTCTCCTGTTTCTGCTGCGGCTGGCGTCGGCGAGCGAAGCCCAGCAGTTGCTTGATGATCTGGGTCATCCTCTCGCTCTGCTCGACTATGGTCTGGGCGCCCTCCACCACCGCAGGTCCGATAGCCTGGCCCCGCACGATCATCTTCGCCCGTCCCGAGACCACGTTGAGCGGAGTCCCCAGTTCATGGGCTACACCCGAGGCGAGTTTCCCGACGGTGGTGAGCCTGTCTGCGTGCCGAAGTTGCTCGCCGGCTGCAAGGCGCCGCTCGGTTTCCTCTGCCAGCTTCTTCTGCGCGGCTCGCAAGCGATCGCACATCTCGTTCATCTCGTGCGCCAGGACGCCGATTTCGTCGTGCTGGCGCAGATCGAGCGGACCGCTCAGGTCGCCCGCGCCGATCCTGCGCGCCTTGTCCACCAGACGTCGCATCGGGCGCCCGACAAACGTGAAACCCACCACCGCAATAGACAGGATCGCCACCAGGGCGCCGATGGCCGTGCGCTGCACGATCTGGACTATCTCCGTCTTGAATCTTTCGTCGCGAACCGTGAGCGGTCCCGAAACCTCCAGCGCTCCAACTTGGCTATCTGCGATCTGCACCGGCAAGTAGGTGACCAGGTGCTCGGTTCCGGAAATCGGCACGACCAGAGTGACCTCATCCCCCTGCCAGACTCTTTCCAACTGGGCGCGTGGGGCCAGTGGCTCGCCACCGGGCTGGCCATCGCTAACGCGCGGGATGAAGCGCAGGTTCCAGGGACTGGCCAGGCGAACCTTTTCGCGCGCATACGAAAACACCTCCAGGGCGCGCTGCTCGCCTTCGCGGCGCCAGACGTCGACAAGTGCCGGCCGCAGAGCGCGGCCCACCAGCCACGCATTCTCGCGCGCATCGGCCTCGGACAGTGCCATCTGCCGACGTGCGTTCTGATAGCCCCGTCCGGCGAAGACTGCCAAGACGGCCAGGATGCTCACGGCGATCAGTTTTGCTGCCAGCTTCATGTTTGTGTTTGCCGCCGGAGGATTGGAGTCTGCCGAAGATTGCGTGAGGCGGCTGCGGGTTGAATTGTGGCACGTCCGACGAACTGGCGGTAATCGGACTCACACCGACGAGCGACCGGGCACCGCTTCAGGCGACGCCCGAAGACGAGGGTGCTTTGGCGTCTCCGTGGCCGACCAACGCGCGCGCCAGTCACTCAATCCTGAAATCGTCGCGACGGTTCTGCGACCAGGCCGACTCGTCATGACCCGGGACTTTGGGACGTTCGCTGCCATAGCTGATCGTGGAGACTTTGTTCTTCCGCACGCCGAGTCGTTCGAGATAGGTCGCAGCGGATCGGGCTCGTGCGTCGCCCAGCGCGAGGTTGTACTCCGTGGTGCCGCGCTCATCGCAGTTGCCCTCAATCCGAACTGCCTTGGCCTTCTTCGCCTCTTGGGCCACCTTTTGAAGCTCGGGCCGGGCGTCGTTGCGTAGTAGGGCCGAATCGAAATCGAAGAAGATAGCTTCGCCCGCGGTCCGACTGTTATTGTCGGTGGCTACCTCATCCCCCTGGGCTGAAGGAGTGTTGATGTGCTTGGTCGCTGGCTGCGGTTGTCGGAGAGCTTGGGCCTGGTTCAGGTCCGGCTTCGTTTGTGCATGTGAGCACCCGACTCCCGCGAGGAGCATTGCGAAAATGGCTGTCTTGATGTGCATGATCCCTCTCCTTTCCATGGGCCTCTGTTCTCGCCACGGTTGCTGGGAAACCCGTCGGTGGCGTACTGATGCACGGCGGATGCCAGCCCATAGGCCCATGTCACGGGGCATTCCGGCCCGGCGGACTGCTCTGGTGCGTGGCATTCCGCCACGCGAGACAAATTGCCACGTGTCTCTCCGCCAAAACCTCGCCGAAAAGTCTGTCTTCGGGTTGCCCGCTCCAGAAGGAATTTCGGCGCAATCGAGGCGACCGCCGTCGTGACGATCACGAGGATGACCACGGGGGATGATTGTGAGCGGCCGGCGAACTGCGAAGACGCCGTGACCGGAAGTATGCCGCCCGACCAATCTATCCTCGCCCCGCGGGGCAACGCTCTCTGGCGTGTCCGGTGTGCCTTGCGCGAGAACCGCATTTGCTTGGCCCTGACACTCGCCCTCCTTCCGTTCTGGATCTACAAGCTACGCGATCTGGCCCTGCCCTATTTCTGGGATGAGCTGGGCGTGTACGCTCGGGCCGCGGTC
>Ga0181518_10004961_pt1 | contig 11679 bp, 9 predicted proteins | sample PEATcosm2014_Bin_28_FD_119751 | JGI IMG/M metagenome (GOLD analysis project Ga0181518, IMG submission 119751) | Peatland microbial communities from MTU Mesocosm Facility, Houghton, MI, USA - PEATcosm2014_Bin01_60_metaG | ecosystem: Environmental > Terrestrial > Soil > Wetlands > Peat | place... | reverse complement strand
GCATGGAATTGGGGATGGAAAAGATGCCCCGCCGGGCCGTCCTGGAGTTTGGCCAGGGATTCTTCGACATGCAGCGAGCGCCACAATTCGCGCAAGGCGGCGGCCAATTGCGGGCCGTCGGGGCGAAGCTGGCCGTTGGAGCCGAGGTTTTCCCGGAGCCGCAGAAATGGGGCGGTCCATTGCCGGCGCAATTGCTCGGCGAGGAGCAGTTCGCCGGCCTCGGTTGGGAACGGCTGGGTCCAGGTTTTGCCCTTCCATCCGCGGGCAAGGCTCTCGTTTTCCAGGCGGTCAATGGCCTCTTCGTCGCTGGAGACCAAGCCGGTTTTCAGTGCGCTGAACCAATCGTCGTGCCGCCAGTCGAAGGCCGCCACGCGCAGGGCGTTGCGCGTCAGTTCGGCCAGCGGATGGTGTGCGGACGGCTCGCGGCGATCGAGGAAGAACGGAATCCCGTACCGCGAGAAAACGCGCCGCAAAATGTCGTGGCACCCTTCCAGGGTGCGCAACAAAACAGCCGTCTGGCGAAAACGCCCGCCCGCGTGGACAAATTGGAGAATCTCGCGCGCGGCAAGAACGGCTTCGCCTTCGGGGTTGGCGCACACGGCGGCGCGCAGGGAAGTCCGCAACTCGGATTCGGGACCGGGAAAGGGCGCCGGCTGCGCCCAGTTCTCTTCGAGATGGCGCAGGACCGGATTTTCGGCAAAGCGGCCGGACCCGGCGCGGCGGGGCAGGAGTTCCGTCTCCAGCCGGAGGCCCGGGACGGTGGAAAGTTTTTTCCAACAATCGTGCCGGGTCTGGGCGATGGCGGACCAGATGGAAAGCCAGGAATCGGCGCCGGCGGGCCGCTCGCCGTCCAGGCAAAAGGCGAGGGCGATGGACTGGCAGCAGGGCGCCAGGGCGGCCAGGAGGCTGAGTTCCTGGGGAGTCAAATCGCCGAAGCCATCGAGCCAGAGGGAGGCAATGGAAATTGCGGATTGCGGATTGCGGATTGCGGATTGGGGAGCGCGACCGTCCCGGTCGCCGTGGCAGGCGTCCCGCCTGGCACTGTCCATGATTGCGGATTGCGGATTGCGGATTGCGGATTGGCCGCGAAAAGGCGCAGAAGGCGCAAAATGGGAATCCCCTTCTTGCGCATCTTGTGCATTTTGGCGGCTAAAACTCATTTCAGATTGGGGCGGCGGCGTAAAGATTGCGGACTTGCGCAAGGCGGCGGCGGCCAGGTCGAGAAGGCAATCGGCGTCCTGGAGGTTTTGTTGGGCGAGCCAGTCCAGATAGCCGCGCTGGAGGAGGGCCAGATCGCGGAGTTTGCGGCGCAACGGCTCGGTGAAATCGGGGCGGGCGGCCAGTTCCGTCAATAATTCGGGCGAGAACTCGCGGCGCTGCAACTCGCGCAGTTCCAGGCTCAGTTGGCGGGCGAAACCGGCCAGGCCGGAGCTGCCGTGGAAAACTTGCAGGGCGGCGCGGTGCCGGGCCAGGAGGGCGCGCAGCACCATGACGCGCCCCTCCTCGGAGAGCAGCGCGGGCCGGGGCCGGCCCAACTCCTTGAGAACATAAGCGGCCAGGCGCTCGAAGGAGAGAATCTGGAGGCGCGTGTAGCCGGTCAAGGCGGGATCGCCGAGGAGTTGCCGTTCCAATTGGAAAGTGGCCTGCTTGGGGGCCAGAAAAATGAGGGGCGGCCCGCGGGGATCGTCGCGCAACGCGGCGCGAATTTCCGCCAGGCACCGGAAAGTTTTCCCGGAGCCGGCCGGACCGAGGAGGAATCGCGCTTGCACAATCCATAAGTCGCGCAAAACGGCGTTGTGGAAAAGGAAAATCAGGCGGCGGATGGCCGTGCGACTTTGGAGGCCGCCCCGGAGATGTACGTACGTTAATAGTGAATTGAGAAGGATGCAAAGCGTGTTGCCTCGGGGACGGGTGTTTTGAGATTGAAAAGGGGCGCTTGAGGGTTGAGGATGGGCCTTGGAAGCCAGAGACCATGGTGGACTCAGCCTGTTTTCTAACCGCAGTGCCATTATGAATACCATCCCCACCAACGCGACGACGATGGACTTTACCTTTGTTGTTCAGAAGACGCGCTCGGTGGAATTTCTGGTCAAGCCGCCCAAGCCGGAATGATCAGGGGGGAATGCGGGAAGAGAATCTCCAAAGGGAAACTTCACTTTCCCGATGGGGCGGAACCGGCGCTCCGGACTGAAGTTTGGGCGGCGCGGCAGCGCCGCCCTACCGGGCATAATTTATTTGAAACCGAGGAGATGGCCGCATTGGAAGGTGACGAAGGCCAGCGCCCACGCCAGCGCGCCCATATAGACCCATTGGAAAAGCGGCCATTTCCAGGAGTTGGTTTCGCGCCGCACCACCGCAACCGTGCTCACGCATTGCAGCGCGAGCACGTAGAATACCATCAGGGTGATCGCCGTCAGCGGCGTGTACACTTTCGAGCCGTCGGGGCGTTCTTGCGCGGCCAGGATTTTTTGGAGGTTCTGGTTGTGCGCCTCCTCGTTTTCATTCGCGTGATTTGCCGCGCTATATACAATTGACATGGTGCTCACAAACACTTCCCGCGCCGCGAAGGATGACAATATGCCGATGCCCATCTTCCAATCAAAGCCGAGCGGCGCAATGGCCGGTTCCAGCAATTTGCCCGTCTGCCCGGCAAAGCTGCCTTGCACCAAGGCGCTGTCCCTTTTCGCGTCCAATTCCTCCAGCGCGGCCTGTTCCTGCGGCGTGAGCGCCGGCGGCGTCCGGGCGAAGCTGGCCAGCAGGGCGGCGCGTTTGGCCGCGAAATCCCGCCGTATCTCAGGATGGCTGGGATAGCTGACCAGAAACCAGAGCAGGATGTTGATTCCCAAAATCACCGTTCCCGCCCTGACCAGGAATAACTTCGCGCGGTCCCAAGTATGGCGCAGAACGACCTTGAGCACCGGGCGCCGGTACGGCGGCAGTTCCATCACCAGCATGGGCGTTTCCCCTTTCAAGAGCGTTTTCTTGAAAATCCAGGCCATCCCCAGCGCCACCACGATGCCCAATAAATACATGCTCAACATCGTCAGGCTTTTCATCCACACCCCGCCGATGCACGCGCCGATCAGGAGCGTATAGACCGGCAGCCGCGCCGAACAACTCATCAGCGGCGCCACCAGGATGGTCACCAGCCGGTCCTTGGGCGTCTCAATCGTGCGCGTGGCCATGATGCCCGGAATGGCGCAGGCGAAGGAACTGAGCATCGGGATGAAACTCTTTCCGTGCAGCCCCACTTTGCTCATCAACCGGTCCATCAAGAACGCCGCGCGCGCCATGTAACCGGTGTCCTCCAGCAGCCCGATAAACAGAAACAACAGGCAAATCTGCGGCAGGAAAGCCACCACCGCCCCGACGCCGAGCACGACGCCTTTTTCCAGCAACGATTCCAAATCCCCGCCGGGCATGCTCTTATGCACCCAATCGCCCACCCATGAGAACAGGTTGCTCAACATATCCATCGGCCATTGCGCGAATGTGAAGATGCTCAGAAACATCAGCGCCATCACCGCGATAAAGATCAGCATCCCCCAGAGCTTGTGCGTCACCACCCGGTCCAGTTTGTCGCTCACCGTATCCAGGTTCGCGCCCGGGTCCGTCACCACGCTGTGTTGCAACTGCGCCAGCCGGATGTAACGCGCCTCAATCGCGCTGCTGCGCCAGTCCACCCCGGCCTGCTCCAGCCGTTGCCGCGCCGCCGCCGCCGCCGCCCGCACCCCGGCGGGATAGACCGCGCCGCTGCCCGCCAGGAACTTCTCGTCGGACACGATCAGCAGCGCCTCCGCGCGGGCCGACGTGGGCCGCTGCCGCAACGCGGGCAATTGCGCCAGCGCTTCCACTTCCCCGGCCAGAGGCCCCGGCAGGTCGCACAAGAATTCCGTGCCGGCGCGCGTCTCCTTTCCCCGCGCGGCGGCGGCGATTTTCTCCCGGATTTCCGGCACGCCGGCGCCGCTGCTGGCGACGGTGGGAATCACCGCCGCGCCCAGGGCGGCGGCCAGCTTTCCGGTGGCGATGGTTTGGCCGTTGCGCTCCGCCAAATCCATCATGTTCAAGGCGATGAGTGTGGGATAGCCCAGTTCAATGACCTGCGTGGCGAAATAAAGGTTCCTTTCCAGGTTGGACGCATCCACCACCACAATCACCATGCCTGGGGCCGGCACGTCGGCCAGGCGTTGCAGGAGAACGTCGCGGCAGATTTGCTCATCCGGCGATTGCGGGCTGAGGCTGTAAGTCCCCGGCAAATCGAGCACCGTGACCGGCCGGCCGGCCGGCCCGCCCGCCAGCCGCCCCTCTTTCCGTTCCACCGTCACCCCGGCGTAATTGCCCACCCGCGCCCGCAGTCCTGTCAAGGCGTTGAACAGCGTGGTCTTGCCCGAATTGGGGTTGCCGCAGAGAACCGCCAGAAATTGCGGATTCGTGGATTGCGGATTGCGGATTGCGGATTGCGGATTGACGGCCTTTCGGACATCAGGGGGTGCATTCGCATCCATCGGCGATCCTGCGTTTTGCGGCGTTTCCATCAATCAAGATAATTCATTAAATTCGCAATCCGTAATCCGCAATCCGCAATGGGCTAGTTGGGCTGCACCAGAATCTGCTCGGCGTCCTGCCGCCGCAGCGTCAAATAATAGCCGCGCAATTTGATTTCCACCGGGTCCCCCATCGGGGCGAAGCGGACCAATTGCAGCGCCGTGCCGGCCACCAGCCCCATTTCCAGGAGGCGTCCCCGGTGTTCGGGCGGCAGTTTGATTTCGGTGACGGTCCCGCAGCCGCCGATCTGCAGGGAAGTCAGCGGTTGACTAGAAGCAGCCACATCCCCTCCTATTCTTAATCTTAATCTTAATCATAATCTTAACCTCCCTTCATCCAACCCGCCTCAAGCGGCCTTCTTGGCGGGGATTTGCTCGACCATGATTTTTTCCGCGAGCCGCTGGCTGATGCCCAGGCGGGCGCCGCAGACCTGGCATATCAGGCTGGCTTGGCGGCTGAGGAGCTTGATTTTCTGCTCTTCGCAAAACCCCATTTCGCGCAGGCGATGGGTCACCTCGGCCGGGGCGGAAAGCTGTTTAATGCGCACGTCCACACCCGTCCGCACACTGCTGAGCGGGCACAAAAATGGCTGGGCGCACGACTCTGGAGTCTCTTCAATGGGGCAAACCGGCTCGTTCACCATGCCATATTACGCCAACCCGCCCCTGCTGGCAAGCAGGCAAGCCTGAGATAAAATAGTTCAAAGGATTTTCCCGGGCCGCCGGTCTAACGGATTGAAGGAAAGGCAGATGAGAGATTCGGACAAGACAGGAGAGCCGCCGCCGCGCGCGTCCTGCTTTGGCGGCGACTTTGAAGCAGCCTGGGAGACTCGTTTGGAGAGATAATTCTGATTGCAAAGACCATGAATTAGTCCATGCTCACCGGCGCGAACCCCATGCCTATGTACAAAATCATTGGAACCGACCAGCAGGAATACGGACCCGTCTCTGCCGATGACATTCGCCAGTGGATTGCGGATGGACGCATCACCGCCCAGACCAACGCAATCGCGGAAGGCGGGACGGAATGGAAACCGTTGGCGGCCTTTCCCGAATTCGCCGGCGCGCTGGCAGCGGCGGCCCGGACGGCTTTGCCAGTCGCCACATTCGCCGCGCGCCCGTCGCCTGCGCCAAGCGCCTCATTCGCCGCGCCCCGCCCGCGCGCGAAAACAAGCGGCATGGCCATCGCCTCGCTGATTTTGGGCATCCTGGGCGTGTTCTCCTGCGGCATCACGGCGCTGGTTGGGCTGATCCTGGGCTTCCTCGCCAGGGGCAAGATTCGGAAGAGCCAGGGATCGTTGCGCGGCGGCGGCATCGCCCTGGCGGGAACCATTGTGTCCGGCGTATGTCTGCTCGCAACTGCCACGATACTTGCCGTGATAGTGCTCCCGAGGCTGTCGGAGGCAAAGCAAGTAGCCAACACCATCCTCTGTGCCAATAACATGAGAACATTGAACATGGCCATGCACCTATATTCAAACGGTCATAATGGCCAATTCCCGCCCGCGGCCACCTGGTGTGACGCCATCCTCGTTTTTGCCGGCGGTTCGGAAAAGACCTTCCAATGCCCGGCCGGAGACGGTTCCAAACGTTGCAACTACGCCTTTAACGCCAAACTCGGCGGCGCGGCCATGAATAGAGTCAATCCCAATACCGTGTTGTTTTTTGAAACCGACGGCGGATGGAACGCCAGCGGCGGTCCCGAATTGATGCTCCAGCAACTGCGCCACACGCGACCGCTTCACGCTAACGAAACGGCTCCCACAAAGGTCGGCCTGGTTGCTTTCGTGAACGGCCAAGTCGAACAATTACCCGCCACCGCCCTGGCCACGTTGCGGTGGAATCCATGAAATCAGAACAACTAACCCACAAACTCCCATGTATAAAATCATTGCAACCGATCAGAAGGAATACGGACCCGTCACTGCCGATCAAGTTCGCCAGTGGATTGCGGAAGGACGCGTCAACGCCCAGTCCGCGGCGATGGCCGAAGGCGCAACGGAATGGAAGCCGCTCACGGCATTCCCCGAATTCGCCGGCGCGCTCCCACCCGCTCCCCCCGCCGCGGGCGCTCCGCCGCCTAGGCCGCCCGGCGATCTCCGCCCCATCCCGAAAACAAGCGGCATGGCCATTGCCTCGCTGGTTTTGGGCGTTCTGGGCGTGTTCACCTGCGGCACAACGGCGCTGGTTGGCCTGATCCTCGGCATCATCGCCATGAACAAGATTCGCCAAAGCAAGGGCGCCTTGGGCGGAAGCGGCATCGCCCTGGCGGGAACCGTTGTGTCCGCCGTATTTCTGTTCATGCTGCCCGTGTTTGCCGCGATGCTGCTCCCGGCGCTGGCCAAGGCAAAGGAAAAGGCCATGACCATCACCTGTGTCAACAATTTGAAAGAACTGTCCGTCGCCGTGCGCATATATTCAAGCGACCACAAAGATCAGTTCCCGCCCGCCGCAACCTGGTGCGACGCCATCCTTTCGGATGCCGGCGACTCGGAAAAACTCTTCCAATGCCCGGCCGGAGACCATTCCAAACGCTCCAACTACGCCTTTAACGCCAAACTCGGCGGCAAGGACGAAAAAGACATCGCCCCCAACACCGTGTTGTTCTTTGAAACCGACGGCGGATGGAACGCCAGCGGCGGTCCCGAATTGATGCTCAAGCAACCGCGTCACGGAAAGACCTATGTGGTTGCCTTTGCCGACGGCAGTGTCCAGCAACTCCCCGCCTCCGGCCTGGCCGCGCTGCGATGGGCGCCATGAAGACACCTTTCATTTCGAGTTGTTTTTCCGACCGCATCTTTCTGACTTCCTGCCACTCGGTCAGGCTGTTGCCCGGTTGAGCATGCTGCAAGTCGGAAATCCGCAATCCGCAATCCGCAATCCGCAATTGCCGGCGGCCGGCCCTCAAAAGCATCGGGTTGACACCGGCCAAATGCCCGCTAGAATAGGATGGCTTTGATTGCGCTTTGCGAATCACTTTTGTGCCGGGATAGCTCAACTTGGTGGAGCATCAGATTGTGGATCTGAGGGTTACGGGTTCAAATCCCGTTCCCGGTACCAACTTTGGAAAACATTACAATGACCGCCATAGACGCCGAAAAGAAAGCCCTCGTCGCCCCGCAAACCTTGAAGGGGTTCCGCGATCTGATGCCCGGCGACATGATCGCCCGCAACAGCGTGGTCGAAAAAATGCGCCTCGTCTTCGAGAAATACGGCTTCGTTCCCATTGACACTCCGGTGCTGGAGCATCTTCCCACCCTGGTCGGCGCCGAAGGCGAGGCCGCCGACAAGGAGTTGTTTCGCTTGACAAGTCCGGAGGGCGATCCCATCGCCATGCGCTTTGACTTGACAGTCCCTTTCGCGCGGCTCCTCGCGCAATACCCGGCGGAACTGAAGCTGCCGTTTCGCCGCTACCACATCGGCCCCGTTTTCCGCGCCGACAAGCCGGAAAGCAACCGTTACCGCCAATTCACGCAATTCGACATTGACGCCGCCGGCTCCGCTTCGGTGGCCGTGGACGCTGAAATTGTCGCGGCGATGTCGGAAGTCATCCAGCGCCTCGGCCTGGCCGTTGGCGAATACCGGATACGGGTCAACAATCGCAAGCTCGTGGACGCGCTTCTGACCGGTTGCGGCGTTCGGGACGAGAAGATGCAGAAGGATGCCAAGCGAACCGCCGACAAGCTGTTGAAGGCCGGCATTGAGAATGTGCGCAAAGAACTCGGCGAAGGCCGGATTGACGATTCCGGCGACCCCATCCGGGGTGTCGGCCTGCCGCCGCCCGCCATCGCGGAGCTCCTCGAGTTCATTTCCGTTCGCGCGGACACACGGGAGGCAATGGCCGATTCCCTCCGCTCCGTGCTGCCCGCCATTCCGGAAAGCCAAGCCGCGTTGCGCGAGATGGCCGAATTCAACGCCGCGCTGGCCTCCCTCTGTGTCAAGCAAACAGAGGCCGTGCTCGACCCCAGCCTGATGCGCGGCCTGGATATTTACACCGGGCCGGTCTTCGAAGCCTCCCTGGCGTCCTCGCCGGAGATTTCCTTCATGGGCGGCGGACGCTACGACAAGCTGGTCTCCCGGTTCTCCTCCGAAAACGTTCCCGCGACGGGCGCCTCCATCGGTTTGGACCGGCTGATGAACATGCTGGTCCAAACAGGCAAACTCCCCCTCGAGCGGACGACCACCCGGGTTCTGGTCCTCGCCCTGCCGCGGATTCCGCACAGCGAATTGCTGGCCGTCGCGGGCAGTTTGCGGCAGGAAGGCATTCCAACCGAGGTGTTCTTCCTGGAACCGCAGGCCGCTTTTCGGGACCAACTCTCCCTGGCCAATGCCCGCCAGGTCCCCGTCGCCGTCATCCTGGGCGAAGACGAACTGAAGGCCGGTGCCATCTCCGTCAAAGACCTTCGCGCCGGCATGCAAGCCCGCGCCGGCATCAAAGACCACGGGGAATACAAGAAATCCGGCAAGTCCGGCCAAGTGACCGTCCCGCGCGCCGACCTGGTCAAAACCGTCAAGCAATTGCTGTAGCCCAATCCCAGAGTCTCGCCCTGCCGTCCACGACTGCCACATCACTTCCCGTTTCAGCCTTCAGCCTTCTGGCAAATGAAACCCAACATCCTCCTCTCCCTCGCGCTCGTTTTGAGCGGTGTTTCATTGAACGAGCCGCATGGGGTCCTGGTCAAAACTGAATTGGGCTATGGCTGAATCTTCAAATGACAAAGTTTGGTGGCTTCCACGCATGCTCGGCCGGTTGGTGTTGGTTACGGTCGCATGGTTTGGATTATCGCTCTTATCCCTTCGGTTTGGTCTTGATATTGGTTTTCATAATCATGCTTTTTTTGTTTTATTCCTGGGCACGCTGTCCTTGATGGCTGGGTACGTGTGGGTGTTTTACTCCGGTTTGCTATTTTTACGATCCCGCGCCAATCACCAGCGTCTGCTTGTTTCGGTTCTCATCGCGCTGCCATTGGCCGCAGTTTGCTGCGTTACCATATATGGTTCCCTTTTTTATGCCTTTGACTGGGATGGCTTAAGGGGCGCAGAATTTATCTCTCCGACCAATCCTGAAGACAGGATATTTTTTACAGAAGGTGGGTTTAGGGATAGGGATTTGGACCTTTACGCCAGACCAAAAGCCAAAAATGAGCAATTCGTGGGATCGCTTGGATTTACCGGGGAATACTCTCTTGCTTACGCGCAGTGGACTGCGGATGGACAAGCCCTCGCTTGCACCATGAGCGGAAGACAAGTCGGGAATTCTCCTGCCGTCAAAATTATCTACGATTTCAGCACTCATAAAGCCCTAAACTGGGGCGATGATGCGTCCATTCAGAAGATCATCGCTCTCCATGGTGGATTAACTCCCCAACACATTACCGAAGACATGATCACGAAGAATGAGAAGCGCCTGTACTTCTGGCAAATCCCGAAACGATAGAATCAACATAAGCCATCCATGAAACCCAAAATCCTCCTCTCCCTCGCGCTCGTTTTGAGCGGCGGTTTGGTTGGCTGCTCCGAGTTCGCCAAACGGTCTGCGCCGGCGGCAAACGCCGCCACGGAGTCAGGAGCATACATCTGCGACATCCGGATGATGGATGCGCAAAATGGCTGGGCTTTGAGCAGCGGCCTGGTGAGCTATCAACGGTTGTTGCGCACCGCCGATGGCGGACAAAGTTGGCGCGATTGCACCCCGGCCGATGTTCCGCATTCCAAGATAGCGAGCGACAATTGTTTTCTCGGCTCGCAAAACGCCTGGGTGCCGACGTACGACCCCGCAAAGAATGAGCCGGGTTTGGTGCGCACCACAAATGGTGGAAAATCATGGGTTCCCGTCAAGACGCCGGGCTTTTTTGAGGAAATGCATTTCGTTAATGCCAATCATGGCGTCGCTCGTGAAGAGGATGTCGGTCTTGGCAGCGCTTATGTCCGGTTCTATGAAACGCAGGATGGGGGAGAGAATTGGGCGCCGGTCCGCATTGTCCCTCCCGATGCCGATCCGCGAGAGGATGTTGCAAACGCCATGATTTACCTCTGCAATATATGCGAAGACAGGATGGCTTTTCATCCGCCTTCGGAGGTCATTATTGCCCACGGCGACATGGGCGACGAACAGCCAAAGGATGCCGTCCGCCTCACCATTTCCACCAACCTGGGAAAGACCTGGCGCGACGTGAAGTTGCCGCTGCCTTCCGAAGAATATCGCGAAGGATTGGTGACGTGCGGGACGCCCGTCTTTCTGGACGACAGGAATGGCTGGCTCCCGGCGCAAATCCGGGAAAACGACGGCAACACTTTTTCATTCAAAGCGATGGCTTTTTACGCAACCCAGGATGGCGGCCAAACCTGGACGCCAAGACCGGGTTTGATTGAGAGCGACAGCGACTATTATGCGAGCCAGTTTGATATCGTTTCTGCCAGGGACATCTTTGCGGCCGGCGGCGGGAATTTATATGTGACACACGACGGCGCAAAGAGCTGGCGGACGATCAAGCCCAACATTGACCTTGGCCGCAAAGGCTCAAAACGCGATGTCTCGCAACTGGACTTTGTGGATGCCACGCATGGCTGGATGGTCATCTATGACAATACGAATGATCTTCCCGACGGCCATGACAGCCTTTACAGAACTTCTGACGGCGGGGCAACGTGGAAGGAACTCCCTCTGAGAATTGCGCCATGATCCTTCAACACGAATGTCGCCGCCACACGGCATATTTCATAGATCCTGGGTAGCACGGGCGACTCGCCCGTCGCGCCGGGCCACTGGCCCGGCGGAAGCTCTCATGCGACTCTTGGCAAGAGCGTTGCGTACCGACTACAGTTCGTCACTCCCGGGTCCGGTAGGCGAGTCGCCGACCGTCACAGGCGGGTCGCCTGTGCTACCCAACGACATCGGGCAACGCACTGGAATGTGCGGGCTAAATCCGCGGAACAACGAGCTTCACTTTCGGCAGGCGCGGCTGGACGTTCGGAACGGACGGGCCTTCCGCCTGTTTGAAATGCGTCTTGGCACGAAGGAGCATCGTGCCCAGGCACAGATCCGCCAGTGGCAAAACCACGTTGAAGTTTTTGCCCATGTAGCGGTGATGCAGCAAATGATGGCCGTTGAGCCGGAAGAAAATCCCCGAACGCT
>Ga0181518_10004956_pt1 | contig 11688 bp, 10 predicted proteins | sample PEATcosm2014_Bin_28_FD_119751 | JGI IMG/M metagenome (GOLD analysis project Ga0181518, IMG submission 119751) | Peatland microbial communities from MTU Mesocosm Facility, Houghton, MI, USA - PEATcosm2014_Bin01_60_metaG | ecosystem: Environmental > Terrestrial > Soil > Wetlands > Peat | place... | reverse complement strand
GCCTGCAGCCAGGGCGCGGGCTGGCACCGCAGGGGATATCCGCTGAACATCTCCGTGAACGCCTCCGCTCGCCAGCTCGAACGCCCAGAGTTCGTCGAGGAGGTGCGCGCGGCGCTGGACGACAGCGGCCTGGCGCCTGCCAGCCTGACGATCGAGATCACCGAGACGGTGCTGATGCTCAAGCCCGAGCAGACGGCGCGGCTGCTGGGCGAGCTGAAGGCGCTCGGCGTGCGCATCGCGGTGGACGACTTCGGGACGGGGTACAGCTCGCTCGCGTACCTGCGCCAGTTCCCGGTGGACTCGCTGAAGATAGACCGCACGTTCATCACCGGCCTCGCGCTGTCCAGCGAGGCGCACGCGCTCACGCACACGCTCATCCAACTGGGCAAGGCGCTCGGCCTGCAGACGCTCGCGGAGGGCGTCGAACAGCACAGTCAGGTTCGCGAGCTGCAGCGCGAGGGATGCGACCTGGCGCAGGGCTTCCTGTTCGCCCGCCCGCTCGCGCCCGACCTCGTCGAGAGCTTCCTGCGCGACAGCCACGGGCTGGCGAACGCGTTCGCCGAGGAGCCGCAGCGCCTCGCCGGCCGGCGATGAGCGCTCGCCGGCGATCGTCCCGCCGCGCTCATTCGTGACGCCGGCGACCGCCGAGCGCCGCGTCAGACAGCGACCGGCTGGACTGGCAGCCCCGGAATCTCCGAGCGCGCCCGCAGGAGCGTGCCGCCCAGCTCGGGATGCAGCTGGTTGTCGGCGGTGGCGATCAGCACGTCGCGCATGTCGGAGCCGCCGAAGCAGAGGCTCGATACGAAGCTCGCGGGCAGGGCGACGATGTCGTCCAGCTCTCCGTCCGCCCCGAAGCGAGCGATCCCGCCACCCTCGCCGAGCGCGACCCACACGCCGCCGTCGCGGTCGACCGCGAGGCCGTCGGCGGAGCCCTGCGGCGAGCGGCAGAGCTCGCGCGCGTCGCCGCCGTCGCGCGCGATCGCGAGCACGGCTCCCCGCGAGTAGTCGCTGAGGTAGATGGTGCGTCCGTCGGGAGAGACGCCGATGCCGTTCGGCCACACGACGTCTTCGCTCAGCACCTCGACGGCTCCGTCGCGCCGGACGGCCAGCAGCTGACCCGGGCGCGGATCCTCGCCGGCGAGCGGCCGGTAGCGCAGCACGCCGGCGAGCAGCTCACCGTCGGGCGAGGATCTCGCGCACGACGCCGTCGGGCGAGCAGCCCCACACGCCGCCCGCGATCACGTCGCTGTAGACGGCCTCGCCGCCCGGCCCGAAGCACGGCCCCTCGAGCAGGCTGTGGGGACGGGCGAGCACCGCGTCGACGGGCGTGACGTCGGAGAGCAGCGTCATCGCAACCACCTTAGGACTTCTTTTTATGGGAGGCGTGCGGCGGTTGCACCCGCTAGCGCGCGGTCAGCGGCGGGCGCACGCGTGTGCGACGATGCGTGCGATGCCCGCCCGGCTCAGACCTGCGCTCGGTCTCGCCGCCGGACTTGCCACCGCGTTGCTCTCGGGCTGCGGCTCGAGCGGCGCGCCGACCACGAGCGCCCACGCGGGCGAATCGGCGTCGATCACGGGCACGCAGTCGACGAAGGCTCACTTCATCGCGCACGCGGAAGCGGCGTGCCGGACGCTCAGCGCGCAGGAGCAGCCGCTGAAGGCGCGCCAGGAATCGCTCAAGGGCCTCCCCGCGGAAGCGTCGGACAAGGCGTTCGTGTCGATCGCGCGCCAGGTCGTGACCTTCTCCCGCAAGGCGGATGAAGAGCTGCGGGCGCTGCCGCGGCCACCCGCGGACGCGCGCGCGATCGAAGGGCTGCTGGCGAGCTTCGCGCAGGAGATCACCGACACGTCGGACATCGCGGCCGCGGCGGCCAACCAGAACGGCACGATCGGAGAAGACGCCGAGGACGCGCTCAAAAAATCGATCGCCGCCAACAGCACGCTCGCCGCCGCGTACGGGATGAAGGACTGCATCGGCGGGGAATGAGGCGCGAGCCGGGACGCGACGGGCTGAGTCACGCGATTCGCGAGCCAGCGCAAAGGCAAGGTCAGGCGGGCGTGGTGGCCGGCGTGATCGGCGAGCGGCGGCGCAGCAGCCAGCGACGCAGCTCATCCGCGCCCCACACGATGAAGGGGTAGGGCAGCAGCCAGACCAGGTCTCGTGGCGGCAGGTTCGCCGTCCCGAACAGCGATTGCAGCGGCGGCGTGTAGACGAACAGGGCTGCGAGCGCCAGCTCGCCGGCGATGCCAGCGAGCAGGTACGGGTTGCTGAAGACGCCGATCGAGCGCAGCGAGGCCCTTCTCGTCCGGACGGCGAACGCGGTGCCGATCTGCCCGGCGATCATGCCGGCGAAGGTCATCGTCGTCGCCTCCAGGTAGACGTGGTGAAGTGGATGCCCGGCGCCGACGGGATCGCCGGGCTGCCAACCGGCGTGGTGCAGCACGTAGAAGAACCCGGCAAGCGAGAGCGCGGAGACCATCACGCCGAGAAACAGCCACGCGCGCACCAGCATCGGACCCTGGATCACGCCCTCGGTGCGGGGACGCGGCGGGCGCTGCATGCTCCCCGGCTCGATCGGGTCGCGCCCGAGCGCGAGCGAGGGCAGCGTCTCGGTGCCGACATCGAAGGCGAGCAGCAGCATCACAGGCAACGGCAGCGGGATCGTGCCGCCCGCCAGCGCGAAGACGAGGAAGGGAATGACCTCGGGAGTGGCGTGGGCAAAGATGTACTGGATGAACTTGCGGACGTTGTCGTAGACCTGCCGGCCCGCCTCGATCGCGACGACGATCGTGGCGAAGTTGTCGTCGGTCAGCACCATCGTCGCTGCCTCTCTGGCGACATCGGTGCCCGAGCGTCCCATCGCCACGCCAATGTCCGCGGCGCGAAGTGCGGGCGCGTCGTTGACACCGTCGCCGGTCATCGCAACGACGTGTCGTTCGGCACGCAGAGCGTCGGCGATCTGCAGCTTCGTCTCCGGCGACGCGCGGGCGAAGATCACCTCGCGGCCCGTCGCGAGGACCTCGCGAACCTCCTGCTCGTGGCGATGGTCGAAGGGCTGAGCGTTGACGATCAGCGGGTCCTTCCCGCCGATCCCGACCTGGCCGGCGATCGCGGCTGCGGTGAGCGGATGGTCGCCGGTGATCAAGATGATGCGAATTCCAGCGGCATGGCAGCGCGCGACGGCGTCAGCGACCGCCTCGCGTGGCGGGTCCTGCATCGTGACCAGCCCGAGAAAGCAGAGCCCTGACTCTGCATCGTCGCGCTCGGGCGCTGGCGCGCCAGGGGGTGTCGCCTTGCGTGCGAGCGCGAGCACGCGTAGCCCCTGTCTGGCGAACCCCTCGACCGTCGTGGTCACGCGTTCGCGCTCTCCCTGCTCCAACGGGCCTTCCTCGCCGTCTGCCAGCATTGCGGTGCTGCAGCGAGGCAGTACCGCCTCGGGTGCGCCCTTCGTGGCCAGCCAGTCGTGCCCCTCGGCCGCGTCGAGCGTCGACATCAGCTTGCGCTGCGGGTCGAAGTTGTATTGATGACGGCGTGCGCGCTCGCGAGCGGGGGCGTCGAAGGTGACACCGAGGGCCTGGGCCGTCTGCAGAAGCGCTATCTCCGTCGGATCGCCGGTGTACTGCCCGTCGGGCTGCAGGCGGGCGTTGTTGCAAGCGCACGCGACCTGCGCGAGCGCGGCAAGCGCGTCGTCGTCGTTCTGCGAATGCTCGGCCGTGAGGGAGACTTCGCCTTTGAGCGTCCACACCGCGATCGGGCTCATGCGGTTCTCGGTGAGCGTTCCGGTCTTGTCCGTGCAGATCACGTCGGTCGAGCCGAGCGTCTCGACGGCGCTGAGGCGCTTGACCAGCGCGCCGCGCCGTGCCAGCAGGCTCACGGCGACGGCGAGCGCCAGCGTGATCACGGGGAGCAGGCCCTCGGGCACGTTGCCGGCGAGCAGGCCGACGGCGAATACGATGCTGTTCTTCAGCGACAGTCCGGCGCCGAAGATCGCGATCGGGACGAAGGCGACGGCCATCGCGATCGCGATCGCGGCGATCAGCCACGCGACTTTGCGCACTTGCGCTTCAAGCGGGCTTGGCTCTTCCTTGACCCGCTCGGACAGCGCTGCGATGCGCCCGAGCTCGGTGTGCATGCCGGTCGCGAACACGACCCCGCGCGCCTCTCCGCCGGTGGCGCTGGTCCCACTGAAGAGGAGGTCCTGCGCGGCGATCCGCGCGACGCTTGGGTCGATCAGGTCCGCCGAGCGCAGCGCTGGCGCGGACTCGCCGTTGAGCGTCGACAGATCCACCTCGACGGCGCCGGAGATGATCCGCATGTCGGCGGCGATGCGCTCGCCCTCCTCGACGAGCACGACGTCTCCGGGGACGATCTCGACCGCGACGATCTCCTGCGAGGCGCCGTCGCGTAGCACTCGCACCTTCTGAGGCAGGAACTGCGCGAGGGCCTCGACCGCACGCTCGGCCTGCATCTCCTGGATCAGGGCGAACGCGGCGTTGAGGGCGATCACCAGCAGCACCGCGATCGCCACCGTCTCGCTGCCAACGGCGAACGACAGGGCGGCGGCAAGCCACAGCAGAAGCGCGAGCGGGTGCGTCAGCTGGCGCGCCAGCTCTGCCGGCCATTTCGCTCCGCCGCGCCGCTGCAGCTCGTTGGGCCCGTATTGCAACAGCCGTCGCCTGGCCTCGGAACTGGAGAGCCCCTGTGGTGAGCTGCGGAGATCGCGCATCAGCAATTCGACCTGCTCGGTCGGCTCGATAACTGAGGCGTCGTCGGGGCTCGTGGGCGCCTGGGCTTGCTCGACGGTCGATGCCATCACACGGACACTAAGGCGCGCGCTGCCGATCACCATCGGGCATCGGCCGCACGGGTATTAGGTAGAAAATCCGGACGCTGCTACGGCCATGCGTTTCCCGACGCGGCCTGCGGCCGTTTAGACGAGAGCCGGGAAGCGCGTCCAGATGCCTGTGCCGGTGGGCCCCTGGCAGTAGACCGTTTCCGGGTAGCGACCGCCACTGCGATTGCATGTGGTCAGGTACCGCATGCGCGAAGTCGGCGAATCCACCCGTATCTGACAGTCGCGCGACTCGTGGCAGACGTCCACGTAGTCCGTGACCACGTTGCCGGCGAGTCCGCACGTCGTGTCTGCAGACGCATAGAGCGGAGGATCTCCTTGGCGGCACCAGTGGCCAGCGGCTGCGGGCGCCGCACCGGCGCCCGTAGCCGGCGCTATGGCTGCGATCACAACTGCGCTGATCAGGTACTTGTGCATGACCGGCATCGTCGCGTGCCAGTGAGCGTGCAACATCCGCGCGCAGCAACAGCTTCTTCCCGGCGGAGTACTCCCTCAGCACCGTGAAAACCCGCGCTCGTTTGCGTCAGCATTTGAGTGAGCCGTAGGCCTGCTTGTAGCTGGTGGAAAGCTCCGTCAACGCAGCCTTGATCTCAGGCCCGACGGACTGCAGCTGTGCCTTGATGCCTCCCGGCGCCTTGGCAGCCAACGCGAGGCCGCCACCGATAGCCGTCATCTCGGCCTGGAAGCTCTTCGTGCCGGCTTCGACCTGCTGCTTGACCGCCGGTTCCAGCTTTGGCTCCGCTTCCCTGATCTTCGCGACGCCCCTGTCGATCGCTTCGACGCTCGCCTTGGCATCCGTGAGCAGGCTCGCCGAGATTGTCAGCCCTTCCAGCTTGGCGACCCGCTCGGCGATCTCGGCGCGTGCCGAGCACACCTGCGCTTTGGCCTTCGCTTGCGAGGATTCGCCACAGCCTGCGAGCAGCAAGGGCGCAAGCGCCAGCACGGCAACGGCGGATGGCCTGCGGAGCAATCTGTGCACGACGACCTCTTCTCCGACGGAATCGACACCCGCGCGCGGCGGGTGATGACAACTTCACCGCCAAACTACGCTGGCAAGCGCGACGCGATATCCGGCTGATCCCCACAGGACGCTGCGGAGTAGTACTGAACCGAGCCCCGCGCAAGAAGCGCCGACGCGCTGCCACTCCCCGGCCCAGCGGGCCAACCGCGCTCAGAACGCCTCCTTGGCCAGCAGGGCGGCTCGCTCTTGTGGCGAGGCGAAGAGGAGGCGCTGAACGCCGAGGAGCCCGGCCACGTCGCCGGCTTGGAGATCCATCTGCGGCACGAGGATCGGGCGCGCGTCGCCCAGCGCACTGGATAGGCGCCGGATGCTTGCGGCGTCGCGCCGCGCGAGCGCCCGCAGGTCTGCGAGCGCCTGCATGGATCTCGCGGCCAGATCGGCGTTGCCGCCGAAGTCGGCCGCCAGAGAGCTCTCGTCGATCGCCGGCCGGGTGCGTGCGAGCAGGCGCACGCGGTTGACGACCAGTGCGCCGACCGGCATGCCGGCCTCCCCCAGTCGCCGGCTGAGGAAGATCGCCTCCTCGACGGGCGTGGGCTCGGGCGAGGTCACGATCACGAAGGTGGTGGCGGGGTCGCCGAGCAGTCGCCCGACGGCGCCCGCGCGCTCGGCGAACCCGTCCACGACGCCGCCCAGCGCGCGGAAGAACATGCTGAGGTCCGCCAGCAGGTCCACGCCGGTCACGCGACGCAGGGCGGAGAACGCGAGCCCGCCCCCGCGCGCCGCGAACGCGGCGGCCGCGCCGGTGGGCGCGGAGATGACCTTGAGCGCTCGGCCTTCGAGGAACGTCGTCAGTCGCTCGGGAGCGTCGAGGAAGTCCAGCGCGTTGCGCGACGGCGGCGTATCGAGAACGATCGCGTCGAAGCGGCCGGACGCGTCCAGCTCGTAGAGCTTGGCCACGGCGGTGAACTCCTGCGAGCCGGCAGTTGCGCTCGAGAGCTCCTGGTAGATGCGGTTTGCGAGGATCTCCTCGCGCGTGGCGGCATCCGGCGCGAGCAGCTCGACGAGCTCGTCGAAGGTGCGCTTGGCATCGAGCATCATCGCCCACAGCTCGCCGTGCAGCTCGATCCCCTGGCCGGCGAAGTGGGCGGGATCGACCAGGCGGGGCTCGTTGCCCAATCGCTCGAGGCCCAGGGAGCTTGCCAGTCGACGCGCCGGATCGATCGTCACAACGGCGACTCGCTGTCCGCGCGCGGCGAGCCCGATCGCGATGGCGGCGGCCGTGGTCGTCTTGCCCACGCCGCCCGAGCCCGTGCAGATGCAGATCCGCTTGCCGGCCAGGGACTGCGCGATGCTCATCGCTCGAACTTCCCCGCGAGCAGCTCGAGCGCCGCGCGATCCAGCGCGGAGCCGAACACGAAGGGGAGCGTCACGAGCGCCACGCCCGGGAGGCTCTGCCGGAGCCTCGTGATTTGAGCATGCTGCTGGCGCGTCCAGGTCGCCGCGAACAGCGCCGCATGGCGCGCCGGCGAGCGCGGCGCCGCCCTCAGCGTCCGTTCGTCTGCTGCGGAGAAGCGGTGGGGAACGATGGCGTTGACGACGACCAGCGAAAGGTCCAGGCCCGACTGCTGGCCCAGCTGCGAGCGCAGCTGCAGCGTCTCGGTGACGGGCATCTCTTCGGCGGTCGACACGGCCAGTACCGCGGTGCGGCGCGGATCGACGAGGAAGTCGGCGATCGCCCGTCCCTGTCCGGCGACCGGGCCCACTCGGGCGATCGTCGCGAACGTGCGTGGCGCCTGCAGCATGGCCAGGCCGTGCCCGGTGGCCGGCGCGTCGAGCACAACCAGGTCATAGGGCTCCGCATCACGGACGCGTCGCCCCTGCTGGGCGAGCTCCCACACCTTTCCCATCGTCAGCAGCTCGCGCATGCCCGGCGCCGCGGCGATCAGCGTCGTGAAGATCCTGCTGCGCGAGAGCAGCGCGGCCAGGGCCCCGACGGGAAGCGCCTGGCGCAGGTACTCCTCCATCGCGCGCTGCGGGTCGATCGAGATGTGGTGCAGGCGCTCGCCGAGCGCTCGCTCGGCGTACACGCCCGCCGCGTGCGACGCGAGCGCGCGCGAGAGGTCTTCGCGGGCCGCCACCTCGACCACGATCGTGCGTAGCCCGCGCGCGCTTGCCGCCAGGCCGAGGGCCGCCGCCACCGTGGACTTCCCCACTCCGCCCTTGCCAATCACGACGAGCAGCGAGTGGTCGAACAGGTCATCCATCGGGGTGGACACTAGTTCTCGTAACCTTCGCGCCACGCCCGCTGCACATGTGGAGCGCGCTTTCGGGACGTGGATTCGACACATCGGGATCTGCTGCGCAGTGGACGGGACGAGGACGTCGCGCGGCTGCTCGAGCGTCCGGCGTTTGCCAGATTCGGCCGAGCGGTGGTTGTCGACGAGCGCGGCAGGCCCACCGGCCTGGTTTCGATCACGGACGTGCAGCGGGCCCTGCGCGCATCCCGGCTGACGGACCGCGCTCCCGGCATCGCAGCGCCGGACTGAACGACCCGCGCCTACGCGGAGGTGGCCGAGCGCGCCAGCGTCAACCATACGTCGCTGCGGGTCGCCGCCTACGAGCTCGGCGTCGAGCGGGTCCTCGAGGCCGGCCGCCTGCGCCGTCACCACGGCTACATCTGAGCCCGGCCGATCCTGGGAGCCGCCGCGTCCGCATCGAGGTCGGCGATGCGTCCGTCGTGCAGCAGCGGCAGCGAGCGTACGCGCACGCCGCAGGCGTCGAAGACGGCGTTTGCGATCGCCGGCGCGATCGCGATGATCGGCGTCTCGCCGGCGCCCGCGGAGGGGATCTCCGGCCGATCGACGAGCACCAGCTCGATCGGCGGCACGTCGCTGAAGCGCGGCACCCGATAGTCGCGCAGCGACGCGTTCGTGATGCGCCCGCCGGTGAAATGGACGGACTCGAACAGCGCGCCGCCGAGGCCCATCACGAGCGCACCTTCGATCTGGCTCTCGACGTTTGCGGGGTTGACGAGCGCGCCGCAGTCGTACGCGGTGACGATCCGCAGGATCTCGAGCCTCCCGTCCTCCACGAGCACGTGTGCGCAGGTGGCGACGCGGCCCTCCTTTTCGACCCCGCCCGCGATCCCGAGGCCACAGCCCTCCCGCGCCTGGCCGCGCGTGCTGGCCCACTGCATGCGCTCGGCCGCCGCACGGAGCACCTCCGCGAGGCGGTCGTCGGCGACGTTCGCGAGGCGCAGCTCGAGCGGATCCCGGCCGAGCGCGTGGGCGATCTCGTCGACGTGCGACTCGCGCGCGAAGTTGTTGGCGGTCGACGCCAGCGCGCGGTACGCGCCCTGCGGCAGCGGCGAGTCTGCCGGCTGGAAGGCGAGGTGCGTGTCGGCGATCCCGTACGGCGGCCACAGGCCGGGCGAGCCGGCGTTCAGGTCGCGGAACTCCCACGCGCAGATCGTGCCGTCGGTCCGGGCGCCGCTGCGCACGTCGACGACCGCCGCCGGGCGCACGAACGTATGGCGGAACTCCTCCTCGCGGGTGAGCGCGACGCGCACGGGCGCGCCGGCCGCGCGCGCGAGGTGGGCGGCGGCGATCGCCTCGGCCTCGGTGTGCTTGGAGCCAAAGCCGCCGCCGAAGTCGGGCACGATCACGCGCACCTGCTCCTCGGCGACGCCGAGGGCGGCCGCGAGCGCGTAGCGCACGAAGAACGGCTGCTGCGTTCCCGTCCACACCGTCAGGCGCTCGCCCTCCCACTCGGCCAGCGCGACGCGCGTCTCGAGTGTGGCGTGCGCGACGTACGCGGTGCTGTAGGTCGCTTCGAGGCGTACGGCGGCGGCGGCGAGCGCGCGCTCGACCTCGCCGCTGCGCTCCTCGACGGGCCCCTGCCAGCCGAGCGCATCGACCGGATGCGAGCGCAGGTGGGCGATCAGCTCGGACTCCTCGGCCTGGCGCCCCCAGCTCCAGTCCGCGTCGATCACCGCGAGCGCCCGGGCGGCGGTCTGGCGCTCGGCGGCGGCCACCGCCACGAGCTCCCCCTCGTGCACGGCCGTCACACCGGCCAGCGCCCGCGCGCGGTCGAGGTCGACCGACTCCAGCACCGCGCCGTAGGCCGGTGCGCGGAGGATCAGCCCGTGGAGCATCCCCGGCCGGCTGACGTCCGAGGGAAAGCGGTGCGTCCCGGTCACGAGCGCGAGCCCTTTCGCGGACGGGGTGGGGTGGCCCCCGAGACGCCAGCGGGCGGACGCGGTCGCCGGCGTCCCTGCCGCGGCGCTCGCGACGCGCCGCAGACCCCGCACGAGCTCCCCGTACGGGAGCTCCCGCCCGCTGCCGTGCACCGCCCCGTCGCGCGCCTCGAGCTTCCTCGACACACCGTTTGCACCGGTCGCCCCGGACAGCCGCCGGGCGGCCAGCTCGACCAGCAGCTCGCGGGCCGCCGCGGCGGTGGCGGCGAGGTCCACGCCGGCGCCGGGGAGCGAGCGGCTTCCGAACGTGCCCGGGTCGGACGGGCACAGGTCGGTGTCGCCCATCGCCAGGCGCACGTCCGCAAAGGGCACGCGGAGCTCCTCGGCGACGAGCATGGACAGCGCCGTGCGATTGTCCTCGCCCATGTCGATCTTCCCCGTGAAGGCCGTGATCACACCGTCGCCGCCCACGTGCAGCCAGGCGCCGCCGCTTTCGCTCCCGCCCACCCGCATGCCTGCCGGCGCGCGCCCGTGTCCCGCGCGCGCGGCGGGCGCGAGCACGACGACGAGCCCGTCGCCCAGCAGCTCGAAGTACTCGCGCTCGTGCGCGGGCGTGCGATCCCATGGGCGCGCGGGACGAAAGTCGCTGAAGATCGGAACGGGCGTGGGTGCGTCCGCGCGCTCGGGCACGTCCCCGGGCGAGGAGGCGTCCGCCTGCTCGCCCGCCCGCGCGGCGCGGAGCACCGCGCGCTCGATGCGCGCGTACGCGCAGCAGCGGCAGACGTGCCCCTGCAGCGCGGATCGCACCTCCTGCACGGTTGGGTTGTCGTTGTGCGCCAGCAGCGCGGCGGCGGAGACGATCATCCCAGGCGTGCAGTAGCCGCACTGAAAGGCGCTCTCGGCGATGAAGGCGCGCTGCAGGCCGTGGAGCCGTCCGGCGCTCGCGATCCCGGCGATCGTGGTGACCGATCGTCCCGTCGCCTCGGAGGCGGGCGTCACGCACGCGCGCACCGGCGCATCGTCGAGCAGCACCGTGCAGGCGCCGCAGGCCCCTTCGCCGCAGGCGGGCTTGGGGCCGGTGAGGTCGAGGTCGCGGCGGAGGAGCTCGAGCAGCGAGCGCCCGCCAAGCGAGGCCCGCCGCTCGATGCCGTCGACCGTGATGCGGTCGATCACCCGGCGCTCGGGGTGATCGTGATCGTCTCCTTGCGCGCCTCCTTCGGCAGCGGGATCGTCACCTCGACGACGCCGTCGTGCGTCTTGGCCTTGATCTTCTTGGGGTCCACCCCCGCCGGCAGCGCCATCGAGCGGTGGAACGAGCCGTAGCGGCGCTCACGGCGCAGGTAGTCCTTGTCCTTCTCCTCCTTGCGCTCCTCATGCGAGCCGGAGACGGTGAGGATGTCGTCATCGACCTCGATCTTGACCTCCTCGGGCTTGATCCCGGGGACGTCGGCGCGTACCACGAGGCTCCCGTCCTCGCGGACCACGTCGATCGCCGGCATCCAGGTGCGCTCGCGTTCGTCGAAGAGATCTCCGAACACGCGGTCGAAGCGGCTGCGCAGCTCGCCGAGCTCCGCGAATGGTTCCCATCGAGTGACAGTTCCAGACATTTGATCGCTCCTTTTGAGCTGGAAGAAGTGCGTGCGACCGAAGGTAGCCGTGAGCGATGGCGCCGCACATCG
>Ga0181518_10004955_pt1 | contig 11690 bp, 13 predicted proteins | sample PEATcosm2014_Bin_28_FD_119751 | JGI IMG/M metagenome (GOLD analysis project Ga0181518, IMG submission 119751) | Peatland microbial communities from MTU Mesocosm Facility, Houghton, MI, USA - PEATcosm2014_Bin01_60_metaG | ecosystem: Environmental > Terrestrial > Soil > Wetlands > Peat | place... | reverse complement strand
TTCCAAACCGCATCGCGCGCAATCGGATCCAGTCCGACGGTCGGCTCATCGAGGAAGAGCACGCGTGGCCGATGTAGCGTGGACTGGGCGATTTCCAGCCGTCGGACCATGCCCCCGGAATATTGCCCCACCAGGCGCCCGCCGTCGGCGGTGAGGCCCATGAACTCCAATGCCTCGCGGATGCGCGCCTGTTGCTCGCCGTGCGGCAGGTCGTACAGTTTGGCGAATATGAGAAGGTTCTCGTAGCCGGTGAGCGAACCGTCCACGGAGACCGCCTGCGGCACATAACCGATGGCGCGGCGGACCTCAACCGCATCCTTGGTTATGGAGAGACCACCCACGCGCGCCTCGCCCGTGGAAGGCGCCAATAATGTGGTGAGCATCTTGATCGTGGTGGTTTTGCCCGCCCCATTGGAGCCGAGCAATCCGAAGACTTCGCCGGCGTTGACCGAAAGGGTCAAAGCGTCAACCGCCGTAAATGTGCCGAAGCGGCGAGTAAGGGCGTTGATTTCCAGTACGATGTCGCTCATAAGATAACCGGCGAGGTCCGCGCGTTAGGCGCCTCCGCCATGTTCACGGTGTTATGTCTGTGTGTTTTGAAATTGGAGAATCCGATGCAGGCGCCTGCCGCTCTGTCGACCCCTTTCGCGTTCGATCCCCCGTGCTTCACCCTGCCCGCTCGATACGGCTCGCGGGAGTCTGCGCGCTCAGCGGCCCACCTTGCACTGATCCGGCCGATTTTATCCTTATCGATGAGCCGCACTCTTCGGGCGTGTTTGCCGTGGGCTCAAAGCCAAGCCGGTCGTACTTGGCCTTTCCTTCGACCAACGTGTGGTTTTTGTCGATGGTGATTCTCTTGGCCTGACCGAGGTCGGAAAGCTGCATTTTTCTCGGTTGCCTGTCACGCCCTTCGGTTATGACCTTACCGCCGGTGAGGCGGGCAATGTCTTGCAACATCGTCGTGCGCTCATCCCCGAAGCCTGGCGCCCTGACGGCAGCAACCTGCAGCGGACTGCTCAGCTTGTTTACAACCAGAGCAGCCAGCGCCTCGCCCTCAACATCATCCGCGATGATGAGCAGCGGCTTGCCACTTTTCGCGATTTGCTCAAGAAGCGGAAGCAGATCTTCTCTGGAACTGATTTTCTTTTCGCGAATAAGGATATAGACGTTCTCGAAAACGACTTCCATGCGTTCGGGGTCGGTGATGAAGTACGGCGAGAGGTATCCACAGTCGAATTGCACGCCGCCCGCTTCTTCCACGCCAGCCCAAATGCGGTCATTCCCTGTAGCAAGTTGCGCAGTCATAATTGCAGGACCTCCGTTCTGTTTGACAAGAATCGCGAATATGACAGATTTCAACTTTGCATTACGGTCATTCAGAGTTTGTGCCTCTTCGTTCAAAGCTCAATGGCAACTGGGACTGTCCGCGAATTCACCCTCCACCAGCATCGCGTTGAGAAAGCGCCCGCACTCTGAGATTTTTACTAGAAGCGGATCGTTCTGCGCTGCCGCCGGATTCACCGCTTGCTCGGCATTCAGTGACTGGATGGTGGCTTGACTAGCACTGTCCCAATCTCCCAGGTTCGCGATCTCGTTCTTGAGCAGTTGCAGCGCTTTTCGATCCGTATCAGTCTTCGCCGCCAACGACGTTTTACTGAGGCTCTCCTCTGCACGGGCCCGGTGGTCCGCCAGCAAGGGACCGAGCCAATTTCCCGCGGCGCTTCCAGACCGTATCGCAGATGAAATCGCGCCCTTCCACTCCCACATCTCGGCCAATTGTGAAATACCGGCGCGGGCAAAGTCTTTCGATAACTCCGGCACGGCACGCTCTGGCTTAGCGCCGGCTTCGGCGGCCGGGACCGTCAGTATGACGCGACCGGGTTCGAAGCTCACGGCGGCGTTCATGATGCGCGCGAGAGTGTCCACATCCACGTAAGAATGGCCGTCGATCTGCACGATCCCTCCATCGGCGATGCGCCCGTTCACCACCAATGTTTTCTTCGGAGGCGCGTTCTGCGCGGACGCAGCACCCGCAAACATCAGGCACAGGGTAAGAGCCGCAAGAAAGCGAAAATAGAAAAGTTTGCTCATAATCTCATCGCCATGTGGTGCGGGAGCCGTCATCGGCAGAAAACACCGGGCGTAATGCCTATGTTTTCGAGGCTCCGATGCAAGCAGGCCGGCTCATCGAGGAGTTTTGCGCCTGTCTTGTTCTACCTTCGCTTGATCGCCCAACCAATCAATATGCCTGCGGCAATACCCGCGGCAAGCGTCGCCGCAACCGTCAGCACAGGATTACGCTGAAGGCGCTCGGTGGTATCATCCAAGAACTCTTCGGCAGCATCGCCACCCTGTCTCGCGGCCCGCCTCACCACTCCCATGCCATCCTCGATTGCATCGGCAACCGCACTGGTTGCGCAAGAAGCCTGGTGCGCCGATTCGGCAATTCGTTCAGCGGTTCTTTCCACTGCGGTCTGTGACATCGTGCCCTCCGGTGTGTCTCGACAGCGTGTGTCGTTGCGTCGCTATTCCCCAACCGCTTTTTCAGCGCGGCCAACCCATTTTTGAGCTTTGCCAACGTTCTTTTCCGCTTCCCCGGAGACTTCCACGTCGGGGTCATTCGTGATCTTTCCCACCGATTCCTTGATTTTTCCCTTCACTTCGTGGAGCTTGCCCTGCGTCTTGTCGATCGTGCTTGGTTTCATCATTTTCTCCTCGCGTCTAATAACCGGTGTCAAATGTGGGCCACTGCGTTGCCAGAGCGCAGCTCCCCTGCGCCACTATGCCACTTGCTTCGTTTCCACCGTCGCTGGCGCCTGTGCCAGTTCCTCAAACAGAGAGCGGTAGTAAATCATCGCCATTCTCAGATCTTCCGTAGTTGCTTCGTTTTTCCCAACCCGCAGGGCAATCTCATGCGCCGACCGGTAATTCTCCATCACCCGGGGATGGTCGACAGAAATGTCGGCAGCGCGCTGATCGAATTCGGATACGGGATAGCCGCGAGTTTTCATTAAAGAGGAAATCAGTTCGTCGGCTTCCGTGACCGCCCCTTTGGGCGAATCGACAAAATGAGACTGTACCGACTCCCACTGTTTCAAAAAGCTTTCGCGTTCCTTCGGATCAAGTTCGCGAATCTTGAATTTTTCCATCCGCTTCTCGCGGTCCTCTAACTGCAATTCCGCTTTTCGTCCCGCCCCATGGATTCCCACGGCACGATCGTACTCGGGCCCAAATCTCTTCTTTAGCTTTGCAGTCGTACTCTTGCGTCTTGCCGCGTACAGCCAGACAATCGCTGCGACGAGCAGAATCGCCACCGCGATGAGCACCATCAGATTCGTATCCATCAGATGTAGATTCATCGAAACCTCCCTGTCTCAACAATCTCCGCGAATCAAGCTTCGTTCGCGGACTTCACTTCGGTGTCAGAACCTCGTGAGTTGACAGTATCGAACTTTGGTTTCCAGAAGACTGGTCAGAATTGATCGTTTTGTAAATTAGTGCCCTGCGGATGGCAAGATCGGCGCTCCAGCGCCTACACGAACAGCTGGAGGCCGATCAGGGCATGACTACGATCGAGCGATTGGCCGACAGAACGGCTCTTACTTAGTCTGCTGCTCGGCAGCAGCCTCCTCTTGCTGGTCTTCAGACTTCTCCCAACCGGATTTAGGGTTGTATTCCGTCATGGCTTTGGCGAGGACGTCGGTCTTCCTGCCAAGATCCTTTTGATAGACCACTCCATCCTCGTTCACGATAAATGTCATCACGCCCGACGACCTGTATTCCGCCGGATAGGCCACGAAAGCGAAACCCACTGTCATTTTGCCGTTTACGACATAACTCTTCGCTCCACTTGGGCCATCCCTTCGCTCACGCGTCAGTAGTTGGTAATAGTAACCGCGGTAAGGAGTCGGAGCGCCGTCTTGGCTTTTGGCATAGCCCTGAGCAGCTGCCGCCGCCACCAGCGGTCCGATAGGACTTTGCGGTTCGCCCTCGGCAGCTTTCCAATACAGGCCATTGTGCTTCCCTTCATCACTGAAAATTTTCTGCGCGTATTCGTTATTGTGCTGCGCGGAGTATTCTTTTTGCGCCGCCACGAGTTCCTGGCATACGCGTATCGCCGATATTTCATTGCGCCCAATGCGCCGGTACAAAATCTCTTTCTTGCCCGCCTCGGTGTCGAAATACCACGAACCGCCTTTGTTCACGAGCGGTATGGGTGTGGGCCAATTCTTCGCGCCGATATACAAGACCGTGGTCCCATCCGGCTCTTTTACCAGACGGTGCATTTCCTGATATTTCTCGACGAAATTAGCGCGGCTCTGGGCGTCCTCAGCTTCGTCTCCCGAAGAAACGATTTGCTTTCCGTCGCGGCCGAGGATATCGAGCATCGCTTTTTCGTCGTTACTTTGCGATGCCGCGACCAAGGCGCTGCTCGCGTCTTCCGCCGATGCAAATGTTTTCTGGCCCGGTTGCTGCGCCAGCGATCGGGTCGGCAAACACGCCGTCAAAAGGAGTGCGACCGCGGCTAGTTTAGCAATGCTGTCCCAATGGAATTTGCCGAAGTTCAGATTCGTCCGCCACATAGAGATTTTCTCCATCTCGAAATTTTGCAAACTGCCAGGAACACAGCCCTACGTCGATTAATGACGCCCGCCGCTACCACCGCGAGATCCACCACCACCGCCGCCGCGAGATCCTCCTCCGCTACTAGCACGCGCTGCAGTGTGACCGACGCTGGCGCTCCCGCGTGAAGAGTAACTCTTGGTCTGCCCGCCATGGTCGTAGCCGCTGAACGCGCCCGAGCGGACGCCGCTCTGACCGCGGGGTGCAGCGTATCCTCGGGCCGCTTGCTTATTTCCGTCGAAAGGCCTGGCGGTGGCCCCGGCACGGTTGTTCACCGCGCCCCGCGCACCCATGTTTCCAGCCCGGTTGCCCGGGTTGGCGCCGCCTCGAACTCCGCCGCGCGCGCCGTTCATTGGGCCCCGTGAGCTTCCCGCCCGATAGAAACTGCTCCGGTTATAAAACGTTCTGCTCCCGGAGTAGTACCTGCCATGGTTATACATCGCGTATCGCCCACCCCAATTGAATCCCCAATGCCCCCAGCCCCATCCAAAACCGCCGAACCAGCCGATTCCGAAGCCGGCGCCAAACTGAAGGTACGGGCCGCCAAACCAAATCCCGGGATACGGGTACCATCCCGGCCACGCCATGATGGGATCTCCGTAAACCAGCCACGGATTGTACGCTGGGATGTAAACCTCATTCGGGTCGGCGGGCTCAATGCTGATGTTTGAGTCTTGTGTGGCAACGGTTTGCTGCTCGGTGGATTTGAGATCGCCAGCCGCTTGCGCTCGCCGCCGCATCACCTGCACCGCATCCATCACATCCGATTGCTGGTTGAAGTAGGCGTCGCCCAGAGACGACGTCCAGGAAAGATTTTTGTCCATATTTCCTAGGACGGATGGAAATGCGGCGAGCGCCTTCACGCTCGGGTCCCAGGGTTGCTGGTCCACCGCCTTACCCAGATCTTCGCCCTTCAGATTCGGATTCGCCTGCGCCCATCGGTCGGCCTCGACGATTTGCTCGGGAAATGTGGATGCCGCCAAAATCTGTGCCACCAGCGAATCCGGATACAGCGCAATCGGCGCTACCAATCGCTGCAACTGCTCGGGAGTCTGTTGCGTGTAGGGCGGCGCGGCCTGCTCCGGAGTTTGCGCCTCCGGGGCGGGCGCGTCTTGAGCCGACAGGTTCTGAGGCCAAGCCGTGAACACCAGGGCCAACGACAAAAAGGCAACCAAACTCCGCGTGCCCAATCGAGGCCTTGAGGACCCCGAGGCATGTCCGAAAATGTTCATAGTATTGAACCTCCTCTGAAAAACCCTATAGGTTCCAGCGCCATCACCTGCAAGGCGCGCTGTCAATAGTTAGCCCTCAACTGCTACGCTGCCGATGCGCCCCGCCGGTACCGTTCGCTGGAACCTGGCGCGAAGCTGGTCGAGTGCGTCACTCGTTTGATGATCGGCAACAGCCGGTCGGGCATTTCGCTCTTCATCACGTATTCATCCACCAGCCACAGGATCCGCTGCGGCATTTGCGAGTACGCGGAGAGCAGAATGATCGGCAGGCTGGGAAACCGTTGCTTGATATGGCAGGCCATGGCTTCCGCATCCATTCCTTCCATCTTGTATTCCAATAGGACCGCGGCCACCGGCTCTTCCTCCAGCATCTTCATCGCCGTGGGGCCGCTCGACGCAATCTTGACGCAATATCCATGCGGTTCCAATGTCATTCTGCGGAGGGCCAATGCGTGCTGTTGATCGTCAACGCACAATACAGTGGGGAAGTCCATGGCCACATCTCCTCCAAATTGTTACTAGCTGGAATTGGCGCGCCGTTGCCACACTTGCGCCGACCAAGTACATCCGCCACGACTGTACGATTGTCGATTGCCGCGAGTTACAACGGCCGTACTGTTTAGGATGCAACGATGACCCTAGAGTTAATCCAACCGGGGCCCGCCTGTCTGTTCAAAATTGAACACCTTTCATGAGACGATTAGTGGTACGTGGACGCCGATTTTTCACTACGTTTACCCATCGCCAGCAGGCTTGTCACCGGCTTGGCGTTCTGCCGCAAAGCTCACACCGCGATGGCATGGTGTTCCAAACTGAACAGTGCGGGTGCTTTCGAATCGGTACGATGACCGTGCGGAGCAAATGGTTTATCCGAGAGCCCAGGTAAAACGATGCCGTCCGGCACAGCCAACTCGTCGGTCCTAGCCGGCACGCAACTAAGCTCACAACAAGGTAGCGGTGAGGATAAGTTGTCGCCCGGTCTCACCAGCGATGAAGCCAGAACGCGGCTGGCGAAGTACGGCCCCAATGCCATGCCGGATACCTCCTTCCAGCCATGGCGCAGGGCGCTGGCCAAGTTTTGGGCGCCGGTTCCGTGGATGCTGGAGGCCGCGATCGTCCTCCAGGTGGTGCTCCACGAATATGTCGAAGCCGCCGTCATCGCCGCGCTTCTGGCGTTCAACGCCGCTCTCGGATTTTTCCAGGAGGGCCACGCTCAGGCTACGCTCGCTGCGCTGAAATCAAGGCTTGCGCTTACGGCCTCGGTGCGGCGCGACGGAGCTTGGAAGAACATTCCCGCCACTGAATTGGTGCCAGGCGACACGGTCAAGCTGTCTCTCGGTGGCGTGGTTGCCGCCGACGTAAAGTTGGTTGAAGGATCGGTCCTGCTGGATCAGTCCATGCTGACCGGCGAATCTGTCCCAATTGAAGCTGGAGCGGGATTGGAAACGTATGCCGGAGCGCTGGTGCGGCGCGGAGAAGCCACGGCAACCGTCACCGCAACCGGAGCAAACACGAAGTTCGGCCATACCGCGGAACTCGTCCGCACCGCCCACGTCGAGAGCACCCAGCAGAAAACCGTCGTGCGCGTAGTGCGAAATCTCGCCATTTTCAACGGAGTAGTCATCGTCTCCCTGGTGGCGTACGCCCATGCCCGTAAAATGCCGGTTGGCGAAATTATTCCGCTTGTTCTAACGGCTGTTCTGGCGTCGATTCCAGTAGCGCTGCCCGCCACATTTACGCTAGCGGCAGCACTGGGCGCAAAGGCCCTGGCACGCTTGGGTGTACTGCCCACGCGATTATCCGCCGTGGACGAAGCGGCCACGCTGGACGTTCTTTGCACGGACAAAACGGGAACCCTTACGCGCAACGAACTGGCGCTAACCGCCGTCCATCCTGAGCCCGGCTTCGATGAAGCCAGCGTGCTGGCCATGGCGGCGCTAACCAGTTCGGATGGTGGACAGGACCCCGTGGACACGGCCATCCGCGCTGCGTCCGCGAAAGCAAACACCGCCAATCCGCTAAAACTGACCAAGTTTGTTCCATTCGATCCCGCGACGAAAATGTCCGAGGCGACAGCGGTGGATGCGAACGGTGGCACGCTGCGTGTCGTGAAGGGAGCGTTTGCCGAAGTCGTGAAATTGATCGAAGCGGCGCCAACCGCGGCCGCGACGGCGCACGAGCTCGAAGAGAAAGGCTACCGCGTCCTGGCCGTTGCCGTGGGCACGCCAGCGCCCATGCGGCTTGCGGGACTAATCGCGCTGAGCGATCCGCCGCGCGCCGATGCCGCCGAGCTTATCAAGGAATTGCACACTTTGGGCGTGCGCACCGTGATGGTGACTGGCGATGCGCCGGCCACGGCGGCGATCATCGCGCGAGCGGTGGGACTCGATGGCGCGATCTGTCCGCCCGGTCCAATCCCGGAGCGCGTTCACGCGAAAGATTTTGCGGTCTTTGCCGGGGTCCTTCCGGAAGATAAGTATCGCCTGGTGCAGGCGTATCAAAAGGGCGGACACACCGTCGGCATGTGCGGCGATGGGGCCAATGACGCGCCGGCGTTGCGCCAGGCGCAGATGGGAATCGCGGTTTCTACGGCGACGGACGTGGCCAAGTCGGCGGCCGGTATCGTTCTGACCAAGCCCGGACTCGATGGCGTAGTGGCTGCGGTGAAAGAAGGCCGGATAACATTCCAGCGCATCCTGACCTACACCTTGAACTCTGTAACCGGCAAAATTGCGAAGGTGCTATTCATTGCGGTGGGTCTGATTATGACCGGACACGCGATTCTAACGCCCATGTTAATGGTCATTATCTTAATCACCGGCGATTTCCTGGGTATGTCCATGACGACCGACAACGTGCATCCTTCGCCCAAACCCAATGCATGGCGGATTGGCAACTTGACCGCTGCCGGCGTCTTCATGGGTATCTCGGAGCTGGCGTTTTTCATCGCCGTACTGGCCCTGGGAGAATACCGCTTAGGTCTTGGCATTGCGGCTCTTCGGACCCTCATTTTCCTGGCCGTCGTGTTCGGCAATCAAGCAACCACATATGCGAATCGAACTCGCCGGCGCATCTGGTCGATTCGCCCAAGCAGGTTGCTCATGCTTTCGTCGGTGCTCGATCTCTCGATCGCCGCAGCGCTGGCGAATCGCGGCTTCGCCATGGCGCCTCTGCCCTTGCTTGTGATTGGGACAACGTTGCTGGGTGCGGTTGTCTTTGCCTTCGTGGTAGACGTTGTCAAAGTCCCCGTCTTCAATCGCCTCGGGATCGTCTGATAGGCTGTTGCAAGAATCGGGGAGAATTGCGCGAACCACACTTTATTATGGATTGCGTGTTGCTGACCGGAATTCCGTTTTCACCGCGGAATTCTTAGTGTTACGCGACTTTCCCGCCGTCGTTGCGGTACTCTTCGGGAACGTCTTGTTCCGGCACTTGGCGTGTCGTCACCTCAGATACGTCCGGGTCCTTGGCGTTCTCCACACCCTCCACGGCCTCGGCTTCGTAAGAGTTTCCTTCTTCCAAAAGCTCTTCCACACTCTCGGAATCCGCGCCCGCTTCATTCGATATTCCCTGCATGTCGCCAGACTGCACGGCCGCATTCGTCCCAACTTCGTCGTCGTTGCGTTCATCTTCGTAGCGTTCATCATTCGCGCGCATAACTTTCACTCCACTCCATCTCAATCAAGTGCGGCATCTTTCGACGCCCCGTACAGTTTCGCAGCTGCCAAAACCACCGGCGATATCTGATGAACGCTAGTCTAGTGCTGCATCAGATGGGCCATTTTGGCTTTCCTCGATTGGCCGGAAGGCACTAACGACAAATTGTTGGTCCCTACATAGACCGTCATGGCCGCGAGCATAAGAACCACACCGACCCAGAAACGCCAATCATGATGCGCTCGTTTCCAGTAAGGTCGATCGTCATGGTGCACCCGATCATGGTCCGGCCCTTCGTGCCGATGGTGCCGCTCTTTGCTCTCATCGTGTTCATTCATCATGTGCATGTTGCTCGATTCCATCATTCTGCCGGATCCCCACGCCCTGCTCTAAACGCCGACCATGCTCAGTGAAGACTCGTGCTCGGATTCGTGAAGCCAATATGCGGCATGATCACATGCCGGCGCGAGAGGCGCCGTTGTCCTCACGGGTAGAATCGTTTGCCGGTCGCTTTTTCGACGGCGTCGGCTGCGGTTAGTTTCCGGTCCCGGTGGGGTTCGGTACGCGGGGCTCCCGTATGCAGTTCACAGACTTCGCCGATCGCAGCTCCACAGGTAATACAACGTACGGACAATATCTGTTTCGGGGTAAGTTCCCTGGTCTTCACCAACAGATCATGCAATGTTTGCGGCACAAAAGCTGCTCAATATTGCTCATTTTCAACACATTAGCGGTGCGCCGCGCCCATTTGAATCCAATGACTTTTGTTTCAAATATGAGCAAAATTGAACATCTTTGACCATCCCAACTCTGACAGAATCTCTGGGAGTGTAGTCACGCACGTGGGGTGCAATCGGCAATGGCAACAGCAATCGCTTTAGTTAAAAAACCGCTCGATTTCGACCCGCAGAAATTCCTTGCCACCATCGGTGGCGGCAGGAAAGTAGTGGCCTTTCCCAAGAACCAAACCATCTTCGCCCAGGGAGATGCGGCCGACTCAATCTTCTACATTCAGACTGGCAAAGTTCGACTCACGGTTGTATCCAAGATCGGCCGGGAAGCAACCCTCGGCCTCCTGGGCGAGGGAGAGTTTTTCGGAGAAGGCGCCCTGGCCGGGCAGCCTCTGCGTATGGGGTCGGCCACCGCCATGACGGACTGCGAACTCCTGCGCATTGACAAGAATGCCATGATGCAGGCTCTGCATCGCGAACACGAGTTTTCCGACCTGTTCGTGGCTTATTTGCTGGCGCGCAACATCCGCTATGAAGAGGACTTGGTCGACCAACTCTTCAATTCCAGCGAAAAACGTCTGGCTCGGATCCTGCTGTTGCTGGCTCATTTCGGCAAGGAAGGTGTGCCCGAGCCCGTGATCCCCAAAATCAGCCAGGAGACCTTGGCGGATATGATCGGCACCACCCGGTCGCGCGTCAGCTTTTTCATGAACCGGTTCCGGAAGTTGGGCTTCATCAAATATGAGGCCGGGAGCGGACTGCAAGTTCATAGTTCCCTGCTCAATATCGTCCTCCACGACTAGCTTCCGCGCCGCAATGCAATCAACCACGCTCCGAGACAGCGATCAGCCACTCGAGCATTTGCTGGATCCGCTGAGCCGCCAGCTGCCGGCGAGCAATGGAACTGCGCGGCATAGGCGCAGGCCTCCACGGGAAACCCGTTGTGCTAAGATACGGACGCTGTTGAACACCCAAACCAAAGGGACTTTATTTCAGGAGTCTCGCTATGCCCCGCGCCAAGCCGAAAGCTGTTCGCACTTCGCTCGCCAAGACCCCGACAGGGATCCAAGGACTCGATGAAGTCACAGGCGGCGGCCTGCCCAAAGGCCGTGTCACGCTGGTCTGTGGCAGCGCGGGATGTGGCAAGAGCTTGCTCGCGATGGAATTTCTGGTGCACGGCGCTATTCGATACGGCGAGCCTGGCGTCTGCATGGACTTCGAAGAGACCGAGCAGAAGCTGACGGCCAACGTCGCATCGCTGGGTTTTGATTTGCGTGAGCTTGCCAAACGCAAGAAGCTGCTGGTGGATTACGTTGCCGTTGATCGAAACGAGATTGCTGAGTCGGGAGATTACAACCTCGAGGGCCTGTTCATCCGGTTGGGCCACGCGGTCAAAGCGATCAAAGCAAAGCGCGTTGTCCTGGACAGCATCGAGGCGCTTTTTTCC
>Ga0181518_10004954_pt1 | contig 11692 bp, 11 predicted proteins | sample PEATcosm2014_Bin_28_FD_119751 | JGI IMG/M metagenome (GOLD analysis project Ga0181518, IMG submission 119751) | Peatland microbial communities from MTU Mesocosm Facility, Houghton, MI, USA - PEATcosm2014_Bin01_60_metaG | ecosystem: Environmental > Terrestrial > Soil > Wetlands > Peat | place... | reverse complement strand
TCGGCGGAGAAAGAAGAGATGCAGCCTCTGAGCCACTTGATCCAGATGGTCAGCATCACGACCTGGGAGCCTTCATGCCGCAGAATTTCAGGAAGCCACTTCCAGTAATTCGGTGCGTAGCAGATCGTGGAGCTGGCTGGTCCTGCCGAGATATACGGGGCACACCGCGGGATAACTGGGAAGGCAGCATTCGATGCGGCCGGGAATAGAACGAAGTAAGCCGTCAGCCACCCGCGCGTACTACCTGTCGTCCACGTTGGACTTCACCCGGCCAGAGAAGTGCAACCACACCGGCGCTCCGCACACCGAACCAGAGTTGTTTTTCGATGGCACACACCCCGGCATCAGCGCCTCGACTTCCTGGCCATTGGAGAATAACGAGGTCACCCTGAGCATGAGAGGCCTCTCGGTCGGTATGACGAAGTCAACACAGCCCATTCGCCCCGTGTAGATTTCACCCGTGGAGACCTTCCCCTCGCGCCACCAGTCGATGCCAGGAACCACCCACTCCTGACCGTCACCTGTCACCCGGTAGGCGGGTGCAGCTGGCTCGATCTTCAAGACGAAGCCGTTGTCGGTCTCGCAGCCCTCGCTGTACGTGTAGGTCGCCTCGACGATTCTGGTGACGGGAGTTTTCTTGGGCGGAAGCCATTTGGCGTCGATCCTGTAGGTGGCGGTGCTGTCCTCCTGGCTGACCCCTTCGCCGGTCCGCACTTTGAACACGATTTCCCCGCGTTTGGCCTTCACATGGAACCGAAGGACCTGCACATCGTGCGTGCCCGGGAGCGTCTCTCGTTCATGGGCGAGTGGCAGGCCCTGACCATCCACCACCGCGATTCCGTCAAGCTTGCCGTGCCCGTACAAGGGGTTCTGGAGCACGAACAGATAGATGGTCGGCTCCGGGGAAAGCCGCGTCTTGCTGGCCGGGGCGAAGAGAATCGGCGGTGGAACTGCGCACCCGGCGACTGCCTGTGGGGCGTTGGAAAGGCCGAACAGAGACAATGCACCGGCTACGACAGCGCAGCGAATGACATTCATGATCTATAGACAACATCACCAGCCCCTGGGTTCTCTGTTCGGCTGCCTGGGACGCGGCCACACCATCTTAACCCCGCCCCAAGTCAGCTGGTCCGCTTACTCCGACGGCTCTTCACCGCGCCATTCAGGATTAGGGCCTCCGACCATCCTGTTTGCTCCGGCTGCTCGCTGCAAATCAATTTCCAGGAACCAACTGGCACTGACCGCGAATGCCGGACTCCTTGTCCATGCCTTAACATTGGCGTCTGCCAAGAAGCCATCCGCCTTCAGATGCCGGGCCAGTCGCAGAATCTCATCAAGCTTGCCTCGAACTTCCATTAGATCCTCCTGTACTTGTCATCTTCCGTTGGATGATATTTCCTCCGCCTGGTGCTGGGAATGTGCCGACTTCGATCTCCCAACACTTCATGGCTGCCACAGTTTTCGTCTCGATGCCCGCCCCATGCTGATAGACACCACCGTCAGTGCCACCGAGACCAACCCGGGCTTCCTCCTCAGAAGCTCAGCCACAAACTATCTGAGGAGGAAGCTTCCCCACTACCTCCGTCCCGCGATTTCCGTCGAGCCACTTGAGACCAACTGAATGCGGGAACGCCTGTCCCCACTTCGGCCATGCACACGGCTCAGAAACTCCCAATTGCCCTCCTGGTGCACTCGTTGCAATACACGGCATCCTCTAGCTCTTCTGGCTTGCGGAACCTCTGGCAGCCATCGCACTGCTTCAGACGACCCTCGGGCCATACCTCCTCACAGGAGAAGCACAGGAATCCTGCAGGCCCAGATTCGCCCTTCCTCCGCACAAAGTGCACCAGGGATTCCTGCTCACACTCGGGACACTCTGATATTGGCCACTCGTCCCCGCGCTTGATTGCTCCGTATTCGGAAACTCGGTACACGTTCGTCACCCAGTCACGAGTAACATCAGCCGCCTCTCCCGTATACTCACAGTGCTCACAGACCGGCTCTGCGTTGCCGATGACCAGCTTGTACCTGTGACATTGCGGGCATTTCATATACTTGCCTCGAAATATCGTCTTTGACATCTTCTTAATGGTTTCTGAAAGTGCCCTATTCTTAGTTGACATGCTAAATTTCCTTTCTATCTACGCCGGATTCATAACCCGGGAGAATTTGTATAACCAACGTGGCAGCGAGCCAGCGTAATCGCGGACGCCAAGTGAAGTTGCTTGTGCTAGACCTGGCATGATAACCATTCCGCAATCCGCCAATTGTTTCGAGATTCACCTCCTTTCTGTTCCAGAATTTCTCGTTTGACCAGACTGACCTCTTGGGGCAACTCGCTCCTGACTACAACCAGGCGCCATATCCCAAGATCGGCGCCTTCTTGTATGCTGCAGCCCGGTAGCCGTATCGACATATGTAGGCCCCGTGTGTGCGCCGTACAGGGTCACGTTGCTTCGCAATTCGTAAATCCATAGCTAACTGGCTCCTTGGCCTTTGCTAGGTTCTTGCGCCTGACTGCCTCTGTGCTCTACGCCAAGCTTTCAAGGCTGGTCTGGCTACCTGCTCCCGCCATCTATCTCGGGGAATTGCCGTCTGCTCCCAGTACAACAGGCCGAGGCAACCTCGACAGCCGACCTTGCCGTTCTGGACATAGAGATAGCGTCTTTTCGCGCCACATGAACAACGTAACCATCTCCGCCCACACCTATCCGTGATGACATCCACCTTCGTGGTGAAGGTCTTGTCATCGATCATGGCTGTGATCTGAGCTGTGCCCCCTTTCCGCCGGCCAAAAGAATCCCTCACGGCAGCCACACCGAAGCTGGGGACATTCTCAACAATCTTGGTAGTCATGTGCTCACCTAAAGAGACTATGCGCGGGTCACGGACAGTACGTTCACCGTCGGTCTGATCGGAGGGCTGGCCAAACGATGCAGAAGCTCTGCTGACTTCAGGAATTCTGCCTGGCGCTGGCAATAGAGAGCCGACATGCGTTCGAGGATCATGAGAATGGCGCTGGGGGATGCTGCTGCGTTTGATCCTTGGGAGAACAACATCTGATTCATGTCATTTACTTGTGCGGCCATGTTCTTGACGGCTGCTATTTCGGTGATGACGACGTCGGTGAGGATAGCCGTGACATCCTGTGGTTGGACTTCACTCAGGCCGCAGGCAGCTTGTTGGAGTCGATCTAATGGGCTCACTGGGCGCAGTACCGGTTCGCGACTCAGCAGATCGATCTGTGCAACCTGCTCGTGTTGGTTGTTTGGCACTTGATCAATAGCGCGAGTTTTACGCATTGGCATTTGTAATTGTAGCATGGGCAGCCCCGCTTCAGTCAATGACCTATTGGAAGATGATATTCTTGCATTTATTGATCTGTGAGGAGTTCTCCGGTGAGGCCATGTAAAACAATGGTTTGGCGGTGTATTTGCCTCCACCGACCACAATGGGTACTATTTCCACCAAGACACCGTGCGCCCGGAACCCACCTGATATTGGCAAACTTGCCGCGCGGGTGAGTCCCGGGTTTCTGGTGGTGAAGATAAGTATCATGGGGTTTCTGTGACATATTGGCCGTCTACTGGTGGTAGATAGGGCCGCTATTTTGTTTCCGCGTCGGTTTCGGACCAAGTGGTTCGCACGCTGGCCTCGACTTCGATGGGCACCGACTTGACGAATGCCTCCATGCCCCTCTTCATGCATGAGATCACAACGGCCTTCACCTCTTCGGCCGCCTCGGCCGGCGCCTCGATCAGGACTTCGTCATGAACCGCCAGGAGAAGCTTTGCGCCAAACCGGGGAAGCTCCTGGTGGAGCAAGATCAGTGCCTTCTTCATGCCGTCGGCGGCGGTCCCCTGGATGGGCGTGTTCAAACGCTGGCAATAGCCCTCGTCCGGGTTCTCAAACCGGCGGAGGCGCCCACTGGCCGTGCGGATGCTTGAGGCTTTCAGTCGCCCCGTGCGCCGCTGCCACGCGGCAACGCCGACGTATGCATTCAGGTAGCCATTGCGAAAGCGCTCGGCCTCGGCAATCGATAATTTGAGTTGGTAGCACGCATAAGCATATTCGACGAAGGTCTCGGCGCCCATGCCGAAGATGAAACCGAAGTTGACGGCTTTGGCCTGCTGGCGCTCTTCCTTCGTGATCTGTGCGTCTGACCTGTGCACTAGGCGTGCAGCGGTCGTCCGGTGTGGGTCACCTCCAGATCGAAAGACTTGGAGGAGCAAAGGGTCTTGTGTGACGTCTGCTACGACTCGCAGCTCGATTGCGGAGTAGTCGGCAGAGATTAACTTGGTTCCGGGTGGGGCGGCGATGCAGTGGCGGACGGCTGAGTCCTTTGGCATTGCCAGCAGGTTTGGTTTGCTGCAGCTCATTCGCCCAGTCGGGGCACCAAGGGGGAAGAGCGGGGTGTGGACACGGCTGTCACCGTGAAGCGCTATGGCTTTGGCCACCGTGGGTCCAAGCGTGCGAGCGAACACGCGGAGGGAGCGGTAGTTCAGCAGGTGGTCTACCGCCGGGATGGGGCGGTACGGTGCGAGTACGTCGGCACTGGTAGATTTGACCTCACAGCCCAGCTCCCGGAGCGCCGGCAGCAACTGCTTCGGGGACATCGGATTTACACCAGAAAGTTCATCGGCCAGCTGGCGTTCGCATTTCCCGAGGGCCGCCTGCTGGGAGGTCAGATAGTCCTGCCACCGCTGCGGGTCAACCGGCAGACCGGTGAGGTACATGTCGACGGCGACCGGGATGAAGGCTGACTCCAGCTCGTAGACGTCAGTGAGTTCCAGGTCGCGCAGTTGCTGCCCGAGGGTGTCATCCAGGTCGAACAGGTAAAGCACGTCCCTTGCTGCATAGAGAAGCTGGTCGGCCGTGAGGACAGCGGACCAGTCAGACGTTTGCAGCGTCTTGTCGAGCGTCACGCCGAGGTAACGGTCTGCCACCGCGGCCAGCGTGAAGTAACCCTTGTCGTGAAAATGCAAGCCCGCACCGATCAACCGTGCTGCCGTCATGGTGCAGTGGGCGTGGCCAACGGTGACGCCGTAGTGATGCTTCAGGAAGGCGAGGTCGAACTGCAGGTTGTGGCCAATCACCGTCATGTGCGCCAGCGCGTTCCCGATGGCAGCGATGTCAGGTACGGCCCACAGATCGATGATGTAGATGGTGCCATCGGGGAAACCCAGCTGCAGCAGTCGCGGTTTGTGTATGAGCGGGTCACGCCCAGTCGTCTCGATGTCGAGCGCCACGGGTGTATTCCGACCAAGGGCATCGACAACGGCCGGCAGCTGCCCCGCCGAGGTCACCAGCGTGTAGCTCACCTTCAGGGCGCGGTCGGCCTGCCGCTTCCGACGTGACTTGGAAGCATCGTCACCCATCAGAACGAGAAGCTCGGGCTTGTGCGCCAGGATTTGCGGCCGGAGCTTGTCGCGTGCCGCCTGGGGTCCCACCACTCGGAGCCGCTCACCCTCCAGTTGGAGTTCTACGCCATTGGACTGACACTCAGTGAGAATTTCTAACGCATTCATAACAATCCCTCCTTCTTTTCGGCAACAGGTGGCAACAGATTGTCACCTATTTCTGGGTTTGTTTCATACGCGACGCTATCAACCAAGTTATAGGATAACTCGGTGCAAATCTGTTGCATGTGTTGCCGCCTAACGCATTCATAACAACTCCTCCGTCTTTGCAGCAACAGGCGGCAACACATTGGCGCCTATTTCTTGGTTTGTTTCACACGCGACCATATCAACCGAGTTATACCGATAACTCGGTGCGGAGCTGTTGCATGTGTTGCTGGCCAATGCGATTCCGCCCCATCCACGGCATCTCTTGCCATTGAGCTGGGTGTAACAGTCAGAGAAACCATGTCCATGCATGGCGTCGGCAAAGCTGCGCTCGGACATTGGCCACCGCTCACCTTGCTCCTCGGCCCAGTCAACATACTTCCGGTAGATTTCCTTGCGCGAGACGACGGCATCAGGTGCAGTTTGGCAGCACTCGGCGAGGAACGGTCCCAGGCGGTCGGACTCTTCGCGGTAGTCTGCGGTGGCCGCCTTCACCTTGGCGCTCATGCCCAAGCCATCACGCTGCCACGTGAGACAGCCCTGGACGGCCCATGTCAGGATGCCGGGCAGCTCCGCACATAGTCTATCGGTGAGCTTAGGATCTCGCTCCGCTTCGGGAATCACGCGTTCAAAGGGGACCAGCCTCAAACGACGCCAGATTCCTTCGTCTGTGCCCCTGACGACAGGTTTGTGGTTGCCGCTGACCCACAGTTTGTGCGTCGGCTCAAACTGCCAGAAGTCCTCGCGCATCCGCCGGGCGGAAATCCGATCTCCACCGGTGATGTGCTTGATTATCTCTTCCGCCCAGCCTTTCCCGGACGGTGTTTCCTGGCAGACAGCCATCCGGCGTCCATGCAATGTCGTTAGCTCCGTCGGGTGCGTCTCTCCGCTTCTTGCGAGCAGCATTGCCGTCGGGGCCTGTGTCGCGTACTCACCGAGCAAAGCCAGAAAAACAAGAAGGAACACGCTCTTTCCGTTCGCCCCCAATCCGTGCAGGAAGAACAGACAATGCTCCGACACGTCACCCGTGATGCCGTAACCAATTGCGCGCTGGATGAAGGCTATAGTTTCCTCGTCGGGCAGCACCTCGCTGAGGAACTTCAACCAGAGGGGGCATGTGGCGTCGGGGTTGTAGGCAACCGGCAGAATGCGCGTGATCAAATCTCCGCGGTCATGGGGCTTCAGCTTGCCGGTGTACAGGTCGAGCGTGCCGTTCTGAACATTGAGCAACATGCGGTCGCGGTCGAGGGCCGCGTGTGCCATCGGGATCGGAGGCTCCGCCTGTACCAGCGCCAGCATCGCCTTCCGCTTGGGCTCCTGTTCCGCGCGCCGCGCATGATCGATGATGGCTGCGCGCTGGTTGTCGTCTCTACAGGCGTGCGCGTCCAGCAGGAATGACCGGGCAACGTCCTTGGTCATCTCAAGAACCCGAATGGAACCGATGTCTTCGGCCCAGAACTGGCCATTCCACACGAAGAACTTGCCCCACTCGGGCACGAAGCGAACGTCAAGCCCGGACATGTCAGCAAACCGTTCGGCGTTGCCCGTATCGGTGAGCACAACTCTGCGCCGTGGTGGGGCCCCGCCCGGGGTTGCTGGTGATGTCGCCGCGTCGATGCTCGCCTTGGCGATGGCGGGCCCGCGGGCCTGGTGTAGGTCGTTGAAATCGGTCGCGCCCGCGGGGCGGCTCTCACCAAAGTCAGGAATGGCAAGTAGTCCCCGAACAGCCTGTGCCGCTTGGGCTCCACGAGTCACGCCAGGGTTTCCGTCAACGCCATAATCATCATCGGCGCAGATTATGATCTTGGCTGTCGGGTGCTTCGCACGCACCGCCAGGGCAACGGGCAGCAGGTTCCCCGAATCGAATGCCGCGATTACGAAGTACCCGGTCGCCTCATGAATACTGGCACCTGTCGCATAGCCCTCACAGAGACAGATCAAATCGCCGGTAAATTCACCAATGGCGAACGAGCATCCGGCCTTCTTCGCGGCCTTCAGGAATCGCTTGTTGCCATCGTCGTCGGTGAATTGGAGCGTGCAGATTTGACCGTCGCTGTCATATCCCGGGACGACAAGCCTTCCATCGCGGTTGAGACGCAGTCCGTATGACTTGACGCCCTTTCGGGCCAGATAGGGGTGTGAGGTTGCGGGCTGCGCATTGTCAAAGATCCAGGCGGCGAGCTTGCTCTTCTCGGCGTGGACCCGCTCTTGCTCGGCAGCTTGCTCTCGGTGCATCGCAGCCAGACGGTCTCGATGGGCGGATTGTTCGGCGGGAGACAACGTGCTCAGGTCACGGCTGCACCAGGTTTGACCTTTCCCGCGCTTCCAGTTTTGGAACCATCCGGCGGGAACACCGTCCGGGTGGTACAGGTATGCACCGTTCTGCTTGCCCTGCTCGCCTTCGACCTCGCAGCGATGGATTTTGCCGTCCGCTAAGATCTCGTCGGGTAGGTCCACCCGGATTTCCGCCGCAGCGGCACGGAATGCCTCTTCGGCCGTGGGTATGTCCTTCATGATTGCTCCCTCGGCTCATTTGGCACCCCGGCCACCATTACGGCACTCGTCATCGGCTCTGTGCATGGGTGGGCCAGTGTGATTGGCGGGCTGGATTTCTCGTTGGGGCGGCCTGGCCAACGGGCAGAAGACCAAGTGCGTTCCGCGGCGTCGCGCACGCTCTTTAGTTTCTCTGGGAGTTCGGCAGTGTTCATCTAAACAGCCGCGGAACGCTTGGTGCATGACTAGCCGGGACAATGGGCAGATATCGGCAACCATACATTCTGGGATCGTGCGCCAGCTCCATTTGGACATGTGATATACGTCAGACCCTCTAACGCTCGCAGTTAATGAAGCCTCAAATGGTGGATCGGGCTTGATCAGGGTGCGGGTAGCCGTAATGATCCTTGGCCATGCCGGGGATTTCCCAGGAGGACATTACTATTGAGGTGGCTTTGCCCGGTCTGGAAACCAAGATCGTTCAGACCCTTAGGCAGCGAACCCTTGACCTGCCCCAAGCGTGCGCCGGACTGGAGGGAGCGTCCCCAGTCAAGATTCGATCGTTCGAGATAACCGGCGACCTGACCGTGTATCACGCGCTTTGCGACAGCCTGGTGACGTCACTGCTCTCCCCGGAGTCATCTGCGGTCGAGAGGGACATGGCTTTGGCTGCAATTTTCATGAGCGTCTGGTCGCCTGGCCAACGGTCTGGACAGCGGCTTCAAGCCAATCGAAGATTCTCATGGAAGTTGCTGGAGCGTTTCCCTAAGATCTGCAACGACCTCAACCTCAAGACTGACCGCTATGGTCAAGATCTTCTGGCGTTGAAGACGGGGGATGAGCAGTTGCTGATGAAGACGGAGGGGGAGATGCTCAAAGTCTTCAAGACCACGGAGAACCTTGCAGAGGTTGCGGGCCGCGAACTGGTTCATCAGGACGCTCTCACGTCTGAACCCTATCCCGAGGTCTACCGGGCGTTGCTGGAGGAAGTTGCCACTGTTGTGACGAGAGAAGGCCCCGTCCAGTCAACACCGAGCCCTCAGTTGTCGAGAAGGCTGGTCCAGAGCCGCCTCCGCGATTTTTCCATTGCGCGTGGTTGGACCCGCGAGCAGATCCAGGGTGCCCTCTGGCAGGCTCGCATGGAAGGCCAGCTTGTCCTGCCAGTAGCAAACGCCCAGATTTTGACGGCCATCAAAGAACCTCTTCACGTGTGGCAAGACGAATGTGACCTTTTCGAGTTTGCTCATGTGAGGTCATACGCCTTGCGGCCGGGTGCAACCCTGCTTCCGGTGCTGTGGGACCCGGTACTACGAAGTCTTTTTCTCTCGATGAGCCTTTTGCTCCAAGGAAAGCTCGTCTACGTGTGCACACAACCACCCAACTCATACCCGGACGCGTGGCGCAACGAGACCGCTCAGATGATCTGCGCGTACCTGATGTTGTACGGACGTGTCGTGCGTGAGCTTCGCGAAACCGAAAAACCCTCTGGCAGGCAGGCTCAAAGAGAAACCCCTGTCAAGGACATCACGCGATTTGGTCTATTGAACACAACGTCCGACGAAGCGTCCGACGACGTGCTTGGTTTGGCTGCAGACGACACTGAAGATGGGGATGTGCTTGCTCCCTCCGACGACGTTCGTGGGTTGGCTGAAGACGATGACTCTGGACGCACGGACGCTCTCGATCCCTCCGACGCCGTTCCAGAGACAGATGGAGACGACAGCCCTCAAAGCGAAGATGCGCTCAATGCCTCCGATGACGTCGTGGGGTCAGATGGAGACGACACTGAATATGGGACTCTCAATCCCTCCGACGTTCCAGAGGTGGTTGGAGCTGACGACCCTGAAGGTGAGGAAGAAGCCTGGAATCTTGTCAAAGACACCCTCTCCGCCGACCGGAATCCGAAGCTGCTCGCCGTTTTTGAGATGACCCGCAAGAAGAGGGATGTCGAAACGGTTGCAGCCAGTCTCGGTCTTCATAGAACGCAGGTCGGCCGCCTTCTCGACAGGGGTTTGAGGCTTCTCGTCCAGAAATACCGGCACGACAGAGGGAAGATCGGAAACCTAGCCGGCCTGTGGAACAGTATGGGTCTTGGGGACAGGGTAGTGCGTGTGTTTTCTGAGGGAGGGGCTAACGTGGCGCAATCCGGCGATGGCGGACAGGGGCCACAGCATAATGGTTCCTGCTGATACAACACGCAGAGTCATGCACCAAGCGTTCCGCAGAGGATCGTGGGACGTTACGGATGCAAACACACCGGGCTCGCCGGTCCACAACCCTGCGCTAGAGCAGCACGGGCCTTAGCGCATGCGGGCCAGTCTGCTGACTGGGACCCAGACCGAAGCTACCTGACTACAGCTCTGCTGTTGCTGCGGATGACTGTCTGGCCCGCCGTGGCGTCATGCCAGACGCAGCCGGGTGCCAAGTCCGGGTTCTTCGGGCTACCGCTCTCGTCTGGCTCGCTCAGGGAGGTCCCACTTCGGAACGGGACAGCACACGCCAAGCCCGCATCAGGCTGCAACGAAGAGGGAACGCCATGAACGCGCTGCAGGCCGTACACGGTCGCCTACGTCCGAGTGGAGCAGGGGCTGGTTCAACCTCAGACCGCCCTCTTGTGGTGTGGTGGCAAGAGATCTGGGCATCGCTCATGGGGCTGGGACAGAACATCCACAGGCTCTCGTCTGGCCCGCGAGCCCGATCGGCGCGCGGGTGTAGCCCGGCTCGCCAACGCCATCGCGGTGTTGATCTTGGTGCGCATGACCGCAGTCACGGCCAATGCCTGCGTCAGGGACATCCCGGCTGTCACAGACGGAGTGGACCAAGAGAGGCAGCGGGAAACCCGTCGCTGATCAATTGACCGTTTTCAACGCAACCGAACTGAAGAAAGCAAGGAAAACGCAAATGAAAGACGAACCGAAGACCGACCAAGTCCGCTACCCCGAACACGAGGAGACCAACATGTCCACCGAAACAAACACCAAGGAGTACCAGACAGTCAAGAACGCCCCGCGGGCGCCGCGGGGCCGAGACGATGGAGAAAGCGTCGCCTCGCTCAACGAAGTCGCGGCAAGTGGATCGCAAATGGGACAGCAGGTTATCGAAGCGACTTCAATCGCAGCCCCCACCCCAGTGCCAAGTCTTTTCGGTGACACACTGAGGGGAAGCAGCCGGATTGGCCTGGAGAAACCACGAGACTTCTTTCTGAGGGATCACGGCCAAACGGTTGTCATCCTGTCGCACATTACCCAACGGTTGCTCATCCTACGCCAATGCAACCTGAAAAAGCATCTCGTCAAATCGGCGGCTGCACTTGGTCGATATCTCCGAAATGCAATTGTTAGTGTTAGCGACGATGCAGTCTGGATCTTCCAGGATCCGTTCGATGTGATTGAAGTAAAACGCAGGGGCGGGACTCGGCGGCCGACCAAATCACTTGCTCATCTGGTCGACAACGAGACGGTTGGGAACGTAACGATGCTCCCGGGCTCGAGGAGCGCGTGGGTTGACACGATAGGCGGGCGCAGGACGAGGCTGATTGACTTTGACGAGGAGCGCGTTCTCTGCGTTCAGGACGCCGTGGGCTGGGGCAGGTTGGTAGGTGGGAGCAATCCCCATAAGATCTTCCGCGAGGG
>Ga0181518_10004949_pt1 | contig 11699 bp, 10 predicted proteins | sample PEATcosm2014_Bin_28_FD_119751 | JGI IMG/M metagenome (GOLD analysis project Ga0181518, IMG submission 119751) | Peatland microbial communities from MTU Mesocosm Facility, Houghton, MI, USA - PEATcosm2014_Bin01_60_metaG | ecosystem: Environmental > Terrestrial > Soil > Wetlands > Peat | place... | reverse complement strand
GCGGCCGTTGGACCAGCGAGGGCGCCGGTCCGCGGGCGAGGGCGCCCGCCCCACGAAGGCGCGTCTTCATCATCTTTGGTGGCCCGCAGGGCCATGGGGCACTCCCTGACGGTCGCGGCTCGGCAGCAGGCACGTTCACTTCGCCGAGGTTTACTGAGCCGCGACCGTCAGGGAGCGGTTCCCCCAAAACGGTTAAGCACCTCCGAGGGGTAAACTGGGCGCATGGAGCACGGCTGCTTGTTTTGCCGCATCGTGGCGGGAGAAGTGGCGGCAACAATGGTCTTCGAGGATGACGTATCCCTCGCCTTTCTGGACCACCGCCCGCTGTTTCCCGGCCATTGCTTGCTGATCCCGAAAAAGCATTACGAGACTCTCACGGATCTGCCAGAGGATCTGATCGGGCCGCTGTTCGGCAACGCCAGATCGCTCGCGGGCGCCGTGGAACAGGCCATGGGAAGCGAAGGCTCTTTCGTGGCCATCAACAACCGCGTCAGCCAGAGCGTGGCGCACATGCACATTCACGTGGTGCCGCGCCGCAAGAAGGACGGACTGCGCGGCTTCTTCTGGCCGCGTCAGAAGTACGAGAGCGAGGCCGAGATGGAGCGCGTGCAGGACACCCTGCGCGCCGCGATCGGCCGCATGCAGTCCGTGCCACGTTAGAATCCGGATATGGAATACGTCAATTTAGGAAAGGCCGGCGTGAAGGTTTCGCGCATCTGCCTGGGCGCTATGACTTATGGGGCGAAGAGCTGGCGCGAGTGGGTGCTGGAAGAGGAAGAGGGCCGCCCGTTCATCCGCCGGGCGCTGGAGCTCGGCATCAACTTCTTCGACACCGCGGACATGTATTCGGATGGCGTAAGCGAAGAGATCCTGGGCCGCGCACTCAAGGACTTCGGCGGGTCGCGCGACCGGGTGGTGATCGCGACCAAAGTGTTCAACCCCATGGGCGACGATCCCAACCAACGGGGCCTTTCGCGCAAGCATATCCGGCACGCCATCGACGACAGCTTGCGGCGCCTGGGGACCGACTACGTGGACCTCTACCAGATTCATCGTTTCGACTATCAGACGCCCATCGCGGAGACTCTGGAAGCTTTGGACGACGTGGTGAAGGAGGGCAAGGCGCTGTATCTCGGAGCGTCCTCTATGTTTGCGTGGCAATTTGCCAAGATGCTGTACAAAGCCGATGAAATGGGCCTGACGCGCTTCGTCAGCATGCAGAATCACTACAACCTGGTCTATCGCGAAGAGGAGCGCGAGATGATCCCGCTGTGCCGGGAAGAGGGCATCGGGGTGATTCCGTGGAGTCCGCTGGCGCGCGGGTTTCTGATGGGCAACCGGCGCAAGGAAGATTTCGGCGAAACCGTGCGGTCGAAGACCGACCAGTACGCGCAAGGGATGTATTACCAGCCGGCGGATTTCGCGGTGGTGGACCGGGTCGGCGAGATTGCCCGCGCGCGCGGCGTGCCGAATGCGCAGGTGGCGCTGGCATGGATCCTACAGCAGCCCGGCGTGACCGCGCCCATCGTGGGAGCCAGCAAGATGCAGCACCTGGAGGATGCCGTGGCGGCGCTGAGCCTGAAGCTCGACGAGCGGGAGCTGCAGGCGCTGGCGGAACCGTACCAGCCGCATAGGGTGCTGGGGCATTCGTAGGGGGCGTATACTAAATCTATGGCGGTCGCGCCGACAATTCCGTTGATTTCGGCGGACGAATATCTCAATTCCGGTTACCATCCCGAGATGGAGTACGTCGACGGCGTTCTGGTGGAGCGAAGCGTGCCAACCATCGCACACGGCCTCTTACAGCTTATCCTCGGCGAATATTTTCGCCGTTATCGCAAGCAGTTCCGATTTGCAGTGCTTTCGGAGACTCGCACCCAGATCGTCGAGCGGTCCCGGTATCGCGTCCCGGATCTGATGCTATGTCCCATGCCTCTACCGCCCGGCAACATCGTAAACTCGATCCCTTGGGCCGTCATTGAGATCCTATCGCCTGACGACAGATTGTCCGAACAGCTCGTGCGCTTTCGCGACTACAAACAAATCGGCACCCTCCACATGGTGCTGCTCGACCCCGAAGAACTCGCCGCTTACCGTTTCGACAACCGGGCTATCATCGAAACACCGTTTACCTCGCTGCAGTTGCCGACAGGCGATCTTCCGTTCGACACCGAAGCCCTGTTCCGGCAGCTCGTTGAAGAACGCAACGAAGGCGCCACGCTATCATAATGTAAGTGGCGGGCGTTTACGTTTCCTATCCTTTCTGCGCGCAGAAGTGTACCTATTGCAATTTCGCCTCGGGTGTTTTTCCGCGCGGGATGGAAGAGCGTTACCTGGACGCGTTGCGCGCCGAAATCGCGCGGCACGCCTGGGCCTGGCGGCCGGAAACGGTCTACCTGGGCGGCGGCACGCCCAGCGCAATCGAGCCGCAAGCGCTGGCATCGGTACTGGCGCTGATCTCGGGGCGTCCCTGGCTCGAAGCTACGCTCGAAACCGCGCCGGGCACGGTCACGCGTGACCGCGCGCGCGCCTGGGTGGGAGCCGGCATCGACCGTGTCAGCCTGGGCGTGCAATCCTTCGTGCAGCAGGAGATCGCGCGCACGGGACGCAAGCACACCGCCCAAGTTGTGGCCGCCGAAATGGACGTGCTGCGTGCAGCGGGTATCGCCAAGATCAACATCGACCTGATTGCCGGCCTTTCCGGACAGGCCGAGGCAAGCTGGCGCGAATCCCTCGATTGGATCGCGCATCTGGAGCCCGATCACGTTTCCGTCTACATGCTGGAGGTGGATGAGGACAGCCGGCTGGGGCGCGAGATCCTATCCGGCGGGACGCGCTACGGCGCGGGTGACAGGCCCTCGGGCGATCTCACCGCGGACCTCTACGAGATGGCCGTCGAGCGCCTCGCCGCGCTGGGCCTCGACCGCTACGAAATCTCCAATTTCGCTCTGCCGGGACACGAATCCCGGCACAATATGAAATACTGGTTGCTGGAGCCTTACGCCGGCTTTGGCAGCGACGCGCATTCCTTCGATGGCCGGCTCCGTTGGCAAAACCCCGAATCCGTGAACGAATACCTCGGCGCCTGGCAACCGGTAAGCGTCGAACGCGATCCGCTGGAGGAGCGCTTCTTCGTGGGCCTGCGTCTGACCCAGGGGATCCGTCCCGAGCCGCGCGAGTGGGAGCACTTCGGCGAGCCGATCCGCCGCTTCATCGAGCAAGGCCTGCTCGAAACCGATGGCGATGTGCTGCGCCTGACCAGCCGCGGCGTGATGTTGTCCAACGAAGTCTTTCAGGAGTTCCTGACATGATCGATCTGCGCAGCGACACTGTCACCAAGCCGACGCCGGAGATGCGGCGCGCCATGATGGAAGCCGAGGTGGGCGACGATGTTTATGGCGAAGACCCCACCGTGAACCTGCTGGAAAGCCGCGCCGCCGCGATCACAGGCAAAGAGGCCGCGCTGTTCGTGCCCACCGGCACCATGGGCAACACTATCGCGGTGAAGCTGCATACGCACCATGGAGAGGAAGTGATTTGCGACGTGCGCGCACACGTTCTCGAATACGAGCTTTCCATGCTGGCCTGGTTTTCCGGCTGCGTGGGGCGGCCCATCCAGACTAGCGACGGCATCATGAGCTGGGAGCAGATTGCGCGCGAAATCCGTCCGCTGGGGCCGCATCGCGCGCGCACTGCTCTGATCGAGATCGAAAACACGAACAACATAGCCGGCGGCACGGTCTATCCGCTGGCGCTCATTGACGAGATTTGCGGCCAGGCGCACGCGCGCGGACTGAAAGTTCATATGGATGGCGCGCGCGTGTTTAACGCCGCCGAGGCTCTGGGCAAGCCGGTGCGCGAGATCGTGGCCCCGGTGGATACGGTGATGTTCTGCCTGTCGAAAGCGCTGGGGGCGCCGGTGGGTTCGATGCTGGCCGGCACGGCGGACGATATCGCGCGGGCGCGGCTCTATCGCAAGCGGCTGGGCGGCGGCATGCGCCAGGCTGGCGTGCTGGCCGCCGCGGGATTGATCGCGCTGGAACAGAGCCCGCGCCGCCTGGGCGAGGACCATCGCAACGCCCGCATGATGGCGAGAGGCCTGGCCGGCATTCCCGGAATTCAGATCGATCCGGCCAAGGTGCAGACCAACATCGTGATATTCGATGTGAGCGGCACCGGCCTTCCGGCGGCGGAGATCAGCGCGCGATTGAAAGCGCGCGGCGTGTTGATCAATCCGGTCGGCGCCACGCTGATGCGGCTGGTCACGCATTACGACGTGGACCGGGAAGGCTGCGAGCTGGCGCTGGCCGCGCTGGCGGAGGTCGCGGCGGGAGTGGGTTCAGCCGCTGCGTCCTGATCCCGCGTCGTTTGAGCCTGGGTCTTTGGGGTTGCTAATTCGCGAATACGCTCCGCCACGTCGTGGCCAATTTCGAGGATTTCTTTCGCCACCTGGGGTGCCTCGCCGAGGTAGATGCGCAGTCCAATAATCAGTGGCTCCAAGGCCTCGGCTCCTTTCGATGCAGTCAGCATCTCGACCGCCGCTCTTGCATGACCCGCGGATGCCGCCTGGATCACGAATTCAGTCGCCCTCTGTACGGCCTCCTTAGAAGTGGCTGTGGCATCTGCAACCGGCCGCATGGTCTGTAGCGCGTCCGGCCATTTCCCTTCCGCGGCCAACACGAGTACCAGCGCTTCCGCAGTTCTTTCGCGCGGATCTTTCGCGGCTGCTTCTCTCGCCCATCTCTCGGCCCGAGGCAGTGCCTCGGTTAGATTTGAACCGAGAACGAGCCTGGCCATTGAAGCGAGAACGGCGGCGCTCCTGCCTGACCGCTTAATCCACTCCTCGGCCTCACTCAAGACGACGTTTCGATCCAACCCGCGCTGCAGGCGCGCCTCCAGTAGATGCACCGTACAGTGCACTAGGCTGGGATGTTGCCGGAGGGCTTCCTCCCAAAACTTTTCAGCTTCTTCAGGCGGATCAACTTCGGAGATCAAGTGGCCAAGATCGTCCCAGGAATCCGACCTGTGCGGGTTGAGGCCAATCGCCGTTTGGTAGGCGCTCTTCGCTTCGGTGTGGCGCTTCCGCCTCCTGAGTAGCGCTCCCAAATTGACCCATGGAACCTCGTCCTTGGGGTCAAGGTCGATGGCTTTGCGAAATGCGCGCTCGGCCTCCTCTAGATGACCTCTTCTGCTAAGCACGGTCCCGAGATCGCTCCAGGCACCCACGTGTCCCGGATCGAGCTCAATTGCTTTCCTGCACGCTTGCTCCCCTTCCTTATACCGTTTGAGCGTGCCAAGTAGGTAGCCGAGGTTGTGCCATGAGCAGGGATCGTTCGGATCCACGTCGATCGCCCTTCGGAATGCTTGCTCGGCCTCGGCCAATTGTCCCTGTTTCGCCAGATTGTCGCCGAGGCTGTTCCAGGCCGGGGCGCGCGCCGGGCCCAGATCGATCGATTTCCGGAGCGCTTCTTCGGCCTCTTTGAGCCGACCCATTTCTTCGAGAACCCAGCCGAGACGCTGCCAGATCGGACCCGGGTTCGGATCAACCGCAATCGCTTGCTGGTATAATCGCTCCGCTTCGCTCCAGTTCCGCCTCCGAAACAATTCGTTTGCCCGCTTCATAATTGAAGCCACACTTGAAGCCTTGGGCAGGCAGCGAACCGATGCTGGAGTGTCAGGGCGGTCGAAGAACTCGGGCGGTGTCTGCTCCAGCGCCCGCGCGAGGACCTCGTGGGGCACGCGTTGCGCTAATTCAGTGTATGCTGTGAAGTGGTCGTCGCTTTTGCCAGCGGGCAGGCCGCAAGCTTCGCGCGCAAGATCCGCGATGGTCCTAGCCAGTTGCCTCCCGCCGTAAAACATAACCATGAAGCTCACCGCAGCTCTGACGCGGTCGGCAGGCTGGCCTCGGCGGCGCATCAGGTAGTAAATGTTGTAGAGCCGTTCGGACGCCTGATATAACTTCCGCCTCGGCCGGTCGCCGGGCAACTCGACTGCTCCACGCGATACCAGCCTATTTAACAGGGCGCTCACTTCATTGACACTCATCCGCGCGCTCCGAGCAAGGTCGGCGGCCGTAACTGGATTCCAGTGCTCAAGCACAGCCACGAAAACCTTGCGCTCCTTCGGGGGCAAAGCGTCGAGGTGTCCCTTGAAGTACTCCGTATGATCGTCAATCAGGTGCACCAATTGTTCCATCAGCTCGCGAAACGACCGATTGGCGGCAAACCCGGCGAGTATGGTCAGAAGACGAGGGTTGCCACCTGTGAGAATACGGATCGCCCGCACGTGGCCGGGCTTCAGATCCTGATTCGCCACCGCTTGCCACAAGGTGTGGCTCTCCTTGCGGTCAAGCGGCTTCAGCTCGTGCACGGCGAACAGTTCGTACCATGCCCGGCCGGCATGCGTGATCTCATCGAAACGGGTGGTTGCTGTCCCCAGCAGCATGATCCGCGGCTCGTTGATCAAAGTGTGGCGCAGCTCCCATGCAGACTCCGGCGTGATTTGCTCGCACAACATATTCAGGTTTTCGACAACCAACAGCAAGCGCTTACTGACACTTTCAGCAAAGTCGAGGAGCTGCGCGACGGCGCGTTCGCGCAACCTGGCGTCCTTCTGCTCCTCCCGTAGCTCGTCCAAAGTGCGGCCGAATTTGTGCTCGAGGCTATTGGATAAGTGGACCATGGCTTCCAGCCAGAATTCTCCGGCAGAGCTCACTTGGTAGCTCTCCTCTCCGTAGACGACAGGAAACCAGGTCTGGCCGTATTCCGGGTTGGACCGCACTTCGGCGGCGACGCGCCTCACAAGCATGGTCTTACCGCTTCCGCGCGGCCCCACGACGAGGAGATGCCGGTTCGAAGAAGTGGATGCTGCGTTCTCTTTCAGGGCTTCCAGGCACAGTTCCAGCCATTTGTGCCTGACGACGAAAGAGCGGACCAGTTCATCGTCGCCTAGAACGCCTGGGTTGTATTTAAAGGGTGCGTTCATCTTACACCTTCCTTTCGGCCGCGGGCACGTAGGCGAATTGGAAGCGTGCCCTCCACCAGTCCTTCAAGAGCGGCGACGCAAACGAATATGTGTCATGCCGTTTCGAGAAGTAGCCATCATGTTCGAGGATGCCCAGGACGTCGCGAAGAGGGGAGGCCCAATCCTCGGCGAAATGGCCAAACGCCAGAATTCGGGCGGCATCGGTGGTGAGCGCCCCGGTAACCGCCGCCTCGGTTAACAGGTCCAAGGCCAGCAAGTCGAGCTTTGGTCCAAGCACCATTGTGAGCCTCTCCTCCATATGGCTCAGTTCCACATGGCCTCGGATGCCCAGCATTGATTGCTGGTAAACCTCGCCCACAAGCTGGACGGAAGCCTCCGCAGCTCCGGTCAGGCGAACATGCTCGTAGACGTGGTCGAAGAACATTTGCACGTGGTGCGGTATGCAGACCCCAAGCCTGGCTAACATGGCGTCGATTACATCTTGCCGCAAGACCAACCCGTAGCCGTTGGATAGTGCCTTGAGACAGTCCCCGGCCACACGGCGCTCCCACGGCGCGAGATGGAACGGCGTGAAGGTGTTGAGAGTCGCGCTGAGGCCGGCTTGGCGCACGAGTGGCTCCAGGCCTATCGAGCCAGTGACCACAAGCCGCACCTTGCCTTGGTGGCGGATGCTGTTGGCGCGCAACCACGACAAAAAGGCATCCACTTCCTCGCGCCGCTGGCTCGTAATGACGTAGTCGCTGCCGCGCAGCAGGCGATTGACCAGGATGGCCACCTCGTCGAAAAAGACCACTACTGGCAGATCCTGCTCAGCCAGTGCCTGAAAGATGTCGTCGCCCTTCGATCTCCAGTTGTCCGCCGTGAGGCCGCCCCGCAGCGTAATGCTGAGGTCCTTGATCTTGACGGCCTCCACAGTGTCTCTCAAGGCGTGCTGGAAGACCGACAGAACTCGGTCCCACGCCGGCTTATACTGGCGCGCGGCCAAGCTGAGTTCGACAATCGCGTCGGAAGCCGACTCTGCTTTTTGGAGGTCTACATACAGGCAGAGGAAGCGCCCCTCCATTCGTCGCGCGGCTTCCTTCATAAGGCTGGTCTTCCCGATGCGGCGCGGTGCAGTCAGAAGCAGGTGCGCACCTTCCTCGAGGCGTTCCATGAACAAGGCGAGTTCGACCTCGCGATCCCAGAACTGGTCGCCAACGACCCAGTTTCCGGTCGCTCGTCTAAGGGACGATCCACTCATGCCCTAATTATACCGCCAACAAATCTGTTGTCAACGGTTTTGTTGGCAAATTATTTGGCTGGTAGTTGGAATGCGTAGCGCGCTGCTAACTTGCTGAATCTGTGGAGAAAAGCAGAAACCAAGTTTCCAGGTACCGCCTAGCGTGGTCCGATCACGCACTATTACGTGGACCGCGAAGGCTGCGAGCTGGCGCTGGGCGCGCTGGCGGAGGTTGCGCCGGGAGTGGGTTCAGTCGCGGCGTCCTGATCCGCCGCTACGGCTGGAGTCTCAGGGTGGCTTTTCCGGCGGGACCGTCGTAGATCAGCTCGATCGCATGGATGCTCTCGACCTTGCCGCGGTACGGGAAGAATATCACTCCCGCCTGCGGAAGGGCGCGGTCTCCTTCCGGCAGCACGCACTTTTCAACGCGCTGCTCCATCGCCCGCCGCAGGGGCAACGGCATTTTCGGCGCAACGGGAGGGGAACTATCCTGACTCTTTCCGCCCGTGCTGATGCCGGTACTGCCCTTGCTATCCTTTTCCTTCTTCAATTCGACTGCGGCAGCGTCCTCCCATTCGGGATCTTTAAGCGACTTGAACACCGCGCCGAAAGGCTCGCTGGGCAAGGGCTTCATCTTCTTCGCAAGGATGCGCAGCGAAAAGTCGTCGGACGATATCTTGAGGCGCGCTCCGGGCGGACCGAACAACCCGGTCTCCACCGCCACATAGTCTTCCGTCGTATAGGTCGCCCCTTCCGGCGTAAGGATGGCATGCCCCATGAACTCGGCCGCCACGGTCACCGTGCCTGCGGGAGCCTGGGCCTGATAATCGCCCGGCGTGGCTCTCGGCGGCATGCCCTTCGTTTCGTTGACCTGGGCGTCCTTGCCTGGCGGGTTCTGCCCTTGTGCGCACAGGCAGAGGGCCGCGACCAAGATACCGCTTTTCCAGTTACGGGCGAGTTGCATTTCTACTCACAACCTAGCACAGTGCGGCTCCGCCGGAAGCACTCAGCTTTCAGCCCGAGTTCTGCGCAATTTCCAGTCTTCGCGCTCGCCGGGAGGGGAAGATGACCGCTGACAGTTGTTAGCTGATCGCCACTTGAGCATGCGTTTTTGGCCGGGAGCGCGCGTCCACAAGCGGACGCGGCACGCACGAGTAGGTGCGCCACGCGCGTGCCGAGCCGCCCGGTGTGACAAGCAGGCACATGTACTCGACCTCACGCGCAACTCAGTAAAGCTTTGTTAAGCGCGTGCCCGTTTTCGGCGGGCGGGCCGTCAGTCGATATATGGAGACGAATCCAATGACGATCGGCACGTTTCAAAAGCACTCACACTCTGCAACCGCCGGCGACGCGCTCCCGACTCCCGGCGCGAACTGGCGCGATTGGGAGATGGAACTGGCGCGGGAAGTACAACAGCGCGCGTTCCCCACCACGCGGCCACGCATCGCCGGCCTGGACTATTACAGCGACTGGCGTCCCGCGCGCGGCTTGACCGGCGACTATCTCGATTACTTCGAATTGCCGGAAGGCAACCTGGGTCTGGCAATTGGCGATGTGGCCGGCAAGGGGCTGGCCGCCGCGCTACTGACTTCTTCCCTGCACAGCCTGGCGCGGGCGCTCCGCCACTACCAGCACGGCAGCTTGTGCGATTTGACGGCGGCCATCGATGAACTATTCTATGAGGTCTGCCCGGACAGTTCTTACGCAACCATGTTTGTGGCGCGGTACGATCCGGCGCGCCGCTTCCTGCATTACGTGAATGCCGGACATGAGCCGCCGGTGTTGCTGCGCAAGACGGCGACCGGGTACCGTCCGGTGGCGCTGGAGCCGACCGGCCCGGTGATCGGGATGCTGCGCAAATCGTCCTTTCACGAGAATGTGGTGTCACTGGCGCCAGGGGATCTGCTGGTGGCGTACACGGACGGTTTATGCGAGACCGCCAACGTCCGCGGCGAGGAATGGGGATTCCGGCGCCTGATGGCGGCCATTCTGGCCTGCAGCTATCGTAAGGCGCGCGATATCGTGGACCGGGTTCTGGAAACCGCCGAGGCGTTCGCGGGAGGTTGCCCGCAGCATGACGATATGACTTTGTGGTTGGGACGCATCGAGGAGGCCGGCTGCAGGACGTTCACGCTGGCCAATAGCGTCCCGTTGCAGGCGGTGGCGTGACGGCGGGCGCCGGTTTGTAAACTGATTCGTCCGGGTGACGGTTGCCGCGGAACGGAGCGCGACGCACACGGCTTACGTAGTCGCTACCGGCGCGACCTGCTGCCTGGTCGATTGCCAAGTTCACTGGCTCTAGCGATTTCACGCAGTGGTGGGACTTCAGTTTCAAAAAACCAATTGCAATAACACGTGGCGTGGCTCTGTTCCTGTATGGCGAACAACAGCATCGCTGCGAGAGCGTGCAGTATCGTATTCTCAGACCAAGCATCGTCTCGTTCTCAGATCAGACCAAGCATCGTCTCACTCCTCTAATTCTCACCCGGCATCCTCGACTAGCCTCGATTCTACGTTTAACGTTTAACCGCTCGGCAAGGGACGCTGCATGCCGGCGTCCTTTTTCGCACAGTTCCGTTACCGGGCTTAGAGTGCCCGGCAACGTGCATTCCGCCGAAAAGACGATTGTACGGGGTTACGTCTCTCCTACGTGGTTTCAAGGCGAACCATCGCCCCCGCCGCCGGGCCAGCGCTGCCGTGCGGTAAATTACAGATAGTGAAAACCGCCAAATTGTCGCTGGCCTGCCCGGTGTGCCAATCGCCGGAAGTTTTCTACAGTTGCACGCCGAACTGCTGCTTCAACCATGTATGCGGCGGGTGCGGCGCTACATTCGAGCCGGTGACGCATTCCGCCGGAGGGAAGCTGCCCGGCGTCGAGCCTCCCGACCCTTTGCCGGAGGCGTCAGACCCCACCGTCGCCTGCATCAAGTGCGATTCCACGACCGTCTATGCGCTCGCGGACGGTCGTCTGGTGTGCGGCAAGTGCGGATCGCTGCTGGCACTGGAGATCACCGAGATCGCGCCCAGCCAGTGAGGGGCAAAACCGCTCCCTAACGGTCGCGGCTCAGCAATGCATCACTCCGTCTTCTTCTGATGGATGCGGGCGCAGGCTGTCTCCGCGCCGGTGGGGTCGATGGCCGCGCTGCCTTCCTCGATGTGCTGGATGCGGCCTTCCTTATCGATCACGAACGTGGCGCGATTGGCGAATCCACGATCCGCGATGAGCACGCCATAATCCGCGGCCACCTGCCTCTTCGCGAAGTCGCTCAATAGCGGGAAGGTGAGCTTGAGCTTTTCCGCGAACTCCTTTTGGGAGGGCGTGTTGTCGGCGCTGACGCCAAAGACCTGCGTCTCGACGCCTTCCAATTTGGCGAGGCTAGCCTCAATACTGTTCACTTAAAACATTTTTGTGTTATTCTGTTCTAGGGGCACAAGCCTCCACAAGGAGGTCACCTCATGAACGTTACCGCCGTGGAATCAACCACCCTGGCGACGG
>Ga0181518_10004946_pt1 | contig 11706 bp, 10 predicted proteins | sample PEATcosm2014_Bin_28_FD_119751 | JGI IMG/M metagenome (GOLD analysis project Ga0181518, IMG submission 119751) | Peatland microbial communities from MTU Mesocosm Facility, Houghton, MI, USA - PEATcosm2014_Bin01_60_metaG | ecosystem: Environmental > Terrestrial > Soil > Wetlands > Peat | place... | reverse complement strand
CCGCCGGCATATCCTGGTCAGCGAACAAAGATCGCCTTCGGCAACATGGAGTGGACTCCCTTCTTGCCATCCACAAGTTGAGTGATTCGCAGGTCAACAGCGTGAATGTACGCTGTATCGCGATCGAGGCGCTTTTCCTGGACGAGAAAATCGAGCATCTCTTCGACAGCATTACGCGCGGCCTCCTCCAGGTTCTCGTGAAAACCCATGGTGACAAAGTGGGTGGGAGTCTCGGCACGAGGCCAGCGCAGCCGCATATCCTTTCGCACCGAGAATTGCAAAGTCCCCCGCAGCGCGGTTTCCAAGGCCGTGACACAGACTTCGCCGTCTCCTTGGCCCACGTGACCGTCCCCCACTGAAAACAAAGCGCCGCGGACGTGAAACGGCATAAGAGCGTCGTTCCCGCCACTAATCCCTTGTTATCCATGTTCCCGCCATGAATCCACGGTGGGCCGCTGCTGACGCGGCCTGTGGCCGAGGGTGGAGCAACCCCCATGACCCCGAAGAACGGCCGAAGAGGAATCTCGATCCCATCGGAGAATCGCGCCACTTTCCGGGCCAAAATGAGTGGCGTCAGCTTGAAATGCGCATACGGGAAGTCATCAGGAAGGAAGCCTCTCCCCGGCGTGAAACTGTTTCAGGCATAGGGAACAGCGGGCTCGATGGAGAGGATCCGCACTTCCAACGTGTCCCCTGGCTCTGACCCGCTTGCCCAGAAGCCTTGCCGTTCGGCTCGTCGTAAGTGCTTGATTCGCCCATGTCGGTTTGAGCAGATTCAGGTGCCCGGAATCAGATGTTTGTGGGCAGCCAGTCAGAGTTCGGACCCCTTCCGTAATTCAAGCCACGAGCCCGATTACCGAAGGGACTGTCGAGATCCTAAGACGAGCGGGCAGATAGTATTCGCGGGAATGGCCAAAGTGAGCTTTCGACGCCCCTGCGTAAACTTGCACTCTAGCCCGGCGGCTCAGAACTGGCCAGCGTTGGGCCAACCAGTAATGCCAATCGGCCGTGGCTTGGGCGGTTGCGTCGTCACGCTCATTGTAGGTTGCATCAAAGGAAACTCCTCTTTGGGGTTGCCCCACGGCGACCTCCCTGGACCGGGCATCTTCTTGTGCCATGCGATAGACCTTGCCCGTTTCTCACTTTCTGAGCAGCAAAGCCAATTATGGCCCGGGCTGTGACAAGCAAGTTGCCTTCGCCAGGTTCGCATGTGCGGAAGCAAGGTGGGGATGTTGCCGTGGTAGCTGCTTCTCAAGAACGGCAACAGCACTTTTCAGAAGGGGGATTGCTTCCCGCGGCCGCCCGGCGCTGATCATCAGGCGGCCAAGGTTGTTACGTGTCAAAGCTGCGTCGGGACTCTCGGCCCCGAGAAGCTTTTCTTTGAGTGCCAGCGCCCGTCGATAATGCTCCTCAGCCTCATCAATATGCCCGCGTGCAGCGTGAACCGCTGCCAGGTTGTGCAAGTTCGCAGCTATTTCATAGTGCTGTGGGCCAAAAGCTTTCTCGAAGATCGCGAGCGCCCGGAGGTAAATCAACTTGCTCTCTTCGTATCTACCAAGACCATCGAGGATCCCGGCATAAGCTGCCGCGTCGAGCATGGTGCGCGGATCGTCCTCCCCTAATAAGCGCCGCGAAATCTCCCAAGCTTTGCGCGCCGGCTCCTCCGCAGCCGCGAAGTCCCCACGCGCATGCAGAATTCCGCCCATGTTGTGCCAGACGACCCCGCTGGCCAGAGACTCTTCGCGGCGCAGCGCGTCGATCGAGCGTAACGCCAGTCCATAAAGCCGCAGCCCCTCATCGAAGCGGCCTCAGTATTTGTAGAGGAGGCCGAGATTGTTCTGAGCCCCCGCCGCCTGTTCCGACGCTTCCCCAAACACGGCGGTCGCAATCGCGGCCGCCCCTTTCAAGGCCTCTTCAGCGCTTGCATAGTCGCCCAGCTTGCAGCGGAGCAGGCCGAGCAGTTCCAACGTTTTCCCCCGGATTTGGGCCGCCGCCTCGCCGTTGAAGTGATCGCACCAACTCTCCCCGATCGCCCGTGCACGCTCCGCCAGCGCCAGAGCGCCCCGGAAGTTCTGGCGCTCGTTTTCAATTTCCGCGAGATCGTTGAGAAGGTTCGCCACGTCGGGCGAGGCCGGCCCTTCGGACTCCTCGGCCGATCGCAATGCCTCGCGGCAGGCCATCAGCGCTTCTTCAAGCTTTCCCTCGGCCAGGAGGCCGGCCAAAAAAGCCATGATTGCCGCTATCGCGGCCACGCGTTCGCCCATCAACTGCAAGTGCGGAGTGAGTTCAAACAAACTGCGAAAGAGCAGAGCTTCAAACGCCGTTCCGGCCGCACTCAGGAACAGCGCGAGCCCCATCATAGCGGGCACGAACCGGCCGCCCTCTTTCACTGCCGACCACACAAACCGCCAGACCCGCGGCGGCGGCTCGTTTCGCACGGCGGCTAGCGACTCCGGCAAGTCCTCCAGCCGTGGGTTCGCCCGGACGCCCGCGGCGGCCAGGAGGACCACGCCTCGCATGGGCACTTCGGTGGCAGCCTCTTCGGTACAGCTTACGTTCCAAAACTCATTGGGGATTTGTTCCCGATGACCTGCGCACAAGACAAGAAATTCCCGTGCTTCGCTGCCACGCTTCAACTTGCCGGCGGCGACCAGCGTGTGCGCCAGGCGCAAAGACGCATCCAAATGCAAGCGGTCAGTCCAGGTTTCCGGCCCCACGCCCAAGCCGCGCATCCGGTGCCGCAACCCAGCGGCGAAAGCTTCGCTTTGCACCCACCCCTCGCAAGATGGCAGCTTCGCCGATTCGCCCGTCCACAGGCGCCCGGAGTCGCCGCCGTTCGATCTCGTACCCAAGGCGCTCGATGGCGGCTTTTGTCGTGTCGCGCTCCGCCTCCAGCTTCGCAATTTCTTCCTGAAGCTGTTGCAAATGAATGTCGCGCTCACGGTCACGCGTGGCTAGTTCCTGGGGAATTTGGCGGGCGGCCGATTCCACCGTCACCATGGCCGCACGCGGCTTTGCCGTCTCGCCTTCGGCTTTCTCCAGATCTCGATCCGACAGCAGCTTCTCGGCATGCAGCTTCCGCATCCGCTCCGATTCCCGCTCGGAGTATTGCGCTGCCGTTTCCGCTTCCCGCACACGGCCCTGGGCTTCCTGTGCGCGCAGTTGCGAAGTCTTCTGCTCCTCTGTCCGCGCCATTTGTTCCGCCGCAATTTGCGATCGCAGTCTCGTTATCTCCGGGCCCAGGTCCTGCTCGTGCAGTCTCTCCTGATTCCGGCCAAGCTCGTCTGGCATCGCATCAATCTCCACCAGCACGTCGCCGAGATGAACCTGCTGACCGACTTGCAGACGGCATTGGACCACCCGGCCCTGAACCGGTGATTCAATCGGATAAGTGGAGGAGTCAAGCTCGATCCGTGCCTGGGTGGAAACCTCATAAAGTGATATTCGCGCCCGCACTGCCCAGCACAGCCACATTCCCAGCACCAGAACAGCTCCGGCCAGAGTCCAAATCGTGGACCGGAACTGGTCAGCCATGAGCTGCGCAAATGTGCGCGAAAACCCCGTCATGGCCGGTTCATTCCGCTGCCATACTAGTCGTTTTGCTGTCTCCGCACTTGCTGTTCTTCCTGAGTCCATGCCAGTAACTCAATTTTCGGAGGTATTTGGCGTATTACAGACTTGCCACTTGCTCTGCAAGCGTGCATCGAGGGGGCCCGACACGCCTTCTATTAGGGATATCGAAAACGGACGAGAAAAGGCGACACTGCTTAAGAAAAACCCATCCAGGTAATTGCATGCAGTGAACCATCGCTCGCAATCTGATGACAAATGCTTGACCGGACCTCGGCGCGCTGCTACTCTGGAAGCATATTCGAAATGCTTGGGGTTGTTTCCTCTCTTCATTGACGTGGGTATGACGGAGAACGCAGAGACCGCGTTATCGGCGCTCATGGGTGCGGTCGAGCGTGGCGAGGCGGGTGCGGGGGACGCGCTTTTTGCCGCCCTTTACGCCGAACTGCATCGCCTCGCCAAACGCGAACTTGCGCGCCGCGGTGCTCCCTTGAGCCTCGGGGTTACAACCCTTCTCCATGAGGCGTACCTGAACATGGCCGCGCGAAGCAGCCCCTTGTTTCCCGACGAAGCGCGGTTCATGGGTTATGCGGCGCGGGTCATGCGGGGTCTGATCATCGATCACGCCCGCCAACGGTGTGCGGTAAAGCGCGGCGGCCAATTCGAGATCACCGGGCTGGGAACGGAACCTGGGGAGGAACTCGCCGATGATGCCGAACTCACGCCGATCAGCGAGGCCTTGGACGAGCTTGCCAAGGTGGACTCCTCGCTTGCCGAGATTGTCGACCTGAAGTTCTTCTGCGGTTTCTCCTTCGCCGATATCGCCGCCATGCGGGGCGTATCTGAGCGCACCGTGCAGCGAAAATGGGAGCAGGCGCGCATCTATCTACACCGCACCCTTCGTGCGGCATCATTGTGAGGAACCGATGTCTACACTGAGTCCAGAGACCTGGCAAAAGTTAAGTCGGCATCTGGACGAGGCGCTGGAAATGAAGGAAGAGGATCGCGGCGCGTGGCTGGCGTCGCTACGCGAAAAGGATCCCGGCCTCGCCTCCCATCTGGGAAACCTCCTTCGTGAGCACCAAGTGCTGTCGCAAGAACACTTCCTTGAAAAGGGGCCTGCCACTCCGCTGCCCGCTGCGGCGGCGATGGCGGGCCAGGCGATCGGCCCCTACACCCTGGTGTCGCTGATTGGAGAAGGAGGAATGGGCAGCGTCTGGCTGGCGGAGCGCAATGACGGGCGATTCGAGCGCCGGGCGGCGGTCAAACTGCTGCGCGCCCACCTACTCGGCAGCGCTGGCGGAGAACGATTCAAGCGCGAGGGCACCATCCTCGCCCGCCTCGCCCACCCCAACATTGCGCAACTCCTGGATGCAGGCATTTCCGCCAGTGGACAGCCTTTTCTGGTTCTCGAATATGTCGAGGGGCGGGACATCGTGGCCCACAGTGACCAGCGCCGGCTCGATGTGGAAGGGCGTCTGCGGCTCTTTCTAGATGTGCTTCGCGCGGTTGCACACGCGCATGCGAACCTGATCGTGCACCGTGACATCAAGCCTTCCAACGTCTTGGTGAGGACTGACGGGCAGGTTAAATTGTTGGACTTCGGCATCGCCAAATTGCTTGAAGACGAGGGCGCCGAGGGAACGGCGACGTTGCTCACACGCGAAGGCGGAGCGGCATTAACTCCACGGTTCGCTGCGCCCGAGCAAGTGACCGGCGGTCCCGTGACCGTAGCCACCGATGTCTATGCGTCGGGCGCGCTTCTGTATGTGCTCTTGACCGGACAGCACCCCGCCGGGCCGGGGCCGCACTCGCCCGCCGACCTGGTCAAGGCGATCGTGGAGACCGAAACCCTGCGGCCGTCCCACGTCCTGGACCCGCAACGGGATAGCACGGACGGGGCAGTCGAGGCCGCCGCCAATCGCGCCAGCACCCCTGACAAACTCCGCCGATCCCTGCGCGGCGACCTCGATACGATTGTGGCCAAAGCGCTGAAGAAGAATCCTCAGGAACGCTATGTATCCGCCACGGCATTTGCAGACGACCTGCAGCGCTATTTGAGGCACGAACCGATCAGCGCGCGGCCTGACACCCTCATGTATCGTACCGGTAAGTTCCTGCGCCGGCAGCGACTCCCGGTGGCGGCCCTCCTCCTGGTGATCGTCAGCCTGGCGGGCGGTCTGTACGAAGTCAATCGCGAACGCGTGCTTTCCCAGCGTCGGTTTTCCGACGTGCGCCGACTGGCCAACAAACTCTTCGACATTGACGTACAGGTGCGCGACCTGCCCGGCAGCACCAAGACCAGGCAGTTGATCGTTGACACCTCCCTCGAATACTTGCGCCGGCTGGCGGCCGATGTCCAAGGGGATCCTGCACTGGCACTCGATGTGGGTAATGCCTACCTGCGTGTGGCACGGGTACAAGGCATCCCGGTCGGGCCGACACTTGGACAAAAGGATCAGGCGGAGAAAAACCTTAAAATTGCCGACGACTTCATTCAGTTCGTCCTCAAGAAAGAGCCGGCAAACCGCATCGCCATGCTGCGGGCGGCACAGATCGCGCATGATCGGATGATTCTGGCTCGTTTTACCCATCGCGATAATGAGGCGCATGTCCTTGCCGGCAGGTCGGCAGAGTGGCTTGACAAGTTCCACGCCGGAAAGGGTGATGAAGCGGAAGCTGCGGGAATACTCAACACCTATTTGAATGTGGCCGACCAATTCAGCTCTGATGGTGATTACGAAAAAGCCCTGCAATTGTGCCGCCGGGGTGGCGACATTGCCGGGCGGCTCAATCGCTCAGCAAGCAGGGGCAATTTCCTCTGGGTCGCTGCCAGCGTACTGCAGACACGCGGCGACCTGGACGAAGCCCTTACTACAATTCAGGAATCGGTGAGACTTTTGGATCCGGGGCCCGATTGGACGACGAAAATCGGCCAGACGCTCAATTTCGGCCATGCCTTGGTTTACGAGGGCAGGATCCTCGGCCAGAACGATGGCATTAGCCTTGGCCGGCCGCAGGACGCGCTGCAGCCTCTGCAGCGCGCTTTCGACAGCGCCGATGCAATCGTACACCGCGATCCGAATGATCACGCGTCGAGAGGCGACCTGGCGATGGCCGCAATCACTCTGGGAGGTATTCTGCGCCACTCCGATGCGCGAAGAGCTTTTGATGTTTACACTCACGCCCTGCGGCACCTGGCGGAAGTACAAGGCGATCCGCACCTCGAGAGATACGAGATTAATTTGCTGGCTGGTTCGAGCTATGCACTGCAGAAACTAGGACGCGGCAGCGAAGCTCGGCAGAAAATCGATACCGCGCTTAAGCAACTCAAAGATCTGAAATTCTACCCGGCGGATAAAATTGATCTCGGTTCAGAAACGGAAGAGACACTTCGGGCGCTCGCCGATTTCGAAGTCGGGAATCGCGACCTGCCACATGCCATCGAGATTTACGAAGAACTCTTGAACAAGATGGATCCGCCCGAGTCCGATGCTCAATTCGACCTGGAGGACGCGGTCCACGTTTCGACAATCTTCAGTTCCTCCGCGGACGCCTACCGTCGTGCCCGCCGCATTGAGCGTGCTTCTGCTATGGACCGCCGCCGCCTGGAACTGTGGCAGCGATGGGCACACAAGCTGCCGAACAATGCCTTCGTTCGCCAACAGCTTGAGGCCGCGAGCCGTTCATAGAGACATGCTTCTGTGAGCGTCATCGAGCACCAAAGTCAGTTGGTTATCACTGGCGGAGCCCCCACGTTCTTAGGAAGAAAACCGGAACCGGGCGTTGTTTCCCATCCGGTTCCGGCAAAGAACCTCAGTACCAGTTATACCAAAAAAATTGAATCGTACTGTTGTTCCAGACATATGGCACGGTAAGCAGATGGCCGTTGCTGTAGTTGTACATCCAGATGTCCTGGCTGTTGGCTCCGTTATAGTTCATCAAGGAGCCGTTGGTTTGCAAGGCGTACGCGTCATACATCCAGGCGACGTTGTAGTCCGCCAGATCCGTCAACGCGTTGTTTTCGTAGGGCCGCTCCATGATCCATTCCGCTTGGTACCCAAGGACGGGAATTTGGTCCTCGGTCGTGCACTTATTGTCAATCTCAAGCCCGAGGCAGTTGTACACATTCGCGTACTCGGCCTGTGTCAGGTCTTCGACAGACGCGATGGCGAACAACCCTGACAGCGAAGGGCTCTGCCCCTTGTTGCCCACCCACACCTCGCTGAACATTCCGTCACCGGGCGACACGTTGAGGTTGGGCAGCACCTGCATGCTCTGACCGGGGATGAACTCAGTCCACGCATCGTAGTTGCTGAAATCAAAGCTGAAGATCGACCAGGTGTAGTTCTCGATATCTTGTTCGGTTCCGGCCTGCCACAGATCGCTATATCGGCCGTCGTCTTGGGCGCCTTGTGGGCAGTAGGAGGGGCATATACCGTTATCGCCATCGAGTCCAATCCAGAGAACCGAGTAGGTGCTTAGATTGTTATTGGAGATCTTCACCATTGGCACATACCACGCACCCTCGACCATATCGTAGGTAGGCACCGGGACCTCGTTGGGCGCGTTTTTCAAGGCGAATCCGCTCCAGCCAGCGGAGAGTTCCCAGGTGCTGGCGCGAAGTTCCGGATGCGCCACCTGCCGGGCATCTACTCGCCGCGCCGGTTGTGTCACCGCCTGCAGCCAGGCCGCGAAAGCGTCGGGCGCCTCCTTGGGATTAGGCCGTAGCGGGTACTCGCGCGTGACGAGTTCGCCGTCTGAGAGTTGCAGGGCCGCCGCTTTCGTAAGCGCCGGACGAATGAAGTCGCTCGCTTTCGGCGTGCGTATCTCGGCTTGCGGAGCCGGCAGGTCTAAGCTGGGAGTATGGTTTGGCCGCAGTTCCAACCCGAACGTGCGGGATTCGCCGTCCGAGGTGCAGTCCACCGCGAAGGCCGCGACCTCATCTGATTCCTCCCTTGGATTAACATTGAAGCGGAGCATCCCCTCGTCATCGGAGAACAATTTAAACGAGCGCGACGTGTCACTGTCGCCGTCCACGTGCAGCACGCAGACGGCTTTGGGCAGAGTATGCATCGCGATCCGCGAAGAGGTGTGCGGAGCGACCGTCAAACGCAGCGGCTCGTTCGGACTGGATTCAGCATTTTGAGCAAGACCCTGCGCCGATCCGATCAGCAAGGATCCAATCAGGGCGACACAAGCGCCGTAACCGATCAACTTCACACATTTTCCGTAGGATCTCATGGTAGTCTCCTTGTTCTGGAAGTTCGGAGCGAAGAACTTCGGGCATTGAGAAGTTCTCTCAGAAGGCCCCAGTTCTGCCCTCTAATCATGAAATCGGAAATGGCGGGCCAAAGACGACAGGTGAGGGCAAGAATTTGCTCCCCTTCTGCCATGCAGCCAGGTCCTGGGGTGTTATCCGGCTCTCCAGTTCCGCCGCGAACGCCGCTGGGTCGCGGTTGATGCGTTCGAGCAAGCCAGTGGGTGTAGTCCAAGGATTTCGCCGACCTGCTGGCTCGTGATCAGAGGCTCGCAAAGCACGCCTGAGGGCTGCTCCTTAGCATCGCTATACCCGCCGCTCATTGCCGCCCTCATGGGCATCGGAGTCTGGCCGGTCGGTTGCGAACGCATCGGCGTTCCTGGCGGCGGGCGGTCGGGTTTCGTCCTCGCTCATGCTTCCTAAACTCCAGGTCTGGTGCGGAGCCCCACATCTTTCGCAAGAGGTCGGCACGCGCTCAGAGCTAGCAAGGGCTGCAAGGTAGGAATTCCCCCACATCGGTTCTTACCCTTCAGCACTTTGCCTCAAGTGCTAAATCGAGCGCGATCCCTTCGGCAATTGGCCATAGTCGGTACTCGCGAATGACATCTCGCCTCACTAACGATCAAGAGTCGAAGAAGGGAAATGTTGGCTTAAACCGACAGTACTCCCCGACTCAGGCAAAGTACCCGTACGGAGGTGTACTTGTCGGAGCAAGCCAGTGTGGTTAAGTTCACGATATAGGTCAGTGACTCTGCACAATCATTGTTTGAGGAGGAGAGCCATCCATGCGAAACGCCACTGCCCCTGACTTCTGCCGGTCGGAGCGGATACTGGCGACAGTTCCCATCAGGCTCGTAGTGGTGTCCGATGATTACAGTATCGAGCGCGAGGCCTCCACGGTTGACCTTTCCCCCCGGGGCGTAAGGGTGCGCACTCCTCTCGCGCTGCTCCCCGGGGACACAATAGGAATCATCCCCATAGGGGAATCCCGGCGTCCCATCCCGGCCCGCGTGGTCTGGACCCAGCGTGCTCGGACGGACCAGTGGTCGTTGGCAGGGCTTGAGTTCCTGGAGCCCATGCGAGCCTAAGCCGTGCCCCGAAGGCTCTCGCTGGTCGGGAGCAGACGCACCGGAGCCCTGCGTGTCACGAATGATGTCGCAGAATTCGAGGATGGCGCCTGACTCGCCAGGTGTCATGGGAATCAAAATAATGGGCGGTGCGTTACTTTGAATTGCTGCGCCGGTAAACCAGATCGAGATGAACTCGGGCGATGCCATTGCCAGCACCAGTGACGGTGACTGCGACTTTGCTGATGCCGGCTATCGCCCAGCGGCGGTAGTCGGCATCGGACGCTCCTGCTTTTCTCCCCGCGTTTCGGCAAGCGAGCGCGAGGCACGGGAGTATGTCCTTTTCGCACACATTGTTCGAGAACGCGACAAAGGATAACCTCAGCCAGAAGCATCGCTCCCCCCTAATCCGAGAAGCTGGCGGATATGCTTTCGCTGGCTGATGTCGTTTGGCGTTCCACCCTTGCGACTTAACCACTTGTTAAAATCCTGCATCCTCACGGAGTGCAGGACGGGCACGGTAGTCACGCTCACATCCACGGTGTTCAATCCGTCCGCGATTTCGCCCGGCCAATCCTGCTCACGGATCGCCACGAGTCCGAGCGCCACGGCTTCGTAAAGAGTTGAGGCGGTTACTTCGACACTGTGCTTGACGCCTTCCATATCGCACACGGTGACCCGACAAAAGCGCAGGCTCATGGCGACGGGAAGTGTAGCATGTTCGCTTTTTATTCGCCATGGGTTCTTGGCCGGCCGGGGCGGTACGCGGTGGAAAACGGGAGGGGCATCCTTGCACTGTTCCCGTGGTACGTAATGGTACGGCGGCGTCATGGACTCTCCCCCGCGCGGACGATACTTTCGTATGTTAGCACCGGCCTGAAAGGGAACCGATTTCGCCGGTTAAGTGGAATCCAGTTTGGGCAAGGCGCACGCGACAGGCAACACATCACCCTGCCACCTCGACCCGAGCAGCCTCACGTTAGCGACTTGTACTCCCGTGCGACTCGACCTGACTGAGGACAAGCCACCACCCTCTGGTGCACTCAACAGGAGAGATAACGTTGGAACACAGCGCGCGCAGTAGCTCTCGCGGGTCAATCCCATGGCCGGGCGCGGTCGCTCGCAGCGTACCTGAGATCCTATCGGCCGGTGAGCCCAAGCGACAAGCTACCACTACGTTCGCCGCATTCCGTCAGCAGGAGCACACGCACAAGTTGGCGCCTCCGTGATTTTCCGCAGATGATAAGCAATCGGCAAGAGGAATCTTTGGATAGGCAGTTTGTGTGCTGTGTCTGATTGCAGGCGAAATAGAGGTATAATGGCTGCCGGTTATGCGGTCAAAAAAGAGATTCCGGCTGAAGATGCTGTGGCTCGGAGCGCTTTTCCTCTGCGCCGCGACCTCGCTCGCGCAGGTTCCTCTCGCGCCGCTCGACGCCAAACACCTCGCCTCCATTGACGATTTCGTCAATCACCAGATGGCCCGCCAGCGCATTCCCGGTCTCGAGCTTGGCATCTGCAGTCGCGGCCGCATCCTGCTCGCCAAGGGATACGGCCTCGCCAGCGTCGAGCTCAATGTGCCGGTCAAGCCCGAGATCCTGATGCAATCCGGCTCCGTCGGCAAACAGTTCGTTTCTGCCGCCATCATGATGCTCGTGGAAGAAGGCAAAATCTCTCTTGATGACAGCGTCACGAAATACTTCCCCGATGCGCCCGCCACATGGAAGCCGATACTGATCAAAAACCTGCTGTCGCACACGTCGGGTCTCGCGGAGTACGAGAGCCCTGACCGCATCGGCCCGAACGGCCCGT
>Ga0181518_10004945_pt1 | contig 11709 bp, 9 predicted proteins | sample PEATcosm2014_Bin_28_FD_119751 | JGI IMG/M metagenome (GOLD analysis project Ga0181518, IMG submission 119751) | Peatland microbial communities from MTU Mesocosm Facility, Houghton, MI, USA - PEATcosm2014_Bin01_60_metaG | ecosystem: Environmental > Terrestrial > Soil > Wetlands > Peat | place... | reverse complement strand
GAAGCCCGTTTCTGGATAATTAGCGGATGGTCCGCCGCCTTCCCGAAGTTTAGAGGGAAACTGATCGGCGCTGGTACAACGCCGATCGTTGGCGCCGCAGTTGCTGCCACTGGAGCACAAGGTCCGCCGAGAGGATCGAAAAGGCAAGGCAGGCCCAAACGATGGTTTCGCTCGCATGTATATCGAGATTCTCCCATCCGGTCACGCCGCCGATCACTCGCCCCTCCAGAAAAACTAGTGCGACCGCAAAGCTGCGAGTCATCCATTGCCGGTGTTCCTGAACCTTGCCTTTGAGAATGAAGACCATGGCAATCGCGGTGGTAGTCATCCACAACGTGGCGTCCGCTCCTGCAGCAATACTGAAAGATCGGGGATCACCCATGTGTTCCTGGAAGTACTGGATGTAAAAGCCGAGTGGCGCGGCCACGAACACACCTGTGACATAGATTCGGCCGACTACACGATGGAGCTGCCTGAAACGGATGCGAAGCCGATCGGAGAACTGCATCGGGCCCAGCAGCAGAGCACAGGCACCGGCGATTCCATGTGGCAGGAGCCACCACTTAAAGGGTTCGTAGTGCTGCCACACCTGGTCCTTCGGATGCACTAGAAAACTCTCATCGTGAGGGATCACGTAGGCCAACATCAAACCGATGGCCGCAAACAGCAAATATTTTGGACGTAACCACGAGCTCGGCCTGAGCGCTGTCACTATGGTTGACATGGAAGAACCTCCAGGACAATTCATTTCTTGTCCTCAATGCCGACGGTTTGTGGCGGCGAAGAAGGAAACCGCTGGCGACGGACAGCGGTTCCCTCTTCTTCGCAAGCCGCTACTGCCTTCTTGCGCGACGTAGCTCCTCAGAAGCGTTGTCCGCGCCAACGGCTCCGTTATTCCCACAATCGTTGCGTAGCTCGTTGGGGGCGCCCCTGGGCGGCGTGCTCGTTGTGTTGTCGATGCAAGGGATTGCACTCAGGTATTCGTAAATGGCTTCGATCTGATGATCGGTCATGTTGTGAAAGACCGGCCATGGCATCACCTGAAGAAGATTGCCATCGACGGGAGGTGGAAGACACGTTGCCGTATTTGGATCTGACGGAGGTTCCAAGCAGGTCATATGGATCCTATCGAAATCCGTTCCATGCCGCAGGATGTCCTTGAATTGATCAAGGGTGCGGCCACCTTCCGCTCGTCCCGTTTTGTCCGGTGTCAGGTTGCGCGTAATGATATCTGGCCCAACGTATGGTCCCGAGGGTAGCCAATAATCTGGTGGCGGATATACCCCGGGTACCGGCGGAACGGCTGGACCGAAGTCCGTGCCGCCTTCCAGGTAGGTGGTCGGGTCGGTTTTTGTGGGCTGGCCAAAATAGGGGTTTTCGCCTGCAGCGTAATTGAAGTTTGGGGGCCCTCCGCCGGTGTGGCAACCGTTGCAATCGCCAACAGCGTTCACCAGAAAGCTGCCTAAGCCCACCTTCCAGGGGTCTTTCCCCTCCAAGTTGAGCGGGACGGGCGCTATCTCGAAACCGATACGAACCAGTGATGCGTCATTGTCGTTTTTGGAGTTGCCGTGGTGGTTGTCTTGCGCTTGCACGCTCGGCGGAGTGCTCAATCGCCTTCCCAGAGCAATCACACCCAGCATCAGGACCGCTCCCACTGCCATTTTGACAAGTCTCTGTGTCTTCATTTGTGGTTCTCCTTTGCGGATTTTTCCGGGATCACCGCGTTTGCATCCGGGCATCGCTTTCCGGCGCATACGCATGCAGTTCAAAAGCAAGGTCGTTTTAGAAATCACCCCATCAAGAACTGTGCCCGGATCGTGCTTGGGTTGTCCTCACACTGGGCGCATGATGTTTCAGTTTGAGCAAGCAGGCAATGGAGAAGGTCTGGAGAATCGTGTATTCACCTGCATTGGTCTGTATTCCCAACTTGCTGAACAGGCGGGTCTTATTGACGGTCCAGGAAGGGATGTAGAATTACTGCCTCATGGGTGAAGAGCTCGGAGAGCTCAACCGTGGCTGCAGACCTCCTCAGATTCGATGACTTCGAACTGGACCTTCGCGCATACCAGTTGCGACGTTCCGGCCGCACGCTGAGGCTGGAACGAATCCCCATGGAGGTCCTGTTCCTGCTTGTGGAGCGGCGGGGCCAGTTGGTGACACGGGAAGAGATCATTGAAAAGCTCTGGGGCAAGGACGTCTTCCTTGATACCGATAACGCAATCAATACCGCGATCCGGAAAATTCGCCAAGTCCTCAAGGACGATCCCGAGCAGCCGCGTTTTATTCAGACTGTTACAGGCACAGGTTACCGATTCATAGGCCAGATATCCGAAGGTGCTGTCCCACCACCCGCTAAAGCGCCGGCTCAAGAAAAACCGGCTGCGAGTTCGAGTCCGAAAGCTGCAACTGCCGAGACCGGTTTGGTCATTTCCCATTACCGAATCGGGGAGAAGATTGCCAGCGGAGGCATGGGCGATGTTTTTCAGGCTGAAGACATCCGTCTCAGGCGTCGGGTAGCGATAAAGTTTCTATCGGCAAAATTCGCCAACGACAGCGTTGCCCTGGAGCGTTTTCTGCGCGAAGCCCGAGCCGCTTCCTCCCTCAACCATCCCAACATCTGCACTATCTATGAAATCGAAGAATACGATGGCCGTCCGGTCATGGTGATGGAGTTTCTGGAGGGAGAAACTCTCAAGCAGCGTATCGGCCGGGCCCCTATGGAGATAGACGGACTATTGGACGTCGGGACTTCCGTGGCGGATGCGCTGCAGGCGGCCCATGCCAACGGTATTGTTCACCGCGACATCAAGCCCGGCAATATCTTTATCGGTAACAAGGGGCATGTCAAGGTCCTAGATTTCGGACTCGCCAAGTTGACAGCCGGCCATCGGGTCCCCACAGAAGACGTTGAAGAGTCGCTGACCATAGCAGGGGTCCTGCCAGGTACGCCGCATTACATGTCTCCGGAGCAATTGAGCGACGAGGAAATTGACGGGCGCTCCGACCTCTTTTCTCTGGGCGTCGTGCTTTATGAAATGGCTACTGCGAAGAAACCCTTTTCTGGAAAGAACGTCGTCGCCATCAACAATGCCATTCTGCATGTCAGCCCGCCTGCCCCCACGAGCCTGAATCCGGCATTGCCCGCTGGATTGGACCCAATCGTCGCAAGGGCGATGCAAAAAGACCGGAATCTGCGCTACCAGCATGCTTCGGAGGTTCGCGCTGACTTGCAGCAACTGAAGCGTGATCCTCATGCTGCGCCTATAGCCATCAGTGCAACTACCGGAGCCCCAACGGGTATTGGAAAGCGCTGGAAGCTGATTGTTCCCGCTATCGTGGCTGTGCTGGCGTTGTCAGTCGGAGGTTACTTCTATCTCCGCCGCGCACCGAAGCTCACGGACAAAGACACGATTGTCCTTGCCGACTTCAGTAATAGGACGGGCGATTCCGTTTTTGACGGAACGCTGAGGCAAGGCTTGGCGGTGCAACTTGAGCAGTCGCCTTTCCTCAGCCTCATCTCAGAGGAGCGCATCCAGCAGGTACTGAGGCTGATGGGCAAGCCAGCCGATGCCCGATTTACTCCAGAGATCGCGCGGGAAGTATGCGAGCGAACTGCAAGCGCAGCCGTTCTCGGCGGCTCGATTGCAAGCCTGGGCACCCAGTATGTGTTGGGATTACGCGCGGAAGACTGTCGCACGGGAAATGTACTTGCTGAGGAACAGGTGCAAGCGGCGAGAAAAGAGGACGTCCTCAATGCCTTGAGCCAAATGGCCAGCAAATTCAGGAGCCGAGTCGGTGAATCACTCACTACGGTCAAGAAACACGACACTCCGCTGGCCGAGGCCACGACGCCTTCACTCGAAGCCTTGAAGGTTTACAGCGCGGGTTGGAAGGCTGTCTTTTCCACTGGTTCAGCGACCGCCGTTCCCTTTTTCAGTCGCGCCATCGAGATTGACCCTAATTTTGCCAGCGCGTACGCGGCGCTCGGGCGCATGTATGGCGACATCGGGGAATCGGTCCTTTCTGCGAGGAATACCAGCAAAGCCTATCAACTGCGGGATCGCGCCAGTGACGAGGAGAAGTTCTTTATTTCTCTCACCTACGATTTGCAGGTCACGGGAAACCTGGAGAAGGCGCAGCAGACCTGCGAGTTGTGGATGCAAACTTATCCTCGCGCGTCGTCTCCCCACTCGCTGTTGGCAGGGGGAATCTATCCTTCGATCGGCAAACGTGAAGAGTCCGTCGAGGAAGCCAAAATAGCTCTCGGTATCGACCCGGACTTTTCTATAGGGTACAGCCTTCTTGCCGACGGCTACCTGGCGCTGGAGCGCACTGCTGAAGCGGAGAAGACTCTCCAGCGAGCGTCCGAGCGCAAACTTGATATCCCCGATTTCTATGTCCAGCGATACGTCATTGCCTTCCTGAAAGACGACAAGACAGAAATGGAGCGGGAAGCCGCTTTGCCTCGGGAAAGACCCGGCGTGGATGACTGGATGTTCAACGCCGAAGCTTTCGTATCGGCCTATTCCGGTCACTTGGAAAAGGCCAGGAAGATGTCACAGCGGGCAGCGGATTTGGCCCGGAAGGCGGAGCGGCGGGATACTGAGGCACTTTACGAAGCAGATGCCGCGATGCGGGAGGCCCTGTTCGGAAACGCGTTGGTCGCAAGGCAGAGAACTGGGGACGCACTTGAGCTTTCAAAGAGCAGGGATGTGGAATATGGAGCTGCCTTTGCGCTAGCTCTCTCGGGAGATTCTTCTCGATCTCAAGCGCTGACGGAGGACCTCTCCAGGCGCTTCCCCGAGGACACGATAGTTCGATTCACGTATGTGCCGACAATCCGCGCACTCGTGGTGTTGAACCACAGCCAGCCCTCAAAGGCTATCGAGCTGCTGCAAACCGCCATTTCTTATGAAGACGGAACTCCGATTGAGGGCGGCTCTGAATTTCTTTTGGGAGCGGGTACTCTCGACTCGGTCTATGTCCGTGGCCTTGCCTATCTGGCCGCTCATCAAGGCGCCGAAGCCGCCGGGGAATTCCAGAAAATTCTTGATCACCGCGGGATCGTGCTCAGCGATCCCATCGGCGCATTGGCACACCTGCAATTGGGCAGAGCCTACGCACTGTCGGGTGATAAGAGCAAAGCGAAATCCGCCTATCAGGATTTCCTTACGCTCTGGAAAGATGCGGACCCGGACATCCCTGCCCTCAAGCAGGCCAAAGCCGAGTATGCAAAGCTGCAATAGCTGCGTTGCCCCTCGGTGGAAGCTCGGAGTAGGGCGGACCCCCAACGACACTAGCCAGAAGTCGGCTTCGGGGAAATCATGCAGTGATCCGTTGATCTCCCCTAAGCCCGTTTGTGGACCGCGTCAAGTCTGTCTTCGGGCTAGCGACCCATCGAATGCAGGTGTCCACCGAATCTCTACGGCAGCGGCGTTAGAAAACCTGTCCAGAATTGCTACCGTGGGACCCTGTATAGATGGCCTTCTTAATCTCGACAGATGGCGTTAGAAATGTGTAGTTTTCTAACCCGGCCAAAAGCGGAATTGCTTGGACTCGTTCAGACCCGGTCAATGAGTGTAATCGGGTTTTTTCGCCATTTGAGGCGATTGCTTGCGGGGTAGCGCAGAGTCGGTGTTGTCTATCCTCAGCCCCGAGAATGTACGGGCACTCGACGCAAATCACTTCATTTTATCTTCACGAGTTTCAGTCCATCCGGAGAGAGGACGACATTCGAGCGGTTCGCGTGCCACCATTGCACCCACTCTTCCGGCGAATCAAAGTTCTTGCCGGTGATCATTTTCAGCCAGGCTAGGGCGTTTTGGTGGGTCGACAGTTCAGGGGCGTCATATACAACGAATACCGTTGCCGCATTTTCCCACTCCTCGAAGCGCGTATTGTCCGGATTTTGCAACCACTCGATAAAATCATCCAGACTCGAATAGCTCAGTCCGGTCTTTACTTGAAGATTCCGAACTTCGCTCTCCTCTGTACCTGGGGAGTTTCGGCTTCGCTGGAGCAAATCAATCAACGCTGCAACCTCTCTACGCCGCACGGTCCACGGGTTCTGGCGTGGACTCCGGGCAAAAAAGTTCCGCCATTCCGTATAGCTTGAATAATCTCCCCCAATCACCTTGTGCAGATACTCCTGGACGCGGCGCTGCTGTTGGCCGGTCACGATCTCGATGCAACCGGCTGCGTCCAGCTTCAGTGCTCGCAAGCGAGCCTCCGGGTCGCCATAGAGCGGAAACTGAGGCCACGAGGATTTGCGCACCATGGGAGAGAAGCTCCCGCCAAACGTAAATGGTAGCGGCGGTTCGTGGCCGAAAAACTCCGGAGCTACGTAGTACTTACTTGGAAACGGAAGATGCACATACGGTTCGCGAAGGTAGTTATCAGAGGGCTCGGAATCAACCGGGTGTTCCGGTTCCCGGATTTCCAACAGCTCATCCGTACCCGCCCATGCCAGGTTCTCGCCGTTGCTGGTCCACCATGCTTCAAGCTCTGCATACGAGGAAAAATCCCGGCCCAGCAGCCGCGTTAACTCTTTGCGGATCTGTTTGGTTCGCTCGCCGTCCCATTGCTCCGGATCAATCAGCCAAGCCCAGATGCGCGCTGCGCCCGCATAGCCTTTACCGATCTCCTGCGGATCATCAATTTGCGCCATAGCTCTCTCATTTAGGACCATGCAGGCGCTGGCATCGACCGAGGGACGCACGATGATTCTCTTTTCGCTCCGGACCTCCGAGCGCAGACCTTTATAGGCTTTCCAAAACCAATACGCCCTTCCACCCACGTTTTCGACAGTCAAACATCCAATCCCATCCGTACCCAATGAAGCGGGCGCCGTCGCCAGCATTCCGGCAAACACCGCACACGCCTGGCTGGCCGCGGTTATCAGTACCACCATCCCGTTCCATATCCCTCCTGGCTTGGGACGCAAGGGAACCGGATGAACAGAGGTTAGTTCCTTTTCGGAAAGTGGGGCGCCTTCCCGGGGTGGTGGTAAAGAGCGCTCATACAATATCGCCCAGGACAAGCAAGGCACGCCGAGGACGATGCAGTGCATCACGAAAACTCCCACGGCGTAGATGAACCAGGGAACCGCAATGACTCCCGAAAAGATCGCGATCAATCGCAGCGGAAGTTTCAATATGTTCCAAAGCCGCGTCCCTCGGCTTCCCGCTTCGGGTGCGCGAGAGCGGAGAGGCATCGGGGCTACGAAAAGAAGCCCGCCGATTCCCAGGAGAACTTCGGCCAGCAAATTGTCGTTTCGTGAGGGATACGACATACCCCAGGCAGGCAAACTGCCGCTCCAAATGAGCGCATCGATCGCCCATGAGTAAATCGCCACCGTGGCCGCCCACGGCATCGCCGACCTCAAATACCGTTCCCACCAGGAGCGGGAGGGTTCAGAGTTCGGATTAGAGTCCGGTGAAAAGTTCGCCTGTTCCGCCTCTGCCTGCAGGATGCGCCACCTTAGGATTCCGAGGGCCGTTCCTCCTGCAAGGCCGCTCAGCACTAAAATCGTGGCGACATATCCGAATTGGAGACCGCCTGTCGCTACAAATGCGAAATTGTAATAATGACGCTCGAACTCAGATGACCAGAGCGTTGACTTCGTCAAGACCAGGAAGATTGCGGGGATCCCCACGACACTCACGGCCGCGCTCGCCGATTGAATCGCCGCCTCCGCGCAACTGCTAAATCTTTCACGCCATATATACGCCGGAACCAGGAGGGCCTGAATCAGGAACGCGGAGGCGAGGAGACATCCTTGCAGCAGACGCCCGCTTAAAACGGCGAGGTGCCAGTACTCGGCCGTATAGACCAGGCTCAACCCGATCCAGAGTCCCCCTACCAGACGATAGGAATTCACCGCGGACTTACGGGCTGTGCTCACGATTGGGATATCCTCCCGTTCGCTCCTCTTCTAAATCAAAGCACTCATGGATACCCGCTGCTAGCTCCGTCACAATCGTAGCATCGCGCATGCGGCCGCGAGAGCTGCGTGAAGATGGGAGTTGCAAGTTCGGATAACTGACGTTAACAGGCGTTTACGCTCAAAACCCCTTCCGGCGGGGTCACTGAGTGTAATCGCGATGTTTCGCCAATTGACAAGCTAGGTGACCGCTGGGTAACTTCCGGTTGGCCGACCACTCGTTGCCAGAGGTACGAGCACTCGGAAACCCACTACTCGCGCCGGATCGCCTGAATGCGGAAGGAATAGCCGATCCCGATGAGATGATCCGCTGCGGCCGAGGACAGACCGACGCCGACATGGAAGTCAAGTTGGTGCCGCTTTGCGAGCTTCAGTGCGGTTCCGAAGTGCAGAAAGTGCCGCGGCCCTCCAACTTCCGGAAAGTCACCTGCGTACTCGACAAATGCATCCCATGGTTTCGTCAATTGCCGATCGAAAAGGAACGTGGTCTCGCCGGTCACGTTTCGCGTGCGGCCCTGAGTAGGCCAGTACACCGAAAACATTCCGGCCGCCATCCAGTTGGCAGACAGCATGCGCGACCAGGGCATCTGCAATCCCGGATCGTACCCTCCGCTCGACACGCCGTTGGCGCCGGTCGGTAGACTGAGGAACGCGATCACGGAGACGTCGAACCCGTGCGTGGGGCCGACCTGCTGTTTTACTCCGATAGCAACGTCGCCGAATCCTGAGCCGACACCGTTGCCGGCTGTCAGGTTGTGGAAATAGTCCGGCACAATAAAACGCAACTCCGTCCTCTTGGCCAGACCGAAGCGCACTAAACTTTCGGGAGCGTCTATGACGCTTTGCCCCTGACTGCTGGTTTGAAGGAAGCCGTTCTCGACCTGGAGGCTGCCGGTCGGAACGACTACGCTGGAATTCGTGAATGCCGGCCGATCGGTTGCGATCAGTCCCACCTCGTCAGGACTCGGGGGCTGATCTTGGCCATGCAATGGCGCCGTGCCGGCCAAAATGAACGCCAGTAGTGCGGTCGAGATACGATTGATCGATCTGAAAACGAAGAAAGTCATGAATTGCGTTCAGCGCGTAGCACGCCCCGCCGCCTCGTCCATCAATGTTGGTGCAGCGGTGCAGGACTCTCGCCGGGAACGTAGGTCCGCAGTGCGTCATACTTGGTCACCTGCTCGGCGGAAAGCAGCGCGCGCTCGCGGACGTGCGCCGTCAAGTGCAGCGCGCGCAACTGCCCTTGCAGGTTGGCGATTTCGGCGGTCAGTTGCCGCACTTTGTCCACATCGGCGTGTTGTTCACGAAAGAGGTTATCGAGTTCATCTTCGCTGGCTAGGAGCTGTTTGCCCAGAGCCTGTGCTTTCGTATGCACGTCGTCGAACAGGGCGCGCGTGGCGGCGAGCTGGTCTGGCGAGAGCCCGAGCTTATCGGCGATGTCCAGGACGTGCCGCGGGCCGGGATAGTGGTTGAGTTCGGGGCCTTCGCCAACCCCATGCCTTCGCCGTTCAAGTATTGACTGCGCTGCTCGTCCGAAACCCCAGATTTGTTCGTTGCGTTAGGGGTGTGGTACGAAGAGCCAATATCGGTTGTGTCCCCGGTATGGTGGTCCTCGATTTGAAAACGAAGAAAGTCGTGAATTGCTTTCAGCGCGTCGGGATTTGTTGCCTTAATACGCACCTTGCCCCCTGCGGGCAGCTCTTCGAAACTGTAAGAAATCTCAGCCCGTTTTTCTTTCATCACAGGAACGCCGGGCGGCACCTGGTCATGCACGAACATGGGTATGGAAAAGTCGCCATTCGAGAACATCGTGACAATGTGCGTCAGATGCGATCGGATTGCCTGCACATTTTGGGAATCCTGGCTGTCATTGACGGTTACTTCAATAGCTCCACCGTCTGAATACAGGCGAAAATGATGAGTGGTCTTATCATGCGGGAATCCCATTGCCTCATCCCCGTGTTTTTCCACATCTGCCTGATGCTGCGAGGCCTCCTTCATGTGCTCTTTGTGCATCGGGCAAGACTCCATGTCCTGCGCTGCTAATTGCAGTCCGAAAAGTAGAAAAAGTGCGACTATTGTTTTCATGATCTCCCTCCCCTTCGAAATTGATTTGCCGGAGCGCCATTCTTCAGCGCCTCACTAAGCGAGTGCAGCAAGTGCGATTTCTGCCCTGGACCCGCCCGCTGAATTCGCTGTTCCCAATCGGACAACACCTTCTTGAGGTATCGTTTCGTGCGCCTTAGGGCCTCAATGTCTGCTTCGATTACCCTTGAGCTTTTCTTGGGCAAGCTGGTATACGCGGCGGCACGGAGCGCCACCCGCATCACGAGCTTTTAGGACTTCAGCTAACTCTGCCAGAGTGAATCCGATCCGAAGCGCCCTTTGCACCACAAGCACTCTCTCCACGGCGCTCGCGGGATAGACTCGGTAACCAGCCTCTGTTCGCAAGGTTCGCGGGAGAATGCCGATCCTTTCATAATGTCGAATCGTATCTGGGCTCACTCCCGCCGCCTTGGCGAGAGTGCCGGAACGAAAAGCTTTGGAACCGCTGCTTTGCACCATGAGAAGTATCAACCCTGGAATGCATTCCAGAGTCAAGCCATTTTTTGGGGGTCTCTGCTAAAGTCAAAGTCAAGTGTTGTTAACAGGCGTTATCGCAACTTTGCGACTTTTGTTCGCCAGACAGCCGAAAAGGAAAGCGCAAACTTGTGCTATGGGAATGTTACGACAACGATTCGCACAGTTCGGCTCAAGCAACAGGACGGCTGCGAAACGGAAGATCAGGACTCGGCTTCCGCGTAGGCAACCGCGATGCATGCGTCTTGCTGTCGGTGTGCATGGCGCAAAGCCGCTATTCCTGACCGTGATCGTCCACTTCCAGGTAGTCAGCCACCTGCTCGTAGGCTTTGCGGTCACATAACACGGTCACGTCTGGCGGATGGTGAAGCTGGAAGAACTCCATGGGCAATTCTAAGGCGACCAGCTTCTCGCCTACAAGCTAATCCGTGTCCGAGAGCAGCCGAAGTAGGGCTGGACATCAATCTCCGTGGGCCTTTTCTTTTGAACGCAGATGTATTTACCGAGGGCATTCAGGGACACAGCCTCAACTTTCGCCTTTTTCGGCGAGCACGCAACTGCTAGAATGAGCGCTTACTTTTTAAGGTCACGTCTCCGAAAGAGGCAATCATGAGCATACTTCGTCTGTTAGACCGGGAATCCATCACGGTCCCCCCCTCAACCACCGTTGCCGACGCCATCCAAATTATGCTGGATCGCCGCGTTGGCTCCGTCGTGATCGTGGAAGCCAAGCAAGTACTGGGCATCTTCACCGAGCGCGATGTGCTGAGAAAGTTGGCGCTGAGCGGCCGTGATCCCAAGACGATTGCGGTCTCCGAGTTGATGACCGCCCCGGCGATAACCGTTGACCCGGAAATTACTCCCGCCGAGGCTCTGGCCTCGATGCTCGAACATCATTTCCGCCATCTGCCGGTCGTCGATGCCCGGGGCCGGCTGCGCGGAGTCCTTTCCATTCGGAACCTGCTGCAGGAGATGATGGAAAAGTATCGCCACCAACTGCATACTCTGGAACAACACGTCATCAGCGAAGAGCCGGGGGCGACCAAAGCCAGAGGCTAAGAGTGCCTTGGGCGTCTTCGATGAATTGCCATTCTGCGGCGCCGTGCGGATTCCCTGAAACACGATTCCCACGGCGCAAAGAGCATTGTTGTACCAACCCCGTTGCGCGTAACTTCTGTTATCAGGCG
>Ga0181518_10004944_pt1 | contig 11711 bp, 8 predicted proteins | sample PEATcosm2014_Bin_28_FD_119751 | JGI IMG/M metagenome (GOLD analysis project Ga0181518, IMG submission 119751) | Peatland microbial communities from MTU Mesocosm Facility, Houghton, MI, USA - PEATcosm2014_Bin01_60_metaG | ecosystem: Environmental > Terrestrial > Soil > Wetlands > Peat | place... | reverse complement strand
TTCCGTTCGGACCACTTTCCAACTCTGGCCCAAACCCAACAATTGATGAAATGTTTCTTCTGGTGTCATGCCCCCATGCTGGCCAATTCCAACCTATCCATCCACCGAAAACGTCGAGGAACCAGTAGAATTCAACCTGATGCTGGAAGCTCGCGTTCTTGACCGCATTCGCAAAGTCGTCTAGCCCGATTTCGATCGGGAATGCCGCCAATGACGCAATGGAAAAAACGGAGTCGAGGCCAACGTCGGCCAAGGCCGCATTGAACGCAGTGGATACTCCAAAGTTGCCAGCCAATCTCGTTGCGGTGCGGTAATCCTTGTTTTCGATCGCTGAGTAGATGTCAGGCGCTTCCACCAGGAACGAAATCCAATCCTTGTAAGGGATGCCACTATAACTGCCGCCGTTCGGCGTATAGTCGAGGGCCGCTTTGATGGCGTCATCGGAAACACTGGTGATGTTCCAAACCGTCTTGACATAGTTCACCTGATCGTCGGTGGTAACCTGCGCTCTGGCTCCCCATGGATGGAAAAGGCAGACGAACGCAACCAAAATGCCCGTCTGCCGGATAAGTGACTGAGGAAGATGCAGAAACGCTTTCAGACTTCTTGAAACATTTAAGGCGATTGGTGTTTTGAAACTATGCGGCGCGCAGCGACAAAAAGAGGATATCGGTGTTGTGTTCATAAAAGTGGAAAAATGGGGAACTGATGTGCCAAAATTGCCCTCCCGAGGACAACAAGAGACGGGCGTCTTGGCGCGTCCGTATGGTTTCTTCCTGTCCCGGGTTTCATAGGCTGGCGGCCATTATCAAACACATCGCCGCCAATGCAATAAGAAAATCATCCGCCTCAAGTCTGTTATCGATAATTTCCAGAGATGGGCGATTCGCCAAACCTCAAAGATGACAAAATTGTAATGAATCGGCCCTTGAAGGCGCAACGGGCCGCCTTCATTTTTGGCGTTTAACCGAGGTCAAAATTAATTTTATTTATGAAAAGAAATCAATTTGTCAGTTTGTTGGCTCTGGGTTTGGCGCTCACGGCGCGCGCGTCGTTTGGCGCGGCGGACGGGCCTTACCATTTGTTGAAGGAAATTCCCGTCGGCGACCCGAGCAGTTGGGATTACCTGTCGGTGGACGAGGCGGGCCGCCGCCTTTACGTCAGCCACGGCACGGAAGTGGCGGTCATTGATATTGACAAGGACACCGTGGTGGGGAAGATTCCCAACACCCCCCGCGTGCATGGCTTCGCGGTCGCGTCGGACCTGGGGCGCGGCGTCGCCAGCAACGGCGGCGAGAACAAGGCCAGCGTGGTGGATTTGAAAACGCTGGAAACCATCGTCAAGCTGGACACCGGGACGAACCCCGACGGCTTCGTCTATGAACCGGGCCGGCATGAAGTATATTTGTTCAACGGCGGCAGCTCCTCGGCCAGCGTGATTGACCCGAAGGCCGCCAAAGTCGTCGCCACCATTGCGCTGGGCGGCAAGCCCGAATTCCCGACCGCGGATCCGGCGGCGGGGCGTGTTTATGACAACTTGGAAGACAAAAGCGCGGTGGTGGTGATTGACACCACGGCCCATTCCGTCGTGGCCACCTGGCCGATCACCGGCGGCACCAGTCCCTCCGGCATGGCGATTGACACCGCGCACCACCGGCTCTTTATCGGCTGCGACAACAAGGTGATGGCGGTGATGGACAGCACCACCGGCAAAGTCGTCACCACCGTGCCCATTGGCGACGGGGTGGATGCCAATGCCTTTGATCCCGGCACGCAACTGGCCTTCGCCTCCTGCGGCGGCTCGGGCACCGTCACCATCGCCCATGAAGATTCGCCCGACAAGCTGACCGTGGTGCAAACCCTCAAGACCGCCGCCGGGGCGCGCACGATGACGCTTGACCCCAAGACGCACAAGATTTACCTCTCCGTCGGCCAGAGAAACGGACCGGCCAACAATTTCAAAGTGCTGGTCTTCGAAATGCAAAAGCCATAACTCTGCGGTAGGGCGGCGCTGCCGCGCCGCCCCAAAATCCGAAAGAAGAATTATTTTAGCCGCAAAAAAGCACAAAAGGCGCAACGCGGCAAGCCGCAACCAAAGGAATTGAACCACGGATTTCCCGGATGAAACGGATAGAGCATTCGCAGGTAGGGACGCCTCGCCGAGGCGTCCGGCCCCTGGACGCCTCGGCGAGGCGTCCCTACCTTCATTTTTGCCTGGCTCTGCTATTGTGCGGACTGGCCGCCGGCTGCGCCCATTACGAGGCGCGGCCGGTTTCGCCGGAGCAGACTGCCTCCGCCCTGGAAAGCCGCACTCTGGAGGATCCCGGCCTGATAAGTTTTCTGGAGGCCAATCTCCACCGCGAGGCCGCCGCCGGATCGCCGCGCGTCTGGGATTTTGAAATGCTCACTCTCGCCGCCCTCTATTATCATCCTGACTTGGAGGTCGCCCGCGCGGAGTGGGAAGTGGCCCGCGCCGGCATCATAACCGCCGGCGGGCGGCTCAATCCAACCGTGGACCTGACGCCCGCTCTAAACTTCAGCCACGTCAATGCTCCCTATGGACTGTCCCCCTGGCTTCCGGCGGTCACTTTCGACGTGCCCGTGGAAACCGCCGGCAAACGGGCCAAGCGCATCGCGCAGGCGGAGCACCTTTCCGAATCCGCGCGCCTGAACGTCTTCGTTGCGGCCTGGCATGTGCGGGCCGGCGTCCGCTCCAGCCTGCTCGATTTTTCCGCGGCGCGTCAGCGCGAGGCGCTCCTGCAAAACGAGATGCCCATCCAGCGCCAAATCATCGCGCTCCTGGACCAGCAAATCCAGGCCGGCGCGATGGCGGGGTCGGAAGCGGTGCCCTTCCGCATCGCCCTGCAAAAGACCCAGCTTGACCTCGCGGACGCCCAGCGAGAGAGCGCCGAGTCCCGCGCGCGCCTGGCGGAATCCATCGGCGTGCCGGTCCGCGCGCTGGACGGCGTGGAGTTGTCAACTGTTTTTCCAGACGCCGCCGCCGCGGCGGGCCTGACGGCCGCCGATGTGCGGCGCGAAGCAATGCTGGGCCGCGCGGACATTATGTCCGCCCTGTCCGATTACGCGGCGGCCGAGTCGGGTTTGCAACTGGAAATCGCCCGCCAATATCCGGACGTTCATTTCAGCCCGGGCTATCAGTTTGACCAGGGCGACAACATCTGGAGCCTGGGCCTTACCGTCGAACTGCCCGTGCTCAACCAAAACCAGGGGCCGATTGCCGAAGCCGCCGCGCAACGCCTCGCCGCCGCCGCCCGCTTCAACGCCCTTCAGGCCAAAGTTCTTTCTGACATTGACGCCGCGGTGGAAAGTTTTCGCGCCACGGAAAAAGGGCTGGCCGCGCTCCAGGACCTGGCCGGCGTCCAGGCGGCGTCCCGCGACGCCGTTGCCGCGCAGGTCAATGCCGGTGCCGCCACCCCGCTCGATTTGTTGGAGGCCCAGCTTGAACTCGCCGTGGCCGAGGAGGAGCAGTTGGATGCGCGGGTCAAAAGGCAGCAGTCCGTGGCGGCCCTGGAAGACGCCGTCCAACGCCCCATTGAAATGATAACGCCGGCCCTGATCGAGCGGAATCCGGCGACCGCAAAGGAGAATCAACCGTGAAGCGAGCCATTGTTCTGTTCATTGTCATTGCCGGCGCGGCTGGCGGCGGCATCTGGTGGTATAAGCACCACAACGCCGCCGCCCCTGAGACGCCCGCCGCCGCGGACCAAGGCCCCCAAGTCACCCACGACGCACAAGGCAACACGGTGGTCAGCATGAGTGACGACGACCAGGGGGATGCGGGGATAGTCTTTGGCAATCCGGCGGCCGGGCAGTGGCCCCAGGAGGGCACAGGCGCCGGACCGGCGGGCGATTCGACTCCGCTGTCAGGCGTCCTCATCCCGCGCGACGCCGTGGTGCTGGTGGAAGGCGCAAGCTGGGTTTATGTGATGAACAAGGAGAATGGCGGCGAAGCCTTCACCCGCATAAAATCCCCGATGGACCGGCTGACCGGCGCGGGATGGTTCGTGACGGGAACCATCAACACGAACGATTACATCGTCGTGACGGGCGCGCAGAAGCTCCTTGCAACAGAACTCAAACCGGCGGGGGGCGACGAAGATGCCGTACCCACGGTGGTCAGCGTCCAGACCAACGCGCTCAAACCAGCCACGCTGCATCGTTACGTGCAAGGTTATGGAACGATTGAACCCGCCCCCGCCACGGCCAACGCCCCGGCCGCGAGCGCCTCGCTGGCTGCGCCGTTGGCGGGCGTCGTCACCAAGGTCGCCGTGGTGGAAGGCCAGCACGTCGAGAAGGGCGATTTGGTGGTGGAATTGAATTCAGGCACGTTGACCGTCGAAAACGCGGCACAGGAGGTGGCGCGGCAGAGGCAATTATACGCGCAACAGAACACGTCGCAGAGGAGTTTGCAGAGCGCCGAGGCCCAACTGGCCCTGTTGCGGGTCATCTCCCCATTGTCCGGCACCGTCGTACGGGTCAATGTCAAGCCGGGTCAGTCGGTGGATTTGCCGACGGTGGTGGCGGAAGTGATGGATTTGAAACGGCTCGTGGTGGCGGCGGCAATTCCGGCCGCGCAAGCCGGCGAATTGAAAGCCGGGAATCCGGCGGAACTGCTGACCGAGCCTGCCGTGACGTCGGAACTGGCGTATATCAGCCCGACGGTGGACACGAACAGCGACACGGTTCTGGTGCGGGTGTTGCTGCCTGCGGACGCCGGTTTGCGGCCTGGACAATTTGTTCCTTTGCGCATCGTGACGGCGGTTCACACGAACTGTCTGGTCGCGCCGGCTGAAGGGGTGTTGACGGATGAAAGCGGCCAAAGCGTCATCGTGCTGGTCAAAGGCAACGAGGCGACGCAAACGGCAGTGCAGGCCGGTTTGCGGGAGAACGGATGGGTTGAAGTCGCCGCTCCGGGACTCAGAGCGGGCGATCCGGTCGTGAGCGTCGGCGCTTACGGCCTGCCGGGAACGACAAAAATCCGCGTTCCAAATGCGGCGGCGGGCGAAACGTCCACCAATTCGTCCACCAATTCGTCCAGCGCCAAATGAAGGCCGACGTCATTTCGCCTTTGGGCCGGTTCGCTACAAGACACGCGCTGTCCATCACGTTTGTCGCGGCGGCCTTGTGTCTGGCCGGAGTTTTCTCCGCCCTCCGAATGCCGTCGTCGGTTTTTCCCCAGACCAATTTCCCGCGCGTCGTCATTCTCGTTGACAACGGCATCATGCCCGCCGACGAAATGATGGCGACGGTGACGCGCCCCATCGAAGAGGCGATGAAGGACATTCCGGGCGCGCTCACGGTGCGTTCGGCGACCAAGCGCGGTTCGGCGCAGATCAATGTCTTCTTTAACTGGCATGTGGACATGTCGCAGTCGGAACTGTATGTGCTGGGGCGGCTCTCGCAAATCCGCAGCGACCTGCCGGCGACCGCCGACACGGAAATTGAGCGCGTGACCTTCTCGGCCTTTCCCATCATTGGCATCAGCCTGACCAGTTCCAGCCGGGACATCATGTCGCTTTGGGAGACGGCCAATTATGAGTTGAAGCCGCGTTTTCTCCAGATACCCGGCGTGGCGCGCGTGGAAATCATGGGCGGTCGGGAGCCGGAATTTCATGTGGTGGTTGACCCGCTGAAATTGCAGGCCGCCGGCCTCGGTTTGCAGGACGTGTGCGACGCGCTGACGAAAAACAATCTTATCGCGCCGGCTGGCATGATGGAGGAAAATTACCATCTTTACCTGACGACAGTGGACGGGCGCGCGCATTCGGTGGCGGGCATAGAAAATTTGGTGATAGCGGTGCATGGCAGCCACCCGGTGCAACTCAAAGACGTGGCGCGTGTGGAACGCGGGCCAAAGCCGGTCTTTCAATCCATCACCGCGCAAGGGCGTGACTCGGTGCTCTTGAACATCATGAGCCAGGCGGACGGCAGCACGCTCGACATTGCGGCGGCGTTGAAAACGAAATTGGAGCAACTCCGGCAGGAATTGCCGCCGGACATGCATCTGGCGTTTTATTACGACCAGTCGCTCTTCGTGCGCGATTCGGTGGGGAGCGTTTGGGACGCGATTATTTTCGGGCTGATACTGTCGGTGCTGATTCTTTATTTCTTCCTGAAGAATTGGGGCAGCGTGTGGACCGCCATCGTCACCATTCCGATCACGGTTTTGATCACGATCGTCGCCATGAAACTGGCCAACATGAGCTTCAACATGATGACGCTGGGCGGCATCGCCGCGTCCATCGGGCTGGTGATTGACAACGCCATCGTCGTGGTCGAGGCGATGTGCGTGAAGATCGCGGCGGGACGGCCGCGGCTGGAGGGAATTCAGGAAGCCATCCACGAGATCCTTTATCCGCTGATTGGCTCGACTCTGACGCCGGTGGTGGTGTTCCTGCCGCTGGCGTTTTTGTCGGGTATTGCGGGGGTGTTTTTCCGGGCGCTGGCGCTGACCATGGTGGTGTCGCTGTTGACGTCGCTGGTTCTGGCCCTCACGCTAACGCCGTCGCTGGCTGCGTGGTTCATCCGGGAGCGCAAGAATAAGGAGGGCGGCCACACGTCCGGCGGTGCGGAGGGCGGCTTTTTGCTGAGGCGCGTCCTGCGCGTTTACGAGTGGGCGTTGCGCAAGGCGCTGGCGCATCGCTGGCTCACCCTGCTGGCCTGCGGGGTGGTGGTCGTTGGCTCGGTGTTCATTTACCGGCATTTGCAATCCGATTTTCTGCCCGATTTTGATGAAGGCGGTTTTATCATTGATTTCAATGCGCCCCCGGGCACGAGCCTCACCGAGACCTCGCGCCAGCTTTCGGCGGCGGAGCGGATATTGTCCGCCAATCCGGACGTGGAAAGTTATTCGCGCCGGCTGGGCGCGGAAATGGGGATGTTCATCACCGAGGCGTATCGGGGCGACTTTGCGGTCAAGCTCAAACGCGACCGCGAGCACTCGACCGATGAGGTCATCGCCGCTTTGCGCCACACTTACAACGAGCAATTCCCGGCCTTCCACTGGGAGTTTCCCGGCATCCTGACCGATGTGATCGGCGATTTGCAGTTGACGCCCGATCCGGTGGAAATCAAATTGTTCTCCACCGATTTGAAATGGCTGCAACAGGTTGCGCCCCGGGTGGAAGACCAAATCAAAACGATGTCCGGCGTGGTGGACACGTTCGACGGACTGACGGAAACCGGCCCCTCCATCAATTACCGGGTGCGCGGCGCCGACGCGGCGCGCTTTGGCTTGAGCGTCCAGGACATCGCCGGCGCGGTGAACACGGCGATGCTGGGCCAGACGGTGTCGTCCGTGTTGGAAGGCGACCGGGTGGTCAACATCCGCGTCCTGGCCAATCCGGCGAGTGTCAATCGGCTGGCCGTGTTGAGCGAACTGCCGTTGCGGGCGGCCAACGGCACGGTGGTGCGGCTGGCGCAAGTCGCGGACGTGGCCCAAGAGCCGAGCGAAGTGGAATTGGTCCGCGACGATTTGCGGCAGGACATCATCGTCTCGGCGCGGCTGGAAGGCCGCGATCTGGGCAGCGCGATGAAGGAAAACCAGAACAAGTTGAGCCAGGACAAATGGCTGCCGCCCGGCACGGTTGAATACGGCGGCCTTTACCAGCAGCAGCAGGAATCTTTCCGCAATCTCGTCATGGTGCTGCTCGCCGCCATCCTGCTCGTGTTCACCGTGCTGCTGATGGAATTCCACTCTTTCTACGAGCCGATCTCCATTGTGTTTGGCGCGGTTCTGGCGCTGTTTGGAACGGTGGCGGCGCTCGAGATCACGGGGACATCTTTGAACATCGTCTCCTTCCTGGGCGCGATCATCGGGGTGGGCATTGTGGCCAAGAACGGCATCCTTATGCTTGACTTTGTGGATCATCTCCGCACGCAAGGCGTGCCGCTGGTGGAAGCCCTCGTGCGCTCCGGCCACCGCCGCCTGCGCCCGGTCTTGATGACATCAATGGCGGCAGCTCTCGGAATGCTGCCCCTGGCTTGGGGCATCGGCAGTGGCGCCGAGATGCTGCGTCCGCTGGCCGTCGCCGTGATTGGCGCTCTCTGTATTTCCGTGCTGCTGTCGCTCATTGCCACGCCGGTGGTGTATTACATCATGTTGCGCGTGCGCGAGAAATCGGCTTTTCGAGAACCGGCGCCGCAGGAGTAACAATGACAGCGTCGGGTGTGATTGAGCGGAATCCGGCGGCCAGAAAGGAGAATCAACCGTAAAGCGAGCCATTGTTCTAATCATCGTCATTGCCGTCGCGGCGGGTGGCGGCATCTGGTGGTATCATCCGCATAACGCCGCCGCCCCGCCCGGCACTGAGAAGCCGGCCGCGGACGAGAAGCCAGCCGCCGACGAGGGCACACATGTTACCCACGACGATCAAGGCAACACCGTCGTCAGCATGAGCGACGACGACCAGGGGGACGCGGAGATCGTCTTTGGCAATCCGCCCTCCACGACCAACTCGCCTTTCAGTCCGTGCGTGACCGCCTGGCGGTGGTCATCCTGGGCGGCCGGATCACCTCCACCAGCCTGAACCTCCTCATCCTTCCGACCCTCACCCTGCGCTACGGCAAATTCGGCGTGAAAAAGGTCAGTGAGGATTGATCGTTCCCCTTTGTTTTTTCAAACTGGCCCTTTTCGCAGGTTGATTCTTTTCGCGACGTTCGTAAGACGTTGCCTTCGTTTCTCGAACAGTTCCTCGACGGCATATTGCATGAGATTGAAACCCGTCACGACCTGCTCGGGCTTTAAGCCTGTCAGGTGACTTCCTGAGTTACCAAGCCACTTCACCGCAAGAAGTTTATCGCCAATATCCTGATTTGTTCTGGCAAATTCCGTGATTTTTTCGTGTAGCCGGAACGACCTTAACGATTTGTCTCTATCCCTTTTCCTGACACATTGATTATCCATCAGAGCCTCGACGGCAATGCGAAGAGAGTTTCCTGAGGCTCCTGGATTTGACCAATAAAGAGAAAATGCCTCCAAAAGCGGTTTCTTAATTTTCTTTGGCAACGACGTGGGCAGCTTGAAAATGTGTATGGTTGGAGTGAAAAACAACGGAGTAAGCAGCCGAGCCAAGAATGGGGTTCCGTCGGCTTGCTCATCCCGCTCATTATTGAAATTGCCGGTACAGATAACGGATTCTCTGCAAAGGGAGTTGGAGCAGACCAAACGAAGCGAAAAAACCCCATACCTTAATTCATCAGTGAAGTTCGGATCGAATTCTTGGCGGGATGCGTTACTTTCGTCAGCAGTAATCTCATTCCCGCGCCTGACTAATGAGGCACCACAGACCGGACAGGGAAACGGTGGAGGCGCATAACCTTTGAAGGGTTCCAATAGATGGGTTTCCTCTATCATAAGAATGTTAACCGGGAGTCATACGCTATAAGAACAAATTGCTCATTAATAAAGGTGAGTAGTGAGGGCATGCACCTCCGAGTTTAATAAAGACGCCGCTGCGGTAAGGAGTCTTTGAGAAAATCGTTGAAGGAATCGGCCAGTAGCTCGCGACGGGCGGCCCAAAAGCCCTCAGCATGATCAATAGCCCAAAGTTTTTTATCCTCTGGAATGCACTGGCTATCGAGAACCTCTGGTTCTATATCTTTGAGATACACCTCTGGCCCGGTTTGCCCAATGGACTTGTTCACGTCACCAACGATGAAGGCGATATTGGCAACATTATCCGCGGTTGCCCTCGATTGATCCGGGAACTGGCCTCGCGGGAGGATATGGTGCCGATTTACGTCATTTTGCAGGAGCACTTTCTCGCCAGTGTAAAAATTCAGCATTCCGCGGTTCAAGCATGCAATATAGAGGGCGAGCAGCCCGCTCCTGTCGGCAAGCGCTCCCGAGAAGTCGTTGGATTCGGCCAAAAGAACAGGGCGACGTTGCCGAAGATTCTTTAGAAGCGCACCAATTGGATCGGCATCCCGGCAAGCCTTAAGATCCTCATCGAGTTTCGTCTCACTTGAGCCGCTATAGCGATGAAGCAGCGCGGCGAGGGCCAACCACGCCATTAGTCCCTTGGAATCGCGGTTCCGTGGGCCTGTTGCAGCGCACAAGGCGATGATTGGAACGAGAAGCGCGCCAGACCAAAGAATATCCATGTTCACGAGCCCAAGCTCGGCCCTGATAAGGCCAATGGCCTGTTCTGTGGCTCTCTTTGTTTCTTTCCATGCTCTCAGCACCTCGTTTTTTTCTAGGTCGTGCAATGGTGTTCGATTTCGACCGTCTGGTTTGGCGACGAACGCACAGGCGCGGAAGAGGTGCATGATGTTGAGCCGATTGAATCCCTGCTGTTTCAACCGGGCAAGGAAAGGTGAAACCTCGTCCGCAATGAATCCAGAATGTCGATAAGCGACCCGAGCGCTTTGGATGTCCTCTTTCTTCAGTCTCACACCAAGGGTGTTGATGCGCTCAAAAACCAGAACAGCGTCCTTGGAACTATATTCTACCATTCGGACGAGAGGCACCTCATAATCCAATGTCCGTCGAACTTTTTCGAAACGAGCGTCGCGCTTGTCAGCAGCGCTGCCGCCGTCGAGGTTCCTCCGCCTAAGCTGGTTGTAAAGCTCATCATCCCAAAGTTCCGCAATTCGGATCCAATTCGGATCGTGTCTTGTGGCCGCATTCGCGAGACGAAACTTATCCTCTTTGGGATTGAAGACAACCTCGATGTCGCCATTCATGACCTTTTCTAACATGATGATTCGTTGCTGACCGTCGATGAGCCAACTCATCAAGGATGCGTGTACGGCTCGTGGGTGCCGACGACGTGGACGGGTCTCCTCGTCACTTTGCCAGAGCAGTAGAGAGGAGATAGGAAAACCGCGATAGAGAGAGTCAATCAGGAGGGGGGCTTTGCTTTTTTTCCAAACCTCGTCCCGTTGGAACTCTGGAATCACGATTCGGCCTGACCGGTAAGCGTCGATTAGATGCTTCACCTTTTCGTTTTGGTGTTCAAGACGTGGTTCGCTCATGGGCCGAAATTGCCAGTGCCAAGCGGGATGTGTCAAGGGAAGAAAATTCTCGAATCGCTTCAAGCGCTCCTTTGCGCTCATCAACATCCCTCACATGACCGACCCCTGTTTATCTGCGTGCGTTGCCCCGCAAGCCGCCTACGGCTCTTACAAAGGAACAGACCAGGTTCACATCTTAACAATTAAGGGACGACGTACCCCTTTAAGCTGCCTGCAACTCGCGCACATGAGCGACATCCCTGCGGGAGGCTGGCCGGAGCTGGCTGCTCTCAACTGTGGCCACTGTCAAAGTGCGTCCGTCGAGTGTGGTAAACTCCACTTCGTAAGCCAGCCCGGCTTTGTGGATGTGGACCACCGTGCCGACATCGCCCGTCTTGAGCTTCTCGCCGGGCAAGTCTGCCATCGACACCACGCAATCATGTTCGTTGATCTTCATCAGTCATCCAGACGATACGCCGTAATCAAGGGCGGCGCAACTTCTCCGTGATCCGCCCAAATCCGCGCCTGGCATCCCCTCTGGGTGTGAATGGTTCGAGAGGAAACGTAGATGATTCGAAGAAGCAGTCGGCGAGGGCGCCGACCGCGGCACGCGAGGGCGCGCGCGCTCCCCGGTCCATAAAGTTTGTCGCTTGGGCGAGGATTTCGGACTCGGGACTGCCGCTTGCCAAACTCAGGCTGACATGGTTGATTTGAGGCATGACAGCGCAAACCTT
>Ga0181518_10004943_pt1 | contig 11711 bp, 15 predicted proteins | sample PEATcosm2014_Bin_28_FD_119751 | JGI IMG/M metagenome (GOLD analysis project Ga0181518, IMG submission 119751) | Peatland microbial communities from MTU Mesocosm Facility, Houghton, MI, USA - PEATcosm2014_Bin01_60_metaG | ecosystem: Environmental > Terrestrial > Soil > Wetlands > Peat | place... | reverse complement strand
TGTCCATGAGGCGTATCCTTTTCTGTCCCGCGTGGGACGCTGGTGAACCGCTAAGCACGATCCACCGAAGGTACGCCGCTTTTATTCAGCCGCCAACCATCCACGACTTTCGGTTATAGCTCTAAGTCCCTCGCCGGCATGCGCATCAGATCAATCGGCAGGTACCGGCGGCGAGCCACGATCTTGTCGAATATCGCATCCTGCGCAGCCGCGATTCGCGCGGCCGAATCATCCGCGATCGCCTCCGGATTAATCCCCATCGCATGCATGATTTGCGGCCACGTCAGTTCCGCCGCCTGCGCATACGTCAGTCCTAGCCCGCCTGAACCGCGCCCCGTGAGACGGGCAAAGATTCCCCGCCAGTCGACGGCCCGGCATTCGCCGGGACCTTTTCCGGCGGGGAGACCGATTTTTTTGCCGGCTTATACCCCCACATCGACCAGACGGCTCCAACCTTCGCCGCGTATTCGCCTTCGCACAAAAGCTGCGACGCCTCCGCCAGCGTCATCTTCGGATGCTTGATTCTCAGCAGCAGCCAGGTCAAAAACGGCGCCGCCGACATCGACAGCGCCCACTGGTCGAACGCAACCGATCCATAGCTGAACGGATGCCCGCGCAGATTGTCCACCGCCCGCTGGTGCAACGTATCGCGAACCGTCGCCGGAAGCGCCGCCGACGCCTTGGCGATCCCGCGCAGGTACTGCGCCGCCGCCTCTTCCTCCGCCTCGGCGAACTCGATCAGCCGGGGAGGTGAAAGAACGTGGCCCGCAAACGTCGCTGAATCGCCCAGACCGACGAGGTCTTTCAGATCGCTCATGTTGACCTCATGTCAATGGTCATTTGTCATTCGTCATTTGTCATTCGCATTTACAAACGACAAATGACTGATGACCAATGACTAGTTATGACGCCGGCGTGTAACTTCCATTCCCCTTGGCGGTAAACCGGGTCGTGATCTTGCCATCCACCTGCAATTTCTGCGGCGTCGAATCCACCACCAGCGACGAGAACGTCCACGCCAGCCCGTCGAGTTGCCCCGATGCGCTTTGGTGCAGGCACAGCTTGACGTTCGTGAGCGTCGTGCCCGGCTGGATCGAATACGGCGTCTGAAACGGATTGTTCCCAAAATCAAAGTCCGCGTCGATCGTCACGCTGCAATCCTTGAACGTGGCCTCGCGCAGGACATATCCCCCGCTCTTGCTGTTCTTGAATTCCACCAATTGCGCCGTCGGTTGAACCGACCAACCGACGACCGAAAGTTCGTTCGTGCCCAATGCCGCCGTGCCGAAAGCACCAGAATGAAATACTGAGGCTGCCATAAGATTTTTCTCCGTTAGCCCCCCGCTTTGCGGGGGTTCACTGTGCCTTTTTTTTTTACGCCGATCGCCCAAACACCGTAATTTTCCCCGGCACGTTCGTCCCCGATGCCACCGAGATTTGCAGCGTGTCGCTCGCGCCCGACACGACCGAATATCCGGGATTCGGGTTGATAACGAAGAATGCCCCACCGTTCGCCTGGGCCGTGCCCTGGTCCGTTCCCAGCACCGGATGAGTCCCGCCGCCGACGGTAAAGTCCTGGCCCGCCGTCGTGCCGTCGTTTTCGACCAATACAGAGCTGATGTGCACGAACGTTAGCGCATTGCCCAACGGATCGGTCGCCGACGACAGATTGATCGTCAGCGGCGACCCCGCGCTCACGGTGAACGGCTCGGAAAAACATCGGTCCACGTTCCCCGCGGAATTCCCCGAACCGAGAGCAACGTCCGGCTGATGGTTCACCTGCGACGTCACCACCGCCGGCGCCGCTCCGCCCGTAAGCTGGCATTTCAACTGCACCGAGACGATGGGATTGGAAAGGGTTGTGGACATTGATCGGACTCCAAAAGGAAAATGGCATTGGTCATTGGTCATTTGTCATTGGCCGCATTTGCAAATGACCAATGACAAATGACATTTCATACAATCAAACTCTCGCGCGTCACGTACATACTCACACAAATCGCCAGCACGCTCACCCATCGTTGCGTCCCTCTCCGCCATTGCTTCTGGCCCAGGCAATCGTCTTCGCCCTGGGTGATTTCCCAACCGCGGATCAGACCGTCGAATCCCAGCGTCGGACCCGATTTCGCCAGGGCGATAAGCGTCTGGTACTTCAACTGATTGACCGGCCTGGCCCTGAGCGAGTCGTGCGTGACGATGAGTTGAAAACTCTGCTCCATCTCCGCGATTCGGCTGCTTGACCCGAACGGCTTCAACTTGAACTGCCCCTGAAGCAGTATCGCCTCCGGAACGTCGGCCGGCTGAAGCTGCGTTCTGAACCGCTCGAACGAATCGGCGGTCATATCGACAACGTTCCCCGGCTTCACCAGCCCCGCCCACCCGGCATCCGCCGCCAGCGCGCCAAGAATCGCCCGCGAAACTTGTGTGAATGGATCGAGCATATTCATGACGGTTGGACAACCCCCCAAAGACCACCGCGAAGGCGCGAAGCACGCGACGGTTCGCGAAGCAGAAAATTAAATTGAATTCCCTTCGCGTAACTTCGCGGGACCCGGCGTTTAATCGCCGGGACCCTCTTCGCGCCTTCGCGGTAACGCATTTCCAAAGAGGCTTCCTCCAGGCAAGACGTTAGAAATTAACGGTGGCCACGAAAATCGCGCTGGGAACCTTCAGCACCGGCAGGAACGTGTCCCCGTACACAATCTTCGCCGTCGGCGGATCGGCGCTGGCCATCCCGTACGCGAACATCCCCGCGTGCGTCTCCATGCTGGAAACAACCGCCGGCTCGGCTGGTGTGATGATCCCCGCCTTCGACGGAACCGGATACGTCCCTTCCAAAAATCCGATCCACGCCGTGCTCGGCTCGGGCGTGAAGACGATCTGGTCGTCTCCCACCAGCGTCTGCCGGTTGCCGTTCTGATCGTAGAAGAAACTCTGATACGCCTTGTGCCACGTCAATCCCAGGAGGGGATTCGGAATGTCCGCCGTCGCGATGTACTGCGGACCGAAGGCGCCCGGGCCGTAGTTGTCGCGGAAGAAATAATTTCCCAGGTTGGCGTTGCTGGTCAAATAGCTCGGAACGTTCTTGCCGTAGAACGCGTGCTTCAGCTCATATCCGGTCAATTCCACCGCCGAGCGATGCAGCGACTGAATCTGCTTGTCGATCGCGGTCGTGGTCGTCTCCCATCCCGCGCTCAGGATCGGGCTGCCGGTCCCGAACACGTCAAGCTGATTCTGATTTCCCGCCGGCACGCCGTAATCCACCGTCGTCTGCGCGCCGGTGGAACTGGGAAGCAGATTGCCCAGGCCGTCGTAGTAAATCTGCGTCTTGAACAACATCGACGTCAGCGCGCTGATGCGCAGGTTGTCTTGCGTGAACCGGGCCTCGCGAATTTGCCGGCTCACTTCGTCGATGCCCATCTTTTGCTTGGCCAGGTCGTTGTAATTCAGAAGGTTGATGTAATCCTTCACCGGCAGCACGATGTTCTCGATGCTGTGCAGCAACTTCACCGCCTTGACGCCGATCTCGCGAAGTTGCCGGTTTTTCGACGGCGCTCCGTAGGGCGAAATGGTCGCGTTGGTCCGCGAGCCGCTGAACACCTTGTACTCGCCCGTGTCGCCGTCCACGGTCTGATCGACCTGAAAGAATGCCTGCGGAAACGGATTGGGAATGCCGCTGACCGTGCTCTGGATGATCCCGCAAAGGTTGGGTGCGCCCAGAATGTCGTTGATGGATACGTATGCCATGATATTTGTCCTTGAAAAATTGGATGGTTAAATGGTGCAAATTCGAAATCCGAAACTCGAAATTCGAATCAAATTCGAAACACGAAACTCGAAATGGCTTCCCTTCGAATTTCGAATTTGATTCGTCATTCGAATTTCGAATTTCGAGTTTTTCCGCTTACCCCGTGATGTCATCCAGAAACGTCACTCCCGGACACGTCGCACGCATCGCCGCCTTCAAATATGCCTTGAGGCTCGGATCGGACGGATAATTGACGATCATTCCGGTATTGATCGTTCCGCCGCCGGCCAGCAGCGTGCCGCAGAAAACGTCCACCCGATTGGTGTGCGTCTGATCGACGATCTGAAGTCCATCGACCTCGCACAAAAGAGTCAGGATGGTTTCGCTGCCGTCGGTCGGCTGGATCAGCGACCCGCTCACCGCCGCCGCCGAAAGCGCCGTGCAGGTGATGGCGCCCGTGGTCGTGTTGACCGCGGAATAGGTGACCACCTGCGTGGCGACGGTCCCGGCCGCGGCGGGCGGCCCCGTCAGTTTGAACGTCCCCGAAGCCCCGATCCGCCGCACGATTTCCGCCGCCGTGTTCACGTCCGTCGTGATCGACGTCGCCCCGCTCGCCGCGGCCGCGCCGGTCAGGCCCAACACGCTGTTGGCGTATTTGCCGCTGGCCGTGACCCGGCCCATCGGCGTGCCCGCCCACAGCAACCACGTATATGGCGAATTCAGCGGATTGCTCGAATTCGTCCCGTCAACCGTGACCGGCGGCGCCCAGAACTGCGCGAATTGCCGCCCCGAATAAATCACCTCGCGCGGCTGAGAATCGTAATTGCCCACCACGCCCGGTTTACCTTGTGGATTCGAAAACATTGTGATCCCTTTCAGTGATAAAGTTTGTCCCAATACTGAATCAGACTTGCCGAATGCCGAATGAAAAAGCACGCCCCGATCGCCGCTCTTCAATTCGGCATTTGGCAATCGGCATTCGGCATTGTCTTCCTACCCCGACACGCTTGCGATCTTCGTCATGTACTGCCGGAGCTGCTCGATTGAAGAAGATTCCTCCCCCGGAATCTGCCGCGGCATCGCCTGCAAACCGGTGGTCTCGCCAAGCTGGATCGGCTCGTTGTCGAGAAGAATCTCCGCGACCGCCATCGCCAGGCACCGGTCGCCGCCGGGATTTGCCGAACGTGACAGAGCGATCACGTTGGCTTTCCCGTCCCCGCCGCGAACCAGCGTCGCCACCAGCCGGTCCCTCGCCGCCGGCGAAAGCGATCCGCGCGCCACCGCCGCGTCAAATTTCGCCGTCGTCGATTCCGTCATCGCCGCTTCAACGTCCCCCGCCATCGCCGGCGGCAATTTCGCCGAGAGTTGAAAAATCTGCTCCCGCGCCGCCGCCAGCTCCGCCTGGAGATCCGGCGATTCGGGTTCTTCCTCCGATTGCAAACGCTGGATGATCCGCGATACGCACTGCTCCGCCGCAACGTCCTTCCCGATCAAATCGCGCAGCGTCGCAAATTGCTCCGGCGTACACGGCAGCATCGGCATTTCCTCTTCATTCGGCATTTGCCCTTCGGCATTCGGCATTACGCCTTCTGCATTCGGCATTTGCACGAATTGATCCTGATCCGGAACCACCGGCACCGGCGTCAGCGCCAGATGAACCACCCCCTCCCCCCACTTCCGCCCCTGGCCATCCGTAAAATCCGGATCGATCCCCACGGAGACCGAGTTCCGCGCCGCCGTCAACGCCGCGTCGTCTCCGATGAACTGGCACAATCCCAGCAGCCGATCGCCGTCCAGCTTGAACTGCTTGACATATCCCACAACGTCGCGGGCCGCATCCGAGTGATCGCAGTTGATCGGAATCGCCACCCCCGCCGCCAGCATCTGCTGACCCGTCTCCGCCCAGCGCTGCAACCGTTGTCGATTCACGGCCAGTGAAAACCCCTTCGTCGGATGACGGTAATTCCCCGCATGGATCATATCCTTCCAGAAATAGCTGGCCGCCTGCCCCGCCACTTCTGACGGAAGATCGCCCCCCGACGTCACCGTCGAATCCGGCGACAGATCGGGCGCATGAAGTTTGAATGGTGTGGTTGGTTGAGTCATAATGATTTCCGTTGGGACCCAGTTTTGAAAAAGGACTGCGAACGGTCGGTCGTCGTCGCCTGCCGGACGGCGTTGTCGCCATTCTTGACGACCATGAAACCCTTCGCGCAGCCATTCGCGAACTGCACGCCTATGCAATTCAGAACCGATCGCGCAGCAGGCAACGCCGCGCCATCATTTTTCGAGTTGTCAATGCCGGTGAACGACAGGCTTTCTTGGCGAAACTCTCGCAGTTCTTCGGCCCCAAGAATTTGAGCATTCAGGAATCGATCTACGGCTTTGAAGTCGGCCACTTTCACTTCGTTGACGACTCGTTCATGTCTCACGTCACAAGTCGGCATTCAATTGAAACTGTTCCTGGTCATGTCGCGGTCACCGTGGACGACTTGGTATGCATCCCCGAAATCGTGAATCCAAAGTGGATAGTCAACTTTAGATTCATCAAGAAAATGCCGCGCATCATATATGAGCGCAGGTATGACCGCTCCACCATTGTCGTGGTCCAGGAAATTCAGGCTAACGCGGGATTGAGCGTGAAAACGATCTACAAGAAAAAATAAAGGTCGTGGGGGACATCTGGCCGAAGGATGGTCTTTCAACCGTCCATCTTTACGTCCGAAACGAGCCACCGTGCGCCACGACCTATCCCTATTATCGGCCTGACGCCGTGACTCGTCAATGTTGTTCTAAGCCAAAAATGTCACGCAATTCTAACCCGGTGGAACAACGATAAGCTATTGCGAATTAATACGTTGACGCTGAATCACTACCGCAATTCATTACCCCACCCTCGGCACCGAAAGCTGATCCAGCAATCCCCCCACGTCGATCTTCCCCGCCGCCTCCGCCCCACCCTTCGCGATCAACTCATTCAGCACCCCGCGCAGAACCCCCAGCGAATCCGTCTCAATCGGCGCCGGCTCAATGGCAACCGCCCCGCGCGCCTTCCGCCCGAAATTCAAGATCAGCAATTCATCCACCACATCCCGCGTCACCGCATCGGCGATGTCGCGGTCGATCAATTCGCTGTCCAGCGTCGCCGTGTCCGTGTGCGTTTGCGCATCCGCCTTGCTCCCGTATCGTGATTCCAGGCCGGTCCGTTCCGGCCGAAGCCAGCCGCGGAAAATCAGGGCGTCGTAATACTCCAGTACAAGTTTCATCCCCGGCGCATGATCTGCCCCCTGGGCCTCCAGCGTCGAAAGCTGCCAAGGACTCTTCCCCGCCAACTCATACGCCATCCTCGGATCGCTCGTCGAGGCGAACCCATTGGGGAACATCACGCTTCGTCCCGCCGACACCGAATCCAGCACCTGCTGCCCCAGCCATTGATTGGGCCGCTCGGCCCCGGCCGTATCCCGGCTCGTACCTTCAGGGTAATGCAGTTGCACCACGATCCCCGAAACCTTCTTCATATATTGCGCCAGCCGCTGGCGAATCTGTTCGCTTTCCGACCACGCCTGGCGGACGTTCTCATGACGCGACCGCCCGTACGGGTTGGCCGCTTCCCCATCGTAGCTGTAGAGAAAATACTTCCCCGCCGTGAGAACCACTGCCTGCCCTGAGCCTGTCGAAGGGCGATTCAACAACCCCGCCGGATTCCCATGATCGTCCAACAAAATATCTGTGCAGTCCCAGAGCAACGGCTTTAGCCGGGCCAGGATTCTCCGTCCGCCACGGATCTCCCAAATCTTTTCAAATCCCGCCCACCCAAATTCCAGCGCCCGCAGCGCATCTCGCACCAGCGCTTGCCGCAAGGGACCAATCACCTGTTGGGCAAATTGAACCCATTCCTCCGGCACGTCCGCCCGGCATTTCTTCCATCGCCAGCTATTGGCCACAATCGGCGCCGCCACGATTCCGCGCACCAGCGCATTGGTCGGATGCGCCGAGATTTGCCGGTACGTCTGATACGTCCCCGGTGCCGCCGCGAAAAACCCCGCCAATCCCGCCGCACTCGATCCGGGAATTCCGCCCGCCGCCGGGTGAGCCAATTGCGCGCTTGTCAATTCCCCGGCCTTCGGCATCGTATTCCCATCCGCCTTCGCAAGGCCGCCGCGGAGGCTTTGCCTTCCGCTCAAACCCACCAGATCAGACCGCGGATCGAGCGAGATGATGGGTAGTTGTGTATTGCTCATGATTGATCTTGTCCTGAATGTTCGCTTCGACGATTCGGGGGAAGCCGGGGGGCTCCGCTATTTCGGCGGATATTTAACCGGCGAATGGTAGAATTATCGGCATGGACGGCAAACCGCCGATTCTCGACTACCACGCGCCAGAAAAAGCAGGAGCAAAGATCCCATTCGCTCTGCGTTTGGTGCTTGGAATCCTAGCTACATCTGTAACTTTGTTGGCTGCCTTGTACCTTGGTGTCGGAATTCGTTATCTATACGAAATTGGGAATTGCGCCTGCATTTTCATCGGCCTTTTTTTCGCCTTCATAGCCTATTTCTTATGGAAACCAGTAGGACTGCGATTTCTACCTCGGCGACGACCATAGATTCAAATTAACCCTCACCCGGCAAACCCAATCCCTCCACGTCCCATCCTCATCGGCCGCTCAATCGGAAATTCCCGCACAACGAAATACCGCAACCAAGCCAACGCATGATAAGGCTCCTGCGCGCTCCCGTTGTTCGATGCGGGCGATTGCCGAAGGTCCCGGATCAACCTACCGCATTTCGGATCGATTGACAGCCGTGTCTCCCCGCCCGCCGAACGAAGAACCGCTCTCACCGCGTTCACCGTGTCTTTAACCCTCGGATTGCTCAGCGGCACATTCATCCGCGGCGAAAGATGCCTGAGCCGCTGCCGTACGATATCCCAATCCGAATCACTCGAATTGCTACGCCGCGCCTTTCCGCTGGCATCGCCATAGACCGCCAAGTCGCGCAAATTCCATCCCCGAGCCGTCGCCATTTCCAGAAACGCGTCGCACGCCGCGTCCGTATCCGCATTCGCCAGCGAAAACTCCTCGATCACCCGCACCAGCTTCCTATTGTGCTGCAATACGCCACTGCACATCGGATTCACATTGAAATCCAGCGACCAGCAAATATGCAGCGACGGATCGTAAGCCGTCGGCTTCACATGAATCACCGGATCGAAATTCGCGAACGCGCTGCAAGGCGGCCCCACAAATCGCCCTAAATATTCCTGCTCAAACGTCAGTTGATCCAGCCGCCGACGCGCCGACTCAATCTCCTCCGGACCCAGAATGTCAATCGACGGCCAATTGAAACATTCCCACTCCTCATCACCGTCGCTCTGCGCACCAATTACCAGCCCCTCGTAGTCCTCTTGTCCCGGCGAGTCCGCGTCCGGTACCCCGATTAACCACGCCCACCCATGCCGGTCCGCCAGCGCCGGGCGAACGTGAGCTTCCCAAAGTTTCGGCCGGCAATTCGCGATCTCATCGATCACGCACCCATCCCACGGAGTGCCCTCCATCCGCTCCGGCTTATCCATCCCGTATACCCAAACCTGCGACCCCATGGTGGTCTCGATCCGTAATTGCTGTTCACTAATCGAACTCACCCATTCCGGCCAAACCAACAACTTCAAGTCGTCCCAAAAAATCCGCTTCGCTTGCGCCACCGTCGGCGCCGCCGCGAAATATCGCCCCGGCTGCCCATGCCATGTCTTGCGAAACAAATGCTCCACCAGCCGTCTCTTGGCCAGTTCCGTTTTCCCGCTCCGCCGGCCCGCCGGCACCAGCTTGAATCGCGTCCAGTCATTCCATAGCCGAATTTGCTCCGCGTGTGCGCGCAGCTTATCCCACCTTTGGGTCCAATTGTGGTTCGGGCCAATGATCGTCGCTGGCTCCCGGTTTCGTTTGTCCAAGCTCATGTTTCCCCAACAGCGTCAGAATCCCCGCGTTCCCCTTCTGTGCCGCCGCGTTCTGCAACTTCCGCAACATCACCCGCCGCTCCGCCCGCGCCTCCACCAGCAACGCCCCAAACCTCTCCTCCAACTCCGGCTCGCCGATTTTTAATAACTCGCTGATGTCTCGATTCGTCGCCCCATTTATAGCCAGTTTATGAATCTCCAGGCGCACCGGGTCCGTCAAACCGTTCACTTCCGCTCCCGATTCCGAATCGTCTCGCGATTTCACCGTTCACCTCGCCGACATATTCAAAGGTCGCTGCCGCCCGCCTCCGCCCTTTCCCGAAATGACCGGGCAGCCTTAAGTCACTTCCGTTTCACAGTGTCAGACCGTTATTGACGAGATTGCGGTTCAAGCGCAATGTCCGTAATTCCAGTGCCGTCGAGTATGATGATTTGCGGTGCCGCTTGGATATTGACGATTTTCACAGAAATACCGAAACGGACGGATTCTCGCCGCACTTGGACGACCAATTTGCGCCGGTGCCGCCCGACCTCGGAGGTGGAACCGATTTCGGAATTATCGCCAAGGAGATTGCCGACCTTCTACAGATTCAGTCATTGCCAATTCGCTTGGTTCACGGAAGCCATCGTGGTCCGAATAACGGACATGGCATCAGGCACATTCTGGCATCACACGACGAAGAGATGTCGAGGGTAGATTATTGGAGCGTTCAAGACTTCGTGTATGGCGTCGCGACCACGTTCGATTCAGTTTATCGGGACGACCGTGATCCGGAGCGACTAATACTTGCGCGACGAGCGGACGCGGAATTACCGCATCATCGAATACTCGTGATCGAACTCCACAAATCCGGAAAATGCTACAGCGTCATTACGGGGTGGCTGAGAAATGGCTATCGCAAGATAAAGGGCGTGTTGATTTGGGAGCGTCGCGACCGCTCTCCTAAGCCTGAGGCGCCTAGCCACCGCTAAAGGGACGATCAGCAACTAACGAAGACATTCCCAGACTGATCGCCCAACCGCATCGGTGTCCAAACCAACAGTCGCTATAATTATCGACAACTGATCTCGCGTAGTCAACTTCGAAAATGGAAAAATAGCGGCCTATCTTGCCATAACCACCTGTTAATAAATACTTTGTCAGAAGCCGACGAGATACAAATTCGCATAAAACTCCACGTCTCGCCTCCCCCGCATTGCATTTCCCGCATTTCCCCATCCGCTCAACGCACCCCAATCCCAAACCTCCCCGCCTCCTCCACTCTCGCCTCCCCCACGTATTCAAAGCTCGCCGTCATCCGCCGGCTGCTCAGAGTCCTATCCCACGCCGCCATCGCGCCATTTCTCCGAGCCGAGCGCCGAATCCGCGACAGCCCCCGCCCCATCCGCCAGTTCGCAGACCTCGCCCGGTGATGAATCATCGCCGGATGGCTGGTCACGCTCCTGTACGGCTTGCCCGTGGCCGCGAACAGTGAGGCGACGAATTCACTCATCGCATTCCCAATCCCAATCCCCTGAAAATCCGGCACGCAAACGCACCGGTGCTCCCGCCACCCGCTTCTCGTCGGATGCGGAAACGGCAGCACCGCCACAAACGCCGCCGCCCGCCCTTCCACCAATCCCGCGAAGCATTGTGCCGACGGATGCAATTTCCCGCTCAGATAGTGATGACGGCTGAATAACTTCCACGCCGAGCCACGGCAGCGCACGATTTCCAATTCGATTTGCGGTCGTCGAAGCCGCCCCCGGGCGCCATCGGCGCCAATCGGGTTAAAGGACAGCGATCCATCCGCCATGTCCAACACCCAATCCGGCTCGAGCCATGGCAGAACATCGTAATGGCACGTCACCGCTATTAGCCCAACTTCGTCAGTTGGAGGCTAATAGTTTTTTTTCGAGGGGCGGAATTGGCGTGGCTGGTTCCGGGCGCGGGTTCCTCGTCGCAAATCCCAATGTAGTGAAGACCAAGTTGCCTTGGCAACTGTGGTAAGTTCTCGCCGTGTACTTGCGT
>Ga0181518_10004936_pt1 | contig 11721 bp, 19 predicted proteins | sample PEATcosm2014_Bin_28_FD_119751 | JGI IMG/M metagenome (GOLD analysis project Ga0181518, IMG submission 119751) | Peatland microbial communities from MTU Mesocosm Facility, Houghton, MI, USA - PEATcosm2014_Bin01_60_metaG | ecosystem: Environmental > Terrestrial > Soil > Wetlands > Peat | place... | reverse complement strand
CTCCTGCGAACTTAACTCGCGAGAGCAGGTTCAGTCGAGGGCCTGTTCGAAGTATGAGGCGTTTTCGGGAACGCACAAGCAAAATCGATTAGATAAAAGAATGGATGGTGGGCCCGGGAGGACGGAAAGCCTACACCCAGAAAAGTGCAAGAAGTGCCTATTTCACGCTGGTTTACCATGTCGCCAATTATGTCGCCAATTCACTGTCGCCGATGCCTGTCGCCAGCTATATTCACGGCATGGCAAGAGCAAGAGCAAAGCACGGCGGCTACATTTTCCAGCGGCCCGGTTCGAAAAATTTGTGGATCAAGCTCCGCTCGCCCGGCGAGAAACGCAAAGAGCATTCGCTGCACACGGTTGATCGCCGGGAAGCGGAGATACTGGCCGGGCCACTGATAACCGCACACAAGGCCGCCCTACTGGCGGCACGGCCCCGTATGGAGCCGACGTGGCGGCACAAATTTGAGCCGGGCCGCAAGCATGTTGCGCCCGATGGCGGCGAAATCCTCGCAACCGACAAAGAGCTTTTCTACCTCGGTCACAACGGCACGATCATAAAGACGGAGCCGAACGGCGGACCCGCATTCCGGCTTGTCGGCGGCCCGCTGACAGTTCGCTCCCTCGCCGAAGCCTTCATAAAAGCCGACTTCGGCGACGGGCCGGGCGAGCGGCCGAAAGTGCCGACAAAGACCGCCGACGACAAACTCCTAGAGACGTATTTGGAACACCGCAACGTCACCGGCCACTTCGAGCGCGAGGCGCGCAACGTTTGGGCGCTCTACAAGAGGCTGACCGACAGCAAGCCACTCAAGGACGCGGACAGGGACGACGGCCGCAAACTGGTAGCGCACTTTGAAGGCGAGGGACTCAAAAGCGCGACGATTGAGAAAAAGATCGGCTGGCTAAATGCAATGGCGCACCTTGCCATCAGGGAAGGGCGATTGAAGTTCAACCCATTTTCCAGCGTCGTTCCCAAGCGCGATGATGAAGAAAAGCGCCTGCCACTCGCCGACCCTGATATGAAGGCGATCAAGCGCAACCTCGCCCGGCTCGATAAGGCCGATCAATTGCTAGTCCGCTTGCTGGCGTCAACCGGGATGCGGCTCAGCGAGGCATTCGAGATTGACGGCGAAGAAAAAGAGCGCGGCGTGCGCTATGTCATCGTCGGCAAAAAGACCGAACAATCATTGCGCCGCGTCCCGCTACCGGCCGCCGTGTTGCCGTATCTGCCGAAGTCCATCAAGGGGCCGCTTTTTGTGCGAACAAAGCACAAGGACCCGCCAGACGCGGCGTCAAAACGTCTCAATAGATTTCTTGATGACTGCGGCATTGCGGACCCGCGCAAGGTCGTCCATAGTCTGCGCCATAGAGCGCAAGATCGGTTGCGCGCGGCCAGTTGCCCCGAAGATGTACGTTGGGAAATTCTAGGCCATGAGAAGGAAACAGTGGCCGCTGGTTACGGCGAGGGCCATCCTGTACCGCTCCTCAAACGTTGGATTGACCGAATTTCATTTTAGGACTTGACGGCGGCTCGAACGGCAAAAACCTCACAAGTGGTTCTCCCATCGAGTCCGAACGTAGGTCTGGACGGGATCAATCGCTCCGGTTGCGTCGGACTCGAAACCTGATAAGGTGATCCTGTTGATTGGGCCTCCATGCGGAGGCCAGCCGGATGACCGGCACCGATCAATCTTCCCCCTCGTGTCTACCACATAGCCCGCGTCACGGCGGGCCGCGATTTCGTCGCCCGGTCCCGGATTACCTCTCTGTTGCCGGGCGGCGGATCGCGACAAACGAAAGGCGCGACGATGGCGCGGCTGTATCCAATCGTTCTCAGCACGGCGGAGTGCGCGGCGGCGCTCGGCGTCAGCCGGAAGATCATCCACGAAATGATCCGCCAAGGGCTACCCCAATTCAAGATTGGGACCAAGACCAAGATTTTTGTTTCGGACCTGACCGAGTTCTGCCGGGTCTACTTCAAGCAAAACAGGAGTCTCCAATGAGCGGTACTAAAGAAATCGACAAGCTCTATCTCGAACGCCTGGATCGCAACGAGCTATTGCTGCAAGCCGCAGAGCGCGCAGTGCTGCGCGGAGAAATGCGGCCGGAGGCGGTCGCCGATCTGCATGAACTTTACAAAGATAAGTGCCTCGTCCACGACAACGAAGTCACCCTGAATGGCCGGTCACTTGACGATGCAGTCGGCGAACTGATCCGCAAGCGCCCGCTCTGGCGTCCGCCAGTTGACGATCCGCGCATCAACGCCCGCAAAGAGTTGGAAAGCGAAGCCCTTGGTGGAAACGTCCAGGCTCATGGGGCTTTGTGGACGCAGTTTACGGAACAGTGGGGCAAGACAACCGGCGACCTGAAATATCGCCAGTGGTGTGCTGAGCACGCCGCTGCACCCGGCAAGAAGGCCAACGGCGCAGCGGACAAGGGCGACGATGTTCGCCCCGATGATCGCAATCCCTTCACGCGGCTGCGCACACCGGCTGGAACAATCGACCGCGCGGCCGAGCAAGAGATTGCCGAAATCACCCGGACCAAGGGGTTCGCTGAGACGAAGCGGCTGGCGACCGAGGCCGGAATGAATTTGTCGGGCTTCCCCCTGCGGAGAGCATCATGAGCAAACACGCCGTCCTACACCCAACGCAGCGCGACGCAATCGCTTGGCAAGAAGATGCGCCCGAGAAGGAGATTGGCAAAACTCCGGAGGGGCGTGTCGCTGTTGTTCGCAGAGACGGTGTGAGAGTCGCGCACGTCGGTCATGGTGCCGGTGCTTCTGTTGCCGAACGGCTGCTCGGCGCGGGAAGCCATGGCGTCGAACTCAAGAAGTATCACGAAGGAAAGAAAGCGTGGGTCGAGCGCCAGGGAAAGATGCGAGTGCGTGTTGCTCCGGTGTCTATGAAAAATTTCATGGCAGCAAAAGGCTCCGTTGGCGAGCCGCGAAAACCTGTAGCACACGCTCGACCGAGACGTGGGAGCTAATCATCGGGGCACTCGATACACGCCAAGATGCAGCATGGGGGAAATAAAATGAGCTTCAACATGAAATCCAAATTCGAGAAGGGCGATACCAGGATAGGGCCGGGATACGATGGCGTGCCGCGCCACTTCGCGCGGCCGGGGGAGCCGTCATTGATTGCTCACCCGCACGCGCAACCGAACGCGGCCGGTATGGTGGACCACACCAACGTACACGCTGACCTTGGGGTCGCTCCGAAGCCGAAGCACGCTTTTCAAACCGCTACACCGCTGCACAGTGGCGCGATGTCGCGTTTCGATGCAGACCCGGCGAGCGCAACGCAAGGTCCTCCTGCGGGCAAGGTCGTGAAGCGCGCCGAGATAAATCCCGGAGTCAGGTCGAGGAACCTCGATAGCCTAGCGAGCGAAAGTGCGGCCGTCGCACACGCGCGCGCCAAGGCCAATGGGCACGATGCGCTGCACGCTCTCGGTCAAGTTGTGCTCAATGAGGCCCGGCTCGGCTCGGGCGAGCATTCGAGCGGGCTGCGGATCGGCGCTCTGCCTGGATCGGTGCAGGAGGATTGAGCCATGGCAAACGACGCGCACGACGAACGAGGACGCTTCGCCGAAAAAGGAACGACCGGCAGCGCAGTCGGCGATCACCAACGCTCGCAGTCTAAGCCGGTCGGGCCAGGGCGTCAGCCAGTTCAATCGGCGAAGGCGGAGCGGATCGCCATGCGGAAGCAAGTGGACGAGCGTCACTATCCGACAGAGAGCAACGCCAGCGTCGCGAGCAAGACCGATCTGGCGCGACCGATGGGCAGCGTCACGGCGACGGGCGGACGGTTTAGTGCGAAGGGCACGACGCTCGATCCGAAACGCAACGATCATCTAAACGCAATGTTGCGGGCGTCGGCCTCACCGACACCGCGAACACAGCCGGGCGCAGGCCAGATGGTCGCCGCCGGTATCATCACCAAGCAGTAAGGAGAAAACGACAATGGCAGTTCAGTCAGGTCGCCCCGTTACAGTTGGCGCGAAGGGCGACGCGCCGAGCATCCTTGGACCGACGCCGCCGCCGACACGGCCTGCGCCGCCTGATGAAATCACCGACATGCGGCATCCGGCCAACACCCGCAGCGGGTATGGCATGAACGGATATTCGGGAGCCGCATCGCTTCCGCCGGGCCAACAGAAGCTCAGCCCCATGGCTGAAAATCTGAAAGCCTCTAGCGAGTCATCCGAGGGGCTTACCCTGGACCACATCATCCAGCATGGGACGGCGAGAGACAGCACGGTCGATCTGATGAGTCCTCAGACGCGGCCGTACAGCAGCGACCAGAAAGTGCCGACTACGTTTGGCCATCACAAGCCGAGCGCATCTGGAACGGTGCCTAGCGTCACCGGCCACAGTCCGATGGCGGATGAAGCTCGGCGACGTGCGGATCGAAGGATAGTCCAATGACAGAGCTTGTGATGTTCGACTCGAAAGCCCACTTCGTCATGCCGACCGACGAGCAGCTTGCCGCGCTCAGCGATCCTGAGAAACTCCGCTTCGAGTCCATCAAGATCGCGCACGAGGATTGCGCCGCAGTCGAGAAGGACTTGGCGGCGGCGACCAACAAAGTGCAAGACGATCTTGTCGCCATCAACGACATCGAAGCGCACCTGAAAACCTTTCGACAACCTACCTTCCTTGATTTGCACCGGCAGACTTTCGGCAAAGGGTCAGCCAGTCGGCATCCAGGAAGCAGATAACGAGAGGCCACCAACACAACAGGAGACGACCCAAATGAGAGTCCCGTACAGCACCACCAACACAGCACGCGATACGATGATTATCAAAGCAGCCGCTCGGATCGCGAAACAGGAACCGCCGCAAGAGTTGACGTTGGAGGCGGCGAAGAAAATTCTCCCACAAGGTTTCGATCTTGATGAGACTGAATGGAATGGCATCTTGTCGAACTTCACACCGGAGCCGGTCGAGTTCGACGGCGATCCCGCCGAACTGCGGCACGCGGCCGATGGTGGCGTGCTCGCGCACCAGCCGCGCATTGTCGTAGAACCTTCACCATCCGCAGTCGATGCACCGAAGGAAACGACGGTCGCCAATGCGCCAAGCCTCGATTTCAATGCGTCAGTCGGGCGGCTTCGAGAATTGCAGCGTCAACTCGCTGAACATCGAGGAGACGTTATGAAGCTCACCCGACTGCACCAAGAAAAGAAAGGCGTGCTCGCTCGCGCGATTGAAGCGTGGCAGTCGAACGCCGTGACCGGCGACGCCGAGACGCGGCGCATGGCCGCAGTGAGAGACCATTTGGTCGCCGCTCAGGCTGATCGAGCGAAACGCATGGAGGAAATTCCGGCCGAGTTGAGAGGCCGATATGGTCCGGCCGCAGCGTTTGTTAGGAAGCAACGCAGCGTGCCGCCGAACGTCGATCCCAACTCGCTTCGCAAGGGCCAATCGCGCGGCGCAGCGCCAGCGGCGATGCGAACGCTACCGGGAGTGAGGCCGTGAATGACAACACGCGCGCAACATATAACGCCGCGTTCCGCCGTCGCAGCCGAGCGACGCCGCGCCGCATATCGGCGTTACCTGATGTCGCCAGAAATGCTGCGCCAGTCGATGCAACACTTGCAACAATTGATGACGCGCCAAGCGCCACCGCGCCTGCCGTCACGCCCGCCAACAATAAATGGTCGCCCCGCTCTCAAGGGCGAAATTTTCTAGGTTGCCTCTATAGAGTTTTTGTTCAGGAGCACTTCCGATGAAGTTTTCGCGCGCGTCCCTCCTCGAACTGGTCATGCTGATCGAGCGCGACTACTCTTATGAGGACGCGGCGGCGAGAACCGATTGCGCGCGAAAAAGCATTTACAATTGGCTCGCCGAGTCACGCGCGCACGCCGACGCTGGCGAGGGTGCGGAGAGTCCGTACTTCATCGTTGAGCGTCAAGGGCACTTCCACGATTTGATGGCCGCCGCTCGCAAGGTCGATCCGCGAAAACTGCCGCCGATGCCGTTGGACGCGGAGGAGCAATTCGCCGAGAACGCCCGCATCGACGACGAAGCCGAAGAAATTATCGAGGACGCAATAATCGAGCGCGGCTTCAAGGTGTCCGCCGCCGAGATACGCCAAGATATAATCGAGTTGCGCGCATTTGCCCGCGAATGGGCCGCACGGCCGAAGCGCGCCGGAACCGCGCAAATTTGGGGCCGCCACGTCCCCGGCGACCCGCCCGAAAAAATCACAGGTCCGCGTCCGGAACCGCCGCCGAAGTCTATCGCTCAGCGCGAGCGCGAACACCCGAGGGCCGCACCGCAGGGATGGAGCGGACCGCCACTGCACAAGCCCGATCCGCCGGTATGGGCAAAGCCTGCACCGTCGATCAATGCAGCAACCATCGGTGCCGCCACAATGCCCCCAGAAGAAGGTCGGTTCTCAGTCTCCCGGCGAAACGGAACGTACCAAGAAATCAGTCGGCAGCAAGCCAGGGCAGGAACGGTGAGCTTCAACGAAACCGGAATTAAGCGGTGGTAGCCATGGGCCGCAGCAACCTCGCATCGCGTAACGCTCAACGACTCGACCGTGACAAGATCGAGTCCGCGCCGGGCTATGTGTCATCGGGCGAGAGCATGTTCAGCCGCCAAAGTGCGACGCCGGGCGGCAAAGGCAAGACAGAGACGCGGGGCGACCGCCGCGAGTGGTCGCGGCTCGACTGGCAGATTGAAAAAGAGATTAGCGAGCTTCGCCGTCACCAACAGCGAGCGACCGAAACAAAAGAGCCGGCGGAAATTGCCCGGCACCTAGAGCGTGTGGGCAAAACGAAAAAGTTTCTCGACCGGCTTCGCGCCGAACAGCGGCGGAGCGTGTGATGCCAGCGCGCAAAAAGTACGAAAGCCTAGAGGACTTCCGGGAGCGCAGCCGCCTCTACATGGAGGCTCGCGCCATCAAGCGAGGCCGACACCCGATCCGCCGCATGGGCCGTCCTTCGTTGCCGAAGGAACATTCGCCGGTCGCGCCGACGCGCTACCACTACAGAACCGAAGATTGGCAGCGGCGGCAGGATTTCCGCGAACAGGTCGGACTTTTTCCGGATCGGCTCCGAGGGATCGAGGATGACGAGGCGCTGGTCGAGGCGATGCGGAGGGAGCGGCGCGCCCATGGTTAACGCGCAGCGGGCCTCGCTGGCTCGTTATTTCGGCCGGGGCGCTACCGGAAGGCTCAAAACGACCCCGGCGCGATCCTGGGGCATCCTAGAGGCACACCCCGCCAGCATTATCAGGCGACTAATAATGAACCCAGGTTCATGGCATCACGTACACCCCGCCAGCGGCTCCCGTATAACTTTGATCTAAAACGAGAATTCGCCAAACATTACCGATTTGTAACGTGACTTTCTGGCTCCGGGCGCGCACAAGATGATCCCTGCATCAAGACGGACCCTTCACCGGCATTCCCCCTCTTGGGGATGCGGCGGGATCGGGGTCCACCAGACGGCCGCTCCCGGCCCGTTGGTCCCGCAGATGCGGCAGGCGACTTCGGTCCCTGCAATCCGGGAGCGCCCCTCATGGACGCTATCAACTACACCGACCCCGACATGCCGGGTGCGGTTGCGACCCCCGAGACCGCCGAGAGGCTCGTCTCGCTGGCGAAGGCCGCCGTCAAGGCGTTCGATGTCGCCGACCGACGCGCCATCGACGCGGAGGCCGACCGCCACGTCGCCCGCATCGCAGCGGCTCGCGCGATGCGCGCCGCCAACCGTGCCGGTGTGACGCAAACCGAAATCGGCGAGGCGGTCGGCAAAAGTCAGGCGTGGGTCTCGGCGATGATCGCCTGGGCCGACAGCGGAGTTGACAAGCCCTTCGCCGAGCCGAGCAAGGCCGCCCGCGCGCGCCGCCAAGTCGAGACTGATGACGGCGACGGCGGCGACGGCGACGACGGCGACGACGGCGAGGAGACAACCGGGTACGGCGACGACCGCGCCGAGCCGACAGCGGCTCAGAAAGTCAACGCGGCCATAGATAAATTCTGGCCGGACATGGAACCCGCCGAGCAACTCATCCTCTTTGAAAAAGTCAAGAAGCTGAAAGACGCGATGCTTCGAGGAACCAAAATAGGAGTAGCAGCATGAGCACCAAATTCAAGCGGATAAAAGTCAAGGCCGCCGTGCGCCGCTTCGAGCGCATGGACCGAACGCTCGACCGGATCGTCGCGAAGATGGATCACAACATCAAGCACGAGACATCCGAGCGACTCTACCAAGCGGCAACAAAGATTTTTGATTTGTGGCAGCAGGAACTCGCCGACGCGCCGGACGAACTGATAACCGCGCTCCGCGCTCGCGGACTTATCGAGCCGGTGTACATGGGGTCAAAGCAATGAGCACCTTTATAGACCAAGCGATTGAGCAAGCACTCGCCGCATGGAGTGCGAACCCGGACGATTGGGACGGCGACAATACTTTGTCGAACGGTGTCTACAGCATCCGCTATCGCGGCAGTGAAGGCTTCATCGGTATGTTCCGCTACCTGGGCGGCAACGGACACGCGGCATGGCAAGTCGTTGACCGGCAGGGCGTGACCAACGTCAGCACGTGGCATTGTCGCAGCGCCGAATATCATGAGCGCGAAAGTTTCGCCACCATGAAGGAAGCGAAGGACGCGGCGATCCGCGCCGCCATCGACCATTCACTGAACAACGGGGATGGGCTTTGGATCGGGGCCGAGTTTCGGGGAGCCGGGTCATGACCGAAATTGAACGCGACGTTTGGGACATAGACGAACCCAAAACGAAAGCGCAGGCCGAGGCCGACGCCGAGTCGGTGGACGCGGAGCCGGATGAAAATTTGCCGCTCAAGCCGCTCGACCAACTAATCGACACCTACAAGCCCGACAATCTCGCGCAGCTTTGCCAGAATTGGGTTTGGGTGACGGGCATGGAACGGTTCTTGAACCGGCTTAATCCCACGGTTCAGTGGAAGGCAAAGCAATTCGATACGCAGTTCAACTATCTCACCGACAAGGCTTCGGTCGCGAACGTCCTGTTCAAGAAGAAGCAGATTTTGCGCCGCTATAACTCACCGATCTTCCTGCCGGGCGGCGGCGAACTACACGGGCAACTCTACAACCTCTATCGCCCGTCGCTGATCGTACCGAAGGAGGGCGACACGTCGTTGTGGGACACACACATTGAATGGCTGCTCCCCAACGAGGCGGACCGCAACCGGCTTCTCGTTTGGATGGCATGGGTTTTACAGAACCCACACAAGCGACCTTGCGTTGCTCTGTTGCTCCTGGGGCGCATCACCGGCACCGGCAAATCCTTCGTTGCCCGTGTGTTCGAACAAATCATCGGCGAGACCAACACGCAGCGACCGAAGAATTCTTCGCTCAAGGGCGACTTCAATCCGTGGGCTGCGCTGTGCCGACTCGCCATCGTCGAGGAGCTTTGCCAAATCGGCAAGCGTGAAGTGACGCACGAACTGCGGGACATGATAACAGAGCCGACCATCGAAGTGAACCCGAAGGGCATCAACCCTTACAAAATTCAGAACCATATCGCCATGTTCGGTATCTCAAACGAACCGGACGCTTTGCCGATACAGCGCGGCGACAGACGTTGGGAGGTTGTCGAAACTCTTGTTACCCAGGAGCAGAAAGACCAAACCGTAGCTAACGGATGGTTTGCCGAAATCATGCCGAAGGTGGACGCTGAGGCGAAGGGCGGCATCGACAAAGACTTCTGCGCGGCGGTCGCGTGGAAGCTCTTACACGCCGACGCCAGCAGCTTCAAGCCCGGTGACGCATCGACGAGCGCGGCGAAAACCACCATGATCGAGCTAGGCGAGGATGATCTTCAAACGTGGCTCGCCGAAAATGAGAACAACGACCCGCTCACCCGGCAATTCGTCAACATCCAAGATGACATTATCGAACTGATCCCGCCGTCTATCAGACCCTACAAGCCGAACGCCTCAATACGAAAGCACCTGCGCGATCACAAAAACGGTGTTCCGCTCGGTCGGGATTTCCGCTTCGGCGACAAAGTGCAGAAGCTATGGGCCATCAACGAAGCCGGTATCGAGGCGAAGAAGGAACGCGCAGCGGGCAAGTCGCATGTCGATGAGCTACTGATGAAGCGAGCGATCATTTCGGAAGTCGAAGCCGACCGTGCGCTGCGCAAAAAGAGGTTTGCTCGCCGTAGCGCCGCCGACGATTTCGGACATGACCCGGAGCCGCAATGAATAGCCACCTGGATGCTGCGCTCGCCTACGCGAAACGCGGATGGTACGTTTATCCGAGTCCAGCGAAGGCTGGACCGGCGCATGTGAAGTGGGGCACCGAGAGCACCACGGACGAGTCCACCATCAGACTATGGTGGCGGAAGTGGCCCACGGCGCTGATCTGTCTCGACTGCGGCAAAAGCGAAGTCGCGGCAATCGACCTTGACGTGAAGGGCGGCAAGAACGGACCCGACGTTCTCGACACCATGTCGATGCTCTATGGCCCGATCCCCGACACCATCAAACAGCGGACGCCGAGCGGCGGCACGCACTTGCTCTATAGCGGTTTGATCAAGACCACGGTGTCAGTCATCGGCGAAGGCGTTGACACCAGAGGGCGCGGCGGCATGATCGTGCTCGCGCCGAGCGCGGGCTACACGATGACCGGCGACGTGCTCGCCGAGCTTCCCGCGTGGATGGCCGAGCTTGCAGGCGTCGTGTACCAGCGACCCGCTCAGGGCGATGGTGAGTTCGAGCCGGTCTACACTGACGAGGAGTTCGAGTCGTTGCTCAACCTGATCCCGGTCGCGCGCTACGACGGCAATCATGATCTGTGGCTCGAACTGATGCTCGCGTGCTCGCACGCTTCGACCGTCGCCAACGGCAAGGCCGCCTTCATGGACTGGACGCTGCGCGATGGTCCGGGCAACCGCATCGGCTACGGCAGCGACGAGGCCCTGATCGACTCGCGGTGGGAATACAACGAAGCGCGCCGGGGCATGGTCGAGGGCGTCAAGGTCGGCACGTTCAACATGCACGTGATGGCGGCGGCACCGAACGCGGAAATCAAATCGCCGTACAGCGCCGCAGACGACTTCGCCGACTTCGTGGAGGAGCCGTGGACGCCGCCGAAGAAGCCAGCCGGTTATTCGAAGTATAAGGCGCGCGAGTTGCGGGAGGCGAGGTTTTGGAAGTCCGTGGCCGCCGTCGAGGACGTTGCGATTTCGGAAGCCCGACAGCAGCTTCACGCCGAGCTTGCGGCGGGGCCGACTGAGGCCAGGAGGCGGTCGATCCTCGCCGATCTGGCCCGGATGGATTTGTAGCTGTAGCGGACGAAGCGGTCGTTTCTATACCGCTCTATAATGACTTGCTCCGACCTGATGTGTTTTACCGCTACACCGCTACACTTTTATATTAAGATATTGAAAGATAAAGAGAAAAGAGTGTAGCACTAGCCATTTTTGGACCGCTACAGACCGCTACAGCCGCTACAGCCGCTACAGTGTAATTGCCGAAAACACACCTCAAACGGTGGTCCATTATCGCCTCGAAGTCGAGTCGAAGGCTGCGCAGACTCGTGTAAAACCACCATCCCGGCCCGGCACGGAGGGCCGCGTTGGCCGCTATGGTTAACAAATCCTTGCGCGCGCGTGACCCTCGACCGTTTACCCTAATTGTTTTCTCTAAAAAGAACTGACCGACCCCCATTCAGCTATTCGTTCACCACAATCCGAGTCGTGATAGTCCGTGATG
>Ga0181518_10004934_pt1 | contig 11721 bp, 9 predicted proteins | sample PEATcosm2014_Bin_28_FD_119751 | JGI IMG/M metagenome (GOLD analysis project Ga0181518, IMG submission 119751) | Peatland microbial communities from MTU Mesocosm Facility, Houghton, MI, USA - PEATcosm2014_Bin01_60_metaG | ecosystem: Environmental > Terrestrial > Soil > Wetlands > Peat | place... | reverse complement strand
AGAGCGCCCCGGTTGGCAGTTTCCCAGAGAGCAAGGAGATCACCGCAATGCCAGTCGATGTGGTCATGCCCCAGATGGGCGAAAGCATCTTTGAAGGCACCATTACCAAGTGGCTGAAGAAGCCCGGCGACAAGGTCGAACGGGACGAGCCACTGTTCGAGATCTCCACCGACAAAGTGGACGCGGAAATTCCCTCGCCCTCGGCCGGCGTGCTGAAAGAGATTAAGGTGCCGGAAGGGCAGACGGTGCCCATCCAGACGATTGTGGCCGTAATTGATGGGGCGGGGCCGGCGGCGACATCGGCTCCGGCGCCAACTCCTGCGGCAACAGCGCCTGCGGCAAAACCAGCGCCGGCTGTTCCGACAGCACCCGCGCCCGCGGCCAGCAAGCCCGTTGCACCACCCCCCACTCCCGCGGCTGTACCTTCAGCCCCTGCGATGCCAGCTGCGCCAGCAGGTTCCACGGAACGCATTCACTCTTCCCCGCTGGTACGTCGCATGGCCAAGGAACATGGCGTGGACCTTTCCACGATGGAAGGCAGTGGCGCGGGCGGCCGCATCACCAAGCAGGATATTGAGACGGTGATTGCGGCCTCGTCTGGCACAGCCTCTGCGGGCACGCCGGCAGAGGTTTCTCCGGCTGCGGCGAGGCACGCGATTCCGCCGCCGTCTCCGGCAGCCGTGGCTCAGCCCGGCGCGCTGGCAGCGCATGGCAGCCAGTTTGTTCCCGCATTGCAGGTGGGCGTCCCGCGGGAGCGCATTTATTTCGGGAATTACGAAGTGCACCCGTTAAGCGTGATGCGGCAGAAGATCGCCGAGCACATGGTGGCGTCGAAGCACGTTTCGCCGCATGTCTATTCCGTCGACGAAATTGACATGAGCAAGGTTGCGGCATTGCGCGCGAAGTCCAAAGAAGAGTTCGAGAAGCGCTACGAAACCAAGCTGACCTTCATGCCGTTTTTCGTGAAGGCGGCGGTGGCGGGCCTGCGCGCCTATCCCATCGTCAACTCTTCGCTGGACGGCACCAACGTGGTTTCGCACAAGGAGATCAACATCGGCATCGCCGTGGCCCTGGACTGGGGTCTGATCGTCCCGGTGGTGAAAAACGCGGACGAAAAGAACCTGCTGGGCATCCAGCGCAACCTGAATGACCTGGCAGAACGCGCGCGCTCGAAGAAACTGAAGCCGGAAGAGGTGCAGGAAGGCACATTCTCCATCACGAATCCGGGCGTCTTCGGCGGCTTGTTCGGCCTGCCGGTGATCAGCCAACCCAACGTGGCTATCCTGGGGCTGGGCGCCATCGAGAAGCGGCCGGTTGTAGTGGACGATGCCATCGCCATCCGCTCGATGTGTTACGTAACGTTGAGCTACGATCACCGCGTGGTGGATGGCGCAATCGCGCACCAGTTCCTGCACAAGGTGAAAGAAACACTCGAAAACTGGGCCGAGCCGGTGCTGTGAGGGGGCGCAGTTTTAAGTCTTCAGGTCACAGTCTTCAGTAGAGTAGAAAAAGTTCGTAATGAATTCGCTTCAGTGTCCGGCTTGCTGCCGGCAATGGTTCTCGCAACCGTGCAAAATCCAGAAGTGCCAAGAAATCCCGGCTTAGAGCAACTGCGACAAGTCTGCTCTGGTCCGGATTTGGCAAACAGACTCACGATCGTTGAATCCGTGCGCTCGTTCCGACTGATAACTGATAGCTGATTACTCCATCACTGAATCATCGGCCGCATCTTCGCCGTCCACACCGCGAAGCCTTCCATCGCCACGGCTTCCACGCCGGCGTCCCGCAAGGTGTCGCGCACGAAGCGGTGCCGTTCGTTTTCGGCCAGCAGGGCCACATCGGTGACGGCGGTAAACTCGCTGGACTTTACCTTGTCGCGGATGCGGTCCACGGTGTAGGCCAGCAGTTTGGCATCGGCGGGCGCGCGCGTCACGCTAAGCGCCTGCACAAAGCCGCGCGTGCCGTTGCGGCGGTAGCCGTAATCGAGGCGCATGGGGTCGCCGGGAAAGGTGAACTCCTCCGCGCGCACGCCCTTCTGCATGCGCTCCCACAGGTGCGCCTGCTTCAGGACCTGCGCGCAATAGGAGCGCACCACGCCGCGGCTGCCGGGTGCGCCCACCCGGGCAGCGGCGCGCGCCGTGGCCACGTGATCGGCATACAGGCGCTCGGTTTCCGCGTCCAGGTCGTCGGCGTAGACGCCCTTTTGCGGCGCAAGCTGCAGAGCGTTGGAGAGCGTGTCGTCCCACTTGCCCAGAAGCCGCAACCAGGCGGTCTGGCCGTTTCCGGCACCGGGAGCCTTTCCCGTTTCCTTACCGTTGCCGGGGAAAAGTTCACTTGCGCCGGCGAAGCGGTTTTCCAGGTCGTCGCGCAAAGCCCGCAGCAGTTCTTCGTCGGCCTGGGGATGCAGGCGGCGCACGCGCGCGTACTCCGCGGGCTCCTCGATCAGCCGCAAGCGGCGCTCGCCGGTTTGGGGATCGAAGACCAGCACGCCGATATTGACCCACTCGTCACGCACGAGGTTGGGCGTGTAACGGAGCACGCGGTAGGCGCAGGCGCGTTCATTCGCTCGAGAATCGTTTGTCTCTGTGATCATGGCGTTCCTCTCCGTAGCATGATTCGAGCCACGTGACGAGTGACTCGTGAAAACTCAAGACCGGCGGCCGGTGCCGTTCTTGCACGAGTCACGAATTACGGGCCCAATACGGAAACGGCCGCCGGTTGGAGGATTTTGCCGATAGCAGCAGCTCCGGCACGCGCGCCCTTCTCCGCAGCAACTGTTCCAGCAGGCGCATCACGGCATCGTAATCGTCCGCGTACCATTCGGGCGGAATCTCGCCCGCAAGATCCCCCAGCACGCGTTCGGTGATGCGATGTTCCAGCCGTTCCAGCCAAGGGCCGAAAGACTGCATGCCCGTGACGCCTTCATAGACGCGGTTGCGTGCGTACAAGCCGCGCAGGGGCGCATCCGGAAAATTCCACTCACCGGCGTTGAAGCAGAAGCCCTGGTCGATCATTAGCGTTCGGTAGGGGAGCGCACCTCTTCCCGCCGCGTGGGGAGTTTCCCCCGGGACCTCGCTCGCCGCTATTGCCGGTGCCGGACCCTTTTCTTCAAAAAAAAGCGTTTGCCGTCCGTTGGTGTTGCAGGTCCATTTATCGAACACCAGCATGCCCGCAAAATCGTGAATATTGCTGACCTCGCGCAACTTTTCATCCGGCAGGAAATCGTGCAGCACCAGGCGGCGCGGATCGCCCGGATAGCGCGAACCGAATTGCAGCCCCGCGGCGCAAGGCGTGCGGGAACGGGCCAACTCGATGCACAACTCCTCGGTCAACGCGATCAGCTCACGGCTGACCTCGACGATAGCCACCGGGGTGGTGGGCAACCCGAGCCGGGACGCCAACCTCGTACCGAGCAGCTCATTCACCAGTACGCGCAGGTGCTGCGGGTTATTTTGGAATTTGACGACGTAATAGTTGCCGTCCGAGCACCGCATGAGGTGCCCCTGCGCCCCGCCGCGCATCCGCCGTATGTGCTCCATGGCTCGCAACATACGCGGTTATCCTAACGGTACTTGCGGGTTTGGGCAAGAGCGGGGAGGGAGCCGCACGTACGAATTTTCATTCTGGCGCGAACCACGCACCGAAACGGCGCGTTCGTGGCGGCAGGCGGAGTTCCCGGAGGAAACAAAACAGTGCCAATGCGGCGCCCGGCGCAGCGGCCAAACAAAGAAGCCCCGTGAAAGCGAAGCGGGGCTTCCGTGAATTCGAGTTATTGCGCGCCCTTGCGGCTTAACGGCGGCGTTTCTTGCCGGCTTTCTTGGCGGCCTTCTTCGGCTTTGCTTTGGCCTTCTTGGCTTTTTTCGGAGCCTTCTTGGCTGCTTTCTTGGGCGCCTTCTTGGCGGGTTTTTTCGCCGCCTTCTTCGGCGCAGCCTTGGGTGCGGGCTTCGCCGGGGCTTCTTCCCCAGGCTCCTCCGCGGGTTCGTCTTCTGCCAAGAGGATCTCTTCCTGCTCCTCGATCACGCCCTCGGCATCGCCACCCAGCTCGTCGTCCTCTTCCAGCCGGGACAGCTCATCATCTTCTTCAAAATTATCCTTCTCGAAATCCATACGTTCCTCCCCTGGGGGCTCTTGTTTTCCCGATGTTCTTGGCATGCTGCTCCAGCCGGAGATGGGTCACTCCGTCCTTGCGATTTGTTATCCCACTCCAACGTGGATGTCAAGAGTTCTCGCGGGCTTCCCTGCAGGTTGTCCCTAACGGGTTAAGGCCGGACCAAAACAGCGCAACGGGCGACAGCGTACAGAGCCCCGCGCGGCCGCGAAACAGAAACCAAGTTGGAACCCTGGATTCCCCCGGAGACTACTGCCCGGTCTTTCCGGAACTGTGTGGGGAAGGCTTCTTGGACTTGGCGGAACTGCGCACCGTATGCGTTTCCGGGGCTCCGCCGACGGTATAAATGCGCAAGACCATGCCGCGGGAGACCTTGGGAGCCTTCAGGCCATTCCATTTGCGGATTTGCTCTCCGGTCACACTGAACTGATCGGCAACCCCGTCCAGGGTATCGCCCTTCCGCACACGGTAGCGCACCAGCCGGCTCTTGGTTTCTTCGGGCGGGCGGGTGGCGGGGATGATGAGCTTCTCCCCCGGCGTCAAGGGCTCGCTGCGGTCCAATTCGTTGGCGTCCGCAATGGCGGCCGGCGTCACGCGATACTGCCTGGCGATGGAGGTCAGCGTATCGCCGGACTCGACGCGATGGCGGCGCCAGCTCACCCACTTGTCCGGGGGAATGTCCGCGATCTCCGCGGAGAACCTTTGCGAGGTGCCCTTAGGGAGGTAGAGAACGAAGTTGGGATCTTCCGGGGTAGCCATGCGCAGGAGTGAGGGGTTCAAAGCGCGCAGGGTGGCCACGTCCACGTCAATCGTTTCCGCAACCAGCCGGAGGTCGATGGCGCGGCCCGGCTTGATCACATCGAAATCCACCGGCGCGTCCGCCTCCACGGCGATGCCGTAGTGCGCCGCGTCCTTCGCGATCAAAGTGAGCGCCAGAATGATGGGCACGTAATTCCTGGTTTCGCGGGGAAGGACGTTGCGCTTGTACAGTTCCCAGAAATCGGCATAGCCGGTGCGCTCCACGCCCTTCTGGACGTTTCCGGGGCCGCAGTTGTAGGCGGCGATGGCCAGATACCAGTCGCCAAAGAGACCGTACAGATCGCGCAGATGCTGCGCCGCCGCGCGAGTGGCCTTTTCGGGATCCAGACGTTCGTCCACCCACCAACTGCGCTTCAAGCCGTACTCGTTGCCGCGCCACTGCACGAATTGCCAGATGCCGCGGGCCCCCGCGCGCGATAGCGCCAGCGGCTGGAAAGCGCTCTCTGCTTGCGCCAGGTAGATCAAGTCCTGAGGCACGCCTTCTTCGCCGAGCACGCGGGCGATCATCGCCTGGTATTTGCCGGAGCGGCGCAGGCCATTTTCGACGATCGCGCGGCCACGCGGCGTCTGGAAAAAGTTCAAGTAGGAGACCACCGTGTCATTCACGGTCAACGGCAGATCGTGGGAAACTTTCTTGGCGGCGACTTCGGCATGCTCCTTCAGTTGCTCGTCGACGGGAAACGTCAATTCCGCCACTTCATCAATGGCCGCGGGGACGGCGGGAGCTTCGCTGAAGCCATCGCCGGCCCGAAAGGCCTGCAACTCGTCGGTGTAAATCGTGTCCGTGACTTGATGGAAGAGTTCGCTCAAGCGCGCATCGCTGTTGGGGTCGTAGCCGCTCTCGAGCATCCAATCGACCGCGTCATCATAATCGCGGCGCGCGGCTTCTAGATGGCCGGCCCGGTAATTGGCCTCGCCCGAGGTGAATTTTTCCTTCACCTTTTCGATCAGGTAGTCGATGCCGCCGGGAACTGGCGCTTGCAGCGAAACAATGGGCTGCACAGCCAGATTCCGCAGCGGTAGAGCGCCGACATCGGGCACGGCGGCGGCAACCTTCGCCGGGGCCAGGGCCGGAACGGGTGCCTGCAGGGGCTTTTTGGTGGCGTCCTCGCAACCCGCCAGGCCCAACAGTAGTGCGAAGCATGCAAATGCGCCCAGCGAGGGGCCGAGGATAGGCTTGTAGGCCATATTTCTATGGTATGTAGGGCTTTGCGCGTTGGTCAATGACATACCGCCGGAGGGAGTGGCCCATGCAACACCTGCCCGGGGCCCGGAAGCAAGCCTTGGCCGCTCCAGAAGGGTAGTTTTCTGCACTCGACTTCTGGTTCGCGTTGCGCCAGAATCCTCCACACCCATGGCGTCTGCCGGGCCTCTTGTTTCTCTGCTCCCGACGCGCCGCAAGGAGGATTTGTATGGATCGCCTGCGTACCCTCGTTTTGTTGCTGCTTTGTTTGTCCCTGTGCGTATTTGCCGCGGCCCAGGAGATGCACCCACCTGCCCGCTCCACGCCCGCGTTTGATCAATTGAAATCGCTGGCTGGCGAGTGGCAGGGAACGAACGCTCAGGGTTCCAAAGGCACTGCGACGTATCAAGTGGTTTCCAATGGAAGCGTGCTGATGGAACGCCTGCACAGCCCCGATGGATCGGAAATGATCACCATGTACTCGCTGGATGGCGACCGCGTTGTGGTCACGCACTACTGTTCCGCGGGAAATCAGCCCACCATGCAAACGCCCCCGGTAGCAGCGGCAACGGGCAAGTATGATTTCAGCTTTGTGCGTGTCTCCGGCACGAAAACACCGGACGAGGGGCACATGGTGGCGCTCTCGGTCACAATTCCGGACAAGGACCACCTGACCCAGGTGTGGACATTTGATGATCATGGGAAATCGATGGTGGAGACGCTCACGTATACCCGCAAGAAATAGCCGGGTCATGGCGGTGATGGTCAAGCGGAGCTTGCGCCGGGCAAGTATCCATCGCAACGTTTAAACAATCCAAATGTTCAGGAGCCAGACGTAATGATGCGCGTGCTTCGTGTTGTCCCCTTGTTGGGTTTCACGTTCCTGTGCGTCGTGCTGTGCCTGCGAATCGCGGAGGGGGGCGTTGGTGTCCCTGTTCAGGGACCGGCTCAGCGCTCCTTTGAATTCACGTATCAGGTGCATGTTCCTGGAGACGCGGGACCGCACACCGCTTATCTGTGGATTCCGCTGCCGCCGAGCGATGCCTATCAATCCGTGGGGGATCTGCGAATCGAAAGCGCCGTGACTCACAATGAAGGGCGCGACGCGGAATACCAGAATTCCTTCGCGATGTTCACGCCGACGCCGGCGCAGTCTGCGGCCGGGTACGACGTGACCTTGCGGTTTCGCGTGCAACGATCGGAGCACGACGTGGATGTGCGAGCCGCCGCCATCACCAAGGCATCGGATGCTTCGCCCGCAAACGAGGCCATGTTGCAACGCTATTTGCAGCCAGACCGGCTGGTACCGCTGAACGACGTCATCGCGCAGCTTGCCCGGGAACACACCGCCGGTGACACCACGCCCATGCAAAAGGCGCGCCACATCTACGATTATGTGGTGGCCACGATTCGCTACGACAAGTCTGGCGAAGGATGGGGGCGCGGCGACGCCGTGTGGGCCTGCACGTCGAAACGCGGGAATTGCACGGACTTTCATTCCCTGTTCATCGGCATGATGCGCGCCGCTGGGATTCCCGCCCGCTTTGAAATCGGCTTTCCGGTTCCCGAGGGGAAAACGGAGGGCGACATCCCCGGCTACCACTGCTGGGCGGAGTTTTACGTCAACGGGACGGGCTGGATTCCCGTGGACGCCAGCGAAGCGTGGAAGAATCCCGCGAAACACGACTATTTTTTCGGCGCCCACGACGCCAACCGCGTTTTCTTCACTTATGGGCGCGACATCGTGCTTTCGCCGGAACAGAAAGGGCCGCCGCTGAACTATTTTATTTATCCTTACGCGGAAACCGACGGCCATCCGCTGACCGGGCTTACGACGCACTTCAGCTTCCGGGAAATTGCAGGCGCGCCCGCGCAGGCCGTCGCCCGCTGATTGTCTCACCAATCCAAGATTGTCATTCCGACCGGAGGAACGGCGTTTTCCGCCGTTCCGGAGTGGTGGAATCTATCCTCCCTTTCAGCTTCTGGGTTACTCTACCCGTTCGACAACGCCGGCCGCTTCCAGCGCCTTCAGGTATTCGACCACCATGTCCAGTGGCACCGGGCCATACTCGGCGGATACGGCATCGCGGATTTGCTGCGCGTTGCGGTTTCTGTCGGCGAAATTGAGCACTTCATAGGCATATTCTTCGCCCCTGCCCCACAGGCCGCTGTATTCGAGGAGTTTTAGCTTTGTTGTGACCCCGCGCTTGGCAAGTTCGTCCGCTAGGTAGTTACTGCCGAACACTTCCATCGGCCCTTTCAGGGAAGGGTTACGCGCAAATTTCATGAGGCCATCACCAGTGGGAGGAGCTTCCGGACCCGATGCCTCCGCGAGGCGGCGCTGCTGTTCTTCTAAATAGGATGCCTCTGGGATCACGTCAATGGAAATGGACATGAAACTCGCCAGAGAGTCCAGCTTGGCAAGCGATCGCTGGGACCACAGCCGGAGCATCTTATCCGATTCGTCAGGCGACAACTGTTCTACTCGACGAGGGGCTTCCCACATTTCGTTGACGCGCTCGATGGAACCGTGCCGCGAGATTTCCTCGTAGATTTGGGCCGTGAGAATTGCAAGGAAATAGCCACTGGCGGCGCCGATGAACGCGGCACGTTTCAGCTTCGTCGAATCAATATTGGCGGCCGTGTCGAGATTGGTGTGGATAAAGCGGTCAGGCCAGTCATTCAGGTAGATCGCGGGAATGCCGAAGGAGGAATCTTGATAGACGTCGTGGTCGCTGCCCATCGTATAGAAGGAGTATTCGGCGCGCAGAGGCTCCTTGCCGCCTTCGGGTGAGATAAACGGGTAGTTGGCTTTGCCCGTGGCCGCGTATTCGTAGGACTGCTCGTTCACAAATTCCGCAAAGGCCCAGGCCACGTCCTGCACGAACGAGGGCAAGCTCATCGGCCCGCGTGTCACGTGAAACACCGCCTTGGTTTCCGGCCCACCGCCCACCATATCCATGTGCACCACGGCCTTGATGCGCTTGGCCCAATCCAATCCAGCCGGCAGCGCCTCTTGTTTCGGTTCCCAATCAACGGATTCCCACTCTTTGCCGCCTTGCTTGAAGTATTTGAACCAAGCGGTGCTTTCGAGATTGACTGCCTTTGAATTCAGCAGCGCCAGCGTGCCCTCGATCTCGGGAGGAAAAACAAAGCGGATGGTCCGCGCGGGGCGAGTGAGCTTCCCCTCGTTCAGTAATTTCTGAAGTGTTCGCGCGACTTCCAGAATTGTCGCGCATCCGCTGGCATTGTCATTGGCGCCGGGCTGCTGGTGGTCCAGGTGGCAGGAAAACACGATCTCTTCTTCCTTTAGTTTTGTATCGGCGCCCGGAATCGTGGCGGTGACGACTTCATAGTTCCCCGGATGCTGGCCCGCTTTCACTACCGCGTGCAGTAAGATCGTTTCGCCCTTCTTCCATCGCTCTTGAAACGCATGCGCGGTTTTCAGAGAAATCATGAACGCGAAGGTCTTGTTCTTTGAAAAAGTATCCAGGTGACCCCAGCGAATGGCATCCAGATTCTCGCCTGACCACGCTGTCTTCTGGTTCTGTGCATAGCTGACGATCCCCGCCGCGCCGAACTTGCCGACCGCCAGGTCTTGCACTGCCCCCGGCTGAGTGCTGACCAGAACCAACTTCCCTTTCACATCTCTACCGGTGTAGTCGCTCTCGCTCGTTCCCTCTCCAACATCTACCAGATTCGCAGTTACATCCGCGCTCTCGCTGTCTTCCGCCAGCACTACAGGCTCAATCGCGTAACTCGCTAGCCTTAACTGTCCTCCAGAGTCATTTGTTTCCCACAACTCCGCAGATTCTGCGTCCCACGCCGGGCGCGACCGCTGCGTACCGTAGTAAATCTTGCCGTCAGCCGGGAATTGCAGAATCGCGACTTCGCTCAGGCCATAGGCACGCAGGCGCTCCGCCACCAGTTCGGCGGCCTTGTGGTAGCCCTGCGATCCGCGCTGCCTGTGGAATTGCGCGATACCCTCCAGATTTCGCTTGGCCGTTTCTCCACTGAGTTCGTTGGCCAGCGCCGCAACATCCTTCTCCGGCAGGAGCGGCGGCTTTTGCGCCCAAGCCACGCCGCTCATCATCAATGCCAGGGCTAACGCCACAAACGGCTTGTTCATCACGTTGTCCTCATCGCCCGCATTTTAACCTGTTCGCCGGCGCTTTTTAGCTCCATCCCAACTTCCGCTCGTTTTGCCGCATCCAAAAAGGGCATGAAATCTTTGTTCCCTTTCCGGCGTATCATCTATTGCCAGACCCATTGAATCCATTCCATGACCAGCCCGACCATGCCCCACACCGAAACCGCCATTCAACTGGAACACGTCTCCCGCCAGTACACCATGGGCGAAGCAACGATTCAGGCCGTGAACGACGTTTCGCTTTCCATCGCCCGCAACGAATTCCTGGCGCTATTGGGCTCCTCCGGATCGGGAAAATCCACGCTTCTAAATCTCATCGCCGGACTGGACCGGCCGACATCCGGATCGATCCTGGCGCAAGGACAGAATCTTGCCGGGCTTACGAGCCTGGAACTGGCTCGTTACCGCTGCAACACCATCGGCATGATCTTCCAATCGTTCAATCTGTTGCCGCGCATGACTCTGGAAGAAAACATCGAGCTGCCGCTGCGCCTTGCGGAGGTGCCACGTGAAGAGAGGCCCGGCCGCGTGCGCGAGGCGTTGGAGCGTGTGCGACTGACGCATCGCTTAGGGCACCGTCCCACGCAACTTTCCGGCGGAGAACAGCAACGCGTCGCAATCGCGCGAGCGCTGGTGAACCGGCCGAAGATTCTGCTGGCCGATGAGCCGACAGGGAATCTCGATTCGGCCACCGGCGAAGCCATCCTGTCGCTGCTGCGCGAGGTGCAGCAGCAAATGGGTATGACGATTGTGATGGTGACGCACGAGCGGCCGCTGGCGGAGCGTTATGCAGACCGGTTGGCGATCATGGGCGACGGCAAGCTCTTGTCGGCTACGGAAATCACAAAAGAGGCCACGCAATGAAACCCCGTGACCTGGCAGACCTCGCGTTTCGCAATCTTCGCGAAGCCATTCTGCGAAATGTGCTGACGACGATCGGCGTTGCCGTTGGCGTCGCTTCGCTGGTGGCCATGTTGTCGTTGGGCGTGGGTTTGCAGGAATTGGCTTCCAAGCGGCTTTCGCAGAGCGGCTTGTTCGACACAATTTTCGTCACGCCCAAGAACAACTTTCGCGGCATGGGAAGGCCACAACGTGAAGCACCCTCCGACAAACCGCCACGTGCATTGGACGACGATGCACGCAAGGAAATGGAAAAGCTCCCGAATGTGATCGAGGTGTACCCGCAGGTGCGCTTTTTCACCGAAGTGCGCTTCAACGACAAGCCTTTTGCCACCGTGGTTGCGGGAATGCCGGATTCATCGCGCAATTCCGGTTCCTTCGATGGCATGCAGGGCAACTTCTTTTCGTCGCCTACGGCCAACGAAGCGATCCTGCAGATTGAATTTGCGAAGGATCTCTCGGAGAAACCCGCATCGCTGGTTGGACAGGACCTTGTGCTGCGTTACGCGGAACGACAGGCGCTTCCGCCGAACGAAAATTCGCCCAGTGTAAGCGGTGAGT
>Ga0181518_10004927_pt1 | contig 11741 bp, 13 predicted proteins | sample PEATcosm2014_Bin_28_FD_119751 | JGI IMG/M metagenome (GOLD analysis project Ga0181518, IMG submission 119751) | Peatland microbial communities from MTU Mesocosm Facility, Houghton, MI, USA - PEATcosm2014_Bin01_60_metaG | ecosystem: Environmental > Terrestrial > Soil > Wetlands > Peat | place... | reverse complement strand
TGATCTATCCGCCCCAGGTGGCCCTCGTCGGCTTCGGCAAGGTCGCCGAACGACCGTGGGCTGAGAATGGGCTGCTCGGCGCTCGGCCCACAGTCACGGCCACACTCGCTGCGGACCACCGGGTGAGCGATGGCCACCGGGGCGGACTCTTCCTCTCCGCGATCGACCATCTCCTGCAAGCACCGGAGGAACTGTGACCCGAGACGATGCCCTCGACATCATGCGTGACGTGCTCCATCATGTGGCGCCCGAAGCGGATCTGGGAGAGGTCGGGCCGGGGGAGTCCATGGCCGAGGCGCTCGACCTCGACTCCATGGACTTCTTGAATTTCATGATCGGCCTGCACGAGCGGACGGGTATCGAGATACCCGAGCTGGACTACCCGCAGCTGTCAACCGTTGAGAAGTGTGCCGACTACCTCGTTGCCCACGCGTGAGGCGCCACGACGAGAGCCGACCGGCCGACGGTCGACCGCGCCCGCCATTCCCCCATGGCTGCCGATACCGACGGTGGCGGTCCGGGGCACGTCCGCACGACCATGCTCTCGGCCCAGGTCGACTCGTATGATCGCACCGTCGAGGGCCAAGAGGAGGCAACGCCGTGCCCACGCCGAGTGAGTTCTTGCGCCGATTCCGCCTCATGGCTGTGCCTGGCCCGGCGGCCATCGCCGCGGTTCCGTCGGACCGGAGTGAGGCGCTTCGCAAGGAGCTCGAGCCGGTCTTCGCCGCGCTCCGGGACGTCAACGAGGACACCACGGCGACGGTCGCTCACGCCGAGGCAGAAGGGCAGGCTCGCCGAACCCGTGCAGCCGAGGAAGCATCCGAGATCGTCGCCACGGCGCGCAGTATGACCAGAGACGCCAGGGCGGAGGCTGCGGCGGTCCTGCTGGCTGGAGCCGCCGATCAGCGTCGAGATCTCCTCGACGACGGACGGCGACGCGCCACGGCCATCAGCGACAATGCCGAGCGCGGCGTGCAAGCAGCGGTCGATGAGCTCGTGCGAAGAGTGCTGGCGATTGGCACCGCTGCGGGACCTGCATCATGAGCGCCGGATGGGTCGCCGCGCAGGTGCGGAGCCGCGGTCTGGTGCAGCATTGCCTCGGCCCGGAGCGGACCCGCCGGCTGGCTGAAGCCGGATCACTCCGGCTGGCGCTCGATGTGCTCGGCACCACCGCGTACGCGAAGCAGCTCCGCCCGGACCTCGATCTGGCGGGTGCCGGGCGTGCCGTGGCCGGCTCGGTCCTGTGGAACCTTCGTGTGCTCGCCGGCTGGAGTCCACCGCTCGGCGCGTCACGGCTCCGGGTCCTGGCCGGTGCGTTTGAGCTCGCCAACCTGCGGGGAGAGTTGGCGCGACTGGAGGGGCGCGAGGCACCAGATCACTACGACCTCGGCTCTTTCGCCACGGTTCCGCGTCTCTCGTCGGTGACGACGGTCAGCGAGCTTCGGAGTGCGCTGGGCGCGTCGCCGTGGGGTGACCCCGGGGCGAGTGAACGAAGTGCTCTTGTGCTGGGGCTCGAGCTGGCCCTGGCTCACCGGGTCGCTGAGGACGTGCCTGAGGCCGCCGGGTGGGCCACGACGTACGCTGCGCTCGTGTTTGCCCGGTGCCTGGCGTCGGGCGTGTCGTTCGAGCCTGGGACACCGACAGCGACACATGCCAGGGCCGTGCTGGGTGAGCGCCTGGCCCAGGCGCGTTCCCTACGCGAGCTCGCTGAGGGCTTGCCGCGGCACCGTGCCTGGCTGCTGGTCGACGTCTCGGGTCCCGAGGATCTCTGGGCAGCAGAGGCGGGTTGGTGGCACCGGCTCTGGAGCGAGGGGCTGGCCCTGGTCATGCGGGGCCGTCCTGAACCTGCGGCGACCGTCGGGGCAGTTGCGGCCCTCGCGGCGGACGCGTGGCGTGTGCGCGGTGCCCTGGAGGTGGCCGCTCGACAGGGGAGGGGCGCGGAGGTGCTCGATGGCGTGGCCTGACACGCTTGCCCCGGCACGCATGGAGCGGATCGCGGTGGTTTCCCCGGTCAGCCGCGTCCGATCGGTCCTGGTCGCCGTGGCCGCAGAGGGCACGGTGGAGCCCGAACGTCTCGACAACACCCCGCCGGGGCCGGCGACCCTCGCCCTGGAACGTCTCCAGCGTGGAACTCGAGGCCATGCGCCAAGGCCCGTGCTGATGGTCGAGCCCGCGGACGTGGCATCGCTCGCAGGCCGCGGCGACCTCAGCGGGCTGGCTGGCGAGGCGGAGTTGGAGCAGGTCAGGAGCAGCATGGTGCAAGAGGGCGCGGTCGCGGCGCTGGCCGGCTGGAGTCCCGCCGGCGCCGTCGACGTGCTCGCCGCACGCCTCGCCCCCCTGGGAGCGAGCATCGTTCGCCTCCGCCGGCCACCGGGGGTGCAGCCGCCCACCTCCGTGCCCGGTGGCGGCGCGACCGGGGCGTTCCAGCCTCTCGTGAACACCTACGGCACGGTGCCCTACGCAGATGTGAACCCCTCGGTGCTGGCCGGCCTCGCGTACGTCTTGATGTTCGGGATGATGTTCGGTGACGTGGGCCAGGGCCTGCTGCTGCTCGGTCTCGGCATCGCCGTCTGGCGGGCGGGACCCGGCAAGGTGGCATGGCTCAGCCGGTTCCACTGGGCCGCACCGTTCGTGATCGGTGCGGCCCTGGCGAGCATCGCCTTCGGGTTCGCCTACGGCGAGGCCTTCGGCCCCACCGGTCTGGCGCCCACCCTTTGGCTCCGTCCGCTCGACCACGCCACGACGCTGCTCGCCGTGTCGATCGCCGTCGGGGCTGCCCTCCTGGCATGCTCGTATGTGCTCGGTTCGGTCAACCGCCTCCGGGAGGGCGGCCCCGTTGGTTCGCTGGTGGCACTGTCGGGACTGGCCGGAGGGAGCCTCTATCTCGGTCTGGCCCTCGTCTTTGCCGGTTGGTACGAGCACCGTTCGACACTCGCCCTCGCCGGCGCTGTCCTCGCCCTCGCCGGCTTGGCCTTTGGATTCGTCGGGCTGTTCGCCGAAGCGGGCGGCCGCGCCGGCGGGGCGCTGCAGGCGGGCATCGAGCTGTTCGACTCGGTCATTCGGCTCGGCACGAACACCGTCTCCTTCGCCCGGCTCGCGGCCTTCGGCCTGACCCACGCGGCATTGAGCGCCCTGGTGTGGGAGGGCACAGTGGACCTGTGGAGAGTCGGCGGCCTGCTCGGCGTACTGACTGCGATCGTGCTGTTCTTGGTCGGGAACGCCATCACCTTCGCGCTGGAAGCGCTCGTGGCAGGCGTGCAGGCCCTCAGGCTCGAGTACTACGAGATGTTCTCCCGCGTGTTCACCAGCGAGGGCCGGGAGTTCCACCCCTGGCAGGTAGCAGTCCGTCAATGAAGGAGGCCCCATGATCACCTGGCTCATCGCCCTCCCCATCCTGGCTGCGGTGTCAGCCGGGATCGTCGTGGAGCTGCGCAGACATCCACGAGGCGCCATCAGGGCCGTCAAGGTCCTCAACCTCGTGCTCCTGCTGGGCGCGGGGGTGTTGGTCATTCTCGCCGCTTCGGCGTCACCGAGCGCCGCGGCGACCGGGACGGCCGCCGCGGCGAAGCCGTACGCCGGCCAAGCGCTGATCGGTGCCGCCATCGCGGTCGCCGGGTCGTCGATCGGTGCCGCCATCGCGGTCGCGTACACCGGATCTGCCGCGCTGGCAGCCATCAGCGAGCGCCCCGAGATGTTCGGGCGTGCCATGGTCTTCGTGGGCCTGGCCGAAGGCATCGCCATCTACGGGTTGGTCGTCGCCATCATCCTCATCGGGAAGGCGTAACGGGGCTCATGGGCCAGGTGGTGGTGCTCGGCGAGCCCGCAAGGGTCATGGGGTATGCCCTGGCGGGTGCACTGGTGATCGAGGCGGAGGGTGAGGAGGTGGCGCGCGCCTGGGCCTCACTCACCCCGGAAACCTCCCTCGTGGTGCTGACGCCGGCTGCCGCCCGAGCGCTTGACCGGGCCACCCTGGCCGAGCGGCGCGATGCCCTGGTCGTGACCATGCCGGCATGACCGTCACCACCTCACCCCCGGACGCGGGCAGCCCCCCGGGAGTGCCTGGGTCTGCACGGCCAGGCCTTGAGGCAAGCCTTCATGCGGTGACAGAAGCCCTGGAGGAAGACGCCCGCCGTCAGTCGGCGCTCATCTTGGCCCGGGCCGACGCCGACAGTGCGGCAACGCTCGAGGCAGCCCGCTCCGAGGGCGAGCGGCTCGTCCAGGCCGCCCGGGACGAGGGCACGGCCACCGCGCAGCGGTTGGCCGCAGCCCAGCTCGTCGACGCGCGGCGGGAGGCCCGCCACAGTGTGCTCGAGGCACAGCGTGCCCTCTACGAGGCGGTGCGCCGGGACGCGCTGGAGCAGCTCGCGAACCAGGGGGGCTCCCCGGCGGTCACCGACCTCGTGGCGCGCCTTGGCGACGTGGCCCGGGCGCGCCTGGGTGACCAGGCCGACGTACGCCAGCCCGACCGGGGCCGTCCCGGCATCGTGGCCGAGCGCGACGGTGTGGTGCTCGATTTGAGCGCACCGGTCCTCGTCGAACTCGAACTGCAGACGCTCGGTGACGTGCTCGAGGGGCTTTGGGCGTGAACGCTGCCGTCAGCGAGGGGGCCAGCGCAGGGGGCCACGTCGTCCGCGTGAACGGTCCCCTGGTCGAGGTCGAGGGCCTGACTGGCGTGGCTGCCCTTGACATCGTGGAGGTCGGCGACCGGCGACTCCCCGCCGAGGTGGTCGCCATCCACGAGGGCTCGCTCACTGCTGAGGCCTTCGAATACACCGGTGGCGTGCGGGTCGGCGACCCGGTTTCAGGGCGGGGACAACCCCTCTCGGCGCGCCTCGGCCCGAGCCTGCTTGGATCCATCTTCGACGGACTCCTCCGCCCGCTCGCCGACCGGCCCATTTGGCTGGCCCCCGGTTCGCTGGAGAGCCCGCGGGCCCCCGCCCGCTGGACGTTCGAGCCAGCGCCGGTGCGCATCGGCACCGAGGTGGCGGCGGGAACGCGCCTCGGGAGCGTGGCCGTCGGCGACCTAGAACACCGCGTCCTCGTGCCGCCCGGCGCCACCGGCCTCCTTCGTTGGCTCGCCGGCCCCGGCGAGGTGGACGAGGAGGAGTCAATTGCCACGGTGGGTGATCTGTCCGTCACCCTGGTCGAGGAGTGGCCGGTCCGCCGACCACGGCCCGTCGGTGAGCGGCTGCGGCCGTTCGTGCCGCTCGTGAGCGGCCAGCGGGTCATCGACCTGCTGTTCCCGATCGCCCGCGGGGGGACAGCCGCAGTGCCGGGGGGTTTCGGCACCGGCAAGACGGTTCTACTCCAGCAGATCGTCAAGTGGTGCGACGCTGACGTGATCGTCTTCGTCGGCTGTGGGGAGCGGGGCAACGAGCTCGCCGATGCCCTGGCCGATCTCGCTGCGCTCATCGATCCGAGATCAGGCCGGAGCCTGCTCGAGCGGACCGTCGTGATCGCCAACACGTCGAACATGCCCGTCATGGCCCGTGAAGCGAGCATCTACACCGGCATGACCGTCGCTGAGTACTACCGCGACATGGGCTATCACGCCGTGCTGCTCGCCGACTCGACGTCGAGATGGGCCGAGGCCCTGCGGGAGTTCTCGTCCCGGAGCGGCGAACTCCCGGCCGAGGAGGGCTATCCCGCTGGCTTGGCATCCGCCCTGGCCGCCTTCTACGAGCGGGCGGCCCGGGCCACCACGCTCGGTGGCACCGAGGGTTCCGTGACGATCATCGGCGCGGTGTCACCGCCCGGCGGAGACATGACCGAGCCGGTGACGGCCCATACGGAGCGATTTGTGCGGTGTCTGTGGTCTCTCGACCGGGAACTCGCCTATGCCCGGCACTACCCGGCAGTGACGTGGCGTCGGTCGTTTTCCCGGGACGCCCAGGCCGTTGCCGCGTGGCACGCGACCGAGGGGCGCGTCGGGTGGGCCGCCACCCGCGCTCGGGCAGTCGCCCTGCTGGCCGAGGCGGACCGTCTGGCCTCGGTGGTCGAGCTCATCGGCCTGAGCGCTCTCCCCGGTCGGGAGCGGATCGTGCTGCTCACGGGGCGACTACTGCGGGAGGGGGTCCTCCAGCAGAGCGCCCTGAGCGAGAACGATGCCTACTGCGGGCCCGAGAAGCAGAGCGCCCTGCTCGAGCTGGTGCTGGGCGTCTGTGACCGGTGCCTCGCACTGATCGAGGCGGGACTGCCGGTGTCCGCCGTGGAGGAGTTCGATTTCGCCCCGGTGACCAGGGCCCGCGACGCCACCGGACCTGACGACGCCCAGGCGGTGCTCCAACTCCGTGGCGAGGTCCTGGCCGGGCTGGACGGCCTGGCGTGACGCAGCCTCCCGGATCGCAATACCCCGCTCAAGGTGCAGGGAGGGGCCGTGCCGGGGCCGGCGACCCGCCGAGTCCTTCGGCCGCTGGCACCGTGCCCATCCCGATCGCGTTCAGCGGTGTGGCGTGGGTGGAGGGACCCCTGCTGGCCGTCAGAGGTGTCGAAGGCGTGGGATGGGACGAGATCGCCCGGGTCCGTCTGCCCTCAGGGGAGATCCGCGCCGGCCTCGTCCTGGAGGTCCACCGCGACGTCGCCGTCGTCGAAGTCCTCCAGGGCACCGGTGGCATCGACCCCGAGCGAGCGTCGGTGGCCTTCGAGGGGCGTCCCTTCGACATCCCCGTCGGGGAGGGTTGGCTCGGGCGCGTGTGGAACGGCATGGGGGAGCCGCTCGACGGTGGCCCACCGATGCTGTCGGGCGAGCGGAAGGCGGTGGCGGGCGCACCGGTCAATCCCACCGAGCGCGACGTCCCCTCCGACCCGGTCTTCACCGGTATCTCGGTCATCGACGCCCTCATGACCCTCGTCCGGGGTCAAAAGCTGCCGGTCTTCTCATCGGCCGGCCTGCCGCACCTGGAACTGGCCGCCCAGATCGCCGCCCAAGCCAACGCCGGCGGCGAGAGCTTCAAGGTGGTGGTGGCCGCGATGGGTCTGACGCACGCCGACGCCGCGGCCATCGTGCAGGCGCTCGAGACCCGCAGCTCGGCCGGTGACCTCGTGCTCGTGCTCGACACCGCAGACGACCCGGTGGTTCAGCGAATTCTCACGCCAAGGGTCGCCCTCACCATCGCGGAGCATCTGGCGTTCGAGCATCAGCACCACGTCCTGGTCGTGCTGGCGGATATGACCAGCTATTGCGAGGCCGTCCGCGAGGTCTCGGCGGCCCGCGGGGAGATACCAGGGCGGCGCGCCTACCCGGGGTACCTCTATAGCGACCTCGCCTCGATTTACGAGCGGTGCGGGCGGCTGCGGGGCCGACCGGGCTCCATCACCCAGGTTCCGGTCTTGACCATGCCGGGCGGGGACATCACCCACCCCGTACCCGACCTCACCGGCTACATCACCGAGGGCCAGATCGTGCTGTCGCCCGAGCGCCATGCCGAGGGCGTCTACCCGCCGGTCGACGTGCTCTCATCGCTCTCGAGGCTCATGCGCAAGGGGGCCGGGCCCGGGCGCACCCGCGGCGACCACCTCGCTTTGGCCGGCCAGCTGGTCGCCGCTCTGGCCAGGGCCAGGGCGGCCCAAGAGCTCGCCGACTTGATCGGCATGGAGGCGCTGACCGAGACAGACCGCCAGTACCTGGCCTTCAACGACGCATTCTCGCGGGACCTGGTCAACCAGCTCATGGACGAGTCGCGCCCACTTGAGGACACGCTCGACCGGGCGTGGCAGGTCCTGTCGATCCTGCCCGAGCGTGAGCTGACCATGGTGCCCGCCAAGGACATCGCCACCTACTACCTCGGCGATCATCTCGGCCGCGAGCAGCACGGGCCCGTCAGCGGGGCCCCACAGGGGAGCGCGCCCGGCCAGCCGGCCGCCGAGCGTGACAAGGGGGTGCCCTATGGCTGAGCATCTCCCTCCGGGCCGTGCCGGGCGGTTGTGGCTTGTGGAGCGGATCGGCACCGCAACGCGCGGGGTGGAGCTGCTGCGTCAGAAGCGGCAGGTGCTGCGCCGCGAGCAGAGGCGGCTCGCTCTGATGGCGGAGCAAACCGGTGCAGCCTGGGCTCGCGCCGCCGACGACGCCGAACGTTGGAGCAGCCGGGCCTGTGCGCTGGGTGGCAGCACGGCTGTCCGCCTTGCGGCGGGCGACGTTGCCGGCCGCGGAACCGTTTCGATCTCCTGGCGCAACACAATGGGGACACGTCATCCCGACGAAGCTCGCTGCGAGCTCCCGGCTCTCACTCCTGCGGCCGCCGCGTCGTCGAATGCGGCCATTGCGCCAGCGGCCGTCGCCCACGGGCGGGCCTTGCGGGCCGCTGCTGAGCACGCCGTGGCCAGCGCGGCCCTGCGAGAGGTGGAAATTGAGCTGGCCTCCACCCAACGACGGCTGCGCGCCATTGAGCACCACCGGCTGCCCGCCCTTCAGACGCAGCTGCATGACCTCGTATTGCGACTGGACGAGCTCGAGCGCGAGGAACGCCTGATCGCCCGATGGGCCAAGCGTCGCGGCGGGGGTGTTCTGAGATGATGGCGCAACGCATCCTGGTCAGCGTCGACGACTCTGCGGAGAGCCTCAACGCGGCGCGCGTGGCCGCCGAGCTCGCCCGGGGACTCGGGGCTCGTATACGGGTGCTGACAGTCGTTGAGGACAGCGTGGTGGCGAGCGAGATCGAGCGGGTTGCTGGTCCTCAGTCGCGCCAGCGGCGCGAGCAGGGAGCCCAGCACCTCATGGAGCACGTCCGGCGGGAGGTCTGCGCGCTCGGAGTCCCCGAGGGCGACGTCGAGATCCGCACGCAGGCCGGCGACCCCTTCCGTCGGATCCTCGAGGAGGCGAGAGGCTGGCCGGCCGACATGGTGGTGATGGCCGTCTCCGACGAGCGGGGCGTCCGGTCGCCCTACGTCGGCAGTGTCACCCAGCAGGTTCTCGAGTTCGCCTCATGTCCCGTACTGGTCGTCCCCGGACACCAACCCGGCTGAGAGGCCGATCACCCCGACGAGGCTTGGTCTCTCAAGCCCTGTTCCTCCCCGTGAGCCAATGAATCGGCGCATCGCTAGCTCGTCGCTGAAGCTCCGACCAGGCTGAGATGCCGGCGAGCACCACCGTGGGAGGGATGCCGGAGCCAACTCCTCGCCAGGATCCTCGTCCACTCGCACGTCTCGTCCACGGTCGCCCCGTCGGCACGGAACGACATCGCCAAATGGGTCATCTGGCCGGCCAGAGCCCCGTCACCGGGAATCTCCAGGCGGAGCCAGTCCTCGATGACCTCGCCCAGGGCTTCGTCTGTCGCCGTTACCACGTGCATGAATGTCACGGTATGCGGGTCGCGAGCGGGGGTACAGGGTCGAACGTCCCCAAGAGGATCGCGGCCGGCAGCCAGGGCCCAACGTCACGCCGCCGAAGGATCTGGGGCGGTCAGAGCCCGGCTGCCCAACGGCTCTCGATGATGCCCGAAGACGTCGGAAGGCACACCGAAGTGGGACCTTCGGCCCTGCGGCGGGAAGTCGGCCTTCCGGCGGGAGTGACGGAAGTCCCTGGTACACCGGGCGGCTGTGCTCAAAGATCGAGGTATGCGTGTCAAGCCTGCTCTCCAGTCGCTGGTAGGTCGCCGCGACGAGACGCTCGAGAGCAGCGCCGATCTTCGGGCCAAGGCCGAGGGGACGGGCGCTCCCGGCGGGACCCGTCCGCAGCGAGGAGACATGAGCACGCTGCCACCAGGCGATCAGTCTCGCTGGAACAGTCCGGGCCCGGGCGGCTTACCCCAGCAGCCGGGCCGCTCGAACCGGTCACGGGCGATCCTCGTCGCGATCTGGGTCGGGGCGCTTCTGGCCTTCATCGTCCTGTTGATCAGCACGCCGCGCTCGTCCACCAGCTCTTCGCCGCAGTCCATCTCCTATTCGACCCTGCTGTCCAAGGTGTCGGGGAACTCTGTGAAGAGCGTCCAGATCAACCAGGGCAGCGGTGTCATCGACGGCACGTTCGAGGACGGCAAGTCCTTCACGGCACAGGGACCCACCGGGGGGTTGCCCGGCGCCGACATCACCCTCCTCAACGACCATCACGTTGCACGCAACTACGTGGCCACCGGAACGAGCATTTGGCCCACGATCATCACCTGGGGCATCCTGATCGGGCTCTTCGTCGTGTTCTGGATCTGGATCGGAAGACGAAGCCGCGCCCAGATGGCGGGTGTCACCAGCTGGGGGAAGAGCGGCGCCAAGGTGCACGTGACGGATCGGCCCTCCACGACCTTCGCGGACATCGCAGGCTATGACGGCGTCAAGCAGGAGATCTCCGAGCTGGTGGAGTTCCTGAGGGAGCCGGAGCGCTTCCAGGGGATCGGCGCGCGCATTCCGAAGGGGGTGCTGCTCGTGGGTCCGCCCGGCACCGGGAAGACCCTGATCGCCCGAGCCATCGCCGGCGAGGCACAGGTGCCTTTCCTCTCCATCACCGGCTCGGAGTTCATGGAGATGTTCGTCGGCGTCGGCGCGGCACGGGTGCGTGACCTCTTCAAGACGGCCCGCCAGGACAAGCCCTCCATCATCTTCATCGACGAGATCGATGCCATCGGCAGGAAGCGCGGCACGGGTCTGGGAGGCGGCCACGACGAGCGCGAGCAGACGCTGAACCAGATCCTCTCCGAGATGGACGGCTTCGAGCCGGCGGAGGGGATCATCGTCATGGCCGCCACCAACCGCCCCGACGTCCTCGATCCGGCCCTGCTGCGAGCCGGACGTTTCGACCGCCAGATCGTGGTGCCCCTGCCGACCCTGGAGGAGCGTGTGGCGATCCTCCAGGTGCACTGCAAGGGCAAGCGGGTCTCGCCCGATGCCAACCTCGAGACGATCGCCAAGAGCACGCCCGGCATGAGCGGGGCTGACCTCGAGAACCTCGTCAACGAGGCGGCTCTGATCGCCGTGCGGCGGGGCAGCGCCCGAGTGGAGATGCCCGACCTGGAGGCGGCGCTCGACCGCGTGCTCCTGGGCCTCAAGCGCACATCGCTGGTGCTGAGCCCGGACGAGAAGCGGATCGTGGCCTACCACGAGTCGGGCCACACGCTGGTGGCGCATTTGCTGCCCAACGCCGACCCCGTCCACAAGGTGACGATCCTCCCGAGCGGCATGGTACTCGGCGCCACCCAGCAGCTGCCCGAGGAGCGCCAGCTCCAACAGCGCCCGTCCCTCGACGACGCCCTCGCGGTGCTCCTGGGCGGTCGGGCCTCCGAGGAACTGGTGTTCGGCGTGCCGTCGACCGGCGCCCAGAACGACCTCACCGCGGCGACGGATCTGGCCGGCCGCATGGTGCGGGAGTGGGGCATGTCCGACGCGATCGGCGAGATGTCCTGGGGTCCCCAGGGGCCCGTCTTCCTGGGCGAGGACCTGATCCACACGCGCGAGTTCTCCGACGAGACGGCCCGGCTCATCGACGAGGAGGTCTCGCGGATCCTGGGCGAGCAGGCGGACCGGGCCCGGCACGTGCTCAGCGAGCACCGGGCGGCACTCGACGCGCTCGCCACGGCCCTGGTGGCCCGCGAAACCCTCGACGGCGACGAGATCACCCGGATCGTCGACGACGTCGAGAACGGTGTCAGGCGGCTGCCCGCCGTCGGCGCGTGAGCCTTGACGTGGATACCGAGCGAACCGGGGACGCACGTACGAGGGTGCTGCGGATCGTCGATGAGCTCGCTAGAGAGCTTCACCCGCGTCGCACCCTTCCCCCAGCATCGCTGCACACGCATCTTGACCGCGATTTGGGTCTT
>Ga0181518_10004926_pt1 | contig 11749 bp, 9 predicted proteins | sample PEATcosm2014_Bin_28_FD_119751 | JGI IMG/M metagenome (GOLD analysis project Ga0181518, IMG submission 119751) | Peatland microbial communities from MTU Mesocosm Facility, Houghton, MI, USA - PEATcosm2014_Bin01_60_metaG | ecosystem: Environmental > Terrestrial > Soil > Wetlands > Peat | place... | reverse complement strand
GTGCCGAACCCCGGAATCGTCAAAGTACCGGTCGCCGCTCCCATACATGGCTTCCGACGTTCAGCGCGGGGTAGGGGTTTCAGTTTAATAATGGATCAATAGTAGTTTGCCAGATCGCGGGCAGTGGTTCCAATCCATTGTTTTCCCGGGCCGAGGTTTCGTGCAGAATCGAATCGCCGCCGAAAACCCCGCCGCCGGCCGAATCCCTGTTGCTCGCCTCCATTTTCTCGCGACCCAAGCGGCCGATGGCTCATCTAAATGCGTGCAAGGCAGAGTTCCGGCTCGCCTTTGTATAATACCAACCAGGGGTATTGCCCCGTAGAGGAGTCTAAACGCATGGTGCAACTGACCGAAAGAGCCATCGGCAAGGTGAAGGATATCATGGGCTCGCAGCAACCGGTTCCGGCCGGACTGCGGATTGCGGTTGTGGGCGGGGGTTGCTCCGGCTTCAGCTACTCGATGGCGTTCGAAAACCAGCCCAACATGCTGGACAAGACATACGAATTCGGCGGGCTGAAGGTCTACATCGACCAGGCCAGCATGCTGTATCTGGACGGCGCCGAAGTCGACTACGTCGAGACGCTGGAGGGGGCCGGATTCAAGTTTAACAATCCCCACGTAAAGTCTACCTGCGGATGCGGCAGCTCCTTCCAGGCGTAAGGCTGGCCCGAGCCAGCAGATATTTGCGCCGGTGGCGCGAACACAGGCCGGAAGCCCAGCCGGGCGGGAACCACTAGCCGGGCAAAACGGTGTTCAGAAGACCAGGGTTTCGCTCCGGCGGCAGACCACTCGATGCCCGCAAGCCCGATGGGAGCCGCAGACAAATAGAGGCTTTCGGGCGGAGACCGGCATTACCGCGGCGCGCCGGAGAGTCCGGCGGCCAAGGTCACGCCTACGCCACCATTTCGCCGGCAACGGTTTCGTGGGAAACCAGCTCAAGGCCGCAGATCGCTTCCAATTCGGGCGTGCCGCAACCGTGGCTTTCGCAGTGTTCTTCGATTTCGCGCAGCGCAGCGAGCCGGTACTCTTCGACCCGGCGCAACTCCGTGGCGGCGCACTCGATGTTGGTACGAGTTACGGCGTTGCGGAGCCTCTGCTTTGCCCGGTCCACTAGATCGAGAACCCGCAAATATTGGCTGGTCACTTCTTCTCTAGGTTCACAGTCCATTACGATACTTAGTATATACAGGTTTACTGCCGTATGAGAAGTCCTGGAAGTACCACTTTATATAGTACTGTTCTGCGAGCGTTTCTGGTACCCGCGGCCAAACGGCTAGTACCAATACTGCTGAATCGCTGAGGTGGTTCTGACCCAGTCCTATTGCAGCGTCTCGATCGCGTCCGCCAACTGCCGCCGGAAGGCTGCCCAGCCGTCCACTCCGAAAGGCGGATCCGGACCATTGTATTGGCCCAGGTGGAAGGCGGCCATGCGATTGCGGATCAGCTCCTCCGCCTGCTTCGCGGCGGGCGTGCCCTCTTTGGCATGGGCCAATCGCGCCAGGGTCAGCAGATACCGGTAATCGTCCAGTCCGGCCGCGATGCGGAGAAACTCCAGCGAAGGCACAATCTGCCGGTCCGCATTCGCATTGGCCCACGCGTAATCGTCTTCGCGGCAATCCAGGGCATAGTACGGATCGCCGGCCACGATATTCCAGTGCCACGACAGCCGGAACTTGAGCCCGAACTCCTTGACGGCTTTATACATGTAGATGCCAAAGTTCCAGCGGCTGCCGTTGTTGTAATAGGCCCAAGCGCCCCCGGAGGAAGCCAGCAGCTTCACGCTGGCCTCGTCGTGCAGGGCGAGCGTGGCCAGGTGCAGCGTTTTGGCCAGTTCGAAACTCGGATCGTTGGCATCGTCCTTGTTGAGGCTCGTGGCGGCGGTGAAGAATGGAGGTCCGTGCGGGAAAGCCTCCCGGTAAGCCCTGGCGTTTTCGATCGACGCTTTGAGCTCCTCGCCGCCCGGCTCGTCGCCCAGGTTCCAATAAACCGGCAGCCATTCCTTCTCCTGCGCGTGCCGGTCGATGGCCGAGTAGACGGCTTTGACGAAGGCGCTGTAGTCCGTGAAACCGGCTTCTTTCATTTTTCCGAGGTCCCGGTGGTACGCATCGATGCCGATTACGCCGGCGCCATAGGAATTCACGGCCCGGAATCCGAACTTTCTGGCGGCCGCCATCTGGCCGTCGGCGGCGCTGAAGTCCAGTACCGGCTTCCCATCCTTGAACCCCTGGTAGACCACATAGGGAACCCCGGTGAACATGGTGAATCCATGCGCGCGCAACAGCAGCAGGCTTTTTTCCGTCATCTCCGCGCCAAAACTCGCGGTTGCCGGGTCGTTATCGAGCCACGGCGTACCAATGCGACCGCCAAATGGCCCCACTGGGATATCCACCGCTTCGAGAGATCCCTTCCGCACCGTGAACCGCATCGGAAACGACTGAGCACTGCCCTGTTGCGGCGTGAAACTAACCTGGCCCGTGTAGACACCCGGCGCCGCCCCTGTGGGAACGCTCACCGTCAGCCAAAACCGCCGCGCTACGCCTTTCAGTAGCGCCACACTATTCTTCGGCACGATCAGCCGTGGGCTGATCGTGTACACGCCGCCGTCGTCGGTCACCCGGGTCAGCCGATACGAAACGTAGCCCACGTCAATGGCATTCGCCGGTATCGCGCCTTGCGGCCCCGCGAGCGCGCTCGCACTCAGGATTCCCGTACCCAGGTCTTTCAGGGGGAGAACCGACATCGTCACTGGAACCATCTGGCCGGCGAATCCGTCGGCCACCAGCGGCTTGTCCGTTTCCCCACGATACGGCGTGTCGTTGTAATAGACCTCCCTCATGAAGTCGCGCTGGAAGACCAGGTAACCGCGCGCGGCGTCCTGCGCCGTAGGCTGGAGCGGGTCGCCTCCCGGGTTGTGCAGCACGCGCTTGAAGGTATTGTCGAAGTAGAAACGCCGCTTTTCTTTCACATAATCGAGAAAGCGCCTTCCCTCCTCCGCCTTCTCAATCGGGAACAGGACTACCGCCGACACGCTGCACGCCCAGTTCTCTCCTTGGAATTCGATCAAAAGCTGTCCGTTCTTGACGTTTACATCGAAGACCTTCTCTGAGAAATGAGCGCTCCCATATTTGTCGAATGTGTTGTCGGACGGCAAGTCTTCCGTGTCCCAGAAGCGGAAATATTTCTTCTGGAAGGCTTTGAAGTCCATCCGCTCGGAAACCACCTTCTTGCCCTGCGCCAGAATGGAGCGCTCGCTGTAAGCCTGGTACTCGCCCCAGAAGCCGGAGGGACTGTCGATATTCACAAACACGCGGTACCTGCCATTGGGCACGTCCACTGCCAGGCCACCCGATTCGATGCAGATGAAATCCTGGTACAGCGGGTCCGGTTGCAGCGCGTCGACCGCCTGCCAGATCTTGGCGTTTTTCAGGCCATAGCCTCGGCCCGGAGAGTACAACGTGCCCGGCGTGATCGGCGTGAAGCCATCCATCACCGGGCTGGTGCCGGTGCCGAAATCGAAGGCGTACAGCCCGTCGAAGAACGCGCTTGGCGCCGTATCGCGCTCCACGCGAATATTGTCGAGAAACAGCGGCCCCTCGTTCCCCGCCCCAAAGACCAGCCGCGTGATGCCGCTCAAAATCAGATACCGGCCCGGACGCGACCTCTCCCCGACAAACAACTGGTGCAGCGAGAGAATCAGCGTGCTCGCGCCGGGAGGCGCCACCGTATTGTAATTGACGCGCGTCCAGTAGCCGTCCGTCCCCGTGTCCTGTATTTCCACCGTTACCGAAACCGGGCGCGTCCCCTCCACGAATGTATCGGCTTTCAGGTAGTCGTAGCCCGCCCAGTTCTGCGCGGCGCGCATCAGGGCGTAACCCTTATCGATGCGCAAGGCCTTGCCGCCGTCGGTGGCATGCTCGGCGACCACCACTCCACCCTCGAATGGATTGTCCTGCTCGAAGGAGGTAATCAGCTTGACCGGCGGCCCAGAGGGTCTCTCCGCGCTCGCCGTAAGTGGGCTGCCGCAGGCGTAGCACTTCTTCCATTCCGGCATGTTGCGGTAGCGGCAGCGCGGGCAGTGCACCACGCCAGTTCCGAGCGGCCCCGGCGGCGCGATGGGCGCTTCTTCGGAGCCCAGCACCGGGACCTCGGTCAGCCCGACTTCGGCGCCCACCCGTTCCATCGTCACGTCGTCGATCCAAAGATATCCCGGTGCCCACAATCCGAACGAAGGGCCAGTCTTCTTTCGCGTGGAGAGGTCGGCGACGTACGTGAGCGGGGTCCAGCCAAAGGTTCCGCCTTTCTTCAGCGAAATGTACTTGTCGTCGAACATGAACTCGGTGGTCGAGTTCCATGCACCTGTGCCGATGTCCAGCCCGCGGATGTAGGCCGTGATCCGGTAGCGGCCCGGCTCGAGGTCCTGCGTCTGGGCGATCCGAATCTTGCCGGCAGAAGAGCAGAGTAGCAGCGCCGAGGTCTTGCCGGTGTGCGGCACCTCACCCACCTCGAACGAGCAATCGCCTTCGTACTTCCATCCCCCCCACTTCGCAAACACCTGTCCAAACCGGTCGCGATTCTTGACGATCTCGAATGATGGATCGGCGATCAGGTTATCGGCGCACAAGCTCGGCGGCGTGAATAGCGCCAAAAGGACGACCGCAATGTCCAGCGGGAGACTGGCGGGAACCCGAGTTCGCATCTTAGACAGAGGATTATCGCACAATCAGCCAAGGCTGATTGAGTCTTGTCTCATACAAGATGAGCCTGGAGCGGGCGAGCTCTTCATTGGCGCGCGGCGATGCTCGCGCGGCCGCGCACGACATTGCGTGAGAACGCCGCGCCGAGCGCTATTAGGGGCGAAAGCGGCGTTTCAGGTGGCTTCAAGCGGAATTCATATTCCTGAAGTGCCGCTCCAAGGCCTTTGAAGCAAGGCGCGCGGAACGTGACAGTCCCGCCAGACGTCAACTCACATGTCCGAATCTGCACGAGACGCCGGAGAGCCGCCTGGCTCACGCGCGCCGGCGTCCTGGCGCGGAGCGTCCAACACGGCGAGATCGACCTTCGCTTTCACCGTGCGGCGGTCAAGCTGCAGTCGCCTGGCGGTTTCTTCATAGCTGCCGGTCTGGCTATAAATGTACGCACAATAGCGACACACCAGTTGCTCCGCGGTCAGTTGGCCGGAACGAAGCGCGTGAGCCAGTTCGTCCTCGGGAACCTGAAGCGGCTGGGCTGACGGCTTGTAGTCGCGGCGGATCAGGACGTTTCTCACGCACTGTTCCAACTCGCGATAGTTGCCCGGCCAGGAGTAACCGGGCCCGAGGTTCTGCTCCACCCAGGCCACCGCCTCGGACGCCAACTCTTCCGCTTCGGCACCGGCGACCTTGCGAGCCATGTAAATGACTAACTCGCGCAGCATCTGCGGTGAATCCGAGAGTTGTTGCGAAAGCGAAGGCGTCGAAACCTGGTCACGCTTGCCCCCGCGATTGTGGAGTTCGGCTACTTCGCCGGCATCGGCGGAGCCGGTATGGCGCTGCTCACACCGAACCTGTGGTCGCGTTGGCCGAACTACCAGGCGATCTATTTCTTTGTGGCGCACGGCGGAATCGTGATCGCGGTCGCGTTGCTGGCGTTCGGCGGCTGCGCGCGATTCCGCCCGGGTTCGGTTTGGCGCTCCTTCGGTCTCTTGCTTTGCTATGCCGCGCTGGTTGGCGCGCTGAATGCCGCCTTCGGCAGCAATTACATGTTTCTATGCCGCAAGCCCGCCAATCCATCTCTGCTCGACCAGATGGGACCGTGGCCCTGGTACCTTGTCGGCGGCGCCGCGGCCAGCCTCGCCTTTTTCTGGCTGTTGTGGCTGCCAGTGCAGCACTGGGGCGAGCGGGCGTGAGTCCTCGATATGTGCTGAACGGACACCTCAACCGACTGTATTGTACATCGACTGTACGCAATTGTGCATTCAGTGTACAGGCCCGACGGGCGAACTCTTCATGGCGTGCCGAACTTCTGGAACGTGATTTCGAACATTCCGTTCTTCCTGGTGGCGTTATACGGCATCAAAGCTCTTCGTTCGCGCGCCGCCTTTGTCGAGCCCTGGGAGCGGACCGCTTACTGCATATTGCTCGCAGGAACGGCCGCCGTCGGCGTTGGCTCGACTTACTACCATCTCCAGCCGGATAATGCGCGCTTAGTTTGGGATCGGCTTCCGATGACCGTGGTTTTCACGTCACTGGTCGCGGTCACAATCGGCGAGCGGATCAGCAGGATACCTGCGGTTGATTTCAAGGTACATCCCTTCGATGCGGAAATCGTGACTTTTGGCCCGCACGCTGGTTGGTGTGGCCAAAGGCCGATGACGAAGTTCATCAAAGCAAAAACCTGCCAAGTGGGACCAACTGCCTGCCCGGAAACGAGCCCGGCCGCGACTCATTTTGTCTTCGCCGGTCATATACCGGGACCAGCCACTCATCCAAGTCGATCCGCCGTTGGCACGTTTTTCGCTTTGGGAGCCTGCCGCCGCGCAGTAAGTTCGGGGGTGGAAGCATGGAGACCGAAAAGGAGAGAGCCGTGCGGAAGATTCTTTGGATCGTCGGCCTGACGCTGGTCGCTCAGGCTATTGCATCTGCGCAGGGGGTTCCCAGGGTTGAAGTCTTCGGCGGGTATTCGTATTTGCGGATACGGGGTTACGCCGCCGATGAGAGCTTGCTTTTCCCGGGCGCAGGAACCGTTGCGTTCCCGAGTTTTGGATCGAACGGCTGGACTGGCTCAGTGGCTGTCCACGCCACCCGGTGGCTCAGCGCGGTAGCCGACGTCAGTGGCCTCTACGCCGAACCGACCAGGACGATTGGCGGAGCGCCGATTACCATCGGCACCCGTGAGCACAACTACTTGTTCGGACCCCGTTTTTCATCTCAGTACGGACGGTGGATGCTATTCACTGACGCTTTGTTCGGCGAAGCGCACGCCAGGGTGTTGATCGGGGCTCCCGAGGTGCTCACACCGATCGGCGTGGTGGAGACCAAGTTCGCGATGGCCGCAGGTATGGGCGTCGATCTCACGGTGTACAGCCGACAACACCACCTGAGGGGTGCGGGTCAAAAACTCGACATTCGCCTCTTGCAGGCCGATTGGCTGAGGACGAATTTCGTCGGCAGCCGCCAGGACAACATCCGGATCTCCACGGGGATCGTATTTCGGTTCTGAACATGGCGTTGTGCGCGCGGCTATGGGGTAACGTTCGTGACGCTTCATCCATAGACGCAGTTCGGCTTCGAAGGGGAGTCCTATAATGAAGAACGCCATGAAACGGCGCCCCGTCCCAGCGTCGTTGAGGCCCTTGCCATCGAGGCCGCGTGCGCTGGCAAGTGGTGAGGCAGTATCCGCTGTGCGTAACGGGTTTGCCCAAGAGGTCCGGAGGAATTCGTGAGCGGGTATTATCCCTGGCTGGACGTCCTGCTGAACAGTTTTAGCGCGATTACGTTTACTCTGCTGTCTTTCCTTTGGCTTCAGGAATACCGGAAACGCGGGAGCCACTGGGGCGGCTACCTGTATCTGTATATCACGGCAGCTTGCGCAATCCTATTTGTCTCCAACCTCGTCAATTACCTCTCGTGGGGGATGGTTTACTACGGGCAACCGTTCCTGGTGTACCCTCAGATCGCGGCCAGCGCTCTGCTTCCCGGGTGGCTATTGCATTTCTTCTACAGAAACGAGAAGGAGGGTCTGCCCGGCCGCCGGATATGGCAGGGCGGCCTTTTCGCCGTCTACGCACTGGGGTTTTTGTTCGCGGCGTTGGCGCTGGGCGCGCTGGGCCGCCCAAACCAAGATTATCTAGGCGACAGACGAACGCTGTTGGCATTTCGGGCACTCATGGTCACAGCGGCGACAGGCTGCGGCCTGGTTCTGTGGGTTTCCCGCCGCCCCGGCACGGACCGGCTCTGGCGGAACCAGCGGCGCTGGCTACTGCTCCTGTGTGGCGCCTGGATGTGCATTTATCTGATGGGGTCGAGGAACAGTTGGATCTCTGTGATCGAAAAGCCACTGCCGCTGGGCTTCGGATTCGTCATCACATATTATGCCGAGCGGACTACTTTCTTCGATGTTCTCATCAAGAAGGGAGCGTTCACTTTCTGTTTCCTGCTGATCCTGGCGGCGTATTTTCTTGTTATGGCGCCCTTCCTGCTGCGGCTTTGGTGGGGCACTCGGACCGCCGTCCTGGCTTGGGCCCTTCTCGTCTTACCAATCGTGCTGGTGGCGCCTTGGGGTCAGCGCAAATTGTCGGTCTGGCTCGACCGGCTCTTTCTGGGCCGACGCTTCCTTCCGGCGCAGGCCAGTAAGTACTTCCTTACCGGATTGCAGAGCGCCATCGGCGAGAGCGAACTCGTCGAACGAGCAGAGCGGCTGCTGGAGGAAATATTTCAGTCCGAGGCCAAAGTCCAGCTTGACCCCGGGCCCTTTCCAGCGGCCGGGAGCGCTCGCGGGTGCATGGAAGCGGCGATCCGGAGCGATGGCGAACGGACCGGCCTGATCTCGATCCAGCCGCGCGTTCACGGTTCTCGCTTCCTGAGTGAAGATGTCACCCTGCTTTCGTCTTTGGCGGAGACGTATTCGTTCCTGCTCGATAACTTACGATTGCGCGAGGAGCGCGCCCAGCGGAAAAGGCGGGAGCAGGACCTGCTGCTCGAAGCCGAGCGGTCGGAGCTCAGGGCGCTTCGCGCACAGGTGAATCCGCACTTCATGTTCAACGCGCTGAATACGATTGCCGGACTGATTCCGCGCCGCCCGGACCGCGCCGAGCGGACCATCGAGCAGTTGGCGGAAGTGTTCCGGTATACTCTGCGCCGCTCCGAGCGGGAGTGGGTGCCTTTGGACGAAGAACTGGAGGCGGTCCGCGCTTACCTCGATATAGAGCGCACGCGGTTCGGAGACCGGCTGGAGTTTACGATTCGGGCCGGCGACGAAGCCGACGAGGTGCGGATTCCCGCGATGATTGTGCAGACCCTGGTGGAGAACGCGGTCAAGCACGGGGTGGGCGCAACTCGCGTTCCGGGCAGGATCGAGGTCAATGTCGATGTTACCCAAAGCCGTCTCCGGATCGAGGTCCGCGACAACGGGCCGGGCTTCGAAGAGTCCGCCCTTAGAGTCTTTGACCAGCCCGGAGAGGGTCACGGTCTGCGCAACGTACGGGAGCGGCTGCGGGGCTATTTCGGCGACGCCGCGTGCCTCAGCGTCGCGCGCGATGGATCGCCAGGCATGACTGTGGTGAGCGTGGAGATGCCGCGAACGACTCGACCGGTCGAGGTGGCGCCATGATCCGCGCGCTGTTGGTGGACGACGAAGACATCGCGCGCGAGCGCCTCCGGCAGATGCTCGCCTCGATCACGGATCTGGAGGTTGTCGGGGAAGCCGCGGACGGCGAAGAGGCCATTCAGAAGACCTTGGAACTGCGGCCCGACTTGTTGCTGCTCGACATCCAGATGCCCGGTGTGAGCGGCCTCGAGGTGGCAGCGTGCCTGCCGCAGCCGCGTCCCAAGATCATCTTCTGTACGGCTTTTGACACACACGCCGTAAAGGCCTTCGAACTGCACGCGATAGATTACCTGCTGAAACCGGTGAGCCTTCACCGGCTGGCGCAGGCCATCGAGCGGACCGGCAAGAGAGCGCTGCGCGATGCCGACAATGACGTGGACCGCCTGACGCACGCGGTGCCCGGAGCCGGCGCACGGCTGCTGGCCCGCTGCGGCGGCCGCTACAAGGTCATCCCGCAGCGTGACGTCTTGTATTTCTCCTCCGAGGAGGGGCTCACCAGGCTGCACACTCGGGACCGGGCGTACGTGCTCGAACCGACTCTCAGCGATCTCGAGGAGCGCCTGGATACGGCACTTTTCTTCCGCCTCTCCCGCGCGGTGATTGTGAAGCTGGATTCGGTCACCGAGGTTCGCCCGCTGATCGGCGGCACCGCCGACGTCGTGTTGAACAATGGCGCGACGCTGGAAGTAAGCCGCAGGCGCGTCAGGGATTTGCTGGAGCGCTTGGGCGGGAGCCTCAACCTGTCTCCGCCGCCACCCGATCCTCCGCCGCCGGCTTCGCGGCCGGAATGAAGATACCCTCCAGCGGCTTTCCGCTGGGCCGCAGCCCGCTCCTCCGGGCACGAATTGAGCCGGGAGCGGATTCCTGCCGGCGAAAGGGTCGGCGGTCTCACCGGACAGTCACATGGGTGCGCTGCTGGCGCCCCCGTTCGTTGTCGGTTATGCGAAGGTGGCACACGGCGGGGGCCCTACTGTTCTGCACCTAGCGGTCCCCCCACAACCACGTAGCGGTATTGCTTGCATACGGACTCAGGCGTACAGCTTCCGATATTGCGCGTTAAAAACATAACGCCGCGCTCGGTCTACGCTTTCACGAACCAGCTCTTTTTGTACATGCCGTAAGCTATCCCGTACATCAGCAGCACATAGCAGATGGCGTAGGCGAGCGATGCGTTCCGGGGGGAGGCCAGCGGCGCGAAGAGGGTCTGGTAGATCCATTCATGAACGCTCGGACTTGCGGGGCCGCCGACATGGATCAGGCTCAGCGCCTCTTCCAATAACTCGGAAGCCAGGTACACGGCAATGGCATTCATACCCATAATGACGAGCGGCCGCGCATAGCGCTGATAGCCCCGGCCATCGATCAGCCACGCGAAACCGGCGAAGACGATGAAATCCATGCCGCCCATGAACAGGCTGAATGAACTGGTCCAGAGTTTCTTATTGATGGGCAGCCACGCGTTGCAGATGAGCCCTGCGGCGATCAGAATGCTGCCGGCCAGGTACAGCCATGTGGTGCGCTCGGACAGATCACGCTTCAATTTCAGAATGTGCCCGGCCATGACGCCGAGCAGCGCAGTGGCGATCGAGGGCAAAGTGCTGATGAGGCCTTCCGGATCCCAATCCTTTGTACCCGCATAATTATGCGCGCCCAGCACCAGACGGTCCACGTAGTTGGCAATATTGTGGCCAGTTGCCAAATCGCCCGCGCCATAACCCGGTACCGGCACCAGCATCATGATCAGCCAATAGGAGACCAGCAGCCCGATGATGCAGACGACCTGGACGCGCCAGCGCGTGCTCAGATAAATCGCGGATGCGATCAGGTAGCAGATCGCAATTCGCTGGAGCACGCCAAGCAGGCGCTGGGTAGACAAATTGAAATCAGGCGCGGCATAGACAATGAGACCCAGGCCAAAAATAACCGCCGCTCGCCGCAACACCTGAAGTAACAGGCGCGACCTGGGAACGCCGGCCGCGATCCGCTTGCCGAGCGATAGGGTGATGGCCACCCCTACGATCCATAGGAACGCGGGAAAGACCGTATCGGTAATTGTCCAGCCGTTCCACTCGCTGTGATTCAGCGGTCCGTAGGAGTCTGGTCCGCCGGGAGTATTCACCAGTACCATCAGCGCGATCGTGGCGCCGCGAAAGGCATCCAGGGAAAGGAGGCGCGCTCGAGTTGTTTCAGCGATCTGCTTAAGCGGGGCGTGAGTCACGAGGGATGGCGAGGACGCCTGAACACTTTCTACCAGGAGTTTCCAGGTGGACCCCCAGCTTCTGGTCAGTATATACCTGAGACGCCTTGTTCTGTGCTCCTCCAGGGTCCGTGTCGCGGCAAAATGATAATGTCCTATTTGGGCAAAGTAGAAATGTCCTATTGACAGGGTCCAGTCTGGAGGGTGGACAAAGGACAACTACTGATGACCCAGGCCGAGCGAGACCGG
>Ga0181518_10004921_pt1 | contig 11755 bp, 8 predicted proteins | sample PEATcosm2014_Bin_28_FD_119751 | JGI IMG/M metagenome (GOLD analysis project Ga0181518, IMG submission 119751) | Peatland microbial communities from MTU Mesocosm Facility, Houghton, MI, USA - PEATcosm2014_Bin01_60_metaG | ecosystem: Environmental > Terrestrial > Soil > Wetlands > Peat | place... | reverse complement strand
TTCCAGATGACCATGAGCCTTCTGGTTGACATCAGTTATGGGTACCTGAACCCGAAGGTACGGGTGGCGTGACGACCGTTACCGGTGACCTCGGCGCGACGGGGAACGGCCGACGTTCGCCGCGCCAGTGGATGGCGGAGCACCGGCGGCTGCAACGGTTCCTGCTCAACACCGGCGTCCTCTTGTCGATCGCCTGGCTGCTGCTCATGATCGTCTTCGCCTTCTTTGCCTCGTTCATCGCCCCGTACGACCCAAACGCCCAGAACCTGGCCCAGCCCTCGGCCGGGATCAGCGCCAGCCACTGGCTCGGGACGGACGACTTGGGGCGCGACGTGCTCTCTCGTCTCATCTACGGCGCCCAGAGCTCCATGCAGGTCACATTCGAGACGGTGGGCCTGGCCCTGGTGCTGGCGCTGATCATCGGCCTCGTGGCCGGGTTCCGAGGTGGTCGGCTCGACTACCTCCTGATGCGGGCCGCCGACGCCGGCCTGGCCTTCCCGCCGCTCGTGCTGGCCCTGGCCGTCGTGGCCGTCGTCGGAACCTCGGTGAACGACGTTGCCCTAGCGCTCGCGCTGGTCTTCGCGCCCGGCTTCGCGCGCTTCATCCGCGGGCAGACCCTGGCCGTGAAGGAGGAATCCTTCGTCGAGGCCTCGACCTCGATCGGCACGTCTCCCACCCGCATCGTCATCGTGCGGATCCTCCCGAACGTCATGACCGGGCTTGTGGTCGGGATCGCCATCGCCCTGGGCTCCGCCCTGCTGGCCGAATCCGGACTCGCCTTCCTGGGCCTCGGACCACCTCCGCCCGCGGCCAGCTGGGGCGCCATGGTCCAGGAGGCCTACGACACCTCGCTGTTCACCCACCCGTGGTCCATCGTGCCGGCCGGTCTGACCATCGTCCTGACGGTCCTGGCCTTCAACACGATCGGTGACTCCCTGCGCGACACGATCAGCGGGGCGACGACCCGGTCACGTCGCCAGCGCGGGGTCAGGCGTCAACGAGGGATCACCACGGTGGATCGCCGCGCTCAGCCGACACCGGGCGACGCGGTGTCGCACAGCAATGGCCAGCCGGCACTCCTCGAGGTGCGGGACCTGTGCATCGAGTTCGAGACGGATGCGGGCCGGGTCCGGGTGGTCGACGACGTGTCCTTCGACGTCGAGGCGGGCAAGATCGTCGGGCTGGTGGGTGAGTCGGGCTGCGGCAAGACGGTCAGCTCGCTGGCCGTCTTGCGCCTCCTTCCCTCGCCCCCGGCCCAGATCGTCGGGGGGTCCATCCGCTTTGACGGGCGCGACCTCCTCGACACGGACTTCGACGAGTTGCGACAGGTCCGAGGGCGTGACATCGCCATGGTCTTCCAGGATCCGCTGGCCAGCCTGGATCCCTCCTTCACGGTCGGCTACCAGCTGAAAGAGGCGATCCGGCTGCACGAAAACTTGAGCCGAGCCGCGGCGCGGGATCGTGCGGCACGGCTCCTCGAGAGCGTGCACATCCCCGATCCCGCGGCACGTCTCTCCGCGTACCCGCATCAGCTCTCGGGTGGGATGCGCCAGCGGGTGATGATCGCCATGGCCCTCAGCTGCTACCCGCGCCTGCTCATTGCTGACGAGCCGACCACGGCGCTGGACGTGACCGTGCAGGCCCAGATCGTCGAGCTCCTCAACGAGCTGCGCGAGACCCACGACCTGGCCGTGCTGTTCGTCACCCACGACCTGGCCTTGATCTCTGAGCTCTCCGACGAGGTCACGGTGATGTATGCCGGCCAGGTGGTCGAGCGCGCAGCTACCGCCGATCTCTTCGCCCGCCCGCGTCATCCCTACACGGCGGCCCTCCTGGCGGCTTCCCCGGGCATCCGGGGCCCGGCAGACCGCCAGGCGCTCATCGCCGGCCAGGTTCCTCAGGCCGGCCAGTTCCCCTCGGGGTGCCGGTTCCATCCGCGCTGCGCCTATGCCGAGGACTCCTGTCGGAGCGAACCCGTCCTTCTGGTGGCGGCGGGCGAGGATCGCCAGAGCCGGTGTCGCCGACTGGAGGAGCTCGCGCTGCCCGGAGTCGGGTCCGACGTGGCCACCCGGCTCGGCGCTGACCCGGTGGGAACCCAGTGACGACCGACCTGGAAACGGCCCCGGCGTTGGCGCCGGAGGAGGAGGTCGTGGCCAAGCTGGTCGGCGTGTCCTGCGATTTCTCGGTCCGACTTCCCGGCCGGGGCAAGGGTACGGTGCACGCCGTCGATGACGTGGATCTCTCCGTCGTACGTGGAAGGACGCTCGGTCTCGTCGGTGAGAGCGGCTCGGGCAAGTCGACCCTGGCCCGACTGCTCTTGCGCCTGATCAGCCCCACGTCCGGGCAGGTCGTGCTCGGCGGCGACGATATCACCCGAGTCAAGGGTGTCCGTCTGCGGGCCTTGCGCCGAAGGATGCAGCTGGTCTTCCAGGACCCGTACTCCTCCTTCGATCCGCTCGCCACCATCGGATCGAGTGTTGGCGAGGCGCTGGTGGTCCACACCGAGCTCGGACGCTCCACCCGTGAGCAACGGACGGCCGAACTGCTCGACCAGGTTCGCCTCCCGGCATCCTTCGCCCGGCGCCGCCCACGCGAGGTCTCCGGCGGTCAGTTGCAGCGGGCGGCCATCGCCCGAGCCCTGGCGACCGAACCAGAGCTCTTGGCGCTCGACGAGCCGCTCAGCTCACTGGACGTCGCCACCCAGGTGCAGATCGTCGACCTGCTGGGCGATCTGCAGGACCGCTTGGGGATCGCCTACCTCTTCATCTCCCACGATCTCAATCTCGTGCGATCCCTCAGCCACCGAGTGGCGGTGATGTACCTTGGGCGCATCGTCGAGGAGGGACCGGTGGAGGATCTCTTCGGCTCTGCCCGCCATCCCTACACCCAGGCCCTCCTCTCGGCTTCGCCCAGCATCGACCCGGCCCGACGACGACTACGGATCGTCTTGGAAGGCGACATTCCTTCTCCCATGAACCCCCCTAGTGGCTGCCACTTCCGCACCCGCTGTCGCCACGCCATGGAGGTGTGCACAGCCGAGGAGCCGATGACCACTGAGGTCGGCGGGCTCACCGTCAGTTGTCACCTGATGGACCCGAACCGTTACCAGGTCCCCGGGCCCTCGGGCGCCCCCGGACGAGAACGATGAGCCGCTCCAACAGTTCGTAGGAATCTGCGGATTGCACCAATCGAGTACCAAGTCACCGGCAGCGATTCTGAGTGGGAGCACGTTCCTTCGTTCTCCCTGGTCAGGGGGATAGGTTCCCGGGGGTTCCTATCACCGTCGGGGTCGTCGTACGCGTTGGTGCGCGTGCGCGTTCTCGTATTGTCCCGACCGGGATCGCGTTGATGCGTTCGTCGTAGCGGTTGATCGGTTGCGCGAGCAGGGCGTCGCGCTTCTCGCTGGCGCGCTGGTAGCGCATCACGGAGGTTCGTCGCATGGTTGCACCCATCCTTAGGGGCTCGGGTCACCACCTGCGCGACCCCCAGCAGATGCAACACATGGCGCACCCCGGGTTGGTAGGGTCCCGACCGCAGGGGTCCCGGACAGAGTTCGGCAACCGGTGGTTCCGGGGGAACGGGAGGGAGTGCAATGGCGCAAGCTGTGGCGAAGCGGATGGTGGAATCGGTCCGGATCGCACTGGCGGCGGGGCTCTTGCTGGGAGCTTCGCTGGTGGTCGTCGGGACTACCGCAGCCACGGCCGGCGCCAGCACGAACGAGCCCATCGTGCTCGGCGACATCTGCAGCTGCACGGGACCGGAGGCCTCGTCGATCGGCCAGACGTCTCCGACCATCGAGGCATGGGCCTCGTGGGAGAACTCGCATGGAGGCATCGACGGCCACAAGGTGGAGGTCATCGTCAAGGACGACGGCTACAACCCCGGCACGGCGCTCTCCGACGCCACACAGCTGGTGACCACGGACCATGTGGTGGCCATCTTCGACAACAGCGACGTCGACACGTCGTGGGCGTCGTACATCGAGCAGCAAAGAGTTCCCGGTATCGGAGGACTCGACACCGCGGCGGGATACACCAATCCAGACTTCTTTCCCCAGGGCGGCACCTATCAGTTCGAGACGATCGTGGGGGTTCAAACGGCCAAACACGCAGGCATAAAGAAGGAAGCCGACCTCTACTGCGTCGAAGTCGCCATCTGCGCCCAGTCCTCCGCCCAGTTGAAGTCGGCGCTGGCCAAGGCCGGCCTCCAGCTCGCCTACTCGGCCGGCATCGGCTTCGCCGCGCCCAACTATACGGCTCAGTGCCTGGCAGCCAAGCAGAGCGGTGCCACTGCCATGACGGTCGCTGACGCGTCGGCCATAGTGGCCAAGGTGGCTTCAGAGTGCGCGGCCCAGGGCTACACACCCACGGAGTTCAGCGCCGATGGTTCAGTGTCCATCTCCTGGCTGACCACGCCGGGAATGGAGGGCAACATCGACAACCAGCCCGACTTGCCCTGGTTCGTCCACAACGACGCCACGAAGACCTTCTACGCAGAACTGGCCAAGTACGCGCCGTCGGTTCCGACCAGTCCCAACTTCGGGGAGATCGCCCTGTCCACGTGGGCGGCGGGGATCGAGGTTCAAGAGGCGATCCAGGCGGGCAACGTCACGGCCACCCCAACGGCTGCCGAGGTCACGGACGGGCTCTACCACCTACCGGCGAGCACCACGCTGGGCGGGTTGGCCCCTCCGATCCACTTCGTGAAGGGCCAGATCGCCTCGAACCCGTGCTTCTACACCATGGGCATCAAGAGCCAGAAGTTCGTGCTGCTCAACGGTGGCAAGCTGGTCTGCGCCAAGTAGGACTGACCCCAAGCGCTGACCGGGCCGGCATACGTGAGGTCGTGACCGCAGTGCACGTGCACTGACGATGCTGCAGGACTTTCTCCCGTTTATCGTCATCGGCATCGCCACCGGTTCGGTGTACGGACTGGCGGCCACGGGGCTGGTCCTGACCTACAAGACGTCGGGGATCTTCAACTTCGCATACGGGTCGCTGGCCGCCCTGTCGGTCTTCGTCTTCTACTTCCTCCACACCGAGCACGGGATGGCGTGGCCCCTCGCCGCTGCCCTCTGCCTCTTCGTGCTCGCCCCGGTCGAAGGTCTCGGCATGGAGCTGCTGGCTCGGAGCCTCGAGCCGGTGGGGGACACCCTCAAGGTCGTGGCCACAGTGGGTCTCCTCCTGATGGTGCTGGGCATCGGTCAACTCTGGTACGGCAACATCAGCTCCAGTACGGTCCCGCAGTTCCTGCCGCAAGAGTCCGTTCCCATCGGTGGGGTCGAGGTGGGCTGGGACCAGATCATCGTGGTGATCATCTCGGTGCTGGCCAGCGGCGCACTCTTCTACTTCTTCCGCCACGTGCGGCTGGGGGCCGCCATGCGCGGCGTAGTGGACAACCCCGATCTGGTGTCGATGACCGGTGAGAATCCTGTCCGCGTGCGGCGCTGGGCGTGGATCATCGGGATGGTGTTCGCCTCCATGGCGGGCCTGCTGCTCGCCCCCTCTCTCAATCTGGACGCCCTGGTCATCACCATGCTCGTGGTGCAGGCATTCGGGGCCGCGGCCATCGGGTACTTCTCGAGCCTTCCTCTCACCTTCGTGGGTGGGATCTTCATCGGAGTGGCCGGGGCCCTGTCAGCGAAATATGCGGTGTCGATCAGCTGGCTCAGTGGGTTCCCGGCCAGCCTGCCCTTCATCATCCTCTTCGTGGTGCTGGTGATCACCCCCAAGGCCCGGTTGGCCGAACGCCGCGTCGTCCACAGCCTGCCTGTCCGGAGATCGTGGTATGCGCCTATGAGGGTCCGGCTGTTGTTCGGTGCCGTGGTGGTTCTGGCCCTTGCATTCGTGCCGAGCTTGGTCGGTACCAACCTGTCCATATGGTCGAACGCCCTCATCGACGTGATCCTGTTCCTCTCGCTCGGACTGCTGGTCCGGAGTGCGGGACAAATCTCGCTGTGCCACCTGGCGTTCGCTGCTGTGGGGGCTGCTGCGTTCGGCCATTTCACCGACAGCTACCACATGCCGTGGCTGGTCGCCCTCGTCCTGGCGTCGCTCGTCGCGGCTCCGGTCGGGGCCATTGTGTCCATCCCAGCCATCCGACTGTCCGGGGTCTTCCTCGCCCTGGCCACGTTCGGGTTCGGGATCCTGCTCGAGCAGATGTTCTACACGACCACGTTCATGTTCGGCCCCACCACCTCGGGCCTTCCGGCCCCGCGCCCGGACTACAGCATCGGGCCTTGGCACATGGCGACCGACTCCGGCTACTACTACGTGCTGCTGGTCATCGCCCTACTGACCGTGGCGGCGATCATCGGCATCCAGCGCGGACGCATGGGTCGGTTGCTGGCGGCCCTGTCCGACTCACCCATCGCACTCGAGACCCACGGCACCACCACCAACGTGGTGCGCGTGCTCATCTTCTGTATTTCGGCGATCTTCGCCAGCCTGTCTGGAGCCCTGCTGGCCGCACTGTTCCACTACAGCGTGGGCAGCAACTACAGCTCGTTCAACTCGCTCATCCTGGTTGCCCTGGTCGTCATCAGCGTGTGCGGCATGCCCTGGTACGGGCTGATTGCCGCCTTCGGCTACACCATCATCCCTGGGTACGTGACCATCTCCAACATCAACATCTACCTGGAGATCGTGTTCGGGTTCTTCGCCACCACGTATGCCATGCAGCGCGACAGGATCCCCTCGGTGCCCCCACGGCTGCGGGAGGTCCTCGACCGGTGGGGTGGGCGCCAGCCCGAGACAGGGCCCGTTGACGCCGAGGGACGCGCGACTTCGCTCGAGGGTCACGCCATGGCCGAGGACGCGGTCGCCGCGGCCACAGCCCACCTTGGCGCTGTCGCCCAGCGGGCCGTGGGACCCGGCATCGAGGTTCAACATCTGGCCGTGTACTTCGGCGGCCTTCACGCGGTCGAAGACGTCAGTCTCAGCGCGCCGTTGGGTTTGATCACCGGCCTGGTCGGTCCCAATGGTGCCGGCAAGACCACTACGTTCAACGCCTGCTCCGGGTTGATCAAGCCCACCTCGGGTCGGGTGCTGCTGCACGGGGTCGACGTCACGACGATCGGTCCGGCCGGCCGGTCACGGCTGGGACTGGGTCGAACGTTCCAACGTGCCGAGCTGTTCAACTCGCTGACCGTTCGGGAGAACGTGGCAATGGGCCGCGAGGCATTCCTGGCGGGCAGCAACCCCCGGACTCAACTCATGAGCAGCCGTCGGGACGATGCCACCATCGACCGAGCCGTGGCCGAAGCCATTGAGTTGACCGACGTCGGCGCTCTGGCTGGGTTGCAGGCCGGCCTGCTCCCTACCGGGCAACGGCGGATGGTGGAGCTGGCGCGAGTGCTGGCCGGTCCGTTTTCCGTGCTGCTGCTCGACGAGCCATCCGCTGGACTCGACGGTGGGGAGACCCAGAGGTTCGGACAGATCCTGCAGGCTGCTCTGGCCGAGCGGGGGGTGGGAATCCTTCTCGTTGAGCACGACATGGAGCTTGTCCGCCAGGTGTGCCAGAACATCTTCGTGCTTGACTTCGGTCAGCTGATCTTCGAAGGGACTCCCGAAGAGATGCTGGCCAGCTCAACCGTCCGGGCTGCGTATCTGGGCTCGGAGAGTTCGGAATACCCTGCCCTCACGACGCACGACGAGGAGCTCACATGACAGGTGCCTCGGCGACAGCCCCAATCAGGGAGCACCCTGTGATTGAGATTGAGAATGTCACGGCGGGCTACGGGGACACAGTGGTCCTGCGGGACGTCTCCCTGTGTGTGGCTGACTCCTCCGCGGTGGCGCTGTTGGGTCCGAACGGTGCCGGCAAGACGACTCTGTTGCGTACGGCCTCAGGGTTGATCCGTACCAAGAGTGGCTCAATCAGATTCGATGGGGAAGACGTGACTGGCGCAGCCGCTCATGTGATGGCCCGCAAGGGACTTTGCCACCTGCCTGAGGGTAGGGGCATCTTCCCCTCGCTCACCGTGCGGGACAACCTGATCCTGCAGTCACCCAAAGGGAAAGAGGACGCCAGTATCGAACGGGCGGTGGATTTGTTTCCTATTCTCGGCACGCGGATCGAGCAGACCGCCGGAAGCCTCAGCGGCGGTGAGCAGCAGATGCTGGCCCTGGTCCGCGCCTATGTGTCCAACCCGAGGTTGGTGGTGGTGGACGAAGCTTCCCTCGGGCTGGCCCCGCAGGTCGTCGACAAGATCTTCGAGATGCTGGCGCAGATCGCGGCGACCGGCACGTCGTTGCTGTTGGTCGAACAGTATGTGACCCGCGCCTTGCAAATTGCCGATCGCGTCTACTTGCTCAACCGGGGCCAGGTCATGTTTTCGGGCCCCGCCGACGACTTGGCGGGCGAGGACGTCTTCGAGCGGTACCTGGGGATCGACGTAGTGTCGTGATGGGACTGCTCGGTGCATACAGAACGATCCGTGATCGACTGCGCCCGACGCCGAGTGCCCACCTGCGACGGTCTCGTCGTCTTCGGACATCGTGACCCCCGGTCCCGATAGCCGGGCTGCGCACCCAGGCCGTCGAGGGCGGCGAGGAGCGCGTGGCACCATGGTCGGACGCCTCCAATAAAGGGGTGGCATTGGGAGGACAACCAAGAGGGTTCTGGGCGGCCGCGGCGGCCGAACCCGGCCGGATCGCCGTGATCGACCCGGCCGGAGAGCGCTGGGCGGCCGGCGATATCGCGTCGCAGGCCAATCGCCTTGTCCATGCCTTGCGGGCGCGCGGTCTGACGGAGGGCGATCCGGTGGCGACCCTGCTCCCGAACCGTGCCGAGGTGCTGCAGGCGCTCATGGCCGTGCACCAGGCGGGGTGGAACTACGTGCCGCTCAACAGCAACCTCACCGCTGCCGAGCTGTCATACATCCTGGGTGACGCGGGCGCCAAGGCTCTCGTGGCGGACCAGTGCTTCGCCGCGGTGGCGGCGGCCGCCGCGAACGAGGCGGGGGTGCCCGAGCCGGGTCGCCTTTCGGTAGGAGCGATCCCGGGTTTCACCTCCCTCGACATTGCCCTAGCGGACCAGCCCGACCGGACACCAGAGCACCGGGTGGCCGGACAGTTCATGCAGTACACCTCGGGCACGACCGGACGCCCAAAGGCGGTTCAGCGCGATCTCCCCTCGTTCGACCCCGAGACCTGGGTCAGCGTCTTCAGCGGGAACCTCTCGCGCTACGGCATCGAGCCCGGTGGGGACGCTGTGCATCTGGTGACGTCGCCGATGTACCACATGGCACCCCTGTCGTTCGGGTACTTCTCGGCGCACTTCGAACACCCCGTGGTCCTGATGGACAAGTGGGATGCCGAGCTCACCTTGCAGCTGATCGAGCGACACGGCGTCACCGACGTGCACATGGTCCCGACCCAACTGCACCGCTTGATGCAGTTGCCCGAGGATGTGCGCAACGGCTACGACATGTCATCGCTGAGGCAGGTCATCCACGCGGCAGCGCCCTGTCCGATCGACCTGAAGCGCCGGCTGTTCGATTGGCTCGGTCCGGTCATCTACGAGTTCTACGGCGCCACCGAGGGCGGCGGCACGGTCGCCACGCCAGAGGACTGGCTCACCCACCCCGGCACCGTCGGTCGACCGTGGCCGGGCGCGGACGTGAAGGTCCTAGACGAGAGCGGACAGGAGCTCCCGCCGGGCACCGTAGGCACGGTGTACCTCATGCTCATGGGCGGTGACTTCCGCTACAAGGGCGACCCCGACAAGACCATTGCCAGCCGGCACGGCGACTACTTCACGGTCGGCGACATGGGCGAGCTCGATGAGGACGGGTTCCTCTACCTCCGGGACCGCAAGATCGACATGATCATCTCGGGCGGCGTCAACATCTATCCAGCAGAGATCGAAGCAGCGTTGCTCTCCCATCCCGCGGTGGGCGACGCCGCGGCCTTCGGGATACCCGACGACGAATGGGGAGAACAGGTCAAGGCGGTCGTGGAGCCCGCCGCCCGGTACGCGGCATCGCCGGCGTTGGCCGACGAGCTGCTGGCGCACTGCGCCAGCGCGCTCGCCAAGTACAAGTGCCCGCGCAGCATCGACTTCACGGACGCCATGCCCCGGGACCCCAACGGCAAGCTCTACAAACGACGCCTTCGCGATCCGTATTGGGACGGACGCGGGCGCGGCATCTAGCGTGTGTCAGCCGAAGCCTGAAGATATCTGTTGGTGGTAACGGACCATGGCATTCACCGGCGCGCCACTCTCCGCTACGCCAGTGACAGCGCCTGCAACTCCGCTTCCTGGTGGGCAATCTGCCTGATCAAGCCGAATTCCAGCGTTGTGGACGCCGTCCAGCCGAGGTCGCTGGCGGCGGCGTCGGTGGAGGCACGGGTGATCTCCGCCCCGGAGTCACCCTCGGGGTTCCGCTCGATGTCGATCTGCACCCGGAGGTACTCGGAGATGAACTCGATCACTGAGTTGAGCGTGTGCGGCTTCCCCTGGCCGATGTCGTACGTGGAGCCCGGAGACGGCGCGAAGCCTGCCGATATCGTCGCATCGACGACGTCGCCTACATAGGTGAAGTCCCGCCGCTGCTGTCCGTCGCCGTCGAGGGTGAAGACGGAGTCGAGCAGCGCTGCGTTGATCAGCCGGTGAAAGGCCATGTCGTTGCGCTGCCCGGGTCCGAAGACGGTGAAATAGCGAAGGGCGACCGTAGCGATGCCGAAGCGCTCGGCGTACAGCTGGGCCAGTCTCTCGCTCGCCAGCTTGCTTATCCCGTAGGGACTGCGCGGCGCGACCTCGGTGGTGCCGTTCTCGACCCCTCGGTAGACCGAGGAGCTCGACGCCAGCACGACGCGCGGAATGCCGCCGTGCGCCGCGGCATCCAGGACGCATTGGGTCCCCGCCACGTTGTCCAATGCGTAATCATCAAAGGGCGGGTGCCACGAGGCGGTAACGCCCGGGCGGCCGGCCAGATGGAAGATGAGATCGGAATCCGCCACGGCCAGGCGCAGATGGGGGTCGCGGGTGTTCATGTCGAAGAACTCGAACTGGCCATTGCCAGCGGCATCCGATAGCGCGGGCGGAACGCCCGTGCTGCTGGGCCACTTCTGAAGGAAGTTGTCGATGCCGACGACCTCGTGGTCCCTCGTCAGCAGCTCGCCGACGAGGCGCGACCCGATGAAACCGGCTGCTCCGGTGACGACGCATTTCGCCATTGTGTGAGGCTATCGGGACCGCGCACAGGGCCTGCGGACGGCCGGAGCCCGCCGGATCCGGTGGAAGGTTGGTCGGCTCGGTGACCCTCCACCGGACGACGGTCAGACGATGCGGCGGTAGGCCGTCTGGGTCGTCACGCCCGGCAGGTAGACCTTGCTGAGCTCCTTGTCGACCTTCTGGTTGAAGCTGGGGTCGGCCGCAATGGCGTCCCCAGCGCTCTGGAGGTCGGCGATGGAGGCGTAGACGCTGAGCCACTCGACCTGCCCGTAGGGTCCCGTCACGCTCATGCCGAACGAGGTCGGGCAGCCCGTGATCTTGCTGGCCTGTTGCGCGGTCTCCACCCCGAGCTCGACCCCCTTCACCGAGCCACCCGGAGCCAGCGTCGCCCGTATCGCCAGCGCGTACTGGGTCTCGACGTCGGCCATCTTGGGGTCGGTGTGGATCAACTGCAGCAGGCCGTCGTCGACCGGTTCGCCCGATGCGTGGGCGGCGCCCTCCTCGACGAGGGACACATAGCCCGGGTCGCCGACCAGCTTGTCAAAGGTCGTCTCGAGTGTGACGAGGTCGTCGAAGA
>Ga0181518_10004917_pt1 | contig 11757 bp, 9 predicted proteins | sample PEATcosm2014_Bin_28_FD_119751 | JGI IMG/M metagenome (GOLD analysis project Ga0181518, IMG submission 119751) | Peatland microbial communities from MTU Mesocosm Facility, Houghton, MI, USA - PEATcosm2014_Bin01_60_metaG | ecosystem: Environmental > Terrestrial > Soil > Wetlands > Peat | place... | reverse complement strand
GTTGCCTGCCACCAGTCTTCCGGGTCTTGCTCCACCCATCCGGAGCGAAGGTGATGAAGCGGATATTCCGCACTGCTGGAAGCGCAGAGGTTTCCGCCGAGGTCCAGCAGGACGGCTTTTACCGAACTGGTTCCGGCATCGAGGCCGAGCAGCAGTGGTTCCACACGATCTCTCCCAAGAAGGTCTTCCTGAATGACTGGCGCGTAATCTAGCTCTTCGCGATGGAAACCACCCCAAGGCCGGCAATAAAGAGTACGAACATCAATGCCAGAAGCCAGTTCACTCGCTTACCGCCTCCCGCAAACTCTTTCCACACCAGGACGCCCCAAAGCGCCCCCACCATCGTGGAGCCTTGCCCGAGGGCGTAACTGATTGCCGGTCCCACAACGCTGGCTGCCACGAAGTTTGAGAGCGAACCAATCATCCACATCATGCCGCCCACGATGCCTAGAAAATGCCACCACCGGCTGCCTTTCAGGTAATCCGTAAATCTCAGCCGCGGACCCGCGATGGGAAATCTTAAAAAATAGAGGTTGTAGACAAAAACCGAAGCCAGAACGCCCAGGCCAAAGACAAACGCGACCGCGTAAGGGCCAAGTCCCTTCTCGCCCGATTTGCCGATCTCCACCAGCGGGTAGAACATGCCCATCAAAACGCCGCCGATGGCGCTCAGCCGGATGCCTTTCCAGGTGGCAGCCCGTTTCGCCGCGGCGTCTGCCTTGTCGCCGGGAACGCTCTGGCTGACGGCGTGGGCGCGATAGGCGATGGCGTCCACGATGATGGCTGACACGATCAAGGCAACACCCAGGCACAACAACCACGGATTCCCCTGAGCGTTGACATGGTAGCTCCAGATCACTCCCACCACCAGAGCCAGCCCCACGCCGATGGGGAATGCTACTCCCATTCCCGCCACGGAGACAGCCCCTATCACCAGGATGTTGGAGAGGTTGAAGATGACCCCGCCCGCGAAGCCGCTGAGAATATTCATGTTGCCCGCGTGCGCCAGATCATCCTTGAAGCCTATGCCGTCAGACCCCCACGTGCCGAAGGTCAGCCCGGCCAGCAGGGCGGCCAGCGCCACTCCGATGGAATAGTCGTAGTAGAGAAGTTCAAAGCGCCAGCCCTTGGCGATCTTGAGTACGTTGGCCCATGATCCCCAGCAAAGCATGGTCAGAATCGTGAGCGCCAATGCGGTTCCGTACAGGTGCGGCAGAGTCATGGAATCTCCTTTTGCTACCGTGACACCGGTTTACACAGTTTAGGAAGGTCGTGAAAATATTATCACTTTGCGCATGGTATAGAGCAGACCGGCGCAGGTGTATAGCGCAGGTCAAGAAAGCCACGTGCATGGTTGTTCCGTCCGGTCTTCGCAGAAGAAGACGCGAAATTCATCCGGCTTGTGACTTGCAGCCCACTGGCGGCCGTTGACGAAGTATGGTTTGGCCCACGCCTCGCTGTCGATGGTGCGCGGCGCGATCACCGAAACCGATCCGTTCCCTTGCGCCGGGAATCCCGTCCGCGGATCCATGATATGAGCGTAGGTGCGTCCCTCGGCGCGGAAGAACTTCTCGTAGCTGCCGGAAGTGGACATCGACATATCCTTCAGGAAGACCTCGGCCATCATCTGGCGGGCGTTGCGCGGGTCTTTGATGCCCACTCGCCAGCCCTTTGGCTCCGTAGGAGGAGCGCCCATCCCATAAATCGTGCTGTCCGAGCCCGCCACCATAGCGATCTGAAAACCTAGCTGCCGCAATACATTCACCATGCAATCCACGGCGTAGCCCTTGCCGATTCCGCCAGGGTCCAACTCCACTCCGGTGCGGTCAAAGCGCACTGTCTGTTCATCCGCGTTGAGGTGAATATGGCGGTAACCCACGTTGGGGAGGACGGAGGCCACCTCCTCCCGGCTGGGTAGCCGGCCAGAGCCTTTGTAAAAGCCCCACAGTTTCATCAGCGGCCCCACCGCAATATCAAAGGCTCCTTCACTCTTCCGGCTGTATGCGAGGCACGCCGAAAGCAACTGAAAAAGCTCCGGCGAAACTTTGACAGGCTCCTGGGCTGCGCGGCGATTCATCTCGCTCCATTCGCTTTCAGCCCTGTAGTTGGAGAGCAGTGCGTCGAGACGCCCGGCCTCGGCGAAGGCGGCGTTGATCGCCGCATCCATCTTTGCCCGGTCATGCCCATAAAGAACAACGGAGTACGTGGCGCCCATGGCGTCAAAGTACTCCGTTGTTTTGAACAGTTCCGGCAGCCCAGAGCGAATCTCCGGCACGGCTACCCTTCACGCCTTCTTCGACGCGGCCAGTATCTTATCGCGGACCGCGCTGTAACTGAAGACGACCTCCGCGATGGGAGCTCCGGCGATCTCGTTCTTGCTGAGGTCGCGCAGACCGATTCCCAGTCCTTCACCGAGCTGCGCCGTGCTGTCCGAATTGACGAACGGAGCCGTTCCACGAATGGCCATGGGATCGAAGCCCATCACCGCCATCGCCACCGCATCGGTAGCCACGCAATTCGTCCCGGCAATCAGCACTCCGGGGTTGATTGCCGCCTGGGGCCGGTTTGGACTTCCGTAATTGGTCTCCGCGCCGGTAGCGGTCTTCACGCCGTCGATGATCGCCAAGTGAATTGGCCGCGCGGAGCACAGTTCGGCTGTGATGCGCGGAATCCTGTAACCGGCGTCCTTGGGCAAGCTGAGATCGATCTGCTGTGGCGCGCTCTTGGAGGGCATGCGGCGCGCAAAGTGAAAGACCCCGCCGCGACCGCCGTGAGGGCGTATGCTCGGTTCGTCTACCCCGGCGCCTTCGCCGTAAATCGTGATGGGCGTGGCTCCGTAGACGTTCTTCATCGACAGGGTGACACCCGTGGCCGCGTGTTCTTTCATCTTGGCGAGGGAGACGAAGACATCGCAATCCTCATAGGAATGGTTCAGGTCGTAACCGGGATAGATCAGGCCTCCGCCCGGCACCATAAACCGCGAGTATTTCTTTCCCCGGCCCAGGTAATTGGTGTTCTCGAATTCAACATTTTTGGCGGCACTCAGGATATCCTGCGGCTTCCAGTTCATGGACAACATGACCTCTTCCAGGGTCTCGGGAGTTGACCAGGGGCCTTCTACCACCCGAATCCTGCTGGCGCCAGCATTGCCCATCAGGTGCACCACCGCCCCGATCACGCGAGGATTGGTCCAGAACGTATCCTCCATCAAAGCGGTACCTAAACGCTGCGACCGGACGCCGATGAGGTTAATCTTGATCGCGACTGTCTTTCCCTTCACCAGCTTGTCCAGGCCGCCCAGTTGATCAAACATCGTCTCCATTGCGGGGAGCAGCTCGGGGCCATAGGTTTTGCATTTGGCCACGGCTACCCGGCCCGATGGCGGGGCGCTGGCAATGCTCCATGCAGGCAATGCAGGCAGCGCGAGCAAGGCGCCTGCGCCAAGCAACACATCTCTTCTGGTCAAATCTCGATTCATGGCGGTCTCCTTCGCCTCCTAGCTTCCCAACTCGATGGCGCCATACACGGAAATCTTCGGTAGGGCTAATTCCGCCCCGCCCGCTTCCTGTGGAGTCCATTGCAGCTCGACGGGCGAGGCAAGCTCCGGACTCACCAGGTGGGCAGACTTATAAGGCTCCTTCACGTAAAAGAGAGGTCCATCGCTCGCCGGCCGGCGCGAGTAGTTCAACAGGTGGAGCACTCCCTGCCTGCCTTGAGCGGAGGTCTGGTAAAAGAAATTCATCGACGAAGCGTTATACAGGCGCAGCAAATCGTTGCGGTGACTGATGATGTTTTGAATGTCTGCCACCGTATCGTAGGTATTGGGGTGATCTTCCTTGCAAACTGCCAGGCGGCCTTTGCCCAGGGCACGCAAGCTGAAAAGAAGATACGGTTCGGCCTGTACGGGCGGTCCCTCCGGATTTGGCCATTTGGAAGGCACGAAAAGGGTGCCGCCAGCCTTCGCAAAGGCAATCAGCTTCTCGCGCAATTGGGTGCCCGGCGGCTCCTGATCGACATAGAAGATCGCCTGTAGGCCGGCGAAGGAGGCGCCCTCTGCCCGCGACCGCGCTATCACCCGGAACGGCTCGCGGAGCCGGGGAAGCAGGTTGACCGTCTCCTCGCCAGGGAACCAGTCGGGCCCGGCGAAATTTGACACCACGGCCAGCGCACCCGCCGGCTGATAGGTCCTGGCCGGTTTGTGCTGCTCAATGAAGGCCGTCATGCCAGTGACTTTGTTCCAGGTATCGACGGCCGGTTGTTTCTTCGCGGTCAGGTCCGCGCGCAACGCATCGTCCAGCGATATCACCCATCTTGCCCCGTAGCTCGCGGGATCTGCCACGGCCAGCATGTATGCTTCGGCAGGCTGGGGCGCTTGTGGCGCTTCAAATTCGATCCAAACGCTTTTGTCGGGCTCCAGCGCCCGCGCAATTTGGATGAACGCGCCGTTGGAATCGACCCATGGCAGATTCGTCGGGCCGCCGGCCGGCATCATCTCTTGCGGAATCCCGGGCCATTTGCCGTCCGAGACACCCACGATAGGGGAGTTCGCTGTCCATTGCATGTGGGCATGCCCATTGCGCGGAATAACAGGAATGCCGGCTTTTTCGGGCGGTTCGCCTTCCAGCGCGACAGCGGAAAGACCTGCCGACTGGGCTGCCGCAATGGCCGCTGTCCGGTTCGCATCCCCTTCAATCAGTCCGACAAAGTCGAGTCCGGCCTGCTTGCCCTTCTCGATCAGCGGCTTGAGCGCCTGTTGTTGCTCGGCATCTTCCGGCAGGCCCGCGGCCCAGCTGATTACCAGGCAATTGACCGGCGTGCCTTGCACAACTGCCAGTGAGGCCGGGTCAAGCCAGTTGCGTAACACCTCAGCCGTATCCGCCGAAAACCCCTTTGTATTCTTCCGGCGCGCGATCTCCAAGGGGCCGGCTGGCCATCGCATCGGAATAGATCCTGCGCTTAGGGCCATGCTCCTATGCCTCCTGATTCCTTGCGTTGACTTTATAAATTCAACGCAATGTATATTTGGAATTTCGGTTACCGAAACTATACACCCGGCCGACACAGTTAGGACAGTGCCTTCCGGGAATATATTTATACAGAAGGTAAGGAGAATATTCTCATGGATTTGAAGCAAGCAACCGGTGGGGCAATCACGCGCCGCACGGCGATTGCCGGCGGCCTGGCGGCTCTGGCGGCTCCTCACTTGGCGGCGGGAACTGCCAATGACCCCGTTCCGGGCCAGAAGCTCCGCATTGCCTGCGTGGGCGTGGGCGGCGTGGGCCAGGACTACGTGGCCGGATGCAAGGACGAAGAGATCGTCGCGCTCTGCGACCTGGACCATGAATACTCGGCGCCGGCCTTCAAGCTCTATCCCAAGGCAAGGCTTTACAAAGACTTCCGGCAGATGTTCGACTAGGAAGAAAAGAACTTCGACGCGCTGATCGTGGCCACGCCGGACCACTGGCATTCTCACCTGGTGCTGGCGGGCCTGGCAATGAACAAGCATATATACTGCGCCAAGCCGATTACGCGCACCATCGCCGAAGCCAGATGGGTGAAGGCCGCCTGCCTCGCCTCCAGGGTGACCACCAAGGCGAGCATTCAGGATGCCTGTGCCTCTCCGTCGCGGGCCACAACGGAGTTGCTGTTGAGCGGGGCCATCGGCCCGATCCGCGAAGTGCACTTCTGGACCGGAACGCACAGTCCCAGCGGATTGGCGAGGCCAACTGAGGCCCAGACGCCGCCTCCGGGGATGGACTGGGACCAATGGTGCGGTCCATCTCCGGCGCGGCCTTACCACAAGATCTATCACTACGGAAACTGGCGGCCCTGGTGGGATTTCGGCACTGGCAACGTGGGCGACGTGGCTTGCCATGCGCTGCATATCTTTCACGACGAACTGGAGATGGACGAGCCGGACTGGGTGGCGGCCGATGCCTCCCAGGCCTTCTCGCTCGCGGGCGTCGTCGAAAACAGCGAGTGCTCCAGTATCGCCAACTACATCCAGTGGCACTTTCCGGCTCGCGGCAAACACCCGGAGATGATGGCCTACTTCTATGATGGCGGCCTGCAGCCGCCACGGCCCCTCAGCATGCCTGCCGACATGGGGATGCCGGGCAGGGGAATCATGTTCATTGGCGAGGATGGCGTTCTGGTTTCCGCGTTCTATGGGGGAAGCCCGTGGTTGCCGGACCATACTGTGCCCCGGCCGGGCCAGAAACTTCGCGGGCTCCCCGGCGGCCAGCTACTGCCGGAGAGCCGTTTCAAGGACTTCAAGCAACCAGAAGCAACCTTGCCTCGCTGCGAGAGAGTGGATCATTACGCCGAGTGGGTGCGCATGTGCAAGGCCGGCAAGAAGTCGATGACGCCGGTGGAATACGCCTGCGGACTTACGGAATTCGCCTTGCTCGGAACTCTGGCGGAGCGCCGCTACAGCACGCCCGGAGCGCGCAGCGGAGCGGGATGGGGGCAAAACAGCCGGTCTGACTCCGCGGTGGTTTGGATTCCCGCCTCCAGCGATGGCCATGTGCACATCCCTGCGCCAGCGCCCGTAGCAGGCGCCGGCGTAAATGCCCCCCGCTATTGGCGTACCTCCAAGGTTCTGCTTTGGGACGCGAAGGCCATGAGATTCACCAACGATGAGGTCGCGAACAGCTACGTCGATATGCCCTATCGCAGGGAGTGGGACTACAAGGCGAGGAGTATTCCGCCTTCTTAGCCCTGATAAAGCAAAACCACGATGGGCGTACCCATCGTGGTTTTGCTCGAGCCGGTTATTGCCAGAGAGTTTGCCGCCTGAAATACAAATCGTCAGACGATATTTGTCGGTTTCTGCCAATTCTGAATCTGGTCCCAGTTCCTGGGCAGTTGATAGCTCTTCGCGTAGTCTTTGATCGGCGGTCCGACGATCTCAATCTTGCTCAAATCGCCCTGGCCCCGGTCACCTGCATCGGCGGAGTATTTCAGGTAGCCGATCTTGTTGAAGTCCACGCCCATCAGTTGCGCTCCTACGATGTCGGCGGCCAGCCAATCCAGGCTGGCGATGCAGACCTTCTGGTCGACCGGCGTGCCATGCACCGGGCCTGTGCCTTCCATGCCTTCGTACCCATCGATCACCGCCAGGTCCGGGTGGTACTTGGCGGAGAGGGCAAAGAGGTTGTAATTGATGCCATGGGCGCCGCCTCCGTGGGTGAGGCGTTTGTCGTTCCGAGAGCCTCTGGCGCCGTTATTGTCCTTGATGGCCGCGCCGACAACAACATTCTTCAGCGAGAGCGTGATGCCCACCAGGTCATGCGTCTTTAGCTTGGCCGCGGAGATGACGAAGTCGTCCTGTCCAGACATCAGTTTCGACATGCGGCAGACCTTGGGTTGAAAGTCCTTCTCGTCAACGCAGTAGACAATGTCGAACTTATCTTCGTCGAGGTTGGCCAGCTTGACGCCGTATTTGTCCACAAATTTGTTGTAGCCATAGTTGGAGAAACTCTCCATGCACGAGCCGTTGGCCGGCGACTCGGCGATTACGACGTTCGTTTTGCCGATGGACTTCAGAAATTCCAGAATGCCTTCCAGATTGTCTGCGTGACTGGCGCAGAGCGGGACGTTGATGATGACGTTATTGGGCTTGAGGATGACCCGCTTGTTGCCGATGGCCGCCGCGATCTCCTTCTTGAAAGGCTCCAGCGACTTGAATGCTATGTTGGCGCGATCATCGCCTGTGGCCAGCGAGACACGGCTGGTGGCGCTGCCTGCGGCGGCGGAAGCGGGAGTGGTTGTTGCGGCATGTGCCGAGGGAAAACGCATAGCCGCCGCGGCGGCAGCGCCTCCAAGCACGGAAGTCTTCAGAAAATTCCTGCGCGAATTGTAACAGTCGTTTGTCATGATCTCGAAACCTCTCTGCATCGATCCTTGTCAGCCGCTGGATAAGACGACCCAGATCTTCCATTTTTTCTTTCCGGCTCCGCGCCAGTATATATCCCATTGCCTCAGCATGGTCAATATTTTGTACTCTTTCTTTTTGTGTTGAGTACTATAGTGAACCTGGTAGGACTGTCTTCGAGAAGCCGCCTTTCAGCCCGGCCATAAAATCAACAGCTTACAGACGGTCTCCTTATCTACTCGACGCCGGATTGGCGACCTTTCTGGTCGGATTGATGGCGGCCCATGCCGCCGCTCCGAGCGCCGCGATCGAGGCAGCGGTCACAAACGGCATCTCCCAGCCAAAGTGGGCCGCAATCAGCGGAGTGAGCGCCGCCGTGCAGGCTCCGCCGGCCTGCCCACCCATATTCATGATGCCGGAGACCACGCCGACGTGCTCCCCGGCGATGTCGGCCGAAACCGCCCAGAAGCCGCTTTGCGAGATGTATAAGACCCCCGCGCCGCAAGCCAGCATCACCCCGGCGGCGGCAGGGCTGTGCGCCCGCGATCCGAGCACCAGAAGAACTGCCGTAGCCGCAAGAGAGAGAGCGGGCAAGAGGCAGCGCCCCATGCGCAGGCCATAACGGGTTGCGATCCAATCGCTGAGTACGCCTCCCCCCAGGCAGCCAACCGTCATTGCGATGAAAGGCAACATGGAGAAGGCCGCGCTGGCCTTGAGGTTGAGCCCTCGCACCTGCGCCATGTAGATGTAAAACCACGCGAAGAAGATCCAGGCAATATAACCGAAGGCGAAGTAGCTCAGGGTCAGGGCATATACTGCCTTGCTGCTGAAGATCTTTGCCCAGGGCACCGCGGGCTTGCTGCTCTGCACGGTGCCGCCTGATGCGCCGGATGGAGCGCGTAGATCCCGTTGCTGGCTGATGAGTACCTTTTCCGCGTCACTCACCAGGGGGTGTTCTTCGGGGGTATCCCGGGCGGCAAGGTACCACACCAGGCCCGCCGTTGCGCAGGCAAGAGCGCTGAACCAGAAGGAGGCCCGCCATCCGTAACGCAGAATAATCGCCGTGACCAGCGGAGGCGTCAGGCCAGCGCCGATGCCGATCCCCGCAAAGATCAGCCCATTGGCCTTGCCGCGCTCGCTCACGGGAAACCAGCGCTCGACGAATTGACTGGCTGCCGGATACATGGCGGCCTCGCCGGCGCCCAGGCCAAAGCGTACCAGCGCCAGAATCAACAGCGCGCCGCGCATCGTGGGAGAAACAAGCGTCATCAGGATTGCGAAGACGCTGCACCAGGCGAAGCCCAGACCTAAGATGAGGCGTGGGCCGAGCCGACGGGCAAGCAGCCCCACCGGGACCTGAAAGGCGGCGTAACCGATGAGAAATGCGCTGAAGACGCGGCCCAGATGCACATTGTCAACCGCAAACTCACGGCCGATATGAAGACCGGCAATCGAGATATTCGTCCGGTCCAGGTAGGCCACCGCGCTCAAAACAAACAGCCAGAGCACTAACAGATAGCGGATGGGCGGAAGATTCTGTTTCCAGTGGTCCGATTTCACGTTCATTCCTTCCGCTTGCTGGCAGGCCTAGCCCCTGACGTGCACATCCCACACCTTGGCCATGCGCGAACTCCCTGCCGGCCCGGTGACGTAAAGAATTACAGTGTAAATACCCTCCCGGCCGTGAGTTTCCTTATATTGGTGAATGGGATTCTGCTCGGTTGAGGTCGTTCCATCGCCGAAATCCCACTTCCACGATGTAATCTCTCCCACCGAATTATCTTTGAAGGCCACAATCCGCCGGTCCATATCGACGATTTTGAAGGACCACTGCGCGTCGATGGGCTTGCGGAACTGCGGCTCCAGCGGCATCAGGCGGAATCCGACCAGATCGGATGCGTTTCCGAAGAAGGTCTGTTTGTGCGAGAGATTCCAGAAATGCCGCTTGTTCAGGTTCGGATCGATGTAGTCGATCACCGCCCATGAAAGCCCGATCAGCTTATTCTCCGTCAGCACGGATTCCACCGACCGCTCAGGGCCTTCGCAGCCGGCGTAGTCGAATGGAGTGATGTAGAACTCCAGCACCAGCTTGCCGCCTTCGCCGGGCTTGAAGTTGTATTTGAGCGCGTGATTGGCGTAGGGCAGTTCCTTGGTGTACTGGGCGCAACCCCAGTCCATCGTCCAGTCCTTGCCCTCTGCCGGCGTGAAGATGTGGTAGTTCTGCGCGTGGTTCCCCTGATAGGAAAAGTAAGCGTCCGAGCTGCTGATGCGCGGGTCGATGGTGGCCATATCGCCCACCGCCTGCTTGGTCCACACATCCCGGTGGTAAATGTCAATCAGTGGACCGCCCGATAAATCGCCATCTACCACGACTTCAAAGATGTCGTTGTGCAGGTCGGGGCGGGCGAAATCCCAGTGTTTTTTCTCCGCCTCATAGAGAAAATAGAGCCGGTTCAACCCCTTGACCCAGCCCACCTTCACTTTGACGTTGATCTCTTTCGGATCATAAGAGCCATGCCCGCCCGGCGCCTCGGTATCCTCCAGTTGATCCATGCCGATCGAGTAACTGTCAGGCACCATCGCCCAATCATCCGTGTTGCCGTCGATGCGCGGAATCTGATCCGGCGGAAACTGGAAGACCTTGAAGGTTACCTCCGGCCGTTCCAGAGCGCCGGCCGGAGATAACATCAGGAACAAAAAGCAGAGCAGGAAACGGGATCGAAACATCGATGAGCCTCCGTGATTGCTGACTCTATCAGCGGTCGATGCGAATGAGTATCTTGTCCAGCGCGTCCATGTCCATCGGATAGCCCAGCCCTGGAGCGGTTGGAGCAGCCACATAGCCGTCGGCGTCGATGCGGAATTTGTCCTTGTAATAGGGACGGTCTGCATACTCGGCCGGGAAGGGCATCTCAAACCAATATGAGTTGGGCAGCGCCAGCTCCACATGGAAGTGCAGCGCCATATCCGGAACATTGCCCCAGTTATGCGGCGTGCACTCCAATCCGTGCGCATCGGCCAGCAGGCCCACGCGCATGGAGCCGGAGATTCCGCCCACGTTGTCGGCAATCAGGCGAACCACATCCAGCGCATCGCGCTTGATGTACTCGGCGAAGTCCGCAATGGAGTAAAGAAACTCGCCGACATGGATGGCAAGGTTCAGGGCTTTGCACAGTTCAATCAGGCCTTCCTGATCGGTAGAGCGAACCGGATCCTCGAACCACAAATAGTCCAGTTCATCCAGCAGGCGGCCAACCGTCATGGCTTCGTAGCGGTTATATTGCTGCACCGGATCGTGCATCAGGACGAATTCGTCGCCCACCGCCTTGCGAATCTCGCGCAGCTCCTCCATGTGCCCGATATAGCTGGGAATGGGCGGTCCCTGGGCGTGTTGGCCACTGCCGGGATGTACCTTGTAGGCCTTGTATCCGAGGCTCTTGGCCTTCAGCGCATCGGGCACATAGTCTTCCACGGTGGGCAGATGCTGCGAGCTGGCATAGGCCATGATGCGGTCCTTGGTGGGAGTGCCGCCTGACAAAATTTTATAGATGGGCCGGTTGACGGCTTTGCCGAGAATATCCCACATGCAGACATCGGCCGCGGCGGTGTAGTAGTTCGGCCACGAGCCGCCGCCGCGAGCAAACTGCCCTGGGCCTTGCGCGGCCGGGCCGCCAAGGGGCGCAGGCATTCCGATGCCGGTGGGGCCCCTTCCCGGCGGAGGAGCCATCCGGGAAGGCCGCGTGTTAAATCCCGCCGACCCTTTCATGCCGGTTGTCGAGGTAATCACCGGCAGCAGATCGACGATGCTTTTGCCGACCAGAACCGGCTTGGCCCATTGCAGCCATCCCGGGGTGATGCTGCGGTCGCCGATGGTGTAATTG